>UMGS01001915.1_pt1 | contig 63063 bp, 60 predicted proteins | sample 1965341 | NCBI WGS metagenome assembly UMGS01 (sample SAMEA4836079, study PRJEB28245) | human gut metagenome | biome: gut microbiome; material: fecal sample | place: Denmark | collected 2008 | reverse complement strand
CCTGATTAAAAGTCAGGTGCTCTACCGACTGAGCTAGTGGATCGTATTACTCACAAGACAATATTATAATGCAGATAAATATGCTTGTCAACATTTTTTTTTAAATAAGGAATGGATAAGATTACCTTACCATTCCCTATTTCATGCACATTTAGATCTATCTGAACTAAACTTAAAACACTTCTTTTAATACAATTGTTTGCTCACGACCTGGACCAACAGAAACAATACCAATCTTAATTCCTGTTACCTCTGCCATGCGCTCAATATATTTACGAGCTTTTTCAGGTAATTCATCATAGGATCGAGCGCCAGAAATATCTGTCATCCAACCTTCAAATGTTTCATATATAGGCTCAACATCCCCTAATACTTTTAAGCTTGCAGGCATTTCATCTAGAATTTCGCCTTTATATTTATATCCTACACACATTTCGATTTTATCAAATGTATCTAAGATATCTAAACGCGTGATTGCCATATAGTCAATGCCACTTAATTGACCTGCGTAGCGAACTACACATGCATCAAACCATCCACAACGACGGGAACGCCCAGTAACTGTGCCAAATTCACGACCACATTCACGAATTTTTTCACCATATTCATTTAATTGTTCAGTTGGGAATGGGCCTTCACCAACACGCGTCGTGTAAGCTTTTACTACGCCAACTACTGTATTAATTTTATTAGGACCAATGCCTGCCCCTACAGATACACCACCTGAAATCGGATGCGAAGATGTAACATAAGGGTAAGTACCATGGTCAAGATCAAGCATAGTTGCTTGCGCGCCCTCAAATAGTACTTTTTTGCCCGCATTTAATTCTTTATTTAGTAAAGAAGACGTATCGACTACATGTTTACGTAAACGATCTGCATAGCCAAGATACTCTTTTTTCACTGTTTCAAAGTCAAAACCTTCATGGTTATAAACAGCTTTTAATAATTTATTTTTAATCGCAAGATTTGTTTTTAGTTTTGCACTGAATTCTTCTTCATCCATTAAATCAACAATACGAATTCCTATGCGATCATCTTTATCGATATAGCACGGACCAATCCCGCGTTTTGTCGTACCAATCTTTTTATCGCCACGAGCTTCCTCGAATAGCTCATCAATCGCTTTATGATATGGCATAATGACATGGGCACGGTTTGAAATTCGGATATCATCAATGGATACACCTTTTGCTACCATTCCGTCCATTTCTTCAAGCAATACCCCAGGATCAATAACTACGCCATTGGCGATTACGCATTTTTTCCCTTTATATAGAATACCCGATGGCAATAAACGTAATTTAAATTCTTTTCCTTTTACAACAACAGTATGACCTGCATTGCTGCCACCTTGATAACGAACGACAACATCAGCTTTTTCAGCTAAATAGTCAACGATTTTACCTTTACCTTCATCGCCCCATTGGGTTCCCATTACGACAACTGATGACATAATATACACCTCTTTATTAAGCCCACAAAAGCAGCTTTTATTATAGACCGAAACGAGCCATGATAGTATCTACATAGCGTAAGTAGTAAGAATACTCAAAGCAAGCCTCAATTTCTTCGTGAGACAAGTATTTTTTAATATCTTCATCGTTAAATACATTTGTTTTGAAATCTTGGCCTTCCATCCATTTCGCCATTGCATTTCTTTGTACCCATTTATATGCATCTTCACGAAGTACACCTTTACTTACAATCGCAAGCAATAAGCGTTGACTGAAAATAAGTCCGCCAGTTTTTTCAATATTTGCTTTCATTGCATCTGGATATACCAATAATTTATCCACAATATTTGTGAATTTGCGTAAGCAATAATCCACAGTAATTGTGCTGTCTGGTAAAATTACACGTTCTACGGAAGAATGCGTAATATCACGTTCATGCCATAAAGATACGTTCTCTAAAGATGCAAGTGCGTTACCACGAACGATACGAGCAAGCCCTGCTACGCGTTCGCAAGTAATTGGGTTACGTTTATGCGGCATTGCTGAAGAACCCTTTTGTCCTGGGCTGAAGTATTCTTCAACTTCACGGATGTCTGTTCTTTGCAAGTTACGAACTTCTGTCGCAAATTTTTCAAGTGAACTTGCCACGATAGCAAGAGATGTCATATATTCGGCATGGCGATCTCTTTGAATAACTTGTGTAGCTAGATTAGCTGCTTTAATACCCATTTTTTCACAAACGTATTTTTCGATGAATGGATCAATGTTTGCATACGTTCCAACAGCACCAGAAATTTTGCCTACTGCAACGCTTTCTCTTGCTGCTTTTACACGTACAATATTACGTTCCACTTCATCTAACCAAAGTGCAAATTTTAATCCTAATGTCATTGGCTCAGCATGAATCCCATGTGTTCTACCAATGCAAACTGTATATTTGTGTTCTGCCGCACGACGTTTTAATACATCACGGAATTTTTCTAAATCTTCAATAATGATATCAGCAGAGCGTTTCATCATTACCCCAAGTGCTGTATCTTTAACATCACTTGAAGTCAACCCTTTGTGTATGTATTTTGAATCGTCGCCTACATATTCAGCCACATTTGTTAAAAATGCAATAATATCATGATTTGTTACTTTTTCAATTTCTTTCACTCTATCAAGATCGAAAGTCGCTTTCTCTCTAATATTTTTTACTGCTTCTTTAGGAATTTGACCAAGTTCTGCCATAGCTTCACAAGCAGCAATTTCAATATCAAGCATTACTTCAAATTCATGTTGTAGAGTCCAGATAGCACCCATCTCAGGGTTGGTATAACGTTCAATCATTCCTCAATATCCTCCTCAATATATCACTGACATTTCTATGCCACGTGAATGCAAAATGTATCAACAAATAGTATTGCCCAAACACAAAAAAACAACGCAAATAGGCATAAAATTTACGCCTGCATTTGTGTCTCTAAATTTATTCTCTTCTTATCCTTGATTATCATAGCATTTATTTGCAAGTAGTGTCAAATACTTATTAGTCTGTAATGACAAAAGCCCTATTTCTAGAACAAATATCCACATTCATTGGATTTTCTTTGAAATAGGGTCCCTTTAGCCTAGATTTAATTTTGCAAACGAGACAAATCACAGAATTTTGTAAAGTGTTTATGAAAGAATAATTGCACCGTATCTACAGGCCCATTACGATGTTTCGCTATGATAATATCAGTAATATTTTTATTTTCCGTATCGGGATCATAGTAATCCTCCCGATATAAAAATGCCACAATATCCGCATCTTGCTCTAGAGATCCTGATTCACGCAAGTCACTGAGCATCGGTTTTTTTACTTGTCGGGATTCAACGCTACGACTAAGCTGTGAAAGCGCAATCACTGGAACATTAAGCTCACGCGCCAACGCTTTAAGAGAACGTGAAATTTCGGAAATTTCTTGTTGTCTGTTATCCGAACCTTTACTGCCACTGCCCTGCATCAATTGTAAATAGTCAATGATAATCAACTGTAAATCATGCTCAATTTTTAATCTTCGAGCTTTCGAACGCATCTCCATAACAGTAATTCCTGGCGTATCATCAATAAAAATTGGTGAAGATGCCAATTTATCTGCCGCACCAATCAGTTTCGTCCAATCGCGGTCTTCTAAATCCCCAACTCTAAGCCGTTGTGAATCAATCGGCGCTTCAGAACAAATCATACGTTGAACAAGCTGCTCTTTCGACATTTCAAGCGAGAAAAAAGCAACAGCCTTCTTCTCCCGGATCCCAACATGCGAAGCAATATTTAATGTAAATGCCGTTTTCCCCATACTCGGACGTGCCGCAATTAAGATTAAATCAGAAGGTTGAAGCCCTGATGTTAATTTGTCTAAATCTTTAAAGCCCGTAGAAAGACCTGTGATTCCCCCTTTAGAATCATACAGCTGCTCAATCTTACTAAAGGTATCTAAGACAATTTTTTTGATTGGCGTAAAATCCCCATTAATTTTTCTTTCCGATACTTCAAGGATTTTTTTCTCCGCTTTATCGAGAATATCGGCGACCTCTTCACTATCCTCATAACCCATCCCCGCAATTTCAGTTGCCGAATTAATTAGTTGCCGAAGCAGTGCTTTTTCCTCAACAATCTTTCCATGATAGGTTACATTTGCCGCCGTCGGTACGCTATTGGCAAGTGAGGTAACATAGGCTATGCCTCCAACCTTTTCCAGCTGGTCATTTTTTCGCAAAAGTTCGATTACTGTAACTAAATCAACAGCTTCATTTTTATTAAATAACTCAAGCATTACATCAAAAATAATTCGATGTGCTTCGCGATAAAAGTCTGCCCCTTTTACAAATTCAGCAACTTTTGAAATTGCTTCTTTTTCAATCAGCATTGCGCCTAAGACGGCCTGCTCCGCTTCAATATTTTGTGGTGGAACGCGTTCAATCATCCAAAATCCCCCTTTCTACACCCAATGGCAAGAAAATGATATGCAAGAAAATCAATCCATGATTTTCTGCATATCATTTCACTATTTTTCAAAAAGTATATTTAATGCTTCCTCAGCAGTTTCAACACCGTGAATCTCAAGACCAAGATGTCCTTTAGGAATGTCTTTTTCATTTTCTTTTGGGATAACAAGCGTAGTAATTCCCGCCTGCTTTGCGCCATAAGCTTTTTCAAAAACTCCGCCTACGGGGCGAACTCTGCCCTGAATAGATATTTCACCTGTAACAGCCACCTCTTGGCGAATTGGTTTTTCTTCCAAAGCTGAAATCAATGCCGCTAAAATTGCCGTTCCAGCAGAAGGGCCGTCAATATTACCTCCGCCAATAACATTAACATGCACGTCATAATCGTTTAAATCTCTTCCCGTAGTCTTTCGTACTACCGCAGCTGCGTTAAAAACAGAATCTTTTGCCATACTTCCAGCAGTCTGATTAAAACGAATTGTGCCTTTTCCTTTTTCATGCGCCGGAAAAGCTACAGCTTCAATCTCAATCACTGAACCTAAAAATCCAGATACACCTAATCCAAATACCTTTCCTACTTCAGCTTGTTTTGAGGATTTATTGTTTACAAATGGTGATAGGCGGCTTACTTGAACCACTTTATAAATATCGTCCTTTATAATCGTCACATTGCTCATTGCAGTATGATTGCCCCGCTGAAGTGCAAGACTATATGCATCTGCCAAGATGTTAATCGCTTTACGACCTTCAATCGTATATTCACTAATCAAAGCAGCTATTTCCGAGGAAATATTTACTTCTAACTTTTCAGCAGCATTGAGCACAATCTTTTGAATATGCTGTGGTGTTAGCGGCTCAAAGTAAATTTCAGCACATCTTGAACGAAGCGCCGGATTTATATATCCAGCTTCGCGCGTAGTTGCACCAATCAAAACAAAGTCCGCCGGTGCACCCTCCTCAAACAATTTTCTGATATACTTCGGCACATTTTCATCACTTGGATCATAATAAGCCGAATCAAAATATGCCCTTTTATCTTCAAGCACTTTTAATAATTTGTTTTGCAGCATTGCATCCATTTCGCCAATTTCATCAATGAATAGGATACCACCATGGGCCTCAGTAACTAATCCCGGTTTTGGTTCAGGAACACCTGTTTCAGCCAAATCACGTTTTGCCCCCTGATAGATCGGGTCATGGACTGAACCCATAAGCGGATTTGTCATATCCCGAGGATCCCAGCGAAGTGTTGTGCCATCTGTTTCAACAAACGGTGCCTCCTTCTCGAAAGGCGTAAACTTCGTTTGAATAGCTTCCTCTAATACTAATCTCGCAGCTGTCGTCTTCCCTACACCAGGTGGACCATACAAAATGAGATGCTGTGGATATGGCGAACTAAGTTTTGCCCGAAGTGATTCTATCGCCCGCTCTTGTCCAACAACTTCAGCTAAGCTACTCGGACGAAGTAACTCCATTACTGATTTTGTCAGTTTTCTTTCATCCATTGCTTCTAAATCTGCATAGCGCTTTAACGTCTGGGCATTTTCTATTGATGCATTTTCCTCTTTAAGGACTTGCATCTTAATTTCTTTTACATACTCTTGATGACGTTCGTCCATCTTGTCGGAAATCTTTTTCTCAATCTTTTCCTCGACCGTCCGTCTCGCCATAATATCTGCAATTTCTTCTTCTAATCCCTCAAGGATTTTTGGAATCTCCTCATCCTCCGGTAATTTATCTAAAGTCGGATTCTCATATACTAGTTTTTCTAAAGCGAGAATCCGCTCTTTTATATCGTCTGAACGCATTTGTTCTAATGCGTCAAGCTTACCGGCTCTAAGCACTAGCTTATCCGAACCCAAAATAGCTGCAAGCAATCCATAAATTGCTGCTACTTGCCTACTTAATTGATCATCCTCTTTGATTGCTTTAATCTCTTCTTCTTTCGGCGGATTCATTTTGCCAATAAGTTTATCAAAAAACTCTTTCATTAATTGCCTCTTTCTAGCCTGCGATGATATGAACCTTAATCTTACTTGTAATCTCCGGATGAACCTTGATTACAGCTTCATAGTCGCCCAATCCCTTAATCGTATCTTTCACTTCAATTTTTCTCTTATCAATATCAATATTATGATTTTTCTTTAATGCATCTGCAATATCTTTACCAGTCACAGACCCAAATAATTTTCCACCTTCACCAATTTTCACTGGAATGAAAACTTCAATTTTACTTAATTGTGCTGCCATTAACTTTGCTTCATCAGTCGCTTGCTGTTGCTTGCGTTCTTCCGAACGTTTTTGTTGATTTACCGCATTTAAGTTTGTTACAGTCGCTTCAATTGCATATTTTTTTGGCAATAGAAAGTTTCTTCCATATCCTTCTGAGACTTCAATAACGTCACCTTTTTTGCCAACTTTTTTTACGTCTTGTTGTAAAATTACTTTCATTTGTGTTCACTCTCCTCAATATATTTACTGCTGATTTCTACGACTTTCGCCTTTAAGTCTTCTAACTCAGCATCTTTTACCTGTGCTCCAGCTACGTTTTGATGACCGCCACCGCCGATTTGTTCCATAATCACTTGGACATTGAATTCTCCAGTCGAACGAGCACTCACCCCAACACCGCCGCCTTCAAGCGGAAATAAAACAATGCTCATGCGCACATCTTCAATCCTAAGCATTGCATCAGCAACCTGTGCTGATGTAATCTGTGCATTTTGTGTAGACGGGCAAATAGTAACAATTAAGCCCCCCTTATACATTTGTGCATTCCCAATTGCATTCGCATGAGCGATAACACTTTCATAATCACTTCTAAATAAATGTCGAACTACTGATGGATCTGCACCGCATCGTCTTAAATGTGCTGCCGCATCAAAGGTACGAACGCCCGCCTGCACTGTAAAGTTTTTCGTGTCAACGACAATTCCGGAATAAAGTGCTGTTGCATCCATACGCGTTAATTCTAAATCGTCACTAAAATACATCAATAATTCTGTCACCAATTCGCTCGTTGATGACGATGATGGCTCAATATAAATAAGCAACGGACTATTAATAAAGCTTTCTGAACGACGATGATGGTCAATCACAATAATATTCTCTATGCGATCCAATAACGCTGGTGCTGCTGTCATTTGTGGAATATGTGTATCGACAACAATGAGCAGCGGATTCGCCGCCATTAAAGCAACTGCCTCTCCTGCATGAATAAATAAATCATCATATTCTTCATACTCTTTTAAGATATCCGTAAACTTTTGCACGCCTGTCGTAATATCACTAAGGACAACATATGTCTTTTTACCTAAATATTTCGACATCCGCGCTACCCCTAGCGCTGCTCCAAAACTATCAAAATCCTCGTTATGATGTCCCATAACGAGAACTAAATCAGCACTGCCAATAATTTCATTCATCGCGTGCGATACTACACGCGCTTTTACACGTGTATGTTTTTCCACAGCTTTTGCTTTACCACCAAAGAAATGCATTTTCCCTTCGAGGTTCACCGCGATTTGGTCACCACCACGTCCCAATGCTAAGTCTAGTCCAGCCTGTGCCAAATCGCCTAACTCTGCTAAATTAACTTCATTTTCTTCCTCAACTGCAATCCCCATGCTAAGTGTTACAGGGAATTTATTTGCACCATGAATCGCACGCACTTTATCTAAAATATCACATTTCTCATCAATCATTTTATTTAAAGCGCGACGATCAAGAACGGCTACATACATATCCTGTGCAATCCGCTTGATAAAACCACCAATACTAACAATCCATTCATCCAGCAATTGATTCAATTCTACAAGAATTTCCGTTCGTTCAGCTTCATTCAACCCTTGTAAAACTTCATCATGATTATCAATTTGTACGTAGGCGATTACCTTTTTGCCCATTTCGTACTTATGCTTCATGTTTGCTTCAGCTGTAATATCATTTACATACAGCACCATTAACCCATGACTGTCCTCAAAGCTAATAATGGGACGATGTTTTACCTCATAAGTTTTTTTGCCTTCTGAAAAGAAAAATTGTCCTTCCATATCCCAAAACTTATTAATATCAAGGTTCTCCCAATAATTTTTTACATCTATGCCGATTTCCGGCTTTTCCCCGAGCCATCGGGCAAATTCATCATTTACCCATTGCAACCGGCCTTGATAATTCAATACCATAATCGCTAATGGCAGATTATCTATCGCATAATTCGATAACTCATTGATATTTTTTACTACATTATTGTAGTAATCCTCTAATGCTCTTTCCCTATCCTGACAGCGTTCTCGTCCATAAACAAATAGTAACGCCAATAGTATGAATCCAAAAGCGCCTACATAAATATTATATAACATCAATACCAGCGAAAATGCAAAAATTACAAATAAATGGATTCGAATATCTACCCAAGTAGATGATCTCCGAGGCATCAACTCCACCTCCTATACCAACATTCATTTATCCAATAACTAATTCCCATTCTTTATGAATCACGTTTTTGAAAACGCGTCCGATAATCAAATAATATATCAAATAATCCTACAATTGACAACATTTGTGCAAAAACCCCGTTAACCAAAATTAATATTAGTATAAAACCCCTTAAAGCTTTTGACAAATTATATTTACAAGTTGCGTAGCAGAGTAGTGAAATTCCTTGCAGCAAAGTTAATATCGTCATTAAAAGCCATAAATTCATAGAAACTTGATTTAATAATGTCAGTTCGTACTTAGTACTCCAATACATCCCAATCAGTGCAATCGCATAGAAATAAACCACCCACTTTGGAAAGCGCCAATCCTTAAATGGCAACAGTCGTGGTGTGTCTTGAATATTAAGCCGTCTAAGAAGCATCCCCGTCGCCGCGAAATTAAGATACCCTTCAATAAAACTAAATGCAACAATTGCACCAGGCATAAGAACTTTTGTCAAAGCCATAATATCTTGCATCATCTTTTCCATTTCAGCCAATTGCTGCTCATTCATCCCGGAACTGCGATAAAATTCAACTGCATCGCGAAATACTTCATCAACACCGTTTCCAAAAGGATTAATATCCATAAAATAAAACATGGACGCTATCATAATTACTTTAGCTACTACGGAAGCAATACTTGCTGATAAAATTGCTTTTACTGGGCTAAATTTATGTCTAAATGCATAGACTAAAGCCATTCCAACTAAAACAAACCCTGGAAGAAGAAACAATGAGTAAATCGGCGACATCAATAAAGCGACTAATATACTTACAACGACTGCTGTAAGCAAACTAATTCTAGTGCCATGTCTGATTCCTAAAATAATGATAGGCAGTGGACAAAGTATTTTTGCAACGATACCGAGAATCGGCAACATTGATGCTAATGCCATAATCACAGATACCCCTGCCAGAATTCCGCCTTCTACCATAGGCGTCAATTTAAATCTATTTTGCATTCCTTCACCTCTTCAAATGTCTTTCCAGCTTCGAAAAATCACCAAAACGCTCTTCAATCGCTGCATTTTTTCTACAGCAATCCTGTACTTTCTCTTTAACAGCCTCGTCTAATTCTAGAAAATTTATACCTAAACGTCTCCCCAGCACATAGCCCATGACAATTAAAGATGCTAGGGAATCCTTAATTGCTGCTTCACGATGATTTGCCATCGCTTTATATAATGAACCAACCGTCATCAATAATTCACTTTTCAGCTCTTCAATTAACCGCATAACTCTAACAATATCTGATTCTTGGGAAAACAAGCCAAGCCCCCCTTTGGAAACCTATCTGTGTAATATTCTAACCAAAATGGTCATCTTCCTGCTTCTGTATGACTTTTACCAAAATAATCATCATGATTTATTATCAGACTTCATATTTTTTGTTATAATAAAAAGAAAAAATTTTACGTATAAAGGGGTATCCATATGGCATTTAAAGAAATTCAAGCGGAAGACTTCGTTTATAGTACATTTAAAACAATTGGGAAAGACTGGCTTTTAGTAACAGCCGAAAAAGATGGTAAAGCAAATACGATGACAGCATCCTGGGGTGGTCTTGGTGTAATGTGGGGAAAAAATGTTGCCTACGTTGTCATTCGCCCACAACGCTATACAAAAGAATTTATTGACGGCGCAGATACGCTATCCCTTACCGTTTTCGATGAAAATTATCGTAAAATGCTCAGCTACTGTGGCAGCGTATCAGGAAGAGATGAAGATAAAATCGCAAAATCCGGGCTAACTGTCGCGCATGAAAACAACACTCCATATTTTAATGAAGCAAAAATAGCTTTACTCTGCAAAAAACTTTATGCACAAGAATTTAAACCAGAATGTTTTATCGATCAAGAAAGTAAAGAAAAATGGTACCCTGGTGCTGATTATCATACAATGTACATTGTTGAAATCGAAAAAATCTTAGTACAAGAATAAAGTAGACTTTATTCACGTGGAGTTTTTACTCCATCTGAATTCTCGTCACACTTATCCGTGGACTTATCACAGATTAGTCATTGGATAGTTTTTTATAAGGTGGGGTGGTTGCCCCTTGTAACCACCCCACCTTATTTTTCTTTTGGACTCCACAGTGGATAATCATTGCGTAACAGATAACGATTATGCAAAATTACAATGCCAACTAACAATAAAATTCCCGGGATCAATGAAGTTATCCACAAAAACCTGTGTTTAGGTTGTGGATAACTTTGTTTTTTGCCTCGCCTATTATTATTTTAACAAATTCATCTTGTTCCTTCTATTTTGCATACAGTTTTTCTTTATCTTGTACATCAAATTTATCACTCTATCTTCCTCCTATGATCCTTAGTTTTCTGTCAAAATACAAGATACAATATTCCTCTGAACATTATCCTTCTGTAACGGACATTTTTATTGACTAAATATTCATCTTGTCATAAAATACCCTATGTACCAATAGATATAATTTAAAAAGGGAGATTGACAACATGAAACAACCTGATTTTATGAGTCATGATCTACATTTGCCAGAATTGACCCTCCGTGGTATGCTACTCGGTTTGCTTATTACGGTTATATTCACGGCTTCTAATGTTTATCTTGGCTTAAAGGTGGGTCTCACATTCTCATCCTCAATTCCAGCCGCTGTAATTTCAATGGCTATTTTAAGAATGTATAAGGACTCAAACGTATTAGAAAATAACTTAGTACAAACGCAAGCATCCGCTGCGGGAACGCTTTCAGCGATTATTTTTATTCTTCCAGGCCTTTTAATGCTCGGATACTGGCAAGGATTCCCGTTCATTCAAACGCTTTTCATATGCGCTTGCGGTGGATGTCTAGGAGTATTATTTACGATCCCTTTACGCAGAGCCATGGTCGTAAACTCCGACTTACCATACCCAGAAGGTTTAGCTGCGGCTGAAATCCTAAAAGTAGGCAGCAATAGCGAAAGTTCGGCCACAAATAAAGGCGGACTTAAAGACATCCTTTCTGGTGGTATAGTCGCTGCAATTATTGCATTATGTTCCAATGGATTCCGGGTTCTTTCCGCTGAAGTAAGCTATTGGCTTTCTTTCGGTGCAGCAACAACACAAATTCCTTTAGGCTTTTCTTCTGCACTACTTGGTGCTGGTTATCTAATCGGAATTGCAAGCGGTATTGCAATTCTATCTGGCTTAGTACTTGCATGGCTTGTATTTGTTCCTTATCTTACTTCTACATTGCCAATACCTGACGGGCAAAGTGTTTCCTCCTTCGCTTCCTATGTTTGGGCAAAGAAAGTTCGTTTTATCGGCGCTGGTACAATTGGTATCGCCGCAATCTGGACATTACTTACTTTCACAAAACCAATTATTGATGCAATTAAATTATCTATTAAAGCAATGAAAGAAAATCAAGGCTCCTCTGATACCCATCGTATGGATACGGATATGTCGCCAAAATCTATCGCTATCGTATTCATTGTTATATTAATCGGATTATTAATGACCTTCTATTCTTTTATCGCCGATGCTAATTTGTCGACAGAGCTTACACTCACTTATGTCATAATAGGCGTTATTATTGCAATTGGCATGGGATTCTTTGTCGCTGCAACTTGCGGTTATATGGCTGGATTAATCGGAACTTCTGCCAGCCCGATTTCCGGTATTGGAATCTTAGGTATTATTGTTTCCTCTCTTGTCGTTCTTGGAATTGGAACTTCAGCGAACTTATTTGATACAGTTGCAGGTACAAAATTTGCTACAGCGTTAGCAATTTTTATTACGAGCGTTATCGTAGCAATTGCTGCCATTTCCAATGATAACTTACAAGATTTAAAAACGGGCTATCTTGTTGGTGCAACACCTTGGAAACAACAAGTCGCACTTCTTATCGGTAGCGTTGCCGGTGCATTCGCAATCGCACCAGTATTAAATCTTCTTTATGAAGCCTATGGTTTTGCCGGTGCAATGCCACGTGTAGGAATGGATGAGGCGCAAGCATTATCTGCTCCACAAGCAACCTTAATGACAACAATTGCCCAAGGTATTTTTAGCCATAACTTAGAATGGGATTACATCCTATTTGGGGCATTGGTTGGCATTATAGCGATTATCATTAACTACATTTTAAAGAAAACAACAGCAACACTTTCTCTTCCTCCACTTGCTATAGGGATGGGTATTTATTTACCGCCAACACTTGAAATGCCTCTTGTCCTTGGATCAGTTCTCGGCTATCTCATGCACCGTTATTTACGCAAACGCGCTGAGCACCGCAGTCCAAGTAACATAGAGGAAGATGTGGAAAACTGTAACCGCCACGGCGTGCTTTTTGCCTCTGGATTAATTGTAGGCGAAAGCTTAATGGGTGTTATTATTGCTGTTATTATTGTATTCTCCGTAACCTCCGGTGGTGGAGATGCACCACTTGCATTAGTTGGTAACGATTTTGGCAAAACTGCTGATATACTTGGACTACTTGCATTTATTGCAGTAATCATAATGTTTATCAAGCGTATTGTTTCAGAAAATAAGTAAAGTACGACATAGAGGCTGCATGGAAATTATCCATGCAGCCTCTTTTATTTATCTTTTCTCACAAAGGATATATAGACAGAAAAAAGAGAGCCTACGAGAGCTCTCTTTAAAAATCTTATTCAGCAGTAAATGGCAATAATGCAATGTTACGTGCACGTTTAATTGCTACAGTTACTTGACGTTGATGTTTTGCACAGTTACCAGAAATACGACGAGGTAAAATTTTACCACGTTCTGTAACATAACGGCGTAATTTTGGAACATCTTTATAATCGATAGCTTCTACTTTATCTACACAGAAACTACAAACTTTCTTTTTAGGTTTTCTTCCTCTTTCGCGTCTCACCGAACATACCTCCTTTTAAAATGGTATCTCTTCGTCAGGGAAGACTTCACTACCAAAGGAATTAGCACCGCCCGTTGCAGATGCTCCATAGCCATCTTCTGTTCTAGCCTGCTTACTGCCTAAAAACTCGATGTTTTGAGCAATAACTTCCGTAACGTAACGTTTTTGACCTGTTTTGTCTTCATAGTTACGAATTTGAATACGACCTTCAACCAGAATTTGACTACCTTTGATAAGATTATTGCCACAAATTTCGGCTAACTTTTCCCATGCAACGATAGGAATAAAATCAGCTGTATTGTTTTGCCCGCCACCGCCAAAGCGATTTACCGCAAGAGCAAATGAAGCCGTAGCTTTCCCACTTTGTGTATATCTCACTTCAGGATCACGTGCAAGACGTCCAACTAATATAACCTTATTCATGGTTTTCTTTCCCCCTGGTATATATTATTCTTCTTCTTTAACAATCATATGTTTCAAGATTTCATCAGTAATCTTCATTACACGGTCAACCTCAGCAACAACTGCAGGCTCTGCTGTAATGTAGAATAAGCAATAGTAACCGTCTGCTGTATCTTTAATTTCATACGCTAGACGTTTTTTGCCCCAACGATCAATCTTGTCAACTGTACCACCATTAGTAGCAATTATGTTCTCGAATTTTTCGATAACAGCATTCGTTGCTTCTTCTTCAAGTGGTTTAACAATGAATATGACTTCGTACTTTCTCACGAAATCACCTCCCTCTCTGGACTAATGGCTCCTAAAACGGAGCAGGGAAGGTCCAAAAATAAGTATTTTGAAACCTAACTGTCTTACGACTCATGTATTATATCACTTTCGATATACCTTTTGCAAGGGAAATTGGACAACTTATAAAACTTTTTCTATTGATTTTGCTTACCGCGTGCTAGAGATGCACCCACACCTAACGTACAAAGTATAGTAAAAATAACGAATGCAATTTTTGTTCCATACAATAATTCTTCTAAATATCTGCTATCTTGCACATCAAGTGTATAAATGGAAAATACTGCTGTTACGATTGCAATGCTCATTGCCTGCCCTACCAATCTCATACATGATAAGGCGGATGCCGCTACTCCATAGTATTGCGGTGAAACAGCCCCCATGATTGCATTATTATTGGGGGAAGAAAATAACGCAAAACCTATCCCAATTATGACAAATACAATACAAAGTATCCAATAAGGTGTATCCATCCCTAAAAAAATAAAAATTCCCAATCCAATCGCATTTAATCCCATACCGATTGATGCAACAATGCGTGGGTCAATTCGATCTGAAAGCGAGCCTGCCATCGGAGAAAACATCGCCATAAGTACTGGCTGAATCAATAAAATTAAGCCAGCATGATAAGAATCCAATCCACGGATTACTTGTAAATATAAAGATAATACAAACCCTATCGCAAATGTCGCACTGTAATTTATCATCGCTGCCAAATTAGACATAGCAAAAATAGTATTGCCTTTAAATAAGTTTACATCGAAGATTGGCTCTGCACACCGCATTTGATAACGTATAAATAAAAATAAGAAAATAATCCCCACAATTAAATAATAGATTGCTGCCGGATTGCTAAACAATGCTGAAAAACCATACAAAACTGCCGGACTGGCAATCACATAATAAAGGCTGCCTTTTTTATCAAAATAAGCATCTTTTTCCCCATACCATTCCATCTTTACGTATTTAATTGCTGGCAAACTTATCACAAGCAGAATAAATGTTGTAACGTGAAAAATCATATGCCAACCAAAATAATGGGTGATGACCCCCCCTAACATCGGGCCAAGCGATAAGCCAATATAAGTCGATGCCGCAGATAAACCAATCACTTTACCTCGTTCATTTTTTTCATGTACTGAAATAATCATCGCCATTCCCGTACTAAATAGCATTGACGATGCTAACCCCTGCCCAATACGAAATAAAATCAAACTTTCCACCGACCAAGAAAAACTGCATAAGCAGGTGAAAATCGCCATGAAAAAAACGCCTAATGTATATATGCGTTTACGTCCTTTAATATCAGCAATTCTTCCAATAGGAAGCAAAATAGATACCGATGCAAGTATATAAGAGGACACTACCCAACTAAGCGAAGCGGGATTTACCCCAAATGTATCCCCCATTGCTGGTACCGCAAGATTGATTGCGCTTCCCATAAACGGCACGACGAACGAAGTCGCTAATACCGCCATTAACACTAATTTTTTTTCTGCCATCCATACCACTCCTGTCCACAGGAAAGATTATGTATTTCTCTTGAATTCTTTTAATATACCATATTTACTTCATCTAAAACAGCTATATTTCTTTAAAATCATCGCATACAAAAAATTCATCCAATAACTAATCTATTTATCCAGAAAAATAAGAGCTTCACACAAGACCAAAGATCTTTCTTCACGGCGTTATAACCTTCTATCTTATATCATTAAGCACATCCTAGAACAGCTAAAGTCAACCTAATATCTATATGGATTAAATAATCTATCTAAATCAAGTTTTCCTTTATAATTCGACAAATAAATCAGATAGTAGTAAAATATTGATTATTACTGCATTGTATACAGTATTCATCCTAAAATTATAAAGAGAAAGAGGGCTTTCATGAAAAGTTTAACTACCTTAAGAAATCCAGACAATTTAAAAGCACTGATAAAATTTATTTTATTCTCTGGATTTGGTCTATTTATGTTTATGTTCCCTATGCCTGGACAAGAATCCTTTGCTACGCCAATTAGTTTAATTACAGATTTAACTGATCAATATTTACAAGAAACTACCCCCTATCTTTTACTGCTCATTATAACGATTGCGGTACTTGGGATTTTTATCGCTAAGTTATTTCGTCCAACAATCTTAACAGAAAAGCTTTGGCTAAAAGACCTTTTCTTCGTCGATAATTGGATTATGATTACAAAAATAATTGCTCTTATTGTTACCCTATGTGTAATGTTTGATATTGGTCCGGAAATTATTCGCAGTGAAGATAATGGCGCGACTATGGTCGGGCTTGCAAAAACTTTAATTGCAATTGCAATTACGCTGAGTTTTATTCTCCCTTTTTTGACGGATTGCGGAATTATGGAGTTTGTTGGCGTTTTACTAAAACCTTTGATTCGCCCTTTGTTTCATGTTCCTGGCAGAGCTTCAGTTGACTTGATTGCCTCTTGGCTTGCTTCTTCAAATACAGCTGTTTTAATTACTGCAAACCAGTATAATAGCAACTACTATACAAAACGTGAAGCTGCAACGATTATGACAAACTTTTCTCTCGTATCCATACCCTTTTGCCTAGTTGTAGCACAAACACTTAACCTTGCACATATTTTCCCGCTTCTTTATTTAACGATTACAGGTATCGGTATTTTCCTAGCAATCATTGGCGTGCGCTTATACCCGCTAAAAAATATTGCTGATACGTATTGTCACGGAGCTGGTGAAAAGTTAAATGAAGAAGTCCCTGAAGATAAGAAATTATTTCATTGGGCACTTTCTGCTGCAATTGAGCGATCAAAAAACTTTCGTTTAAGTAAAGCCTTTTGCGATGGACTAAAAATGACAATTGGAATTGTTCTCGATATCATTCCAATCGTCGTCGCTTGGGGTACTATTGGGTCTTTATTAGTAAACTGTACACCAATTTTCTACTGGCTCTCTTATCCAATGGGATTATACCTTCAACTGCTCGGCGTATCTGAAGCATTTACCATTGCACCTGCCACATTAGTAGGATTTATTGATATGTTTATTCCTGCTCTTATTATGCCGAGTGATCTAAGTGAGCAAGGGAAATTTATCGTTGGTGTATTATCACTTGTTCAAATCATCTATATGACAGAAGTAGGCAGTATTATCGTAAAAAGCAATGTCGGGTTGGGAATAAAACATTTATTTATTATTTTTTTGCAGAGAACAATCATTGCTATACCTATCGTCGTATTGATATCGAAATTAATATAAACAAAAAAGACTACATGAATGCAAATGGCTTATCATTTTCCTCATGTAGTCTTTTCTATTGGAAATTCCTCTAATGGTAGCACTACTGTAGCAATGCCGAAACACATTTCTGTCTTGATTGCGCTGTGCCATCATCAGTATATTTACTTGGTTTAATACGTTTGTCTGATTTAAGTTCACTATTTTCTTCGCAAAATCAGTATCTTGTATTACTAATTGAGCTGACAAAGTATTCTCTTCTGTTGTCGTGTAGTTATTCACACTATATTGCAGTACTTGCTGTTTTGCACCGATTTTTGCTTGTTCGGAAATCGCATTTTCCATAGCACTATCAATAATGTCTAAAGCAGATTTTATCGCTTCCGGCGTGCTTAAATTAATAAGCGCTTCGCCATGTTCACCGGTTCTAGAATAGTAATTCCTTAAGAAGAAGAATATTAAGGATTGCGACAATAACCCCTATACTGCACAACACAATTTTAGTCCACGTGCTATTTACATACTTGCCCATCACCTTATAAGAAGAAGTCAGATAAACCTGTATACCAATCGTCCATGGTAATTGAACACTCAATGCCATTTGCGAATAAATTAATCCTTCAAATGGATTATCAATCAGAAAAATCACCAATACAGACAAAATATAAGTGAGAAAAACTCCAGTATAAGAATGCTGGTCTTTGATATTATAAGGTTCCTTAAACATTCCGGCAAAAATGCTGCCACCCGCTATTCCAGCTGTCGTTGTAGAAGCAATCCCCGCGAGAAATAAAGCAATAGCGAATAAAATCGCCGCACCATCTCCCAGTAGAGGTTTTAGCATGTCCTGAGCTTGCTGTAATTCATCAACTGAAACTTGATGGCTGAAAAATACCGCAGCGGCAATGAGAATCATCGCACTATTAATTGCCCAGCCAATTCCCATCGACAATAAAGTATCAACGAATTCGTATTTTAACTGTCTTTTTATTACTGTCTCATCTTCTAAATTCCACTGGCGACTTTGTATAACTTCCGAATGAAGAAATAAATTATGCGGCATAACAACCGCCCCTAATACACTCATGATAATAAGCATCGCACCATCAGGAATCGACGGTACTACCCAGCCCACAGCGGCTTGTCCCCAATCAATTTGAACAAAACTGAGTTCAATCAAAAAAGATAATCCAATTAACGATACAAATCCAATAATTAATTTTTCTAATTTTTGATATGCATTAGACCAAAGCAGCCAGCTGCAAAAAGCCGCAGTTAACACTGCACCAATTTTAATTGGGATCCCGAATAACATCGCTAATGCAATCGCGCCGCCGAGCACTTCGGCCAATGATGTTGCTATTGCCGCTATAACCGCCGATAGAAGAACTGGACGTGCCAGCCATGCCGGCAAATAAATCGAAGCAGCTTCTGATAAACATAACCCAGTAACAATTCCCAGATGCGCAACATTATGCTGCAATATAATTAACATAATTGTCGATAATGTCACCATCCACAACAATTGATAACCATAATCAGCACCCGCAGCCATATTAGATGCCCAGTTTCCAGGGTCAATAAATCCTACCGTAATTAAAATACCAGGACCGATATAACGCAAAAATTCCCGCGCTTTCTGACTGTGTTCATGAGTCATAGAAAAGCAAGAAAAAAACTTATGAAAGATAATAATCAACTCCTTTTATTCTATTTTTAAATTTAACACAAATCGCCATACTTTATCTAAAAATTTTCAGCTAAATGATTACTAATTTTATTTTAACTGATTATTATAATTATACCACGATAAAAGAATATCCTATGACGATTTCTTCAAAATTTCACTTTACTACCTTTAAGCTTTACTTAAAAGCCTATCCATCACACAAAGCTTTTACTTTACACCTTGTTAGCTGGATATTTTTATCTGTTTTGTATATAGCTCTTCCCGATATCCCAAAAACAAACCCACCCAGCCTAAATATTATTTAAGCTGGGTGGGTTATTTTATACGTTAAAGCGGAAATATGTTACATCTCCATCTTTCATGATATATTCTTTTCCTTCAAGCCTCACTTGCCCTTTTTCCCGTGCTGCATTTTGACTTCCTGCCGCAATGAGGTCATCATAAGAAACAATCTCGGCACGGATGAAGCCGCGTTCAATATCACTATGAATTTTACCCCCAGCAGCCGGCGCTTTTGTTCCGTTCGTAATTGTCCAAGCATGAACTTCCTGTACACCTGCTGTTAAAAAAGTAATTAATCCAAGCAATTTAAAGGACGCTTTAATTAATTTATCCAAGCCAGATTCAGTTAGCCCAAGCTCTGCTAAGAAATCTTTCGCATCCGTTTCATCTAGTTCAGCAATTTCAGATTCTACCTTTGCCGATACTACAATTACTTCCGCTTTTTCATGCGCTGCATATTCTTTTACTTTTTGCACATATTGATTTTCAGCATCCGCCGTTGCAACTTCATCTTCCGCAACATTTGCTACAAATAAAGTTGGTTTTAATGTAAGCAAATTTAAATCACGAACGAGTAAAAGCTCATCTTCTGTCATTTCCACACGACGTGCCGGCAATGCTTCTCCTAGCACTTCCTTTACGCGGCTTAATAAATCTAATTCTTCACGCGCTTTTTTATCGCCGCTTTTCGCTAACTTCTGTAAACGCTCCATACGCTTTTCTACAGATTCTAAATCGGCTAGGCATAATTCGGTATTGATAATTTCAATATCACGAATTGGATCAATCCCGCCCTCTACGTGTGTAATATTTTCATCTTTAAAACAACGAACCACTTGTGCCACTGCATCTACTTGGCGAATGTGCGACAAGAATTTATTTCCTAAGCCCTCTCCTTGTGCAGCACCTTTTACTAGACCTGCAATATCAACGAAACGAATAGATGCTGGTACAATTTTTCTCGCTTGATTCATATCACTTAACACTTGTAGACGAGGATCCGGTACATCAACAACTCCCACATTCGGCTCAATCGTACAGAACGGATAATTTGCCGCTTCTGCGCCTGCTTTTGTAATTGCATTAAATAATGTACTTTTACCAACGTTCGGCAATCCAACAATGCCGACTTCTAAGTTACTCATAAATCTTTATTCCACCTTACTTTATCTATTTCCCATTTTTGCTATTTCCAAAAAAACAAATCATTTCTATTGTAGATTATCCACCAATGAAAAGCAATACCTCGATTAACCAATCCTCTTGATTATCCAGCCAGGCAATACTTTTAGTAAATAGGCAATAAACCGCCATCTCGAACTCACATAAACTTGTTTTTCTTTGTTTTTTATTGCCCTGTAAATCTGCTTTGCTGCAGCTTGTGGAGAAATCCGCCAAAATTCACTTGCCTGTCCCATATTGGTATCAACAAAACCAGGCTGTATATTCGTTATGATGATTTTCGCCTTACGACGAAAAACAATTGCCCGAAGCGATTCAAGATAATTTATAATAAATGCTTTTGATGCCGAATAAGCTGGTGCTCCCCCCAGCCCTCGTATCCCTGCAATAGAAGAAACACCTGCCAAATGACCTTTGCCTTGCGACAAAAAATACTGCATAGCTACATTGCACATCGTCGTAAATCCCATAACATTCGTTTTTAACGTATTTAACTCAAGGTCTAAGTCAAGGCTCCAATTTACCTTGCCTACACCCGCATTGAGAATAATAATATCCACCTCTTGCATTTCCCCGATTAACTCTTCTAGCCCTTTACTGGCTAACTCTGTATTACGAATATCCATTGTCTTTACATAAACCTTCGTTGGCAATTCATTTTTTAGCTCATCTAAGATTTCTTCTCTACGTCCTGTAATTCCGACTTCAAATCCTTGATTCGCATAAACCTCTGCTAACGCTTTGCCAATGCCGGAAGTCGCTCCGATAATAATCACCTTTGCCAAAACGCAAGCCTCCTTTAACTAAAGCTATGATTCGCTTTTTTTACTTACGATATTTTTCACTGCCTTTTCAAACTTTATCCGCGGAATCATGACCCATCGTCCGCAACCTTGACACTTGATTCCAAAGTCCATACCCGTGCGGGTAATTTCCCACAAATCACTACCACATGGATGTGTTTTTTTCATCTTTACGATATCGCCTATTTCATATTTCACTCTTTCCATTTTATCCTCCTTAAAGTTTATCCGATGGCTAACCTGCGCTAATACTCCCAGCTTCTATAAGCGGGAGTATTGGCAGCTAAGATTCAGGTGAAGTCAAAACTTCATCCAAATCAAGTCTACTTTATAAATAAACTCACATTTTTCTTGATCATCACATACTATACTGTAGCAATTACAGTTGAGGTGATTTTATATGGCAACGCCTATTCTCGATGTCATTATTGCTGACGTAAATGCGCTTGTACCAAATTTAGCGTCTCTAGCGAGTACATATAGACTGCTCGTTGGCTCAGCCGAAGAAATTGGCCGTATTCCTGGCGTGCCAATTGAAGTATACGAACGCGCCATTATTCGCTTTGACCAAGCTGGTACACTGATTGATATCATTCAAGCATTATTATGTTGCAAGATTAAATTCTTGGCTGAATTCCTCAGCACGACATGTGCACCAATTGATGTCTTTAGCTTAGCGCAAAACCCTATTGAAGACAACACTATTGAGCAAATCGTTGAAGTTGAAGTATTACGGCGTGTTTTAAAATGCTTCTGTAAGGAAAATTCTTGTTTCGACACTACAGAACCTTTAAATCCAGATTGCGCATTTGCATGTCCAAATCCTATTGAAAGTCCAACCGACTTAACAGACGTCGAATAGCAGAAAGTACTGCAAACGAGCAACAGCTAAAATGCCTGTTGCTCGTTTGCAGTTATTTTCTTTCTTGGAGAACTCCTGCATCATATAAGGATTGAATACATGCAAATGTTATTTCCGGCTTAATTTCTTGATCAATGAGTAACGTTGCTATTTCACGGCTTGTATACATCGCTTCATCAATCAACTCACCAACCAATTGATATACTGGCTGATTTAATTCAATATCGTCTAAAAATGTCCATTTATATTTTGCCATACTTTCTAAACAAAAACCGCTTTTTTGCTTAGAATAACGATAATAAGGCTTAAAAGTAATAATTTTCGTCCGATCAACTTCTACTGGCATATATATTTTAATCATTTGCCGGATTTTTTCTTCAAAATCTGCAGCATCGTTAAATCCAGTTTCAGCTAAAACAATATTTCCTTCTGGATGTTGATAGTCTATATTACAAGGCGTCGTTAATCGTACTCTCTTTTCTGGCATATTAACGACAAATCCAGAACACTCAATCGCAGATTTGACCATCAATGAATCCATTTTTACATATTCAGCTTTTTTCGTCTGATCATCATAAATTACAATATCCTTTAATTTTTTTGCTTGAGGAAAATCTAAGACTAAATCAACATATAATAACTCCTCTGGACTAAAAGCATCCATTAATCGATGAAAATCTGCTAAACTGTGTACAAAAAATTGATGCATCGTCGGCAACATCGCTGCATTTTTCAGAAATAGTTTTGTTTGTTCAACGTCTTGCAATGCTAAAGAAGTCGCAACTTGCGGAATATATTGATAAATCTTCTGATAGATATCCGCAAATGCTTTATACTCTATATTATCCAAAGGATCGGTTGCAAAATAACAATGATTTACCGTTTTCCCGAATAAATTATATGTACTATGTAAAATACTTTGCCATAGAGCAATATTTTCTTGATTTAGTTGAAAAACACGCGTTAGCGGCTTATTTTCCGAACGAAAACGAAAAGAATCGGTCACCGTTCGTCCTGTCGTCAACTCAAAAGCAATTGGGTGGTGAATAATTGAACGGCTTCGATTCCCAAATTCACCTTTGCAACGATTTATTTGCCGATTTCGCCACGCTTCAAATGCCTTATTTTTCACCCTGCCTAATTCATTTTGCACAATCATACGCAAATTGCGACGTTCGATTAAATAAGCTCTATACCTCCGCATAATCATTGGCAAGCTCATATCATCCAACAAATAAAACTCCGGAGTAAATAGATATTGCAATTCATCCGCATTAAACGGTACACGATATTGATTTAGTAAAGCCTGTGGTTTTTCACCGTATATATTACGAAATTTTTCATCTGCCAAATACCTCTCTAAAAACCTTTTAACATATGCAACCTGGTGGATATGCACAGCATCGTGAAGCCTAGCCGATATCAATTCGGCGATCGCATTTGATTTTACCTTTCCCTTTATATCCATAAGTTAAAATTCACCTCCATTTACAAAATCCTAAATTTCACTTAATCTATAAGCAGATATATAATCACGATTTACAAATTGCGTCATTTCAGCTAAAAAAACAGAAATGATGCTCTCCCGCGTGCATCAAATAAACAATAGTTTAGCCGAATAATCTTGCTGTATTTTTCTCTTTTATCTTGACAAAATCCTGCATAATAAATGAGATAATTATAAAGTAGACTGATTCAGATGGAGTTTTTACTTCATCTGAATCCTAACCGCCCTTATACAGAGGCTAATCTGCTCGCTTGTCCCCCTATGGAGTCAGGAGTCCTAGCACAGATTAGCCTTCGGATAAACTCTTCAAATGTATCTATAAAAACAAAGAAGGTGAGGATGAATAATGAAAGTATCGCTCCTACAAATGCAAATAAAGCTCGGTGATTTCACCTCAAATCAAGCCACTATACATCGCTTAATAGAAAAGAGTATGGAAAATAAGCCTGATATCATCGCCTTACCGGAAATGTGGAATGTAGGTTTTTTCCCCCGTCCTTTAAATGAATATACTGACCCAAACGGAGAGAAATGTCAATCTTTTCTAAGTAATTTAGCCAAACAATATAATGTAAATATCGTCGGTGGATCAATTGCTAGAATTACTGACAAGCAATTGTACAATACGAATTATACCTTTGACCGTTCTGGTAACTTAGTGGCTTCTTATGATAAAATCCATCTTTTTTCTCCCGCAAAGGAAGATAAACTTTTTACCGCTGGAAATAAATATGTTGTCTTTGAACTAGATGGTATAAGATGCGCCGTTATCATTTGTTACGATCTTCGCTTCTGTGAATTAGTCCGCTCACTTACAGTGCAAAATGTAGATTTACTTTTCATTCCCGCAGCTTGGCCTATCGAGCGAAAAATGCATTGGGAAATTTTAAGTCAAGCTCGCGCTATTGAAAATCAATGCTTTGTTGCTGCAATTAACGGCTCAGGAAGATTTGATAAATTTCATCTCTGCGGCAATTCTATGCTCATTAATCCGTGGGGAAAAATCCTTGAAAAAGCAACGGAGGCAGAGTCAATAATTGTCGCCGAGTTAAATTTGCAATTATTACAAGAAATCCGTTCTAGCATTAATGTTTTTCATGACCGTCGTCCTGACCTTTATTTTAAATAAAAATGCATTCCCATATTTTATATAGAAGGTGATTTAAATGATTACAGGCATTAGTCATATTACTTTTATCGTAAAAAATCTCGACCGGACTGCTAATCTTTTTAAAAAAGTTTTTGATGCAAAAGAAATCTATACCAGCGAAGAAAAAAAGCATTCGCTATATAAAGAAAAATTTTTTCTTATCGGGAATCAATGGATTGCAATTATGGAAAGTGAGGCGATTGTTCACCGGACCTATCACCATATTGCTTTCAAAATAGAGGAACAAGACGTAGATATCTACCTCAAAAAAATTAAAAATCTTAACTTGGAGTTAAAACCGCCTAGACAACGTATGTCAGGCGAAGGATATTCAATTTATTTTCATGATTATGACAATAATCTGTTTGAACTGCATACAGGAACATTGTCCCAAAGGTTAACATCATATGAAAAGGCAGATAATGAAGTATAACTTCATTATCTGCCTTTTTAATCTATGTAATAATCCCCCCTAGACTCTCATCTTTCAGCAAGAGCTGAGATCAGGGTAGTCAAAATAACTGCGAATAGTAGTTAGATGGATCTAAAGTTCTGCCTGAAACAAAGCTTACAAGCACTCCAAAGTTTTGATAAAAATAGGTAACTTCTAAGCCGATATAACCGCCACCAATAATACCTACCGCTCTAGGTAATTCTTTTAAAGCAAGCATTGTATCACTAAAATAAACAAATTTGCTTTCTTTTATCTTTGGCCAATCTGCAGACTTCGTTGGGTATCCCCTTCTTTTGTTATTACTAAATACGCTTTTTAAGCTTAGCCAACACTTTTCTAATACGTACAAGATGTGTGCAGACATTCTCAGCAATCGATTCACTGGATTGACTCGTTTGCTTATGATTTTAAAAACCAATGCATGAACGGCAATTGTAAATTCACTCGTCATCTTCTTCAATTATTTCCTATCCTTTTATTTTTCTTGGTATGAATCAGACTCCGTTTCATATTGCCATGCATCGATGCCCCCAAAATCATATACATGCTTATACCCCATAGCAATTAGTTTTTCCGATGCTTCTCGACTACGATTTCCACTACGGCAATAAACTAAAACTGTATCCGCTTTTTTTATCCCTTCAATTTCTTTATTTGTAATTGTTTCATTTGAAATAAGGATCGCGCCTGGAATATGCTTTGTCTTATATTCCGCAGGGGTCCGTACATCCAAAATAATCACACTTCTATTTTCATCTATGATTTTTTTTGCTTCATCACCCGAAATTCGCACATAAGTCCCTCCCTCTTCATTATTTACGTTATTTTGCGTATTTGCATTAGCACAGCCTGCCAATATAAGCGCTAAGAATACAATCATTGAAATTAATAACAATATTTTATTCATCATCATTCTCCTTTATTTTCATACCGTAATTATATTTATTACGGTATGAAGTATCAAGAAAAAATTTGCTACAAAACCAAATTCTTTGACAGTCTTTTTCTACCTGTAGTATGATGTAATTAGGTAACAAAATTACATAACATCTAGGAGGAAAAAATGGACTTAGTTTATACAGGAAAAACAAAAAACGTTTACAAACTCGAAGATGGTAACTACTTATTAAAATTTAAAGACGACGTAACTGGTACGGACGGTGTATTTGATCCAGGTGCAAATACTGTAGGTTTATCTATCGAAGGCGCTGGTCGTGCAGGTTTGAGTTTAACAAAGTATTTTTTTGAAATTATAAATGCCAAAGGGATTCCAACACATTACCTCTCTGCAGATATTGAAAATGCAACGATGACAGTAAAACCAGCAACCGTCTTTGGTCAAGGATTAGAAGTTATCTGCCGTTATCGTGCAGTCGGTAGTTTTCTACGTCGTTATGGAAAATATGCACAAGACGGACAAGAATTAGACGCTTTTGTTGAAGTTACATTAAAAGACGACGATCGCGAGGATCCGCCAATTACTAAAGATGCATTAGCTATGCTTAACATTTTAAGCGAATCCGAATATGAAATATTAAAAGATTTAACAAAAAAAATTGGCAATATTGTAAAAGAAACGCTTGCCGAAAAAGGCATCGAACTTTATGACATCAAATTTGAATTCGGGCGTGTTGGCGCGGACAATCATATCGCTTTAATTGATGAAATCTCCGGCGGGAATATGCGTGCATTTAAAAATGGCGAATATGTTGAACCATTAGTATTAGAAAAATTAATCTTAGCTTAATATATCCAGAAAAAAAGAGCTACTCATTGAAAATGACTTTCAATGAGTAGCTCTTTTTCTATTTACTTTAACGATCTATTAGGCACATCTCCATAAGGTTCCGCATGAATAGTCACATCACACATCGTGCCTAAAGATTGTTTAATTTTATTCTCCAATTGATCACAAATTTCATGTACCTCATGTAATGGCATCTCGCGATCAAGCAGAATATGCACATCTAAAATTCTATATGCACCCGACCTACGCGTTCTCAATTGATGAAATCCTCGAATCTCAGGCTGGTCTTGAAAAATATCAGATAATATCCTCTCATCCTCTGACGGCAGGCTCATATCAGTAAGTTCCTTTGCACTTGCAACCGTCATGTCATAACCAGCTTTAAAAATAATCGTTGCCACAATAATTGCGATAACAGGGTCAATCCATAACCAGCCCGTAACTTTTATCGCTACTAATCCAAAAAGAACTCCAATCGAAGTCCAAATATCCGCTTGCAAATGCAATCCATCTGCTTCTAAAGCTTGAGAATGTGTAATTCTCGCTACATGCATCAATCGTTTAGAAACAAAATAGTTTACAACAATCGAGATTCCCATAATGATAATCCCATATTCGAGATATTCTGGCTCTGTTAAATGTTTCATTTTCTGTGCAGCCTCATAAACAATCCAAATTGCTGCAAAAACAATTAACAGCGCCTCTATTGCACTGGATAAATTTTCATATTTACCATGCCCATATGCATGCTCCTTATCTGGTGGCTCAACTGCCTTTTTCACTGCATAAAATGCTATGATAGCTGCAACTAAATCAATCCCCGAATGTGCTGCTTCCGAGATAAGGCTGACTGCACCAGTATATAAACCTACAATTAATTTCAAAATGACAAGCGTTGTATTTGAAATAATAGACAACCATGCCGTACGTCTTTTCAATGCATTGCTACTTTCCTCTGTCATCGATAAACTCGCCTCCCAAATCCCTCTTCATGTATATAATGAACCCGTCAACGTAAAAGTGTCAAAACTTCGCTATACCAAAAAACCTGTGGAACTATAAAAGCCCCACAGGTTATTATTCCTGCTGCATAATGCCCAGTATACAATGTATACCTGATTATTTTTATATTAACATATGTATTTCAAATTATCTAGTCTATTAGGCGGAAATCATTCGAAAATTCTAGTTCCTTCTGCTGTAAGTTTCGTAATTTTTTCATCTATACGCTGTAAAAGTCCAAGCATAGATTGAGACAAGGTATCTGCCCGTCCATACAACGATTTCGCCTCATTAAGATTTTTTTCTTTAATTGCATCAATTAGTCGATCACCGAGAGAGTGGAATTGATCGTGTATTTCATCAATCTGCTTCCATTCGTCCGCCAATATTGGGATATCAATTTCAATCGCATGATAAAAATGCCCAAATGCACATTTATGTGAATCCGTTTGTATTGGTGCCAGTTTCATTTCATCAACCATCGTTTTCACTTTAGCTAACCATCCAATATGTGCTTGCCGCGCTTTTTTAATAACCTCTTGCAATTCTTGATTTGTAATCGCATGACGACCTTCGCGTAATCCTTTAAACAGGTTTTCTGTTATCCCAGATAATTGAGCATCAATCTGTCTAATATTTTCTGCATAATCCGCACTTTCCACTGCATCATTATGGAACAAACGCGTCATTTCGCTAAAGCGTTCCGCATCCACACTTGAAGTTTCCATTGCTTTATTGATTTCGTCCGCTGCTGAGCGTATTCCTTGCATAGATTCATTGACATCCCTTACACTGACGATTACACCATTTAGCATATCAATATTCTCGCCAACAGTTTCTGATACCATATCAATCTTGTCACTCATATGATTTGTTGATTCTAGCGTTCTGTCCATGCTTATTTTACCGGCACGTGCTGCCATATGAATATTTTCCACGAAGCTTCTCATTCCATCTAAATTGTGTTTCGTATCATCAGACAATTTACGAATTTCTTCCGCAACTACAGAGAAACCTTTTCCTTGTTCACCTACACGAGCCGCTTCAATCGCCGCATTCAAAGCCAATAAATTTGTTTGGTTGGCAATCTCCTGGACGCTGTCAACAATCTTACCTACCTCAGCACTCAAATTAACCAACTGCTCAATTTTTTCATTCATCATTCCCGTATCTTTGACTACAGCCTCTTTTAAATCGCCCACTTCCACCAATAAATTTTTACTGTTATTATTCTTATCTGCCAATACTTTGGATCCGTCAGCTACCTTATCTAATGTAGTAGCAGTTGAATCAATGGTTTCATTTACCTGATTCATCGTCGCTGTAGTCTCTTCAACAATTGCAAGATTATTTTCGCTCAGAGAAGCTAGTTCCTCAGCAAACTCCATCAATTGTTTCGACATAAAACTCATTTCCACATCAAAACTGCTTGTCAAGCTTGCAATATTTAGTATTTCCTTTGCCGCATCTGCCATTCTTTTTTCATTGGCTACCAACCGATCAAATTGTGCAATCACCTTATTATGCATTGTATGATTCGTTGTCGGACATTTGACCGATTCACCTTTAATCGATCGATCAACGTAATCCAAAATACAGCTCATTTCCTGACAAGACGATGTCTGTTGTTTCTTAAAAAACATAAAATCCATCCCTTCTATTAAAAATTAAGCTATCTATTTATATTTAATATCATTTATCCTATTATTTATCTCATTATATATTGATTAATGGTAAATATCTATATTTATCGACCATCATTAACAAATATATTTGACAAAATCATATCAAATTTTAATTTTTTCTTCATCAATAAACTGATATAACCGATAGCCACCACTTAAGTTATAGACTTCAAAACCGTGTTGCATCAATATCCTCGCTGCAAGGTAACCTCGAAGCCCAATTGCACATGCCACATATACCGGCTTTGAACTATCTAATAGGGGCAAGGCTTCGCGCAATTCATCGAGCGGAATATTTATAAAACCAGAAATATTCCCATTATTATATTCTTCAATAGTTCGAACATCTAATAATGTAACATCTTTACGTTTTTGCAAATCCGCAATATCATGCCAATGAAAAATATGCATTTTATCCGTCAAAATATTTTCAATCACAAATCCAGCCACATTTACAGCATCTTTCGCTGAACCAAACGGTGGTGCATAGCATAACTCTAATCTTGTTAAATCATAAGCCGTCATTTGCGCACGAATTGCCGTTGCAAAAATATCACAACGTTTATCTACACCACCATAACCCACAATCTGAACCCCTAAGATTTTCCCCGTACTTTTTTCATAAATAGTCTTAAGCGACATATCCATTGCATTTGGATAATACCTTGCATGATTTTCTGAATGTGTAAATGATTTTTCGTAATTTAGCTGTAATCTTTTGGCTGTTTTTTCATTAATACCTGTAGTTGCAACAGCTAAATCAAAAACTTTTAGAATCGAGGATCCTTGTGTTCCCTGATAAGAACGATCGAATCCACAAATTACATCGGCAACAATCCTCCCCTGTTTATTCGCCGGCCCTGCAAGTGGAACGAATGTTGGCTGTTTTGTAACAAAATCAATAACTTCTATCGCATCTCCAATTGCAAAAATATCAGGAATAGATGTCTGCATTTTTCCATTGACAACAATTGCACCACGCTCATTTAATTCAATTCCTGCTTTTCTCGCAATATCACTCTCAGGTCGAACCCCAATTGCCATAATCACCATATCGGTTTTTATCACACCATTCTTTAAATCAACAACAACATGATTCTCCGCTTCATGAATCGCCTGTAAAGCGTTTCCTAAATAAAGTTTTATTCCCTTACTGCGCAAATGAGCATGAACTTCACACGCCATATCATAATCAAGCGGTGCCAGAACCTGATTTCCCGCTTCAATTAATGCAACTTGGACACCTGCTTTATGAAGGTTTTCAACCATTTCTAGCCCAATAAATCCTCCACCTATCACAACTGCATGCGCTGGTTTTTTTTGCTCAATATACGTTTTCATCTTCAAGGTATCAGGTATATTCCGTAACGTAAAAATCTTTTTTGAATCAAGCCCCGCTATCTTAGGCTTTATCGGTTCTGCTCCCATAGATAAAACCAATTGATCATAACTTTCTTGATAGACTTCATCTGTTTGGAGATTGCGAACAGTAATCATTTTATCTTCTTGATGAATTTCTATTACTTCATGGTAATTTCGAACATCTATATTAAATCTATTTCTAAAGCGCTGTGGCGTTTGCACCAAAAGCGATGACCTGTTTTTTATTTTCCCGCCAATATAATACGGCAGTCCACAATTTGCAAACGAAATATGCTCGCCTCGCTCGAATAAAATAATCTCGGCCTGCTCATTTAAGCGACGTAATCGTGCAGCAGTTGAAGCTCCTCCAGCCACCCCACCAATAATCAATACTTTCTGCTTTTTATTCATAATAAGCACTCCCTTTATCACAAAGTTAAGAAGATTTTCTCACTTATCCTTTAAAAATTTATCCCTAAATTACGCTTATTATATATTAAAACACTTTTTTTATCGGTGATAAAGTCACACTTATTAAGTTTATTTTTTACGGCAGCCCTTATTGCAAAAATCTCCTTCACATAATTGATAATCACCGCCTTGAATAATTAGCCGCCTACCATTCACCAATGTATCTGCCAACTTTTTTCTAGCCGCGCTATAAATTCCTTGAATTGTAGTTCTTGCTACATTCATTCTTTGTGCACAATCTTCTTGGCTTAATCCTTCTAAGTCAATGAGACGTACCGCCTCATACTCATCTACGGTCATGACAATATCCATATTCGATGCACTATTTAAAGGTCCAAAACAATCGTTTTGTGGCATCCTACAAACCCGTCTCCATTTACGCGGTCTTGGCATTAAGATTCCCCCTAGTATAATAAAAGTAAAACCAGAGCGTCCTCTGGTTTTATTTTTATTATACTATTTTTCTTGATGATTAGTAGAGATATTAGACATATTTTCTTTCCTACTAAAGGCATGGCAATAGCCTTGTCTAAATTTATCTTTTCCTTGTCCATTGTTCTGCCCTTTTAAACAACAGCCTCTTCCATTTGGACCTGTACCATCTCTTCTTGGCATATCATTCATCTCCTTAAGTTATTGACATATGTCGCTTTCATTTATATAATAGCACATTATAGACATATGTCAATAACTACTTAAGGCCTTTTTCTATTTGTTCTCCGTCTGATTTATTATATTTTTTAACACTTCATCTAATCCAGCATTTACAGGGCTATCTTCGGCAAGGCTTTGTCCAGAATCACCACTTACAACAACATTAGGATCAATTGGCAAACTGCCTAAAAATTCTATATCAAAATCTGCTGCCGTTTTCTTCCCACCTTCTGATTGAAAAATATTATGCAGCGTATGACACGTTGGACAAACAAATCCGCTCATATTTTCTACTAAACCTAAAATAGGTAATTTTACGCGTCTACAAAAGTTAATGGATTTTCTCACATCTGCCAAAGAAATCTCCTGTGGAGTTGTCACGAGCAGCGCCTTACATTCATCCACCGTTTGTGCCACAGTAAGCGGTTCATCCCCTGTTCCTGGTGGCGTATCAATAATTAAGTAATCCAGTTCTCCCCACTCAGTATCCGATAAAAATTGTCTTACTACCCCAATTTTAGCGGGGCCACGCCATATAATTGGATCATCTGGTTGATTTAATAAACATTGCATAGACAATACTTTTAAATTTTCCGAGTAAGGATAAGGCACCATTCTATCCTCATTAAATTCAATTGCAGCATCTCTTATCCCTAAAATACCTGCAATACTAGGTCCATGAATATCAACATCAAGCAAGCCAACTTTATACCCCATTTTGCTCAGTCCAATTGCAATATTCGCTGAAACTGTACTTTTCCCTACACCGCCTTTACCACTCATCACAGCAATTTTATGCTTTATATTTTTCATCAAATCTTGAATTTTCTTACTTTGCTCTTCATATTGTTTGTTTTGCCCCATTCCACATGCCATAAAGTTCATCTCCTAAATATATTCGTTTATTATTTGCAATTAGCAATAAGAATCAATAGCTCCACTATCGTCATTATGAAAAGAACTGTACTTTCAATGAAGTACGTCCGCATTTACATACTGAGTTTTCCATAACCGCTTTTTTCCCTGTTCTATATCGCAGAATAGGCATAGCTTCATGACTTAATGTCGTAACGACAAGCTCTCCACTTTCACCGTACGGCAATGCCATCCCATCTTGATTTATCACCTCAACATAAAAATAGTCATCATGAATATGTATCCCCTCTTGATGAACACATTCACTACCAATAAACAAGCCTAGCTTTTCCGCTACATTATACAAACGATATACAGGGATATTAAACTGCGTTTCTAAATCGCTTTTTTCTTGATCATTACAATGGGAAGCGTTGCATAAAATACTCTGCAAAAAACACTTTTGACGATTTTCATTTAAATATGCACCAAAATTTTTACTTCTTTCAGTCGATGTGTAAAGCGTTGTCACCCCGAAATCACGCAGCACAGCCATCATATTTACTAAATCTCTATCATGATTTATCAATACTGTAATCCCAATACGTTCAGCTGCCTGCTGCATAAGATTCAATTCATCCAATCCAATGCCATGAGAATCTATCAAGAGCGTTGAACACATGGTGATATCACAGGCTACTAAGCTGCGACAAATCGTTTCAATTCTTCGCATTCTATCATTGAGCGTAAAACCTGCAGCAATTTTTTCTTCTAGCAAATAGTCAAAAAAGGCAACACCGCTCACGGGCATTGTAAGCAGACCAAAGGGATAACAACGCTTGATATCTTCATCTGTCGTAAACGGCATTTTTTCTAAGCTGCCAAAAACATCTTTAGCTTCCGCATCAATCTTTAGCTTATCCATTTTTTCACGATAAAACTCACTCTTTTCATACACTCGTTGAAAAAGGGTTCGCAATTTTTCTTCCTGCAAACGTTTTTTCTGTTCTTGATTCATTGCTTCAGTTGCAATATCTAATATCAAATCTATCGCTCCTATTTTATTCATATCATTATGTAAAATTCATCTATTCGCAAATTACTTCGCTCTCGCAATGTGGACACTTTTTCATATGCTGGCAAACCTCTTTTTTTATCATTATCTCCCATGTATATCCACACTTATTACAATATAGTCGCTTTCCCATCTCAGCTATTTGGAAATTTCCGCCCTCAATCCGAATCGCCGCCCCCTGCCATAATGCTAAGGCAATAATCCGGCGTGCTTTATTCAAAATTCTATTAAAGGTAGGTCTTGATACATTCATTTTTTCCGCAGCCGTCGCTTGATCTAGTAATTCTATATCAATCAAACGAATTGCTTCCATTTGCTCAATCGTCAATGACAATTCTTTTATCTCATTTAGCGGAATACCAGCTGGTTTATAGTAGATAACCTTTGGAATCTTTTCTACCATTCGCTCCTTTTGCGGTCTTGCCACATAAGCCCTCCCTTATAGATGTAATATTAGTTATGAAATATATTTCATAACTAATATTACATCTATAAATTATTTTTGGCAAGAAAAATAAAAAGCATGATTGCTTCCCTATATTTATAGAAGCAATCATGCTTAGCTCTATCACGATTAAGAAATTTTTGCGAGATGAATAAGTTCATAGCCCTTTTCTGCAAGCTTTGCTTTAATCTCATCTACATTATCAATATCAGCACGTACAACCAATTCAAATTTTCCTTTTTTCCCAGTCTGTGTACTTACTAAACTCGTAATGTTAATCCCCATATTGGCAAATACCGCTGAAACGTTTTGTACAACACCAACTTTATCATCACCTTGAATCGTTAGTCTTGTGTTTGCCTTTGTAAGCCCCATAATATCAACAACTGCTTTGAATACATCGGTTTCTGTAATAATGCCAACAATAGCACCCGTACTGCTAATTACCGGCATTCCACCAATTTTATTATTACACATCATAAGAGCTGCTTCTTCAATTGGCGCATTTGCTTGAATCGTATATACCTTTTTACTCATGATTTCTTTCACTTTAATCTTCGCCAACAACGAGTTTACCTCATATTTTGACAAAGTAGTCGCTGGGGATGGTGCGACCTGCATAATATCGCGATCACTAATAAAACCAACAACATTGCCGTCTTTGACCACAGGCAAGCGGCGAAAACGATTCTTATTCATAATCAATGCAGCTTCATCCACCATAAGATCAGGAGAAACCGTAACAGGGTTTTTTGTCATAATATCGCTTACAAACACAATAAAACACTCCTCTCACTCGCACATTCTTATATTTTAATTATATACCTGAAACCTTTTTTTGCCTAATAAATTTTAGTAAAAATAAGCTGTGATTCCATTAACCTCCAAGATATGCTTTACGTACTTCTTCACTTGCTGCCAATTCTTTTGCATCACCAGATAACGTAATTCTGCCCGTTTCTAAAACATAAGCTTTATTGGCGATAGAAAGTGCCATATTTGCATTTTGCTCAACGAGAAGTACTGTCGTTCCTGTACGGTTAATTTCTTGTACGATTGTAAAAATTTCTTTTACGAGTAAAGGTGCAAGCCCCATAGATGGCTCATCTAAAAGGAGCAAACGAGGGCGACTCATTAAAGCTCTGCCCATAGCAAGCATTTGTTGTTCACCACCACTCAATGTACCAGCCAATTGTGATTTACGCTCTAAAAGACGTGGAAACCGTTCAAATACAGAATTCATATCTTCTGCAATACCTGACTTATCACTTCTGATATATGCACCCAATTCTAGATTCTCCATTACTGTCATGTTCGCAAATACACGACGACCTTCTGGAACTTGAGATATCCCAGTTTTTACGATAGCTTGCGCTGGTATCCCTGCAATATCTTTACCTTCAAAAGTAATCTTGCCTGTTTTCGGTTTTAATAATCCTGAAATCGTACGAAGTGTTGTACTCTTTCCTGCACCATTCGCCCCGATTAAAGTAACAATCTCACCTTCATTTACTTCAATGCTGATATCTTTAATCGCATGAATCGCGCCATAAAATACATTAATATTTTCTATCTTTAGCATTAGGACACAACCTCCTCACCAAGGTAAGCCTCAATAACCTTAGGGTTATTTTTAATTTCGTCAGGAGTGCCATGTGCGATAATGCTACCGTATTCAAGCACATAAATACGTTCACATACACCCATAACAAGACTCATATCATGTTCAATCAATAAAATAGTTAAACCAAATTCATCTCGAATCCAATGAATCATTTCCATTAATTGCTGTGTTTCTTGTGGATTCATCCCGGCGGCAGGCTCGTCTAAAAGTAACAATTTAGGTTTAGCTGCAAGAGCTCTAGCAATTTCTAAACGGCGTTGTTCACCATATGGCAAGTTTTTTGCAATTTCATCCTTTTTATGCTCTAATTTAAAGATTTTTAAAAATTCAATTGCTTTTTCTTCAATTTCTTGTTCTTCTTTAAAGTATCTACCTACGCGAAATACAGCTTCCGCCACTGAATATTTTACATGAGAATGATAAGCAATTTTTACATTATCAAGTACGCTTAACTCCGAGAACAAGCGAATATTCTGAAAGGTACGCGCTATTCCTTTTTGCGTGATTTGGAATGGTTTAAGACCAATAACACTCTCGCCATCAAATTCAATTACACCTGTCGTCGGTTGATATACACCAGTCAAAAGGTTAAATGCCGTCGTTTTACCCGCGCCATTTGGGCCAATTAGCCCTATCAATTCACCTTTTTCAATATGCATTTCAAAGTTAGATACAGCTTTTAGACCGCCAAAGACTTTAGACAGTTTTTCTGCTTTTAATAAGTTCATTGCTTATTTCCTCCTTTGAAACGTTTAAATATTCCTATGTTTGTTAATTCTACATTACCAAATAATCCTTGAGGACGATAAATCATTAAGAGAATTAACACTAATGAATACACAATCATACGCCATTCTGGCCAACTTGCAAGTGCTGCCGAAACGAAAGTTAAAATAACCGCACCAGCAACAGAACCTGTAATGGAACCAAGCCCCCCCATAACTACCATTGTTAAATAGTTAAAGGACATCATGAATGTAAATGATGCAGGATGGGCAATATAAAAGTAATGCGCAAATAATGCTCCAGCAACTCCCGCAAAAGCAGCGCCAATCGTAAATGCCAATACTTTATACTTCGTCGTATCAATTCCCATAGCTTCCGCTGCTATTTCATTTTCACGAATAGAAATACATGCTCTACCATGTGAAGAATTGACTAAATTCTTAATAAAAAACAACGTAAATAAACAAACGAAGAACGCCCAAGCGAAGTTAGTATAGCGTGGGATTCCCATGAATCCAGATGCACCGCCAACATAAGGAATGTTTAGAATCGTAATACGGATAATTTCACCTAATCCAAGCGTAGCAATCGCTAAGTAGTCACCATTTAAGCGAAGCGTTGGCAACCCGATGAGTAAACCAAGTAATCCCGATGCCAGTGCACCAACAACAATTGCTAAAAGAAATGGCAATTGAAATTTCACCGTAATAATCGCACTTACATAAGCACCAACTGCCATAAAACCCGCATGTCCAAGTGAAAACTGCCCTGTATATCCATTAATAAGATTAAGGCTAGCCGCCATAATAATATTAATTGCAATTAATATTAAGTTAAGCTCCCAAAACGAACCAATAAAATTTGCTTGAAGTAAACCTTCGACAATCGCGTAAACAAGTACGCAAAGACCAATAATTTTTAAATCTTTCTTTGTTACTGCCTTCATCTGTGCCACCTACACTTTCTCACGCGTGTTTTTGCCAAATAATCCTGAAGGCTTAAATAACAGGATAATAATTAAGATGGCAAACGCCGCTGCATCACGAAATGTGGAAGAAATAAACCCACTTACTAAGGCTTCAATAACACCAAGTATTACACCGCCTGCCATAGCTCCTGGTATAATTCCGATACCGCCAAGAACTGCCGCAACAAAGGCTTTAAGACCAGGCATGATGCCCATTAATGGATCGATAGAGTTATAATATACGCCTACTAAAACACCAGCGGCAGCAGCTAACGCTGAGCCAATACCAAATGTAGCAGAAATAATTCTGTCAACATCGATACCCATTAAACGAGCCGCATCAGTATCAAACGATACTGCACGCATAGCTTTACCAATTTTCGTTTTTTGAACTACATAAGTCAATACAACCATTAAAATAACAGAAACAAGCATGATCACTAATTGCTGGCTGTTGATAACGAACGGGCCAAAGTGATATGTAACTGCCTCAAATACTGCTGGGAAAGTACGTGGCTGTGGGGTAAATAATAACATACTACCATATTCTAATAGTAGTGATACACCAATGGCAGTAATTAAAACTGCAATTTTTGGCGCATGACGAAGTGGACGATACGCCAATCTTTCAATAATCATACCAATAATGCCCGAGACGACCATTGCAACTAAAAGGGCTGGGATGAATGGCAGCTTAAACATTGCCGTAGCAAAAAAACCTGCATATGCACCGATCATATAAATATCACCATGGGCAAAGTTAATTAATTTGATAATTCCATAAACCATCGTATAGCCAAGCGCAATTAAAGCATAAATACTCCCTAGGGAAATACCATTAATTAACTGTTGAATCAATTGTTCCATAAAGGATGACATTTCCATACAATTTCCTCCATTTTAAAAATCCTCACGCGAAAAACTGTGATTTAGACTTAATGAAAACACCATAAAATCAAGAAAAGACCTTTAGCCACCGACATATCGGCTAAAAGGTCTCTAGCTACCTTTTTCTACTGCTTTCATCTAGGTAAACTCCACCTTGAGTCTTTGAAATATTTACATTATGACTTTTAATCTGACAAGTTTTTCTTTGCTGTTATCTATTATAGTAGCACACTTATAACGTGTCAATAACACATTTTTGAATATTTTCTTTCTCTACAATACAAATGTAATTTTTATCTTGCATTATATTTTTGTATTTTTATAAAAGTTCTCTACACGAGGACATTTTTATGTATTTTGTACATATGAAAAATACACAGCAATGTACTCTGTATCATCGCTGTGCATTTTATTCTCTTAAGGATTTACTTTTTCTTTAAATGTTTGTTTTCCATCTTTAAATTCAATAACTACAGCACTCTTTACCGCATCATGCGTTTCATTTAATGTAATTATTCCAGAAACCGCTTGATATTCTTTTGTTTTTGCCAATTCATCTTTAATTTTTACGGTGTCTTCACTGCCAGCACGTTTAATCGCTTCAATAATCATCATCGTTGCATCATAAGATAATGCAGCAAAGGAATCTGGAACTTGTCCATATTCAGCTTTATAAGAATCAACAAAAGTTCTAATTGCTGGGCTGTTATCCTCTGGAGAGTAATGGCTTGCAAAGTATGTATTGTTTAACGCCTCATTTCCTGCAATTTCAGGTAACTTTGCACTATCCCAGCCATCACCACCAAGAACGGCACAATTAATACCAAGTTCACGCGCTTGTTTAATAATCATCCCGACTTCCTGATAATATCCAGGTACAAATAAAATATCCGGATTTGCAGCTTTAATTTTTGTTAAAGTTGCCTTAAAGTCTGTATCTTTTGCGAGATATGCTTCTTTAGAAATAATTTTACCGCCATTTTTTATAAAAGTTTCTTCGAAAAATTGTCCTAACCCTTTTGCATAATCACTAGAGTTATCAATATATAATGCAGCGTTTTTACCATTTAGAGATTTAGCCGCAAAATTTGCCATTACAGAACCTTGGAACGGATCAATGAACGCCGCTCTAAATAAATAGTCACGAGTCTTACCCGTTTCAGGATCCACTGTTACTTTTGGATTGGATGCAGTAGGGCTGATTGCCAATACTTTACCGTCCATATTTACTTGTGCACCTGCAATTACACTAGAAGATGCAATTGGAGCAATTACAGCCAATACTCTATCTTGTGTAATTAATTTTTGCATTGCATTTGCTGCCTCTGCCGCTTCTGATTTATTATCCGCTACAACTAAACTAATTTGTTTGCCAAGCAAGCCACCTTTTGCATTGACTTCTTTAATTGCCAATTTGGCGCCATTTGTTGCCGACTGACCAAACGTAGCATTCGTTCCTGTCATTTCTAAGTTCGCACCAATCCTAATTGTATCGCTGTTTGATGCCCCACCGCCACAACCTGCAACTGCCAAAGCAAGTACACTTGCTGTTAAAGCTGCACAAACTGCTTTTTTCACTTTTCCCAAAAACATGAAACTCCTCCTCTTTGTCGCCTACAAAATACGCCTAGCCTGTACAAATGTATCGTGTGGCGTTTCAATTGTTTTAATTGTAGAAGTCTAAAGATAAATTGTCAATACTTCTATTAACGCACAAACGCACCATTTGTCCCCTTGCAGTGCACATTTCATAATCTAATTTACGAAATTCCTAGAAAACAGTCCACTCTGTAAACTAAAAAAAATTATTAATTTACTTTTTATAAAGAAAAAAAGTGGCAGAAAAATTCTGCCACTTTTCATTTAATTCAATCAATTATTTGTTTGGATTAATCTTTTCTTTAAATACTTTTTCACCATTTTTCATTTCAAGAACAACCGCACTCTTTATTGGATCATGCGTTGCACTCATTGTAATAATCCCTGTACCAACCTGTAAATCTTTTGTTTCTTCTAAAGCTACACGAATTTTTTCCGGATCATCGCTGCCGGCACGTTTAATTGCATCAATTAACATCATGCCGCCATCGTAGCCAAGAGCGGCGAATACGCTTGGTTCTTGACCATATTCAGCTTTATATGCTTCAATAAAGCTTTTTACGCTTGCATCATTATCCTGCACGGAGTAATGAGAGCTGAAATATGTATTGTTTAATGGGTCAGCACCAGCAATTTCAGTAAGCTTGGAATCATCCCAACCATCTGTACCGATTAATGGAATGTTAATACCAAGTTCACGTGCTTGCTTAACGATCTTGCCAACTTCTTCATAATAAGCTGGGATAAAAATAACATCAGGATTTCCTGCTTTTAATTTCGTTAATGTAGATTTAAAGTCTTGATCTTTTTGTAAGAAAGCTTCTTGTGCTACAACTTTGCCACCTTGCGCTTCGAAAATCTTTGTAAATACTTCCGCCAAACTCTTAGAATAGTCAGAACTTGCATCTACATAGATTGCCGCTGTTTTTGCATTTAATGTTTTCGTCGCGAAGTTCGCCATTACTTCCCCTTGTAACGGATCAATAAAGCAACTGCGGAAAGCATAAGGTTTTACTTTCCCATTTTCAACTGTAATTTTAGGATTTGTCCCCATTGGTGCAATTAATGGAATTTTATTATCTTCCGCAATTTGCAAAGTCGCCAATACATTTGAAGTTGTAGCTGGCCCAACAACTACTTTTACTTTATCATTAGAAATCAATTTTGTTGTTGCATTTGCTGCTTCAGAAGCTTCTGATTTATTATCCGCAACTACAAGATTAATTTGTTTACCAAGTACACCACCCTTTTCATTGGCTTGCTTAATTGCTAACTTAAGCCCATTAAGACCTTGTGAACCATAGTTAGCAACTCCACCTGTCAATTCAAAGTTTGCTCCAATTTTAATTTCACTGCTATTGGATGCTTGATTACCACCACATCCAGTAAATATTGCGCCCATCATCGTTACACCTAAAGCTAAACTTGTGAGTGCCATGAGCTTTTTTCCCAATTTCATTATAAATCCCTCCCATTATAAATCCCTAGTATACAGACTCTTGCGTTCCGGTCTGTATGACCATGTGACTATTATAGTTTACACGATTTACAATAGTCAAGTATTATTTTTATATTTTTGTATATTGTAAATGTACATTTGTTTTTATTTAATGTAAGAAAAAAGGTCTACGAATATTCTTCCGTAGACCCTTAGCTTTATTAAAAATATAACTTAGTTATCTAAAATCAAACTACACCATGGGCAATCATAGCATCCGCCACTTTTTTGAAACCAGCAATGTTAGAACCAACAACTAGATTTCCCTTGAATCCATATTCTTCCGCAGCTTTTGTGGAGTTTTCATAGATATTTTTCATAATATCTTTTAATTTATTATCAACTTCTTCAAATGTCCAGCTATAACGCATAGAATTTTGCGACATTTCAAGCGCAGACACTGCTACACCGCCAGCATTTGCAGCTTTTGCAGGAGCAAATAAAACGCCTTTTTCTAAAAAATAATCAATTGCATCTAGCGTTGATGGCATATTTGCACCTTCGCCAACAGCAAATACACCATTTTCCACAAGTACTTTTGCAGATTCTAAATCAATTTCGCCTTGTGTTGCACAAGGAAGCGCAACATCGCACTTAATCGTCCAAATACCCTTACAACCTTCATGATACTCCGCATTTGGACGAGCTTTTATATATTCAGAAATTCTAGCACGTTTAACTTCTTTAATTTCTTTTACAACATCAAGATCAATACCATCTTTATCGTAGATATATCCATTAGAATCAGAGCAAGCCACCACTTTAGCACCAAATTCCTGCGCCTTTTCTATTGCATAAGTAGCAACATTTCCAGACCCAGAAATCACTACTGTTTTACCTGCTAAAGATTCATTTGCATCTGCAAGCATATGTCGAACAAAGTATAACAACCCGTATCCAGTTGCCTCTTTACGTGCCAAGCTTCCCCAGTACCCTAAACCCTTACCAGTTAAAACACCAGCTTCATAAGCGTTTCTGATGCGTTTATATTGTCCAAATAAATAGCCAATCTCTCTACCGCCAACGCCTATATCCCCTGCTGGTACATCTGTATCTTGACCAATATGACGAGATAATTCCGTCATAAAACTTTGGCAAAAACGCATGATTTCGTTATCAGATTTTCCTTTTGGATCAAAGTTAGAACCGCCTTTACCACCACCGATTGGCAGTCCTGTTAGAGAATTTTTAAAAATTTGTTCAAATCCTAAGAATTTAATAATGCTTAAATTCACACTTGGATGTAAGCGCAATCCGCCTTTGTATGGACCAATTGCACTGTTAAATTGTACACGATAGCCTTTATTCACTTGAACTTTGCCTTGATCATCCACCCAAGGAACTCTGAACATAATCACGCGTTCGGGTTCAACAATGCGCTCTAAAATAGCTTGTTCTTGATATTCTGGATGCTTTTCTACCACAGGTGCGATAGAAGTCAATACCTCTTTAACCGTTGCATGAAACTCTTCCTCACCTGGATTATCAGCAATTACCTTATCAATAATCTTTTGTACATACATCATGTTTTTCCTTACCCCCAATTAAAGATTCAATACCCTACATTTATATATTATTACTTTCCACAGTAAAAATTGTCAATATATACATCGATTGTGCATTGTATACATGATTTTTGCCTTTATTTTGCATATTTATGCTAGAAAATCAATTTAAATTTTTTAGTATTGGAAATACGTTTAAATTTGTTCACATATTGAATGTAAAAACTTAGAAGGAGGTGAGGCAAATGGCAGTAAATAAAGGTAATGAAGCAACAAAGTTAATTCTCAAAGTTCAAACTGGAACAAATAAACTCGGTAATCTGGTTTATACATCAAGAACTTTCAGTAAATTCAATCCATCAATCGCTGATAACGATTTATTCTTAATCGGTGAAGCGATGGCAAGTTTACAAAAGTATCCGCTTACATCTATCAATCGCCAAGACAGTTTTGCATTAGCTTCGGAATAAGCATGGTATTAAATGAAATATAGAAAGGAGGAATGATCTATGGCAAAAACATTAGAGATGGTTTTCAAAACTGAAGCTGATAAAGAGCTGAGCATCAGTTTAGCCGAACCTAGGGACAACTTAACACGTAGTGAAGTTGAAAGCGTAATGAATCAATTGATTGCGAAAAACGCAATTGCTTCTACGAATGGAAAGCTAGCTGCAATCGCTGATGTAAAGATCCGTACAACAGATAAAACATCTTTGTTATAGTAACCAAAATAAACCGATAAAAATCAATGATTTTTATCGGCTTATTTTTTATTTCTGGGCTAAAAAATTCATCCGCTTCTTTATTTTTAAAGCGAACTCATGCGCTTCCAGTAAATCGGTTGCATCGGGATGAACAGCAGCCTTTTGCCAGCGTTTCTGCGATTCGATGCTCGGTGCATGTGGATGATTGGCTGGTAATTTTGCTAAGCGGTCTAATAAGTTAGGATCAATCTTTCCCTGACTGGAAAAAGCCCCAACGATTTTGCAATTTGAGCCAAGGTATCGCACAGCATTTGCTAAAGAAATCATCGCATGTTCTCCCATTGCCTCTGCCCCTAATGTTTGAAATAATACAATGGATTTCCCTTGTAGTTTAGCCAAAAATTCTCGTGCTTTTTTATTTGGCATTCCATATTCAACGCTATAGCCAAGAAAAATTACATCATAAATTTCCCACTCAATTTCATCATCAATACTCTTTAAATCCCCTAAATCGGCAATTGCAGAGTACATACTTTCTGCAATCTGCTTTGTATTTCCTGTTTTACTAGAGTAAACAATCAAATATTTGTTCATCTCACGACTCCACCTTATCGCAAATTCATCATTTCTGACATCATTGACATCTGCTTATTTTGGCTGTTTTCCGCTCCATAAATTGCATATTGCAAACCACATAAAATAAATCTTGCGATCCATCTCATCCAATATTTTCCGTGCGTTGTCAACATGATATCATTATTTTTACTTATACAGAGTCCTTGATTTTCCCATAATTTCATATAAGGTAAAAGTCCAGGCTTTAGTTCAATCGCATAACTTTTCTCTAGACCATCTAGATCTAAATAGCCACAGTCTAATTGTCCGCTTATCTTTGCAAATAGCGAAGAAAAGTGATCGCGTTGAAATACCATCGCAAAAGGCTTTTCCTGCTTCTCTACCTTTTTCTTGTATGCATTTAAATCGCGTACTTGAATATATTCCAACTCTCCAATACTGCCTCCGGCTCCAGCACCAAAAGCAAAAATATCACTGCCATTTTTGGCAAGTTTATTATAAAGGCTCTTATCTTTTTCGCCGCATGTAAAATGGCAACAACTCAGCTGCTGCCAAGCATTTTCCTGCAAATAGCTTGCTCCTCGTTCATATAATTTCATTCGCTCATCTGCCGCTGGGCACGGTGGATATGCTCTAGTTTTAAGCTTCTCTTCCAGTATTGAATGAGGAAAACGTTGCAATTTATATAAATCTACCCCTGTAACATTGCATTGCAGTAAGAATTCCAAATCCTTTTGCCAATCTTCCATAGTTTGTCCCGGCAATCCATAGATAAGATCAACGATGACATTTACCCCTGTTTGGGCAAGCGATTTTAGCTTTTCTACAATAACTTTTTGTTCAGCCAACCGTCCTAATTTACGTCGTAAATCCGTAGAAAACGTTTGAACGCCAAAGCTAAAGCGATTTACACCATACTTTAAACAAATCGCTAATTTAGCCTCATTAAAGTCAGTGATATTACTTTCAAATGTAAATTCACAGCCAGATTCCAGTAAAAAAACTTTTCTTATTTTACTTAATAGCCGTTCTAACTGATCTTCATTTAATGCACTAGGGCTACCTCCACCGATAAAAACTGCTGAAATCATCTGACTTTGATAGTACTCAAAATCTTCTATTAGTGATAACTCTTGACATAGCAAATCAACATATTCCTCTTGTATTGCTAAATCACTTGGATAGCCACAAAAATCACAGTAACTACAGCGTTGCTTACAAAATGGGATATGTATATATACTGCGCTTTTATTTTTTTTTGCTGCTATCATCGCCTGTTCACGAAAGCGAATTTGCTGTTTAGGTGGCATAATTGGTAGCAGATGACGCGGCGAGTATTGAAGTGTGCAATCATTAAATAACTCACTCATCTTTCGTGTTGCTTTTAGCCCGAATAATTCTTTATGATTTTCCAGTTGCATAAACTCAGCTAATCCATTCGTCAAATTCATCATGATATCTCTTTCCCCCAAATCCATCTTCCTTATCGCGATTCATTTTTCGGATATAATTGTTCTACCATATAGCGGACTGCTTCTGGATATCGCAGCCCGGGATTGAGTAAAAATAAGTTCTCTGGTAAAAAGAAAACTTGTTTATTTTTTACTGCCTGCAACTCTAACCATGCCGGATTATTTTCCATTTCTGACTTAATCCGTTCAAGTGCGCCTCCGTTAGCTCCCATTGAAGTAATAAATAATACTTCAGGATCTTTTTCTACGAGTGCTTCCATCCTATATACAATTTTATCTGGGGATGCCATACCATTCATCTTTGCGATTGGCATATCTCCAGACTTAATTGCCAGATCTAAATGAAGTAATGCAGCCACACTTCCTGCGATGCTATCCTCCGTTTCTACGGAAATATCATTCATTGTCGTATGTAAAATCACTGTTTTCTTGCTAACTAATGGAACATTTGCTATAGCATCTTGGACACCGTTATCTAATTTTTTTGCCAAGTCTTGCCCCAAATCTGCATGACCGGAAACCAGCCCTAATAATTCGCAATTTCGTTTTACGTCTTGATAAGTTTTCAGATTAAGTACAATCACCGGAATATGGTTTTCCTCCAATATTGGTAGCAAATTCTCATGCATTCCTTTATAGGCAATGACTAAATCAGGCTGTAAGCTCACTACAGCTTCACTGCTAATTCGATAAACAAAACCAACTTCTGCACTATCTTTATATCGCTCGGGAATCTGAGCAATCTGTGAGGTTGCCCGTCCGACAACTTTCCCCTGTACCTGATCCAAAATTTCTAGAAAGGATGGTGATAACACCACAATTCGTTCTGGTGTATTTGCCAATAACACTTCGCGATGATTATCGTCGATGATTGTCAAGTTCTGGCTATGATTTTCCCCTAAAGTCAAAGATTCTTTATTCCCACATCCAGAAAACAATATACTAGCTGCAATAAATAAAATTGCACTAACCACTATTAATCCTTTATTCATACAACACTCACTTTCAGTCCTAACCAAACTAGAATTTGCAGTTGATTCCAACACGATACATTCTTCCATATACATCTTTATTATAATCATGATAATTGCCGAGATTATCTATGCCTAAGTATAGGCTTGCCCTCGCATCTAAATCTTTTTGTGCTAAGAAATTAACTACTGTAAATGTGCTATTTTCCATTTCTTTATCCCCCGTTGTAATATTGCCATCTTTGCTCGCCCAATAATCAATATTACTTACTACATCCAAGTTAAATTGCCAGTTCGTATCCTTCGGATGATAAAACAATCCTAAATTAAGCTGATGTCTAGGACGATCTTCTAGTCTTTGACTGCTTCCTTGATCTTTTGCATCTAAATAAACATAGCCAAAGTTCAAATCTACTTCATCACTCAATTGATGCTGGATTGAAGCTTCTATTCCTTGCATTCTCGCTTCGGGAATGTTTTTATACGTCATTAATTTGTCTTTTGTCGGTATCATACTGGAAACTAAGTTTCCAGCACTATCCACATATTTACCAGTCCAAGTAGATGTAATTAATTCTTTAACATCATTTCTAAATAAACCAAAATGTCCTGTTGTTTTATCATTCCAATCTTTTTCTAATGCTAATTCATAGTTCCATGATTTTTCCGGCTTAATATTAGGATTTCCCTGGAAATACTGACCTGGTCCGCCCATCGCGCTGCCTGCAAACATTTCCCAAGCATGATAAAGTTCATTAATCGTCGGTGTCTTATAACCTTGTCCCACAACAAACTTTAACCTAGTATCATCAGCAATGTGATAAGTAGATGCTAAATTTCCTGTCCAAGCAGAGTCAAATAAATTACTATGATCAAATCTTATGGATGGTATAAATAGCCATTGATCATTTGGACGAATTTCATCCTGAAAATACAAGGAAACATAGTCAATAGATGCTTCATCACTCGTTTTTTTACTATTTAGATCGGTTTTTATTCTCGTTCCTTCCGATTTATCTTGTCTCCATTCAAAACCAGCTGTAGCTAGATGCTTATCACCCAGTTGCAGCTGTCTTTTCCTTCAAGGACATTAATTGTACGATTCACCCAATCGAAACTATTTAATGTATAAGGTATAGTAACAATATTATTGCGCCGTGTCTGTTTATAAATAAAATATTCCTTTTCATATTTCGACTGATATGCCCGAACCGACCAATTTTGTTTAGCATCTTCACCCTCATAGCTCAGCGATAAATTCGTACGTTTATTTTCATTTTTATTAATTTTATCTGATTTTGGCATCATCGGATGATAAGATTGCCCCGCTTCTGAACGCTGTGTGTCTTCGTTCAATTGTCCGAAATCAAAACTTAAGCGATTTCCATTTTCAGCCGTATAGGTCATGCCAAAATCAATATTTTGCTCTTTGCCAAAATAATTATTACTTGTTCCTTCATTATCTACATAGAATGGCTTACTATCGTTATAACTTCCCGATATCTTCCAACTCATATTTCCTGTCTCATTGATATCTTGATAAAAAATACTAGTTGTCGGACCTGCACTGTCACCATGTTCATAAAATGAATAATCATAATTAATCAAGCCTTGTTTTTTCATTGGTTGTCGCGTGATAATATTGACAACGCCGCCAATTGCATCGCTTCCATACAGCGAACCGGCAGAACCGCGGATAATTTCAACACGTTCCACATTATCCATATTGATTCGATCGATTTCATGCGCATTGGCTGAGTTATACGAAAGTTCTCCGCTCATCCGTTTGCCATCAACCATAATTAAAACATGTCTTGATTCCGAGCCACGAATTCTCACTTGTGATCTTCCCTGAAAATCCTTCCACAAGGTCACCCCTAGTGCATTTTGCAAAACATCCCGTAACGTTCTAGATTGTCGCTTTTCAATATCTTGACGTGTGATTACTTGTACTGTGGTAGGAACTTCTTTTACTGTCTGATCAGTCCTTGTCGCAGTTACAACAACACCATCTAAATAAAATTCATCCAATACTTCTTCATTTGCCCAAGCAATCTCTCTACCGATTGATAATTGCGTGCCCAATATCATTCCACAAACAATCGCCATCCCGATTGCTTTCTTTTTTTGGCTGTAATGTTTCATCCCCGATTTATCCTCCTAAAAATTTCTTAACTACACAATCCATCTTACTAACAAAAAAATCTGCCTCTTCGAAAAGGCAGATTTCAATTATCAGCAAATAAAAACATAAAAACCCAGCACGAAGCTGGGTAAAATAGCAATATAAATGCTGTTATTTTATCCCCTCCCTATCACTCGTAGGTTGTATGGACTGAATGGATGGTCAACATTAAACTTTGAATTGTTCTATCCAACAGTTAACGCAGCATCTAATCTCCATATTCGGTGATTGATAAACAGGCAGTTCTCCTGGCTTTAAATCATCGCTCATCCAAACCTTCCCAAAGTTTTCACCCCAGTGGCATATCTTGGACTAACTCCTTATTACAGTGGCGGGACCGCGCCGGCATTGAACCGAACTTCCCTATTAAGCCCTCACGGGCACCTGTTCCCTTCAATATTTAGTTTTCACATCATTTCAATAAATCGCAAGAAATATTTTCCATGATAATACTTTATCATCATAACACTGCCCCTCGGGCCTGTCAATAAATTACCTAATTTAACATTTTTCTTGTATACTTCTGTAAAATTATAAATTATTGAAAAAGTTCTTTTTCAGTAAATAGAGATCTTAAGCATTCTTAAATCAACCTTTTATTTAAGTCTCACTTTTATCAAAGGGTCTATCGCTCCAAATGATTATGGCGACGTTCCTTTACAAGTTACATCATCCGTTCAAAATAGCACTAAAAACATTTAATCTTTTTCACATAATTACTCTAACTTTATCGCCCTAACCCAAATAAGCCGACAAAATCAATGATTTTGTCGGCTTATTTTACTTGATTTAATTCTTATTATAGGTTCTATACATATTGATTTTCTCTGCATTTGCCTTCATTGTCCATATCCCGCATGGGCAAACGCCCGCGCAAATACCACAGCCAATACAACGTTCTGCATCAGAAACATATTCAAATGTACCGTCTGCTTTAACGACTTTACTAATTGCTTTTTCTGGGCAGGATTCAAGACACATACTACAATCTCGGCAAGTACCACAACTAATACAACGATTGAAATCTTGATTTGCCGCTGGCAATTCACAACCATGACATTTTTCAAAGTAAGCTTTATTTATTTGTCCCGCTGGAATAACTTCCTTCTTCACTGCCTGTGCATATGCTTCTCCATTTACGTAAGCATCTGCTGCCATTGCAGCCTTCGCACCAGCCCCAATTGCATCCGTTAAACGGCCAGGTTTCACTACGTCACCAGCCGCAAATACACCAGCCATAACACTCGTATCTGCACCTGGCACTAACCAATCGCGAAATTTGTTTAACCCTTCAGGTAAATAATCTAGGATTGGTGTTTCCCCAACCGTTACAATGACCATGTCGCCTTCAATGAATCTTCCATCCTCAGCGAGAATTCCTTTATCTGTGATTTCTTTCGTCATTACAGGCCAAATGATATCGCCACCAAGAGATTCAAAGTGTTCAATTTCCTTTTTAAAGGCTGCCGGCTTTTGCACGTCAATACAAGTTACCTTTTCTGCTCCCATTTCATACGCATCAAGTGCAGCATCCATACCAGAGTTTCCTGCACCGATAACAAGCACATGTTTGCCGACTTTCGGATTTTCACCACGGTTCACTGCTTTTTGGAAGTCTAACCCTTTTACGACTTTTTCTTTTCCAGGCCATGGGAATACACGAGGATTATGTCCACCGGTGGTAACGATAACGGCATCACTAGCTACTTTAATCTCATTAAATTTATCACTGTCTACTTTGCAGTTATTGACAAAGGTTACGCCCATATCTTGAATGCGTTTTAATTCCGCTTCTAAAATTTCATGCGCTAACCGACTGCGTGGAATTGCTTGCTCAAGCTTACCGCCCATTGCGGAAAATTCATCATATACCGTAACATCATGACCCTTTTTCGCCAACTGCCAAGCTGCGCTTAATCCTGCTACACCGCCGCCGATAACAGATATCTTCTTGCCAGTGCGCACGGATGGTTTTTCTACTTTTATATGGATAGACTCTCTGCCAAGTGAACCAATTTGAATCGCTTGGTCAATGGATGCACGGCTACAGCCTTCCATACATGGATTTGGGCAGACACTGCCACATACTGATCCAGAGAACGGTGTATATTCAAGTACTAATTTATATGCTTCTTCCACCTTGCCCTGACGAAGTAAATTGTAACGTTGCTGCGTCGGAATTCCGGATGGACAGTTAAATTCACACGGCGCCGCATATTTTGCATTGTCCCAAGCTGGAACGCGCTGACGATAGATTCCTGTCACAACCGTAGAATTTACAATGAAGTCATCCATGCATACATCGCTAAAAATGCCGCCTTTTACCCATTCGGTCGTCCGATATTCATTTATGCTCTCCAGTGCTTTTGGTTTTTTTTCATCAAAAGCAAGTGGACGAAGCTTTTTCCAGTCCTTCCATTTTGTTAATTCCGCTCGAAGTTCAGGCTTTTCTATTGCGCCCAGAAAATCATCCATCCTACTTTCTAGATAAGCAATATCATCTGCATCCAAAGCTGTGATTTTTACTTCCTGAGACATTCCTTTTGCTTTGCCTCTAAAATAAAGCACACCGCCAACCATACCGATACAAGAACGATCACCAAGTACAGACTCAAACTGCTCACTGTCGTACCCACAAACAACAGCTTTACCGCCGCCCATAAATTCAAATGAAAAACTGCCGACATTTTTCAGCACCCATAATTCCGGTGCATCATAAAGTGGATCATGTTTCATGAGTGATCCAGAACGCGTCCCAGCGCGACCGCCGATATAAATCGTCCCGCCTGCCGCACAGTGTCCAGCCGTATCACCGGCATCACCTTTTACAACAATTCTACCGCCGGCATTCAGCCAGCCGACATCGGCAGATGCCGAGCCTTCTACAATAACTTCTGTATTATCAAGACACATTGACCCAACGCGTTGACCTGCGTTTGTCACACGGAATGTTAACTTTTTCCCCTCCGGATGCCATAACGGACCGCCAATATCATGTTGGCCGGAAGCCGCCACAGCAAATTCTGTTTCTCCGTTTGCTAAAGCCTCACTGATTGCCAAGAGCAAATCCTGCGTCGACATACGATTGTGATTTTCTAATGTATTAATTTTAAACACTTAGCTTCCCTCCTAACATACATATTGTATTCCCAATTTATCTGCAACCGCTTTATCTGTTGTCACTAATGCATCGGAACGGCCTACAGGAAGCGAGCTATTGCCGATTGGCGCCATCAATTTACGCATTTCACTATCGAGCGCAAGTACGTAATCAACAATATTTTGTGCGCCCTTATCGATATCAAGACGTTTCACAAGCCGCGGATCTTGCGTACAGATACCCGTCGGGCATTTTCCTGTCGAACAAGCATTACATCTGCCCCGTTCGTTTCCTACGCAACCTAACAATTGAATTAAAATTTTGCCGACAAAAACACCATTTGCACCAAGGCAGATCATCTTAAACGCATCAGCTGCCGCGTTGCCTGTCATCCCAATTCCACCGCCTGCCCAAAGCGGAATTTGTCCTTGCAGACCTTGTTTTACTGCCGCTAAATAGCATTCACGCAATTTAGATACGACTGGATGACCTGTATGATCAAGCGATACTTCATTTGCAGCCCCTGTACCACCTTGAATCCCATCAAGGAAGAACCCGCCACAAATTTTATATGGATCGCGCAATAAGTTGTTATAAACGGAAACAGACGTTGCCGAAGCCGCGCATTTAATCGCTACCGGAACTCTAAAGCCAAAGGCAGCATTTAACGATAAATGCATTTTCTGTACGGATTCTTCAATAGAATATAGCCCTTGGTGATTTGGCGGCGAACTTAATGTTGCTTTCGGTACCCCACGAATTGCCTGTACGTGCTCTGCTACTTTTGCCGCCGGAAGAAGTCCTCCATCCCCCGGTTTTGCACCCTGACCGATTTTAATCAAAATCCCGGCAGGATCCACCTTCATTCTAGGCATTGCTTGAATAATTCTGTTCCAGCCAAAATGACCGGATGCGATTTGCAGGATCATGTATTTTAACCGTTCAGATTCTAGCAATTTCACCGGCATACCGCCTTCACCGGAACACATACGAATCGGAAGATTGTGTTTTTCATTTAAATACGCCGTCGCTAAAGATACTGCTTCCCAAGCCCGTGTTGAAAGTGCACCAATGGACATATCACTGAAAATCAAGGGATAAATCCAGTTAACCGGTGGTGTTTTCTTGTTCATTTTTAATTCGCCGCCCGTTAACGAAAGCGGTAATTCTTTAGGATTTAATACGCGTCCAAACGGCGCTAAGATATCAAACGTGTGTCGTTCAGAGTCAAGTGCCGGGTCTGTCATTTGGCTGATGCGACCAACAATCACGCTATCTAAAGTACGCTGTGCATTCAAGTTTGTACGTCCGCCACGTTTAATCGGACCATGATCACGCGCTAATAAATTCACACGATGATCAGGGTTTCTTACTGGACGAATTGCATTGTTCGGGCATACCTTTTCGCACATTCCACAACCGACACAAGCATTGGCAATCGAAGCTTTTTGCTTAATTACCGGTACAGCTTTATGCTCTTTTACCGGGTCCGGCTGACATGCATTAGATACCGTCACACTGCGGCGTGCCATCGTTGCCTCAATTGCATTCATCGTACAGGCAGAAATACAGCTTCCGCACATTGTACATCGTTCTGCGTGATATTCTATCTTCCATTTCAAATCATTTTTTCCTACATCTTGCGTTCTTACTGTTTCCATCTCTGCACCTCCAAATCATTATTAATCACAACGACTTCGCGTTCATTCGGATAAATATCCTTCGTCGTATCACGATTTGGCAAAATTACATTGAGTCCGCAAACCTCAGATGAAATTGCAATTGTGTTTTCATCGCCGCCAACAACAACCGGACGAAGTTTTTTAGAATCGCAACAAGTAATCATATTGCCGTCCGGAAGTACCGCAATAATGGTATTTGGTCCGTTAATCTCCAAATGTCCAAGCGATTGGCGGATTGCTTCCAAAACTTCGCGATCTTCCCTTTGCTCTATTTCATTAAACGGCAAAGGTGTAATGACGTGTTTAAAATATTTAATCGGCCATTTTAATTGGCGCAGAACATAATGAAGCGTATAGATAAAGTTTTGCGAATCGGATTCAAAACCAATATAGCCGCGATGCAAAGATTTTTGATACTCTTTATTTTTCGTATAGAAAGTGTTTTCTCCATTTGCACAAAGCGTATAACCTTGAATAAAGAACGGATGTGCAGCATAACGAACAATATCATAATTAGTATTTTGACGACATTGAGTAACAATGCTTTTTGCCATTAAATCCCCGCTGTCATCCCAGAGGCGGAAATACGTAGCAATATCTCTTGGATCACCAATTTCTTTAAGGGTTAATACATCCGGCCAAAAGGAATATACATACCCTTCATCTTCGTCTTCTAAAATTTTTCTTAGTGCCAATCTTGTATCTAATAATAATTCTTCGCGCTCCTCTTTCGATTTATCGCGATATTTTTCAGGATAATCATAGTTACGGAAAATATAATAAGGCATTGCTTTAATATCTAGTCCCAGTTGTTTGTTTCCTTTAGGAATCCATTCTGCAACCTGCACAAAGTTATGACTATCCATATAATCTTCAACGAGTTGTGCCCCGCGTTGCGTACATGCAAGGGATAATAGAGGTTTATCTTTATAATTTTCAAAAACTCCATATAAGTCTTGCATAACCATCGCAAAACCAGAGTTATCATGACCTTCCTGTTGAGGCAGCATTAAATGTAATGCTTTCGATGGATGAACTGGGAATTTACTTTTTATTGAACCAATTCTGCACATATTCTCTCCTCCATATCTTAAATAAACATTTTTCTTCTTAAGATTTACCACACAAGTATTAAAAAAAGCCTTGCTGAGCACCATCATTTATTTGGTAACTTTCGCATGGCTTCATCAATAAGCGATATCAATCACAATTATTTAAAAACGACAATATTATTTATGCTTTGTTCGAGAAAAAAAGACGATAAAATCGCCATTATCCTCTACAAAGTTCATTGACGAACTTTCCATTTGCAAGGTACTTTTGTCCTCCGTATGAGAACTTTAAATGTAATGCTCTTTTATTATAAGAACGTAAACTTATACTGTCAATATGTATATTAAAAAAAATTTTTTCATCAAGATGGGGATTTTATGAACTTTGAAGCAAATTATTTATTACGCTTTTGAATAATTATTCATTTTGTTAATTTTATATTCACATTGTAAATATCTGTTTTGTGTTAATTAAACCCTATTTTAAAAGCCTTTTACCTTATTTTTATTTTTCTAATTTTAAAATCTTACTTTTTTGTATTGAATTGTTTTTCGGTATACAAGATACAGTAGCCTAAATACTTTTTCTTCTATATCATTATGTACTTTGTATTTTTTTCGCTAAACTATTATAAGGTTATTTTTACCTATGAAAATCAGTATAAATTTATTGCGTTTAAGGAAATAATGATACAGTCAGCGGATAAATTATTTGCTGCAAATATATAAATAGGAGTAGATTATGCAAAATCTTATGACAGAGCTATCCCCAACTGCTTCACCAAAATTATCCGTACATACCCCAACTGCAATATACGAATTCGCTCAACGAATTACACCTTTTTTAAAAGAAGCCTATACCAGCAATCGGGATATCGTTTTTGTTTGTATTGGGACAGATCGCTCTACCGGCGATGCACTTGGGCCTCTCACTGGAAGCAAACTAAAACAACTAAATTTGAAAACCCCTGTATATGGGACATTAGATGAACCCGTACATGCAACCAATTTAGCCGAATATAGTAAAATTATTTATGAATCAAATCAAAACCCTTTTCTCATTGCAGTTGATGCATGCCTTGGTCAATTAAACAATGTCGGCTATCTTTCTATTGGTAAAGGCGCTGTAAAACCTGGTGCCGCTGTAAAAAAAGACTTACCGCCGATTGGTGATGCTTACATTACCGGCATAGTCAATGTCGGTGGATTTATGGAACATCTTGTATTGCAAAGTACACGTTTAAATTTAGTAATGAAAATGTCAGATACTATCGCTCGTTCCATTTCTTTTGCGCTTCATCGATTTGCATGATAAAAAAATGACGCTATTAGATGATATTAAACATCTAAATAGCGTCATTTCACTTTAAGATAAAGTGAACTTGCTTCAGGTGGAATTTTTCCTCATTGCCCTTATTCATAGAATTAGCATTTGGTGGCCTTTGGGTATAACACTCACTTATAAAAGCTAGGGTCTCTCTACAAACCAAAATCTTTGCCTTCCTGTGAATCGCTTATTTCGCTAGCTGAGTAACTCAGTCATCAACTAAATTGACAGCTTTATATTTTTTGCGCGTTGCATCGTAAAAGAAAGCTAAAATGATGATAACTAAAGAATACAGAATCTGATAACCTAACGAAAAATATATAAACATACAAAATATAGTTGAAGTAATTGCTAAAAACCGTTTTATTCCGCTTAGTAAAAATACTCCTGAAATTGAAGCAAGTAAATAAAGTGCTACAAAAATTCCATTTGCATATAAAATTAAACTTTCCAGTTTGATTCCGACTGAATATTTCAAAACAATTGTTGCAAGGACACATAAGTAGCAAGGAACCAATGCATTTAACGGAATGCCCCGATTCGTTACTTTTGAAAAAAAAGAAGAAATAATTCCACTTTCCCCCATACTGTAAATCATCCGTGAAAAGCTTAAAATATAAAGATTTACCGTTGTAAAACAACTAAAAAATCCTATAATGCCAATAAAAATAACACTGGAATTTCCCAATAAATACTTTAATAAGAACACCATATAATTCGCATCTATTTGCTCAGTTCCATATGCCTTATATTTTAGAACTATCAAACTAATTAAGACACATAATCCACCAACTATAGCCATGCTGATAAAAATTGTTTTAGGAAAGTCTTTTTTTATGTCTTTAAATTCGGAAGAAAGATGTACGATAGCTTCTAAACCTACAAAACACCAAAATACAATAGTAATCGCTCTACTAATATTTAGCATAGTATCAACATTTGCTGTTATATTAAAATTAACAAAATCAAAAAATAACTCCGATTGTTTTCCTAATGCCAAAACGATTATTCCAAGTAAAATTCCAACGATTATTATCGATATTATACTTTGAATACTTCCAGCGAATTTTAATCCCATTAAATTCATAAGAAACATTGCTACAACCATTCCAACGCAAATGAAAAAGACCTCCATATCATTTGCTTGTACCACTGCACCTATATAATTTGCCCCTGTGATAATTACAACAGGAGGACCAATCGGCATAACGGCTAAATACAGCCATGAAGTAAAATTTTCAAAGCAATCTCCCAAAGCTTGTTTCACAAAAAAAGCAGTTCCGCCCGCATGTGGATAGAAACTTCCCAAATTACTAAAAGTAAAGGCTATTGGAATCATAAATAAAATGGTAACTACCCAAGCTATAATTGAATAAACCCCTGCGATTGTGGCCGCAACCGCAGGTATAATAAAAATGCTTGATCCAAGTAACGTAGATACTAATATTCCTATTCCTTGGTACAAATTTAAAGTCTTTTTTAAATTAGACATGCCAATTCCTTTCTTATTTCTTCTCGGTCAACATAATTTCTGCATTTACATAACCCATGCAAAGCAATTCCGTCACAATAAGGTTTAGATTTTCTCCAAATATCAACTAAACTATTTTCACGAATATTTCCATACCCTTCTCCAGACATATTAAAGCAATCATATACCCTTCCCTCTACGTCAACATTTAAATTTGTTCCTATTTTTATACAATCTAACCCTAACTCTCCAATAATAACACCTTTCCCCTTTCTGTTGAGAATTTTCAAACTCCAAGTGTATCCATTTTCCCTATCAAATTCGTTAATTCTTTTTACTGCATCCCTCACAACAGGGTAATCAACTAAATAATCTTCATATGCTGACTCAGTCGCCTTGCCTTGATAATAAATTGTATCTACAATAGGAAACATATTGTGATTTCTACAATAAACCCAGAAATCATATAGTTCATGTACATTATCATGAAGTATTGATGTCTCTAATGCAAGCATTGTTTCATGATTATTATTTAGTCTTGTATATCCAATATCTATTAAATTTTTAAGCCCCATTTGCATCTTTTCATATGCACCTTTAAGATTACCAATATACTTTTCTTGAGTTTCTTTTTTAAAGCTATTAAGCTTTCCTATTATAGCAACCTCATTTTTATATAACTTTTCAGCAATTTGATGAGTAATTAAACTTAAATTTGAAAAAACTATTACATTCAAATTTTGCTCTTTAATAAAGCTGACAATCTCCCAAAAATTTTTTGCCATCAGAGGCTCTCCTGCACCAGCGATTAATACCGTTTTTACTCCCAATTGCTTTCCATCTCTAATGATCTGCTTCGTTTCTTCAGTATTTAATTCATTAGTGAAAGTTCTTGTCTGCGTTAAACAAAAAGGGCATTTAAAATTACATACATTTTCTAAAAATATATGTAAAGTTAAAAGCTTCCCTTCTTTCATTGCACTGTATACCTCATCTTTAGTAAATTTATTTCCCTTTAACCCAATCATAAATCATTCTCCTCATAATAAATTTGTAAACTTGTAAACCAGATTACATTTTATTACTATTATGCATATATTTCTATTTTCCTTCCTTTTATGTATATTTTTTTATTTTTTTACAAAATTAACATAAAAATTGCATTTTAAAAATATATAGATTATATTTTGTAAAATATTGTATTTTATTTAAAACAGATAGATCAATTGCCCCTAAATATTTCAAAATAATGTTCATTTTAATAGGAGTTTATTCTATCTTTCTAAAGTAAAAAATAAATGTTGCTATTTGATTTTCATCAAAATAGCAACATTTATTTTAGCTCCCTTTATTGAACGGAATTTATACTTTTCTTTAGCAAACTGCACAAACTGATTTTCTACTTTTTTAAAATCAATATTTCTCATTGTTTCAAAGTATAATACCGAGTCAATAATAAATGAATTTTACACTAAAATAATTTCCACGCCATGCCCACGTAAATGTTCAAGTAATTTTGGATCTGCCTCTTTATTCGTCACAATCATAGAAAGCTCTGATAGATCGGCAACACTAACAAGTGAATTTATTTGCATTTTTGTATGATCCATAGCTAAGACGACTTTCCGCGCCTGCCTCACCAAGGCACGTTTTGTTTCAGCATCTACAATACTAGCAGTTGTTACACCACTTTTACTATGCACTCCGGTTCCAGCCAAAAATAATATATCTACTGTAAAACGCCGAATAAACTCGTTCGTTAATTCGCCAATAAATCCATTGATACTTTCAACATATTCCCCTGGCGCAATTAATAACTTCACCTCTTTAGCTGCACTTAAAATATTTGCAGCTGGCAAAGAGTCAGTTAAAACAACAATATTTTTTCGATCTATTAAATGCCCTGCAATTTCCTCCGTTGTCGACCCACAATCAATAAATATTGAAGATCCTTCTTTTACTAAACTTGCGCAATATTGACCAATGCGACTTTTCTCTGGCTGCAAGTTCTTTCTGCGAAATCGTTGGTTATAAAAAAATGCCCCTCCACTATTTAAAACTGCGCTTCCATGCGTTAACGTAATCAAACCTTGTTGAGAAAAAATATTTAAGTCTCTCCGAATTGTCATCGTCGATACCTCTAACTTTTCAGCAAGCTCTTTAATCGTAAGCGAACGCATCGTTTCCAATAATTTCAATATTTCTTGGCGCCGTTCTATTGCCTTCATAACTCACCCCTCCAAATGTTATTTTTATGTGATTTTTTCATATTATATCATGTAAAAATCACATTTTATGTTATTTTTATTGGATTTCTTGTTATTTTTTTAACATTTCATCTTGTGAGAAGATGGTAAAAATTTTATGATACAGACATAGTAATACCGTACAATACCTTATGATAGGAGTGATAAAAATGAAATTTTTACTAATCTCAAACAGTACCCTTGCAGAGGAGATGTATGAAGCAATGAAAAATTTTTATACCAATCCTGAAATTGATTTTATTCATTTAGCCTCTTTATCAACGAATGACTTTATTAAAAAAATCAAAAATTATTTATTAAGCACCTCCGAAGAATTTTTAATTCTTTGTGATTTATATGGGAGCACGGCTTTTAATGAAACTGCTTATTTATTACAAGAATTAAAACTTTTGCACCGTAGTGTAATAATCACTGGCATGAGTCTGCCAATGACCTTTAAACTTTACGGTTTAAAGGATCAGTGGAACATATGCTCAATAAAATCACTTTACCAGACACCGGACTCTAAAAATCATGGAATTTTTATTTATGACAAAGAAGTTGCTATCTAAAGTAACATAGAATTAATTCGAAAAACTAACTGCTCACTTGTTCCCTATGAATATAACCCTCACTTTTTAAATTTCCACCTTTATTTTATCAACAAATTTACTCTTAAATAAAGCAGGCTGACAGTAGTATTGAGATACCGTCAGCCTGCTTTATTTGATTGCCAGAAAAAATTTAATTAGTATAGAATGTTCTAAATATACCTTTTTATTTTCTATTGAAACTTTCCAAATTTAGCGTTATGATTAATGCGATAAATTAATTATCCAGGAATAATTACTATCAATTAAATTTGGGAGGTTTTTATGACTAAACATGAATTCGCTAATTTAAGAATTCCTATCGAAGCCGACAATCCAGCTATCATTCGTAATAATGATTTATGTATTAAATGCGGACAATGTCTACAAGTATGTAAAAATGAAATTGCTGTAGGACGTTTATACGACTTAACGAGTACAAATGATATGGCTATCTGCATCCATTGCGGTCAATGTGCAAATATTTGTCCTGTAAATGCAATTACGGAACGAAAAGAATTTGATTTTGTACGCAAAGAAATTCAAGATCCTGATAAAATTGTTATCTTTAGTACCTCACCTTCTGTCCGTGTCGGATTAGGCGAAGAATTCAATCTACCCGCTGGCAGTTTTGTCGAAGGAAAAATGGTTACAGCTTTACGCCTGCTCGGTGCTGATTTTGTATTAGACACCAATTTTTCTGCCGATTTAACTATTATGGAGGAAGCTAGCGAACTCGTTGAACGCATCACCAAAAAGAATAAGCCACTCCCTCAATTTACAAGTTGCTGCCCTGCATGGGTAAAATTTGCTGAAACCTTTTACCCTGAAATTCTTCCCCATATTTCCTCAGCCAAGAGTCCAATTGGAATGCAAGGCCCGACAATTAAAACCTTTTTTTCTCAGCTAAATCATTTAGACAGCAAAAAAATTGTAAATGTTGCAGTAACCCCTTGTACTGCAAAAAAATTTGAAATACGCCGTTCAGAAATGATTGCATCTGCAAATTACTTAAATGAACCAGAGCTTCATGATATGGATTATGTCATTACAACGCGTGAATTGGCACAATGGCTAAGAGAAGAAGGTATTGATTTCAATGCTTTAATGGATTCTGACTATGATGAATTTATGGGGATAGCGTCTGGTTCCGGTGTAATTTTCGGTAATACCGGCGGCGTTATGGAAGCAGCTGCGCGGACGGCCTATTATTTAATTACGGGTGAAAATCCCCCTAGCGATTTTATGACACTTCAGTCCGTTCGGGGTATGGATGGTATTCGCGAAGCAACCGTTACTATTGATCATATCCCATTAAAACTCGCAATTGTCCATGGAACGGAAAATGTTCGACAGCTGATTGAGGCTTGGCAAGCTGGGGAGAAACAATATGATTTTGTTGAGGTAATGACATGTCGCGGCGGTTGTATCGGTGGCGGTGGACAGCCAAAAGCAAATCCCATAACAGATGAAATCCGCAATGCGAGAATTAAGTCTTTATATCATAAAGACCATCATATGACACTACGCTTTAGTCATGAAAATCCAGAGATAAAAAAAACTTATACTGACTTTTATCATGCCCCACTTAGTGTATTAGCAGAAAAACTACTACATACAACTTACCTGGATCGCAGTAATGACTTAGGCCCATTAGGAATAATAAAAACTAAAACTTCCGTAGAAGCTAAGCCAGCTAATTTAGCAACGAGCACTAAACAGTATCGTTGTACCATCTGTGGCTATATCCATGAGGGTGAAATGCCCGATGATTTCACTTGTCCTTTATGTGGCGTGCCAAAAGATTTATTCGAAGAAGTAAAACATTGATTATAGTTGAAATAAAAAAGGCAATATCAAATTGAATTGTGTACCGACCCCAAAAAGTTAGACCAAAAATCTAACGATTTG
>UMGS01020652.1_pt1 | contig 74950 bp, 70 predicted proteins | sample 1965341 | NCBI WGS metagenome assembly UMGS01 (sample SAMEA4836079, study PRJEB28245) | human gut metagenome | biome: gut microbiome; material: fecal sample | place: Denmark | collected 2008 | reverse complement strand
GGAAACGTCCTGGGAGGTTAGGTAGATGCCAGTTTTGTTTAGCGCTCACTTTAGTGAGTGCTTTTTCGTTTGTTTGGATTTGTTTCGAAAATTTAAGTTTTAATGTATACTATTGGAAATGGGGGAGCACTAAAAATATAAAACGCATTTATTCTATAATTATTAGAAATTTTTATGGTAATTATTACTTTATTCTTGAGCTATGTTCCTTTATTGAAGCAATAGGGCAAAGCGCGATGGATATGAAAGAAATTGCTAAAGTTGAGCAGAAAACTTTTATGGATATTCAAAGAAGAAGACAAGTAAATAAAAAGAGTTTTAATGCGCAAGATTATAGAAAAATAAAATTTAATACTTGAAAATAAATAAAAGCATTCACATTAGTGTGAATGCTTTTATCTGTTCATTAAAGGAAGCTTCTATTGAATTTCGAAAATAATCTCTACGTTCGCATTGACTTTAATATTATCTGGATTTATGGAAGGGGCAGTACTGTCGGAAGATTCATTTTTCATTAAGGCGTATCTTGAAATAGTAGAAGGTTGAAAATATACGCTATTTTCTTTTACTGCGACTACATTAACAATCTTTTTATTAATAGTTTTAGCAATGATATCAGCTTTAGCTTTAGCATTTTCGATAGCTGCGACGAGGGCTGTATTTTTTATATTATCATTATCTTTTACTGTAAAATTAATTGAGTTAATATTTGTAGCACCATTTTTTACTCCAACATCTATGATTGTTCCGACTTTACTAAGATCGGAGGATGTTATAGAAAGAGTATTACTTACTGTATATGCGATAATTTCGTGATGATTATTTTCTTGATTGTTGTAGATAGGATAAAAATTATATTGTGTAGTTTTGATTTCTTTTTTATTTGTGCCTATGTATTCTAAAGCTTTTTGTATTTGATTTGCTATTTGATTGTTTTTTGTTTCTGCTTCACCTGCATCGTTTGCCGAGGTAGTAATTCCAATTTGAATAGTTGCTTGGTTAGGTGCAATAGACATTTCGCTATTTCCTTCAACAGTGATTGTGTTAATTGTTAGTGAATTATTTTCATTTGCATACGTAATTACATGGAACATACATAAAATTGATACAATTAATAAAATTTTATGAAACTTCATAATAATCCTCCTCAAATTTTTATTTTCTTAATAACTTAATAAGCGAAAACAATAAAGTATAATAAGCTTTCGTTATTAAATTGTTAATATATAGAATTGTTTATGTAAAAGCTATATTTATTTAGAAAAAAGACTCGATAAAATATAGCTGTTCTTTTTTAGCCAATTTCGTTCATCTTTATAGTTAGGACAATAGAAGGCAACATGATCCCAAAAATCTGCTGAGTGATTTAAATGAATCAAATGGGATAATTCGTGTATGATAAGGTAATCAATTACAGATAAAGGAGCCATAATAATGCGCCAATTATAGTTAATATTTTTCTTCGATGAGCAACTGCCCCAGCAGGTTTTTTGTTCTTTAATTGTTAAACGATTTATTTTCAAATTCATTTTTTTACACCAAAAGATATTTCTCTCGCTAAGATAAGATAATGCCTCTTTAATATACCATGCTTTTATTTCTCTAGCAATTTCTTGTTTGTTTTTTGAATTAATATAGAGTTGATTCTGATCTAAAAAAATTGTTGAGATAGAATTGTTATGGTAGGGGGAGATTTTTATTAGCTGTCCTTTAAATAGGATTAGAGAATCAAATTCTATATTTTGGTTAATATGAATTGATTCATTTTTCAAGATTATTTGATTTTTATTGTAAATCCACTTTGCTTTTTTCAAAAGAATTGTCTTTATTTCATTATTTGATATTTGTAAAGGTAGTTTTATTTTTAACGCATAAGGGGCAACTAATTGAATTGCAATAGTTTTTCGTTCCGATTTCTCAATGTTTACTTTATAGTTATGTTTATTAATAGAAATTACTTGCATAGGGAAGCCTACCTTTGTCATAGCGTAATTTTGTATAGTGTAAAATTTAGTAAATAGAGTTGTTTATAGGTTATATAATTTAGTCTTTACATTGTCTTTATAAATTGTAATTTTCATGGTAAAATTTTATATGAGAATGAATATAAAATTTTATTTATTCCAGAAAAGGAAACTTACATAATTAGGTTTTATTTTACTTAAAGGAGCGCGATAAAATGTTTGCACTTAATTTCCAAGCCAAGAAACACGAAAAATTACTTTTAGCAAGACAAAAAAATTGTACTGTTCGCTTAGGAGATGTACGCGACCATTTTCCTGAAAATTCTATTGTTTGGATTACGACAGGTGTAAAATTTGAACCAAAAAGAAAATTGTACACTGCTTTTATTGATAGAGCACAAGTTAAAACAATAGCAGATTTGACATCAAATGATTTAGGGCATCAAAATCCGGACATAAAGACTAAAGAGGAGCTTATCGCAGATTTTGAGGTGATTTACAAAAAGAGAATCACACCAGAAGATACAGTTACAGTCATCTATTTTTCTGAGGTAACAGAATAATTGGCAAAATAAAAGCGGGTGTTGCAAGGAAAGCGCAACACCCGTTTTGTTCGTTATGGTAAAAAACTATTCAGCGGTTACCGATTTGTTTAATGCATCGATTAAAGCATCAACATCAATACCATGAGCAGAAGCACCTTGTTCTACATTTTCGAAACGGGCTGCAGCACAGCCAAGGCATCCCATGCCAGCGCCGCGGAAAACATCTACAGTTTGTGGATATTTTTGAACAATTTCAAGAATCCCCATATCTTTTGTAATAAGCATTTACTTTCCTCCTTAAGATAAAATAAAGTTGATTCAGCAATACTAAAAAATATGACTGAAAACCAATGAATCATCCAATTTTTACAGAGTTCAATTTTATCCGATAACAAAACCACGTCAAGGTCCCCATTTTCTACAAATAGGAGTTATACCCACAGGGCACAGACGAGGAACTAGGTCCAAGGATAAGTGCGACTAGGACTCAGAGAAAATATGTTCTATTGAATCAAGTCTTTTTATTAAAGTCTGTTCATCACCGGATAAATTTTTACTAACTAAATTATTATATCATATTTTTTTTATTTTAATAAGAGTTATATAAAAATAGACTGGAAAATTTATAGTGTTGGAGTTAGAATAGAAAACGCAGTAAAAAAAAAGGAGATGAAATTATGGAAATAGTGGCTTTATCTATTGGTGATTTAAATATTTATTGTTATGGACTGATAATAAGTATTTCTATAATTATGGGATTATGCATTACTTATTGGCAAGTTAAATTACGTAATGAAGATTTTTCACCAGTTATAGATGTGCTAATTTTATCTATAATATTGGGAATCATAAGTGCTAGACTTGTCTATGTCTTGCGAAATTGGGGACTATATGAGGGGCAGTGGATAGATATTTTTCAGTTCACTAAAGGTGGATTTTCGATATATGGAGCTTTTTTGGGTTTTCTAGTTGTTCTTTACTACTATTGCAAGTCTAAGAAAATATCTATGCTGTATTGGTTAGATATTTTAATTCCGGGAGTTATCTTTGGAATTGCAATGGATCAATTCGGTCATTTTGTATATCAATCCGTTATAGGGATGCCGGATACGGGAAAGATTGCGGGTTATATTGAATATGCGTTTCGGCCATCAGGGTTCGAGCAATATGAATATTTTCGTCCTGTAGCATTATATCAAGCAGTTTGGCAAGTTGTTGTTTTTAGTGGTGTATGTATTTTTAATTCTTGGCAAAGTAAAAAGAAACAATTTTATACGGGAGTTTGCTTTATGTTAGGAATAAGTGGAGCTGCTATGGGAAGGTTTGTATTAGGATTTTTATATATTAGCGCACATCCTGGTTTGCATATAGAGCAGATTTTTAGCCTTTTTATTTTGGTAATTTGCATAGGTTTTATTTTGAAGTATCGCATAGATAAAAAGAATACAATGTCTCATTAAGGACGAATTTAATACTTTACTGATTGATGTTAGGTTGAGGAGGATTTTTATGAAAAAATCTGAACGGTATAAAATAATTATCTTAGTTTTTTTATTGCTTGCATTACCTTTTATTATGTCAAGTCCAAAAGCGATTTCAGAAAATTTTAGACCTCTATTAAATGATGGACCAAATATAACAATTTTAAATTATCACAAAGTTGATAATATGAAAATTGCCTTATCTGTATCACCAGAAGAATTTGAACAGCAAATGAGTTATTTAAAGTCAGAAGGGTATACTACAATTAGTCCAAAAGATTTAATGGATTTTATGGAGTTTGATAAAGAATTGCCAGATAAACCTTTACTTATCACTTTTGATGATGGATATGTGGATAATTATCTAAATGCATATCCAGTGATGAAAAAGTATGGATTTACAGGAACAATTTTTATTGTGACTGATTTTATTAGTAGTGATGAACGTTTTCTTACATGGGATCAAGTAAAAGAGTTAAAAGAAAATGGATTTTATATAGGTTCACATACGATGCAGCATATTCCAATGACCGATGTTAATGATGAAATATTAAGAAATGAACTTTTAGGATCTGCTGCTGCGTTAGATTATCATTTGGGAAAGGATGATTATTTTATTGCTTATCCAACGGGAGCATATAATTCTCATGTGGAGAAAATTGTAAAAGAGTGTGGTTATAGGGCAGCATTCACTATTCAATATGGAAATGTCAATAAAGCAAGCAATCCTTATGCGCTAGAAAGAATACCGATTTTTAAAAGTGATAAGACCTTTCGCAGTTTTTGTTTAAGAGTGAATTTGACTAGTTTTTTTCAACGCATGGGATTGATTAGAAGTTGATTTTGTATAGATATTATCATTTATATAGGCGAATGGACCTATTTTAAAAAAAATTTTATGAAAAATATTAAAAATGGCAGGAGTTTTTCACTGAATAACGAATTGGACATAAAAAGTGGTGGAAAGTGGTACGTTGTGGAGTGAATTTATTGCTGGTGGTGATTCAATGTGTTGATGGGGGAATATTTACATATAGTCGACACAAAAGGTCGAATGATTTTACCTGCAAAATTTCGCGAAGAGTTAGGTACTAGCTTTATTCTAACTAAGGGTCTTGATAATTGTTTGTTTATTTATGAAGCTTCTGAATGGAGTGTATTGGAAGGGAAACTTAAGCAATTGCCATTATCGAAGCCCGAAGCTAGAGCTTTTATGAGATTTTTCTTTTCTGGTGCAACACAAATTGAGTGCGATAAACAAGGTAGAATCCTTATTCCGGCTAATTTGCGCGAATATGCAAAATTAGATAAAGATGTTGTTGTTATTGGAGTTTTAAATAGAGTAGAAGTTTGGGATAAGAATTCGTGGAATTCATATAATGATCAGCTATCTCCTGCTGTGACAGAAATTGCTGAACATTTAGCTGATTTGGGTATATGAGAGGAAGGTTACTTTGGAATTTCATCATATTAGTGTGTTAATGGAAGAGACGATAAATGGTTTAGTGAAGAATCCAAGTGGAATTTATGTAGATTGTACACTTGGTGGAAGTGGACATGCTAAGCGCATTGTAGATCAATTAAATGCTGATGGCCGTTTAATTGGCATTGATCAAGATTCAACAGCAATTGCTGTTGGCAAAGAGCGGTTGTCAGATGTGAAATGTAGAGTAGATATTGTCCAAAGCAATTTCAAAAGCTTAAAAGATGTTTTGCTTGGACTAGGTATTCAGGCAGTGGATGGTTTTTTATTTGATTTGGGTGTTTCATCACATCAATTGGATGTAGCGCAGCGCGGATTTTCTTATATGCAAGATGCGCCGCTAGATATGAGAATGGATACAAATAGTAATTTCTCTGCATATGATGTGCTTAATTTTTATACAGAGGAAGAATTAGCGAGGATTATTTTTCAATATGGAGAAGAGCGTTGGGCGAAAAGAATTGCTAAGTTTATCGTTGAAGCAAGAAGTGAAAAATTACTCGAAACGACAGGTGAGCTAGTAGATATTATAAAACGAGCAATTCCAGTAGCGGCACGCAAAGATGGTGGACATCCAGCGAAGCGGACTTTTCAGGCGATTCGCATCGAGGTAAATAATGAACTGGGGATTTTAGAAAATGCATTTAAGGATGCAGTATCTTTATTAAAGCCAGGTGGACGTATATGTATTATTACTTTTCATTCGTTAGAAGATAGGATTACAAAGCAAACGTTGCAAGCTTTGGCAAAAGGCTGTGTTTGCCCGCCTAGATTGCCAGTTTGTGTTTGTAATCATAAGGCTGAAATAAAAATTATTGGTAAGCCTTTAGTAGCTACTATGGAAGAGTTAAATGAAAATTCTAGGGCGCGTAGTGCAAAGTTAAGAATAGCGGAGAAACGTTAGTTTTGTTCTAATTTTATTGAGGAGGAAATACAAATGTTAGTGAAGAGAAAAGAAGAGTATGAACTATATCAAGAGCAAAGTATTTCAGAATCTGCTGCACGAATAGAAGTACCAAAATTAAACGTTGCTTTACGTAGTAAATGTTTAATTTTAGTTGCGCTATTTGCAGTAATGGCGATGATTACTACAGTTAGAAGTGAAGCTATTGTTAGTAATGGCTATGCGTTAGTGCAAACGAAATCGAAGATTAGTAAATTAGAAAAAAATAATGAACAGTTAAAATTAGAAATTGCTAGATTAAAATCACCACAACGGATAAAATCGTTAGCTGCAGATAAATTGCAAATGGTTGTGCCAGAAGAAGTTTACTTTGCATCTAAAAATGCTAATTAACAAATTTTCTTGATATAGTCGATTCTTGGTATTGGAGGAGAGACTATTGGCGTCAACAACAGGAATTACTGTTCGGCGAAGATTAGCGGTGTTTTTTTTGTTTATTGCGATAGTTATGATTGGACTTGGTTGCCGTCTTGTTTTTATTCAATTCTATCAGAGTGAATGGTTAACAGAAAATGCAATCAATCAGCGTATTCGCAATATTCCTGTGGAGGCAAGAAGAGGAAAAATATTTGATCGGAACGGAAATGAATTAGCGATAAGTAATAGTATAGAATCTGTTTATGCAATACCTGCAGAAATAGAAAATGTTGATAAAACAGCAGCCGAATTGGCTGCTATTTTGAATTTAGATACAAGCAAAACATTAAATAAATTAAAAAAGCGTCAGGCGTTTACATGGATTGCGAGAAAAGTTACAGATGAGCAAGCTACTTTAGTGAGAAAAATTAATTTAGCAGGGATTGGTTTGACCGAAGAAGGGGAACGCTATTATTTGCATGACAATTTAGCAAGTCATATTATTGGATTTTCCGGATTAGATAGCCAAGGACTAGATGGTGTAGAGCTTACCTATGATGAATATCTTAAAGGTATTAGAGGTAATATTGTTATTGAATACGATGCTAAAGGGTGCGAGATACCACATGCAATTCATAAATATATTCCGCCAGTAGATGGAAATGATGTTTACTTAACAATTGATATGGTGATTCAACAAATAGTGGAAAGAGAACTTGACAAGGCAATGCACGAAACGCAGGCAAAAGCTGTAACAATGATAGCAATGAAGCCGGATACGGGAGAAATTTTAGCTATGGCAAGCAGGCCTGATTATAATCCAAATAATTTTACGGCTTATCCGTCATCACTTTGGCGGAATATTGCAATATCAAATGCCTATGAACCAGGCTCGACATTTAAAATATTAACAACGTCAGCAGCGTTAGATAGTAATGTAGTTGAGTTAAATGATTATTTTTTTGATTCTGGCGGAATTGATGTGCAAGGTAGAACCATTCATTGTTGGAAACATGGAGGACATGGAAGTCAAACCTTTAAAGAGGTTGTAGAAAATTCCTGTAATACTGGTTTTGTTACTGTTGGACTTAGGTTAGGTGTTGATAAATTCTATGACTATTTAGAGGATTTTGGATTAGGCAAAGAAACAGAAGTAAATTTACCTGGTGAAGCAAAAGGGATTATGATAAAACGGAGCAAAGCTGTGCCAATAAACTTGGCGACTATGGCTATGGGGCAAAGTATCGCAGTTACTCCTTTACAATTAGCAAATGCAGTATCTTCGTGTATTAATGGAGGACTTTATTATAAGCCGCAAATTGTGCGAGGAATAAAAGATAACAATGGTAATATAATAGAGGATTTTTCACCAATTTCAACAAAACGAGTGATTGAAGAAAAGACATCAGCAAAAGTTCGTTCAGTACTAGAGAGTGTAGTTGCTAATGGAACTGGGAAGAATGCATATATAGAGGGATATTCTATTGGTGGAAAGACTGGTACAGCGCAAAAGGTTGGCGATGGTGGATATATGCAGGGAAAATATATTGCATCTTTTGTTGGATTTGCACCGGCGAATAAACCACAAATTGTTTTGCTGGTTGTTATTGATGAGCCTGTGGGACCTTATTATGGTGGCCAGATTGCGGCACCTGTTTTTCGTAATGCAATGGGAGATATATTAACTTATTTAAAGATCGAAAAAATAGCAACTTCAAATAAAAAGCAATAGACTTTTTATAATGATTCATATAGAATTGTTTTTGGCGGTAAGTTTTAACAGACAATCGTAGGAGGAAACCGAAAATGGGAAAAAAGATAAGAGCGCTAATTGATTTATTACCAGAAGCTAAAATTATTGGCGATGGAAATAAGTGTATTGATACAATAGAACATGACTCAAGAAAAGTCGGAAAAAATAGTTTATTTGTATGTATTCCAGGATCAAAAGTGGATGGACATAATTATATTTTACAAGCTGTACAAAATGGTGCTGTTGCTGTATTAGTTGAAAAAGACATTGTAGAAATTGATGGGGTAACAATAATCAAGGTTGATGATGTCAAAGCTACAATACAGACAATCGTACCTTATTTTTATGATTATCCGGCAAGAAAATTAAGAATGATTGGAATAACAGGGACAAATGGAAAAACAACGACAAGCTATTTAATTAGAGCAATATTGCGTAATGCTGGCTTTAAGGTTGGCGTTATTGGGACAATTCAAATTATGATAGAAGATGAAATATTGCCAATTCATAATACAACGCCTGATATTATCGATTTGCAGGCTATCTTAGCAGATATGCAAGCAAAGGGAATGGACTATGTCGTGATGGAAGTGTCCTCACATGCGCTTGCTTTAAACCGTGTTGCAGGGTGTGAATTTGATACTGCTGTGTTTACAAATGTTACGCAAGATCATCTTGATTTTCATAAGACTTTTGAAAATTATATTGAGGCAAAATCAAAATTATTTGCATCTTTAACTTTATTAACAAATTGTAAAGAAAATAAAACTGCGGTGATTAATATTGATGATAGTGCGGCAAAAGCAATGCTTGCAAAATCGGAATGCAGAACTATTTCCTATGCAATTCACAAAAATGCAGATTTAAAAGCTGAAAATATTAATGTACTGGCGAATGGGGCTAAGTTTAGTATCCATAGTAATTTTGCAAATCTGGATTTGAATCTGAAGATTACGGGGATTTTCAATGTATATAATGTTATGGGGGCGGTAGGCGCTGCGTTTGCAGAAGGAATTAAAGCAGATGTTATAAAACAGACATTAGAATCATTTGAGAGCGTCCCAGGAAGGTTTGAGCTGGTGGATGAAGGTCAAACTTTTAGCGTTATTGTTGATTATGCACATACACCCGATGGACTTGAGAATATTTTGAAAACGGCAAGACAAATTGCAAAGCAGCATATTATTACTGTATTTGGTTGTGGTGGTGACCGCGATCGCACAAAACGTCCAATTATGGGAAGAATTGCGGCGCAGTTATCGGATGTTGTCATTGCTACGTCTGATAATCCGCGCACAGAAGATCCAGAGTTTATTTTATCGCAAGTTGAAGAAGGAGTTCTGGAGGCTATTGGCGATAAAAAACATAAAAAGATTACAGATAGAAAATCAGCAATTGAAGAAGCAATTTCTATGGCAAGTGAGGGGGATATTGTCATTATTGCTGGTAAAGGGCATGAAAATTATCAAATCCTTAAAGACAAAACCATTCATTTTGATGACAAGGAAGTTGCAAGAGATGTGCTTAGGAGGCTTAGATAATGCCAGGGTTTACAATTGAGGAAGTAGTGGCCGCTACACAAGGCATAATACGAAGGGTTAAAGACAATCAGTTCAAAGGTGTTATTACTGATACGAGGAAGATTCAAAAGGATGCATTATTTATTGCGTTGCAAGGTGAAAAATTTGATGGGCATGATTTTTTAGAAAGTGCGATTGCAAATGGCGCGAGTGGAGTGATTATTAGTAAAAACTATAGTGAAAGTGAATTGGAAAACTTAGATGTAACCATTATAGAAGTAGAAGATACGCTTGTCGCATATCAATCTTTGGCAAAAGCACATCGCAAGCGATTTTCGATTCCTGTGATTGCGATTACTGGCTCGAATGGAAAAACGACGACCAAGGATTTGACAGCGGCGATTCTAAGTAGTAAATTTAATGTGCTAAAGACACAGGCGAACTTTAATAATGAAATTGGTTTACCGTTAACTTTACTTCAAATGGATAGGATACATGATGTTGCCGTTGTTGAAATGGGAATGAGAGGCTTTAATCAAATTCGTCAATTGGCAAATGTTGCGCTGCCTACAATCGGAATTGTTACGAATGTAGGTGAAACGCATATGGAACTTTTAGGCTCTATGGAAAATATCGCTTTGGCAAAGGCTGAATTGGTAGAGGAAATGGACACAGGCGGATTTGTTATTTTAAATGGGGATAATTCCTATGTGAAGCAGATGAAAAATAAAGTAAAAGGAGATTTTATTTTATTTGGCTGTGGCGATGATTGCAAACTTAATGCAACTAAGATTGAAACGAATAATGCATGTACGAAGTTTAGCTGCGACTATAGGGGAAAGGTAGAAGAATTTACTCTTCCTATGGTAGGAAGACATAATGTCTATAATGCCTTAGCAGCGATTGCGGTTGCAGAATATTTGAATCTAACAGCAGATGAAGTTAGATGTGGCTTGTTTAATTTCACTGCTAGTGGAATGCGTTTAGCAGTAATGCAAGTGAAAAATTATACGGTAATTAACGATGCTTATAATGCAAGTCCAATGTCTATGATGGCGGCAATTGATACATTAAAAGAAGTGGCGAAAGATCGCTCAGTTGCAGTATTGGGTGATATGCTTGAACTTGGTGACATATCAGAACAATCACATAAAAAAGTTGGGCAAAAGCTAGTGCAGGCAGGGGTAAATATTGTTGTGGCGGTTGGCGAAATGTCCAAATGGATTGTGGAAGAAGCTCAAAAAGGTGCAATTGTAGCAATCCATTGTAAAAGTCATAATGAAGCTGGAGTTGCATTGAGAAAATTATTAAAAGCCAAAGATACAATTTTATTTAAAGGTTCGCGTGGAATGCAAATGGAAAAAGTGATAGATCTGCTTTAAAATGGGGGAAAAGAATGGAATTATTAACTTATATATCATCTACTACGGTACTTATTAGTATAGTAACTCTTGCTGCTATGATTGTTCTTTGTTTAGGTCCATTTTTTTTACCGATTTTACGCCGTTTAAAATTTGGGCAGAGTATTCGTGAAGAAGGGCCTAAAAGTCATTATGCGAAATCAGGAACGCCTACTATGGGTGGAATTATGATTTTGACTTCAGTGACAATTTGTACACTGTTTTGTAATTGGTACTTCTTCTATTGGTCATCGATGGAACTATGGATGGCGTTATTTGTTACATTAGGCCATGGAATTATTGGCTTTATTGATGATTTTATTAAGGTTGTTTTAAAAAGAAATTTAGGATTAAAAGCAAAGCAAAAACTGCTTGGGCAAATTATTATGGCAACAGCGCTGGCTTATATTGCAGAAAACTATATGGGGCGGGGAACGGATTTATGGATTCCGTTTCTTAACCAAGAGATTCATTTAGGGGCATTATATTATATTTTGATTTTTTTAGTGCTAGTTGGTACGACAAATGCTGTGAATTTAACGGATGGACTTGATGGATTAGCTGCTGGGACAGCAACGATTGCAGCTTTTGCATATGCTTTGGTTTGCATTTATTTTGAACAAGAAGCCTTAGCTGTATTTTGTAGTGCTGTTGCTGGTGCCGCATTAGGTTTTTTAAAGTTTAATATTCATCCAGCGAAAGTTTTTATGGGGGATACAGGGTCCTTAGCATTGGGTGGAGCTTTAGCTGCAGTAGCAGTAATGACTAAAACAGAAATTCTACTGATCCTTATCGGTGGCGTTTTTGTTTTAGAGGCATTATCGGTCATCATTCAAGTAACTTCTTTTAAAACACGTGGAAAAAGAGTGTTTTTAATGAGTCCGATTCATCATCATTTCGAATTATCTGGATGGTCGGAAGTTAAAGTTGTTTCTGTTTTTTGGTTTGTAGGTCTTTTGTTTAGTATTTTGGCAATTTTATTATTAATACAAGGTTAGATATCAATAGGCTGTTTTATTCATATGAATAAAACAGCCTATTGAAGAATAGTGGATTAGATTAGCGATTTAGCAGGAGGCGTTTTCTTTAATGAATTTTTTAAATAAAAATATAATTGTATTAGGAGCTGGAATTAGTGGGATTGGCGTGGCAAAACTATGTAAGAAGTTAGGAGCTAATGTTGCACTAAGTGATACAAAGCCAGAAGAAAAAATAAAATTTGACTTACAGGAACTAAAGAATTGTGGTGTTACTTTATTGCTTGGGAAACCTCAAGAGGAAAGTATGTTAGATAATTTAGATTATTTAATTGTTTCACCTGGAGTACCGATTGGAATTGAGATTATACAAAAAGCAAAGATGAGAAATATTGAAGTGATGAGTGAGATAGAAGTTGCGTATCGTTTGAGTAAAGCACCAATCTATGCGATTACGGGAACGAATGGCAAGACAACAACCACTGCACTTTTAGGGGAGCTTATGGGATTGTTAGGTCATAAAGTCGCAGTTGGTGGCAATATCGGAATGGCTTTATCTGCGCAAGCTGCTAGTGTAGGGAAAGAAGATGTTGTAGTTGCGGAAATTTCTAGTTATCAGTTAGAAGGTATTTCCCAATTTAAACCTAAAGTTGCGGCAATTCTAAATTTGACACCGGACCATTTAGCACGACATGGATCCATTGAAAATTATCAAAATGTGAAAGAATCTATTTTTTCAAACCAAGATATAAATGATTATTTAGTGTTAAATTTTGATGATGAAAAAGTTCAATCTATGGCAAAACGTGCAAAAGGGAAGGTAATGTTTTTTAGTCGTTTAACCCAATTAGCTGAGGGTGCATTTGTTGAGAATCAGCAATTGGTTGTTGTTTGGAATGGCATAAAGTATGAAATTTGTTCTATTGATGCATTGAAAATTAAAGGCGGGCATAATGTCGAAAATGCATTGGCCGCAGTTGCGATTGCATTTTTGGCGGGTGTTAAACCGGTAGATATGATAAGAGTTCTTAGTAGTTTTCCAGGAGTAGAACATCGAATCGAACCAATTTGTACAATTGATGGAGTACAATATTACAATGACTCTAAAGCGACTAATCCGGAATCAGCGATAAAAGCGTTAGAATCCTTTGCTGGACACATTATTTTAATTGCTGGAGGGCATGATAAGAATACAGATTTGACTGAATTTATGCAGTTGATAAAGCAAAAAGTAGATGCATTAATTCTAGTTGGAGCTGCAGCCGCTCGTTTTAAGAAAGTTGCGATTGAAAACGGAATTGATAATATCCATGAAAGTGGATATTCCATGGAAGATGCCGTTATGGCAGCATATCGTTTGGCTAAACCACCGCAAGTAGTTTTGTTATCTCCAGCTTGTGCTAGTTTTGATATGTATGATGGATTTGAAGAACGCGGTAGAGTATTTAAACGTCTCGTATGTAATTTAAAATAGGAGGTCGTTCATTTGATTGCTAAAAGAGGTTCTCCAGATTATATAATCTTTTACACTGTATTGTGTTTGCTTGGATTAGGTATTATTATGGTATACAGTGCGAGTGCAGTTTCAGCAAATGTTAATTTTGATGATAGTTGTTATTTTCTAAAAAGACAGTTGATTTGGGCAGGCCTTGGAATTTTAGCAATGTTTTTTACAATGAACGTGGACTATCATGTTTGGCAGAAGTTTTCTAAACCAATTTTGATTGCAACAATTATTTTATTGATCATGGTACTCATTCCTGGCATGGGCAAAGTGGTAAATGGTGCTAGGCGATGGCTTGGATTTGGATCAATTTATATTCAACCATCAGAGATTGCAAAATTAAGTATGGTGCTATTTAGTGCATACTATTTAGCGAAAATGCGGCCAATGATAACCAATTTTAAAAAAGCGGTTGTGCCTCAATTGGCAGTTTTAATGGTTATTTTTGGCTTGATACTTAAGGAACCTGATTTAGGTACTGCGTTATCGATTGCTGGAACAGTTTTTGTCCTGCTTTTCGTTACTGGGGCAAAGCTTAAGCATTTATTTTCTTTAGGTGCTGTAGGCTTAATTGGCATTGTTGCTGCGGTTTTACTAGAGCCGTATCGTCTGAAACGGTTATTTGCTTTTAGTAATCCTTGGGCAGATCCTCTAGATACGGGGTATCATATTATTCAATCTTTATATGCGATAGGATCAGGCGGATTGTTTGGTGTAGGATTGGGACGCAGTCGTGAAAAATTTTTATATTTACCAGAGCCACATACTGATTTTATTTTCTCTATACTAGGAGAAGAACTAGGCTTAATTGGGACTGTTTTAGTATTAATTTTATTTTTTTTGTTTGCATGGCGAGGATTAAAAACGGCAATGCTGGCACCTGATATTTATGGAAGTATATTAAGTGCAGGCTTAACAACAATGATTTTGGTGCAGGCATTAATGAATATAGCAGTTGTGACGGCTTCAATGCCAGTTACGGGTATTCCATTACCATTTTTAAGCTTTGGCGGATCTGCTTTGATTTTTACTTTAGCTGGTGTTGGGATACTGCTTAACATCTCACGATACGTGAATTTGAAATGAGTGTGATTTACATTCTGTAAGGAGTGTTTATAAAAAATGAGAATGATAGTTTCGGGTGGCGGGACAGGTGGACACATCTACCCCGCTATTACTTTGATTAGAATGATAAAGGAAAAAGTGAAAGATTGTGAAGTTTTATATGTAGGAACGGATTTTGGCTTAGAAGCAGATATTGTGCCGAAAGAAAAGATTGCTTTTAAAACAATTCATGTAAAGGGGTTTGCAAGAAAGATTACTACGGAGAATATTAAGGTTTTATGTAAATCAATACATAGTATTTGGGAATCAAAAAAAATTATTAAGGAGTTTAATCCTGATATTGTGATTGGAACGGGTGGATATGTCTGCGGACCAATATTATTGGCAGCAAGCTTAATGGGAATTCCAACGATGATTCAAGAACAAAATGTCATTCCCGGGATTACAAATAAAATTTTAGCAAAATTCGTTCGACATATTGCGGTTGGATATGCAGATTCACAGAAGTATTTTCATTCCGATAAAGTAGTTTTTACTGGAAATCCAGTAAGAAAAGAAGTCTTAACGGCAAGTAGAGAAAATGGAATTGAAAATTTTGCGTTAGATGTAAATAAAAAGACTATTTTAATTTCTGGAGGGAGCCGTGGTGCAAGGAGCATAAATAATGCAATGATTGATGTTCATGCTCATTTTGCAGGAAATAAAGAGATTCAGTTATTACACGTTACAGGAAAAGATGAGTATAATGGAATTATCGCAAAGCTTAGACGAAAAAGTATAGATATTGAAAAAGTCGGCAATATTATCATAAAACCTTATTTGTATAATATGCCAGATGCAATAGCTGCTACTGATTTAGCAATTTTTAGAGCTGGGGCAATTGGACTTGCGGAATTAACTGCCAGAGGAATTCCAGCTATCTTGATTCCATACCCATATGCGGCTGAAAACCATCAAGAACATAATGCACTAGCGATGCAAAAGGCTGGTGCGGGAATAATGATTCTTGACAAAGAGCTTACGGGAAAAAAATTGATTGATATTATTAATAATTTGTTACAAGAAGAAGGGAAACTTTCTTTTATGGCGAAAGCTAGTAAGGCATTAGGTAAACCCAATGCAGCAAGTGACATTGCTGATATTGCCATTCAGATGCTTCCTAAAGCGTAACAGATTTCGTTATGTTCGCATAAAATAGAGCACGCATAGATAAAAGAAGTTGACGCACAAGAAAGGGGAGAACGGTTGTTGTTAAAGACAATGAAAAAAATTCATTTTGTCGGTATTGGTGGTGCCGGCATGAGTGCAATTGCAAAAATTTTATTAGAAAAAGGTTATGAAGTTTCCGGTTCAGACTTAAATGAGTCTGAAATCGTTGAAAAATTAAGAGGATTAGGTGCATTTATTTATAAGGGGCATCGAAAAGAAAATATTAAAGAAAAAGATGCGATTGTTGTTTCTACTGCAATTTCTGCAGAAAATCCAGAAGTCGTTGCGGCAAAAGAGGCAGGAATTAAAGTTTTTCATCGTTCTGATATTGTAGCTTTTTTAATGAATCATGCAAAAGGAATTGCTGTTGCTGGTGCGCATGGAAAAACGACAACGACATCTATGGCATCAGTTGTTTTGGATCATACTGGAAAAAGCCCGACGATTATTATTGGTGGAGAAGTTGATTATTTTGGCAGTAATGCAAAACTTGGTGAAAGTGAATATTTAGTAGCTGAAGCTGATGAAAGTGATGGTTCATTTTTGAAATTATCGCCCCAGATGGCGATTGTAACAAATATTGAAAATGACCACATGGACTTTTATGGAAGTATGGAGAATATATTAAAAACATTTAAGCAATTTTTAAATAATCTTCCTAAGGAAAGTGGTTTAGCTATTCTTTGTTTCGATAATGCGCATATTCGTGATATTGCACAGAATCTTGAACGGAAATTTGTGTCTTACGGCATAAATTATCCTGCGGATTATATTGCAAAAAATATTCGTACAAATGGTGCGGGTACATCTTTTGATGTTTATTATCATGAAGAAAAGATGGGAACAATTATGCTCAACATCCCAGGAAAGCATAATATCGAAAATGCTTTAGCTGTGATTGCATTAGGGGATCAAATTGGCTTGTCCATTGAAGAAATTGCAGCAGGACTTCGTTGCTTTAATGGAGCTAAACGACGCTTCCAAACGAAGGGCAGAGTAAAAGATGTATGGATTGTCGATGATTATGCCCATCATCCAACAGAAATAAGCACGACATTAAATGCTGCAAGGCAAACAAATCCCAATCGATTAATTTGTGCATTTCAACCTCATCGTTACACAAGGACTAAATTTTTACGTAAGGAATATGGTTCTTGTTTTGAAGCAGCAGATTTATTAGTTTTAACTGATATTTATTCAGCTGGTGAAGAACCTATTCCGGGGATTAATGGTGAAGTAATAAAGGAAGAGGTTGAGAAGCAAACAGGTAAAGAAGCAGTATATATTGCAAATCGTGAAGATATTGCAGGCTATTTAGAGGCTGTAGTAAAGCCTGGCGATTTAGTTATGAGTATGGGCGCTGGGGACATTTATCGTACGGGTGAGGAACTAGTAGACTTATTAAGTTCAGAAAAGTAATGAAAATTACATAAACAAGTCTGATTCAAAGGCAGTTCTAACTCCCTTGAAGGTAGACGAATAATCCAAGGGCTTATGGAGGTTCTTTACTTCCGCCTAAAGAGGTGGGGTTAGACTTTGTTAGCCAGCGGATATAGGGTGGTTGTACTTTTCTAGGAGGTAGCGGCGATGGAGAAGTTTATCGTCAACGAAGGTAAAGTACAATTAAATGGTCATATTAGAATTGGTGGAGCAAAAAATGCAGCCTTACCAATTATGGCGGCTAGTATATTATGTGCAGGTACTAGTGTTATTCATGATGTTCCTAATTTAAGTGATATAATGTTAATGAAGAGGATTTTGGAATATTTAGGAGCTGAAATTATTTATCAAAATAATACGCTGTTTATAGATGCAAAAGGGATAAATAAAACAGATATACCTGAAAATTTGATGCGAGAAATGCGTGCTTCTATTTTTTTAATGGGAGCGCTTATGGGGCGTTTCCGAACGGCATCAATATTTTATCCAGGTGGATGTGCAATAGGACATCGACCAATTGATTTGCATATAAAAGCATTAGAAAGACTTGGCGCTTTTGTAGATGAGAACCATGGAGTGATTACATTAAGTGCATCTCACTTGGTTGGTGAGAAAATTGTCTTTGATTTTCCCAGTGTTGGAGCCACGGAGAATGCTATTCTTGCTGCGGTTTTGGCAGAAGGAAGAACGATTATTCACAATGCAGCTCGAGAACCTGAAATTGTTGATTTAACAAATTTTTTAATTAAAATGGGTGCTGAAATTCATGGAGCCGGTAATGATACCATTTACATTGATGGTGTCAAAAGATTAAATCCAGTTGAGTATACAATTATGCCCGATAGAATTCAGGCTGGGACTTTTTTGCTGGCTGGTGCAATAACAAATGGTAATGTAGTGATTGAAAATATCACAGTTGAACATTTATTTGCTTTGATTGACAAATTGGCGGAGCTAGGTGCTAGAATTTCATTAGGAAATGACTTTATTAGAATTAAAGCAGAAAAAATATGTGGTATAGATATAAAAACATTACCATTCCCTGGGTTTCCAACTGATTTGCAAGCGCCGATGATGGCTTTACTATGCAAAGCAGAGGGTACGAGTGTTATTACCGAAACTATTTTTGAAAATAGATTTCGACACGTAGATCAGTTAGCTCGTATGGGCGCAAAAATTTTAGTTGAAGGACGTAGTGCTGTGGTTCGGGGTGTAAATACCTTAAAAGGCGCAACGGTTGAAGCTATGGATTTAAGAGCAGGTGGGGCTTTAGTTTTAGCCGCCTTAGGTGCAGAAGGAACTTCTACAATAGAAAATATTAAGCATATTGATCGAGGATATGAAAATTTTGAAATAAATTTGCAAAGTCTAGGTGCTTTAATTATTAGGGCAAAAGACTAAAGGGAGATTTGGATGAATGAAGGAGAAAAAAATTGTTGTACTGATGGGTGGACCTTCGGCTGAACGCGAAGTTTCATTAAATACAGGAAAGGCTATTCTTCAAGCATTAAAAAATAAAGAATATAATGCTGTAGGATTAGAAATTGAACCGACTCGTTTATTTGATCAGTTAAAAGAGTGCAAGTGTGATATTGTATTTAATGCAATTCATGGTAAGTATGGTGAAGACGGATATTTACAAGGGGCTTTAGAGCTCTTGGGAATTCCTTATACAGGATCAGGGGTTTTGGCAAATGCATTAGCAATGGATAAAGTGGTTTCTAAACGCTTATTTGTAGCAGGGAATGTATCCACTCCACGTTTTACCGTGTATGAAAGATCTGATTTATCAGAGAATATTACAAAAGAAATTATTCAAGAATATTCTTTGCCTGTAGTAATTAAGGCATCTACACAAGGTTCTAGTATTGGTGTGAGCATTGTAGAAAATGTAGATGATTTAAAGAGAGCAATAGAAGACTCCTTTAAATATAGTGAACATATTCTTGTTGAAGAGTTTATTCAAGGCAGAGAATTAACTGTTGCTGTATGGGGTGATAAGGAGAAGAGTGCGCTGCCAATTATTGAAATTGTACCTCATTCGGGAAAATATGATTATCGGTCTAAGTATACAAAAGGGGCAACAGATTATATTGTTCCAGCTAAGATTGATGATAACTTAACAGAAAAAATTCAGGCAATGTCATTAAAAACCTTTAAGCTATTGGGATGTAAAGGAATTGCCAGAATAGATGTTATGTTAGGGGCTGATAATGTTCCATATGTGTTGGAAGTCAATACAGTTCCTGGAATGACTGAAACAAGTCTTGTCCCAAAAGCGGCGAAAGCTATTGGTATTTCTTTTGAAGAATTATGTGAAAAATTATTATTGATGGCAACAAAATAATTTTTGGGCTCAACTTTTAGAGTTGAGCCCAATCTTAAAATTAAGATGGTTTTATAAGTTGCTTTATCTATAGTTTTAAGTTATTGTATAATTTAAGTTATTAAATTTATTTGCTCATTTTACGAAACAAAGATTTAATAAAATTACTTGTTTCGGTGTTAGGCTTATAGAATTCTATTTGTTATAAGTGAAACTTAAAGAGCGGTAATTTGTGGATGAATGTGACTGAATTTTAGGTAGAGTTTTAACTCCATCTGAATCAAGTTTTATTTTATTAAGAATCGAGGTGATAAAATGGAGACATCTCGTTTGAATACTGATTCCGTGGCAAAGCAAGGAAAAACGAAACAATTATTTTTAACGTTATTATTTATTTTTATTTTTAGTGTTACATGCTTTTCCTTTATTACATCGGAGATGTTTACGGTTGGAAGTGTTATTGTTGAAGGAAATAAGTATATTGAACAAGATGAAATTTATAAGATTGCAGGTATACCAGAAAACTTAAATATTTTTCGATTGAATACAACAGAAATTCAATTAAAACTAAAAAAAGATTTAAGAATTGCAGATGTTGATGTTACAAGAAAGTTTCCGAGTACGATTCAAATTAATGTTACAGAGAGAATGCCAATTGCTTGTATTGCATGTGAGTATGGTTTTGTAGAAGTGGACAAACATGGAATTGTGTTAACTGCATATAAAAATTTAAAAACGATTCACATCCCAATGCTTACAGGGATTAGTTTAAGTGGATTATACGTTGGAGACTCAGTAGAGCAACCTGACATAAAACAGACTTTGGTATATTTGGCAATGTTAAATGAGGCAACGTTAAATCAGATTTCGGAAATCAATTTAGCAAATAATCAACAAATTGTAGCTTATACGAATAATGCAGTTCAAGTGCGTATTGGGAGTATGGATAGGGTAGAAGAAAAAGCAAAAGTTACTGAAGAATTTCTGCAAGAATTAAAGCAAACGAATTTAGCAATAGAATATATTGATTTAACTTTTGCTTCGCCATTTATAAAATTCAAACAATAGTTAAGGAGGAGTAAAATGTTGCCAATAAGACAGGGGCAGGCGGCAATTGCGTTGGTTTGTGTGGTTTTAGGACTGATGCTGGCTGTTCAATTTAGAACAACGCAAGATATCCGCTCAACGGTTCCTTTTCAAAGAATAGAAGATTTATCGCAGAGACTTTTGCAAGCAGAAAAGGAAAGAGATTTGCTTTTAGAAGAAGTTGAAAGCTTAAAAAGAAGTTCGAGTAAAGAAGTTCAATCGGGTGAAATAGAGAGCTTAAAAATGGGAGCTGGATTACTTGCAGTTGATGGACCAGGGGTTGTAGTTACAATTGATGATAGTAAGAGACAAACGAAAACAGGTGAAAATCCGAACTTATATTTAATTCATGATGATGATATTTTAAAGGTTATTAATGAATTATGGGCTGCTGGTGCAGAGGTAATTTCGATTAATGAGCAGCGTTTAATTTCTAGTTCTGAGATACGTTGTGCTGGGCCTACTTTATCAGTGAATAATACAAGATACTCACCTCCTTATGAAATTCGTGCGATTGGGGATAAGAAAAATTTAGAAAATTCCTTAAAAATGCGCGGAGGTGTAGTGGAAACTTTACAATTTTGGGGAATTCAAGTAAATATTAAACCAGAGGAAAATATTCATGTTCCTGCATATAAAGGCACATATCATTTTTCTTATGCGCAACCGGTAAAGGAGGAAAAGTAAAATGACGTTACCTATTGTTGGACTTATTATTGGGATTATTATTGGGACGTTATCTCAAATTACAATTCCTCAGGAATATGCGAAATTATTTTCAGTTGCATTGTTGGCATCGTTGGATTCAGTGTTCGGTGGGCTTAGAGCAGCTGCGGAAGAAAAATTTGATAATACGGTGTTTATTACAGGATTTTTTACTAATGCATTAATGGCTGCAGTTTTAGTTTATATCGGAGATAGATTAGGGATAGATCTTTATTATGTGGCAATGCTGGCATTTGGATTACGCATATTTCAAAACTTGGCAATTATTAGACGTTATTTTTTAAAGAAATGATCGGTTTTCTAAGACTTTTATCCTAATAATAAAATTTTTAAAAAATTTTTATAACAGATAAAGGGAATCAGGAAATTGTGTTGAATTTTAAGTATTGTAGTGTAGTTTTGTTCTATTTTAAATGTACGAAAGTTTTATTTTAAGGTATATTTATGATGGTTTATACTAGGTGATTTAGTATAAAGCGTTTAATAAAAGACCTTGTTTTCGGAGAAGGAATAGAAAATTATGTTGTATTTATAATGTCTACTTGGATGAGGAGGAACGTGCAGTGATTGAGTTAGATAACGATCTAAATCAGTTTGCCAAAATTAAAGTAATCGGTGTTGGTGGTGGTGGAAATAATGCTGTAAATCGCATGATTTCTTCAGGCCTACAAGGTGTTGAATTTATAGCAGTAAATACAGATGCACAAGCATTGCTTCATGCAATGGCGCCACAAAGAATTCAAATCGGTGAAAAACTAACAAAAGGGTTAGGAGCAGGGGCAAATCCAGAAATTGGTGAAAAGGCGGCGCAAGAAAGTCGCGAAGAGATTATGCAAGCTTTAAAGGGTGCAGATATGGTATTTGTCACAGCTGGTATGGGAGGCGGAACAGGAACGGGAGCGGCTCCTGTTGTCGCTGAATGTGCTAGAGAATTAGGTGCTTTAACTGTTGGTGTAGTAACAAAACCATTTTCGTTTGAAGGTCGGAGACGTCTTAAACAAGCTGAAATGGGGACTGCAAATTTAAAAGAAAAAGTAGATACGATTATTACAATTCCGAATGATCGTTTATTGCAAGTTATTGATAAAAAAACATCAATGATGGATGCCTTTTCAATTGCAGATGACGTTTTGCGTCAAGGTGTTCAAGGTATTTCTGATTTAATTGCTGTGCCAGGTTTAATTAACCTTGATTTTGCTGATATAAATTCTGTTATGAATAATGCTGGTTCTGCGCTTATGGGAATCGGTGTTGGTAAAGGCGAAAATGCTGCTGTTTCTGCTGCACAAGCGGCAATTAATAGCCCATTACTCGAAACCTCAATCCAAGGTGCAAGAGGTGTATTATATAATATTTGTGGTGGCCCGAATTTAACTTTATTTGAAGTAAATGAAGCATCGCAAATTATTCAAGATGCTGCACATGAAGAAGCGAATATTATCTTTGGTTCATCTATTGATGAATCTCTAGAAGATGAGGTTCGTGTTACTGTTATTGCTACTGGATTTGATGAAATCGTTCCACAAAAAGCAACGGTAAGTACTAGTCCAGCCGCTGAAGGAAAGAAAATTCAACAGCCTAAATTAGAGATGCCAGAATTACCAAGCTGGTTACAAAGAAGATAAATCTATCTATATTTTGCTTCTTAAATTTAAGGTGTTAAGAGATGCTAAGGTTGTCGTATTAACTCAGACAGCTATAGCATCTCTTATTGTTTGCTTTTATAAAGTATGATTCTTGGGATATAGAGAAAATAATTTTGTTGAAAAAAGAAAATACTAATAAGTGAAAATATTTGATTAACCAAATATTTTCTAGTCAATATATCTATTTTATGATAAAATAATAAAGCTATATTTCGTATAAGGCAGTGATGCAATTGAAGAAAATTTTAGTTTTGCATGGACCTAATCTAAATTTATTAGGCAAACGTGAACCACATATTTATGGTTCTACAACTTTAGATGATATTAATGAAGGGTTAAGAAAAAAATGTAGCGAGTTGGGAATCTTGTTTGAATCTGTACAAAGCAATTATGAAGGTGTTTTAGTAGATAAAATTCAAGCCGCAGATGGAGATTATAATTGCATTATTATTAATGCTGCGGCATTTACCCATTATAGTATCGCTTTGCGTGATGCTTTAGCTGCAATTCGTGTCCCAGCGATTGAGGTTCACTTATCTAATATTCATAAGCGAGAAGAGTTTCGACATCATTCCGTTATAGCTCCTGTTGTTGTTGGACAAATTTGTGGATTTGGCAGTGATAGCTATTTTGTTGCATTAGAAGCTGCTTGCCGAATTATGTATAGGGAGGCGGGCGAATGAATGCTCGTTTAAGTAATTTAAGAGATTTTCTGTTTAAAGAAAATTTAGATGCAATCGTTATTAATAAACCAGAGAATAGAAGATATTTTAGTGGATTTACAGGAACTTCTGGAATATTGCTAATTAGTCCCAAAACGTCAGATTTAATTACTGACTTTCGTTATGTTGAACAAGCAACTAAACAAGCAACTTGTTTTAAAATTATTGAACATAAGCAGAGTATTATAGAAATACTAGCTGAAGTTATACAAAGAAATGGTTTTGCTAAGATTGGTTTCGAAGGTGATTTTTTTACTTATAATGAATTTGCCCAATTAGCTAAAGTAACACATGATATTCAATTAAAACCGGTTGAGCTTGATGCCTTGCGATCAGTAAAGGATAAATTAGAAATAGATGACTTAAAAAAGGCTGTAGAAATTAGTGATAAAGCTTTTGAATATATTTTATCTTTTATTAAACCGGGCATATCAGAACTGGAAGTTGCTGTTGAATTAGAAAATTATATGCGCAAATTAGGGTCGCAAAAGCCAGCTTTTGACACAATTGTTGCTTCTGGAATACGAAGTAGTTTACCTCATGGTGTTGCATCAGAAAAGAAAATTGAAGATGGTGATTTTGTAACAATGGATTTTGGCGCTGTTTTCAATGGATATCATTCTGATATAACAAGAACTGTTTGTGTAGGTAAGGCAACGGCAAAGCAAAAAGATATTTATCAACTTGTTTTAGATGCACATTTAGCTGGTGAAGCGGCGATTAGTATCCATAAAACAGGTAAAGAAATAGATAATAAAGTAAGACAAATTATCATTAATGCTGGTTATGGTAAATACTTTGGACATGGATTAGGACATGGCGTTGGGCTTGCAATTCATGAATTTCCACGTTTATCACCATTAAGCACGTGTGGTAAGTTACGTGAAAATATGGTAGTTACCGTTGAACCGGGAGTGTACTTACCTAATTGGGGTGGAGTGCGAATTGAAGATACTGTTGTGGTTACTGCAAATGGTTGTGAAGTTTTAACCAAAAGTAGTAAACACTTAATAGAATTATAATAAACCCATAATATGGGATGTGGAGGGCTTAAGTAATGATATCTAGTAGTGATTTTAGAACAGGTTTAACTCTTGAAATTGATAATGCTGTATGGCAAATTGTTGATTTCCAACATGTAAAACCTGGTAAAGGTGCTGCGTTTGTAAGAACTAAAATTAAAAATGTTAAAACTGGTGCAGTCGTTGAACGTACGTTTAACCCAAATGAAAAATTGCCTAAAGCGCATCTTGAAAATCGTGCAATGCAATTTTTGTATGAAAATGATGGTATGTATACATTTATGGATAATGAAACTTACGATCAAACAGAACTTACAAAAGAGCAACTTGGCGATGCTTTAAAATTTTTAAAAGAAAATATGGACATTAGTTTACAAACTTTTAAAGGTAGTATTATTGGCGTCGATTTACCAAATTCTGTTGAGTTAGAAGTAGTAGAATGCGATCCTGGTGTACGTGGTGATACAGCAACAGGTGCAACAAAAATGGCAAAACTTGAGACTGGCTATTCTGTTCGTGTTCCTTTATTTATCAATCAAGGTGATGTATTACGTATTGATACTCGTACAGGAAATTATATCGAAAGAGCATAAGCGATGCTTTTCAGAATTAAAAAGCTGTCATAAAATAATTTTTATGACAGCTTTTTTGTTTTTAGCATAGAACCTGGTTTTTTAAGCATAATACAATTAGAATCCGTTATATGTGCTAAAAGGAGGTTTTGATATGTCTGGAATTAAAGAACGTGTTGCTTATTTACATGGATTAACAAAAGGTTTAAATGTAGATGAACATACACCAGAAGGAAAAGTATTATTAAATATTATCGATGTTCTTAATGATATGGCAGAAGATGTTGAGGATATTTATTTACAACAACAAGATTTAGAAAGCTATGTAGAAACGTTAGATGAAGATTTGAACGATTTAGAAGATGAAGTGTATGATTCAAATTGTATTTGTGAAGATGATCTTATAGAAATGCAATGTCCGGTATGTCATGAAGACGTGTCTTTTGAGGCTGATATACTTGATGCAAAAGAAGATATTGAAGTTACCTGCCCGCATTGTGGCGGTGTTGTTTATGACACAATGATTGATTGCGACTATTCAGAAGTTCATGAAGAAGATGATTATGATCATCATTACGGTTCTCATCATCCTGGATTATAATAAAGTAGTTGTTTTATAAAATAAAATATTGTTTTAAAAGAGGGCATGAAATATTTTTCATGCCCTCTTTTAATAGTTGTACTATTTTTTTTAGTATTTGCATATTTATAGTAGAAAGATGATATAAGACTAGAGGAGACTTTATGTTTTTTACAGAGATTATACATCGTTATTTGCCTAATAATTTAATAGAACTATTAATGTTAGTAGATAAATGCATATTAGAAGATGTAATTGAGATTAGATTGAGGGTTAATCAACCGGTTTTGTTGATTGTACCGGCAATGGAGTTGGTGTTAAAGTCAAATGGTAACAGTTATATTTGTAAATGTTCAGACTTACAAAAAATTATGCAAATGATAAGTAAAAATTCCATTTATGCTTTAGAAGAGGAATTGAAATTGGGATTTATTACAATTGAAGGTGGTCATAGAGTTGGATTTGTAGGAAAAGCAATTATGGATCATGGACATATTAAAGCTTTAAAAAATATTAGTTCATTAAATTTTAGAATTGCCAAAAGTGTGATTCATTGTGCACAGCCAATAATCCCATATTTAATAAAAGAAAGCCATGTTTTAAATACTTTAATCGTCGCACCGCCACGGGCGGGGAAAACTACTTTATTGCGAGACTTAATAAGAAATTTTAGTAATGGATGTTCTTTTTTTAAAGGTGTACAAGTTGGGGTAGTTGATGAAAGGAGCGAATTAGCAGCTGTAAGAGATGGAGTACCGTGTATGGATATAGGGATGCGAACTGATATTTTAGATGGATGTCCAAAGGCAGAGGGCATCTTAATGTTAATTAGAACTATGGCACCTGCTGTAATTGTTACAGATGAATTGGGAAGAAAAGAGGATGTCGTTGCATTAGAAGAAGCACTACATGCAGGGGTAAGTGTAATATCTACAGTGCATGGAAGTTCTATATCTGATATAGCAAATAGGCCTTATATTTCAGATTTAATTCGGCAACGTTATTTTGAACGTTATATAATTTTGACGAATAGACCATCCATTGGAACGGTAAAGGAAATTATTGATGCAAAAACTGAAGCGGCGATATTTTCAATATAAAGGTTGGTGATTTCATGTGGTTTAAAATTGCTGGCAGTATTTTTATTTTATTTTCGTGTACATATTTTGGGTTATATTTAGCAAAACAATGTCAAAATAGAGCAAGGCACATACGGCAAATTTTAAGTTGTATTGTATCGCTAAAAGGATATATGACTTACGGAGCAGTTCCTTTATCTGAGGGGATTGCGGATTGTAGTAAAGGGATAGAAGGCATAACGGCAGATTTTTTTTCGGATTTTTCTAAAAGATTGCAAGAGGATTACACGCTTACACCTAAGGGCGCAATTATACAAACACTTTCTGTTTATGAAAAAAAATTGGCATTGAATCAAGAGGATAAAGAAGTTCTGATTCTTTTTGCTAGTCAGTTGGGAATTATGGATAGAATTGAACAAGAAAAGTATTTAACAATGATTGAAAAAAGACTTGATTTCTTAGCCGGTGAAGCTGCTAGAAATTGTGATGCAAATTGTAAAATGTATCGATATCTAGGGTTATGCAGCGGCTTATTAATTATTCTAATGTTGATTTAGGAGCCTTGGAGGGGTGAGGATGGGATTAGATTTATTATTTAAGATTGCAGGCGTTGGGATTTTAGTATCTGTATTCCATACTGCATTAAAACAAGCAGGGAAAGAAGATATGGCACACTTATGCACATTGGCTGGATTTACTTTAGTTTTACTTTGGGTTGTTGAACTCTTGGGGCGTTTATTTCACACAGTACAAGATGTTTTTAAGCTCTTATAACTCGGAAAAAGATTTTCCCGCCTCTATAGGTGGAGGCATAATTGTAATTAACAGGCGGTGAGCATATATCTCCCGCCTCGTTGAAACGTTGAGTGGCAGGTTTTCCAGAGGAAAACTTTGAACAATGACGTTATAAGAGGTGTAGCTATGGGAATAGTGCAAATTATTGGTTTAGGATTTATTGTTACATTATTAATTCTCGTTATTCGCAGGGATAGACCGGAAATGGCTGTTCAATTAAGTTTGGCACTAGCTGCAATAATTTTTCTATTAGTATTAAGCAAAATCGATGTAGTTTTAACATTGTTTCGCGACCTAGCGGAAAAGGCGCAAATTAGCTCGCTATACTTAAATACTCTTTTAAAGATTATTGGAATTGCTTACATCACTGAGTTTGGTGCACAAGTTTGTCGTGATGCAGGAGAAGGAGCGGTTGCAAGTAAAATTGAGTTTGCAGGAAAAGTATTTGTAATGGTCATGGCAGTTCCAATTATTGCTTTAGTTTTAGATACTATTGTAAAACTAATACCATAGGGTGATAAAATGAAAAAATTTTTTACCATAATTCTTTATTTTTTTCTTTTTACAACGAACGTATATGCTGAAGAAGTAGTAAATAGCGATGAAATAGAGTCTGAGGTCTTTTCAACCTTATCTACGGATGCAGTAAATCATTTTATAGATGATATAAATAAAGATTTAACAGTGACGGTGCCCTCATTGGATATAGCGACAATTAAGAAAATTGCAGAAAAAGGGCTTGATCTTGATTTTACAGGTATTGGCAATGATATCATGCGAAAAATTTTTCATGAAATAGTAACGAATGCAGAAATTATGGGAAAATTACTTTTTCTAGCTGTACTTTGTACATTGCTTAGAAATTTGCAAAATTCTTTTGAAAATTCATCTATTGCAATGTTGGCGTATAGCGTGTGTTTTGTATTTTTATCCGTTATTGCGTTAACGGCATTTTATCATGCATTGCAAATTGCTGCGAAAACAATAGACAGTATGGTTACTTTTATGGAAGCTATATTACCTTTGATGATCACGTTACTTGCGGGAGTAGGAGCGTTAACTTCTGCTTCACTATTTTCTCCATTGATGGTTATTGTAGTAGGTATGATTAGTAATTTAGTAAAAACGGTAGTTTTTCCGCTTCTTATGATTAGTGCAGGTTTAGAATGTACAAATTATATTGCTGATAAATATAAATTAAGTAATCTTACATCGCTGCTAAAACAAAGTAGTATGGTTTGTTTAGGGTTTATGATGGTTGTGTTTATTGGAATTATAACTATTCAAGGCGTGACAGGGGGTGTCGCAGATGGATTGACTTTACGTACTGCAAAATTTGCAACAGCATCGTTTATCCCTGTGGTTGGTAAAGTTTTTGCTGATACAGTTGAATTAGCTATGGGGGCGGCATTGCTCATCAAAAACTCTATAGGAATTTTTGGAGTAGTTGTAATTATAATGATTTGTTTATTGCCAATGATAAAAATGTTTTCTTTGGTGTTGATTATAAAAGTTACAGGAGCTTTAATTCAGCCAATGGGGGACGAGCGAATGGCAAAATGCTTAATGTCGATAGGCAACCATTTGTTATTGGCAGCGGGAGCTTTGCTAACAGTAGTTCTTATGTTTTTTTTAGCGATTACAATGATTGTTGGAATAGGGAGCATGGCTGTAATGCTTAGATAAGTAGAGTGATTTTACAAAACTTTATTTTGCAACAATACAAATTGCTTCAAAGATATTTTACTCTAATTTCAGCATTATCGGATAAAGGTAGGTGGTAGTAATGATACAAGCAATTTCTGAATGGGCAAAAAATTTAATTTTTCTTGTTGTATTTGCTACTTTTTTAGAGATGCTTTTACCGAGCAGTCAAATGCAAAAATTTTTGCGTGTAATTGTTGGTTTGTTAATCATGATGGCTATTTTAAATCCTATTGTTAATTTATTTGAAGATATTGAGTCAGGACAGGATATTCCTGTGTTTAAACAGGATAATTTCTCAGCTAAATATGAAATAAGGCAAGATGAGCACATGTATATTAAAATTTATGAAAAAGAATTAGCTCGCCAGATAAAGTCTACAATAAAATCTTTAGAAGGCATTCAAAATGTAGATGTAATTGTACATGCAGATAAAAATGTTAAGCAGGGAAAAGTCGAAAGTGTTGAAATTATGATTCAGCAGCAAGGAAAAGGGTCGAATATAAAACCAATTCATATTCGAATGCAAGAAAATAATGAAATAGAAAAACTAGATGAAAAAACTGAAAAAAAAGTTTTGCATACGGTATCTGAACTTTATCAGATTCCTTTAGAAATTATTAAAATACAGGTTATGTAAGGAGGATTTAGATGAGCGGGATTTTAAGTAAATGGAGAAATATAAATGAGCAGTATTTTATGCCTATATTAAAAGGAAATATATTCAATATGCGCGTTGTTTGGGTTGGGGTTATTGGTATTTTGTTATTAATTTTAGGTAATGTTTTAAATGGACAAACAAATCTGGAGGAAAAAGAAAATACAAATCTAAAGACTCCTGTAATTAATCAATCCGCACCATTAAATGAAGAGCAAATAATAGAAAATAAAATTGTACAGTTGTTGTCAAAGGTTAAAGGGGCTGGAAATGTTGCTGTTAGTGTTACTTTAGAAGGGGGATCATCTAAAGAAACTGCACAAAATATAACGAAAGAAACAAAAACAACTGAAGAAAAGGATACTTCGGGCGGAATTAGAATGACAACAGAATCTAAAGAGAGTAACCAAATTTTAATGAGTAAAGAAAATGGAATGGATAAAGCGATTGTAATAAGAGAAGTTAAGCCGGAAATAAAAGGCGTAATGGTAGTAGCTGATGGAGCGGTAAATTCTAATATAAAAGCTGATTTAACAAAAGCCGTTGCTACGGGACTTGGGATTGCAAGCTATAAAATTACTGTATTACCAAAGCAAAAGTGAGGGTTTAGTGGATGATTATTGAGTTGAAAAAACATAAAAATTATATAATAATTGTATGCTTCTTTATTTTATTGGGAATTCTCTATATAATTAGAAATATTGAGTATATGAGAAATGCAAAAGCCGATTCATCAAATGCCGTTCAAGTGGTTAGCAAAATAGAGGAAGAACCTTTAAATAATGTGGATTTTTTTATGGAATACCGACTAGAGCGGGATAAAATGCGTAGTGAACAGTCAGATGTTCTTAGGGAATCAATTAAAAATGGTCAGACTGAAGAAATTCGGAAAAATGCGCAGGCAAATATCTTGAAAATTCTACAGGAAAAAGAGCGGGAAAATGAAATGGAAAGTTTAATTAGGGCAAAAGGTTTTTCTGATGCATTAGTTTTTTGCCGGGATAGTTCAGCTAGCATTTTAGTTAGGGGGAGCACTTTATCACAAAACGAAGTAATGCAAGTCGCTGATATAGTGAGTAGAATCGGCAATATAAAAAAAGAAAATATAACAATCAGTGTAAAAGAATAAGAAAAAGCTAAGCTCTAATTGTAACTGTAATATTTTTTTGTTATAATTTAGTTAGGTAGTATAGATTTAGATATGGATGGCGGGAGGTTTTGTTATGGATAAAGTAGTTGAAACGAATGTAAATACAGGTGGTACAATTCGTATTGCGGATGAAGTAGTTAGTATTATCGCTGGGCTAGCAGCAACGGAAGTGGATGGAATATCTGCGATGAGCGGTGGGCTTGCAGGCGGAATTGCTGAGATTTTAGGTAAAAAAAATTTTGCTAAAGGTGTCAAGGTAGAAGTTGGAGAACGTGAGGCTGCCGTTGATTTATATATTATTGTTGAATATGGTGTACGTATTCCAGATGTTGCGCTGACCGTTCAAGAAAATGTAAAGAAAGCAATTGAAAATATGACTGGGCTTAATGTAGTCGAAGTAAATGTTCATGTACAAGGGGTCGGATTTCCAGAAGATAATAAGGTTGAAGACACAAGAGTTCGTTAAGGAAGAGATGGGATTTTAATGAAGATACTAGATCGATTTTTTCTTCTAATTTTTAGTTTAACGATATTTACTCTAAGTACGGGTGTAGCGATTGTATCTCTACACCTGTTTTCTGATGATTTTTTACAGAACAATTTAATTTATTTATATTCACAATGGGAAACTGGAGTAGTGGCGCTTTTGATAGCAATAATTGCTTTAAGATTGTTATTGGTGAGCTGTAAGTCAGCACATTCAAGTAAAAATTTTAATGCTATTGTTGTTGTTACTGAGTTAGGTCAAGTGAATGTTACTGTTGCAGCGATAAAAAACTTATTAACAAAAAGTATTCAAGCGATAAATGGCGTGCGAGATATTCAAGTTTTAGTGTATGCGGACAAGCCTTCTAAAAATATGAATGAATCAAGTCGATTAAATCTTAAGTTAAAAATTGTTGTGGGGCCGGATCAAAGTATTCCGGAGCTAACAAATAAAATTACGCAACTTGTCAAGGAACGAATGCAGCAAATTGTGGGAATTGATGTTATGGATGTAGAGGTTTGTATTGAGGATATATCTAATACAGTGGCTTCGAAACCTAGAGTTGTTTAATTTAATAGAGGTGGTAGTCATGGAGTTTAAAGGCTATATAAATTCGCTGATAGAAAAACTAAAAGAGAAAAACTCAGGAAAGACGATAGGGTCAATTGTTGGGTTCTTTATGGGAGCGCTTATTTTATATGTAGGGTTTTTAAAAACTTTGTTTATTATTTTATGTGCATTAATAGGTTTTTTTATTGGAAAACGCGCAGATGATAAAGATGATTTAATGGAGATTGTTAATAAGATTATTCCTTCGGGATTTAAGAGATACTAATGAGGCATATACTAAATTTAATTCTTAATGAAAATAAAGTAAGGCTAAATTCAATGTAGTTTTTCTGAATTTTAGTTGTACTTATCTAGGAATTTAGTTAGTATTAACTCTCGCTTGTAAAAGATGAGAATCTTAGAGAAGATTAATTATTAGATAAATGAATTTTATTTAATGATTTATAGAGAAGTTTTTTGTTAAAATAGTTTTAATTTCGTAATATATGATTAAAGGATGGAATTTTTATGAGTCGTAGAAATGCAAGAGAAGTAGCATTACAGGCGCTATTTCAATTAGATTTTAATGAAATGGAAAGCGTAGAAGCATTAGAATCTGCACTGAATGAGAAAAAAAATATGAGCGATAGCGCGAGAGAATATGCAAAAATCCTTGTCTGTGGAACAAAAAATCATTTGAGTAAAATTGATGAATTGATTTCTAAACATTCTACAGAATGGAAAGTGAATCGTATGCCAAGTGTGGATCGGAATATTGTTCGTATTGCTTTATATGAACTTGGCTTTAGTGAAGAAAAATTAGCGGCTAATATTGTTATTAATGAAGCTGTTGAGCTTGCAAAGAGATTTGGTACAGATTCATCACCTAAATTTGTAAATGGAATATTGGGTGCGTTTATAAAAGAGGCACAATAAAGAAGAAAACCGCTTAATGCGGTTTTTGCTATTTAAAAATAAACTATTTTAGGCAATCACTACGCCAAAGGCATTTATCCTGATCACAATCTCCATTTGCAGTGCCAAAACAAGGAATATTATTTTCAGCTTTTTGAATTGCTTGAATGAGTTCAGCTTTTTTCATTGATCGAGGTGCTATACCAAATTTTTTTGCAATTCCTTTAATTTCTTTTAAATTCATTATATATCACTCCTATAATAAAGTTTATTATTATCTGTTTATCAAGATATAATATTCTATTCGTCTAAAAAGCAGAAAATCCTTCCATTTTTGGGTTGTGATTTTTGCCGTCGAATAAAATGAAAATTTTTAATCATACTAATCTTGTTAGGAGGTGATTAGATATGGCTAAAGATGTTAAATGTATGGTTAGCAATTGTCAATATTATGGATCAGGTGATTCCTGCCAAGCAAGCTCTATTGAAGTATGTACGGATAAAAAAAGCTGTGGTTGCTCAGCAGAAACAAACTGTAAAACATTTCGCGCAAGATAATTAAAGCAAAAAAAGAGACTGCATATGCAGTCTCTTTTTTTTGTGATATAGTATAAAATAGATGAAAACAAAACTTTGTTTTTTAATGATTGAATTTCATGACTTATCCATGGATAAGGGCGACCGAGTTCAGGTAGAGTAACCCTCTACCATCAAGGATTACTTTAAAAGATTTGAGGAATTTTTGTGGAGCAAATTATTGAACAAGTAAAAGAATGGAAATATATAAAACAGCTTCCAAAGGAGTTATTTGGGTTTCAATTAAAATATGATATGGACACCATAGGGGATGCGTATTATATTTTTACTTATGAAGACGCTAAAAGGCGTAGAAAAATGAGTGTTTATTATCATGAAGAGACAAAAGAATATAAGGTTAAAACTAAAATTGGTTTAACTGAGTTTTGTAATATTGATTTTATTACTTCTAAATTAGAAGATTTTGAAGAATTGTTGAAAACTCGCTTTGAAAATTCATTAAAGGGTATTGCAATTTTTGATGTAAATAATTTAGATAGTATTGTGATTGATAAAAAAATATTAACATGGAAATATATAGAAAAATTACCTAAAATAATAGAAGGGTTTACTTTATTTATTAATCCATCAGAACCTGTTCGATGTATTAATGGCTCTTATATTATTTTTGACTATTGCGATTTCGAAAAAGAAAGTAATTTTATTATTTATTACAATATTTTTCGAGATGAATTTTTTGGAGATGCAAGAATTAATCAAATTCCAGAAATGACATATACTTTTGATTCGCGAGAATTAGTTGATTTAGAAGAAAAATTGGATGCACATTTAATTGAAAGATTAAAAGAAATTCGGTCACGAATATAAAAGGCAGGAGATAATGATGAAAACAGCGTTAACAATAGCGGGATCTGATTCAAGTGGTGGTGCTGGAATTCAAGCAGATTTAAAAACATTTTCGGCTTTAGGCGTATTTGGAATGAGTGCAATTACTGCAATTACAGCGCAAAATACTTGTGGTGTAACTGAGATTCGAGAGATGGATTCGGCGATTATTAGTGCTCAAATTGATGCAGTATATACAGATATTGCAGTTAATGCAGTTAAAATAGGGATGTTATCTAGCAGTATGATTATTGAAACTGTTGCAGAGAGTTTAGAGAGAAATCATGCGAAGAATATTGTATTAGACACAGTAATGATTTCAAAGAGTGGCAGCTATTTATTAAAACCAGAGGCGGTAGATACATTAAAAAGATGTCTTATTCCAAAAGCATTAATTGTTACGCCAAATTTACATGAGGCAAGTGCGCTAGTAGGGTTTGATGTAATAGATATGAAATCAATGAAAAAAGCTGCGTTTGTATTAAATGAGATGGGAGCAGCATATGTTGTAGTGAAAGGTGGGCACTTAGAAGGTGATGCATGTGATTTATTATATGATGGGAAAGAGATGATGGTTTTTCCGAATAAAAGAATTCGAACGATTCACACACATGGTACGGGATGTACCTTTTCATCTGCAATTGCAGCTGGATTAGCAAAAGGGCTAGAGATAAAGGAGGCTGTTCGTGTGGCAAAGGAATATGTTACGATTGCAATAAAACATGGATTTTCATTAGGAAAGGGCGTAGGCCCGACGCATCATTTCTATGATTTATATAAAAAGGCTGGATTAATTTAAAAAAGTATTGACAATATGATTTAAAATACATATAATATTAATTGTCGCTGAGGTATATGCGATGGATTAAAAAATAAGTTGACATTAATGTTGTTAAATGATATGATAAATGATGTCACTGATAACGGCCCGGTAGTTTAGTTGGTTAGAATGCCGCCCTGTCACGGCGGAGGTCAGGGGTTCAAGTCCCCTTCGGGTCGCCATTTGCCTTGGTAGCTCAGTCGGTAGAGCAGAGGACTGAAAATCCTCGTGTCGGCGGTTCGATTCCGTCCTAAGGCACCATGATTTTCGGAAGTAAGTTTTATATGCGGAAATAGCTCAGTGGTAGAGCATCGCCTTGCCAAGGCGAGGGTCGCGAGTTCGAATCTCGTTTTCCGCTCCATAGTAAGGCGACATAGCCAAGTGGTAAGGCAGAGGTCTGCAAAACCTTTATTCCCCAGTTCAAATCTGGGTGTCGCCTCCAAAATTATATATTATGCCGGGGTGGCGGAACTGGCAGACGCACGGGACTTAAAATCCCGCGGATAGAAATATCCGTACCGGTTCGATTCCGGTCCTCGGCACCATTATGGTGTTTTTTTATTTTGATTTTAAGCGGGAGATGATCTCCCGCTTTTTGGCATGTTTAGATAGTGGTCGATTCTTTATTTAAATGATATAATGAATAATGCAGGAAAGAAAGAGGAGATTATTAATTTTAATGAAGAACGTATATGAGAAGATTCAAGATTTTTATCGGGAATTGTCTGATTACTATCCGATTATCACCCGTTCTCTCGTTGATGGATATCTTCGCCAAAGAGCATGGCAGGGCTTAGGCTATGATGAATTAGAAGAAGTATGGATAGTTTTGCAGGCTTTTCTTCGTTATGTTACATATGAAGAGTTTGTAGACTTAGATAAAATAGTAGAAGATGATTATCAAAATTTATTATTATGGATTATTGATGATGTAAAAAAGGATAATGATGAGGAGCAAGCTTTAAAAGATATTTTTATTGTCTTAAAAGATTTTTATGCATATTTAATTAAAAAGAATGTACTTTTAAGTTTAGATGGATTGCATAACGCGGAGCAGAAATTTTCATCTGTCGAATCTTTATCTTTACCAAATGAGATGACTATGGGAATAACAATTTTTGATGAAAATTTTCAGGAGTCAGATTTATTGATAGAAGATATCGCTGATAAGCTAAATTTATTATTAGAACGCTTGCTATCTGATATTGGACGTTATTTTAAAGGGGAGAAGTTCATTGCAGATTTCAATCGAGCATTAAGTTTATATTCAGGTCCATTCAATGCTATCCCTGAGGATGACGGTGAAGAGTTTTGGTTAGGGTTTTGGGATTATTTTTTATTTGACTATCACTTGATAGAAACGGATAGTAAGCCATTAGCGCATTTTTATAAAATGAAACAAGCTGAACTGACACATGATGAAAAGCATGTCATTTCTGATTTGTTACAAGCAAAATTTACTGTTTTTTATATTAAGCGTATTTTGAATAATTCGATGGTAGAATGTGTAGATCTATTTACAGATGAAATTATAAAATTACCAATGCCAGATTACGGAATTGGAGATTATAAAAAGATGCTATTTTATGGTCATATCTATGTGAATGGTATCGTAATGTTAAATTATATTAGTAGTATTTCGGTTAGTAAGATTTTGCGTAAACGAATTAAGGAAGAAATCTTACATCAATGTGAATTATATAAAGCTCAAGATCCGCTCGCAGGTATAGCAGATTTTTTTAAGCGTCATGCTATTTTAGTAAGACATACAATTGATATTTTAGTTAATTTAGCAAAGCTAAACGTCGTGCAGCCGGAAAGATTAAATGTGCATTTTGAGCAGAATACAATTATTGATGATCCAGATTTTAATGTTACAGTTTTATTGCAGATTATGGCGAAAAAATATCAATTATCTATATATGATATGAAGTTGCTTTTAAAGATGTGGTGTGATTACTCCAGTCTGAGAAAGAAAGTTCAGGATAAAGCGGAGTTAATTGCAAGTGCAATATTTCTTATTTTTATAGAAATGAATGGAATTCATCATATTAATAGTGATTTTTTTAAACGTGAACTAAATTTGCTAGATAGCGAATTAAATCAACAAATGCATGATATAATTGAAACATTAGAATTACAAGAATTCGATTCGCGTTACTTAACGGAGGAAGGATTTGTCCTTTCGCTTTATGTTTTTTAAGGAGGAGCGCATATGAAATGTATAAATTGTAATCAAGAAATCGATGAAGCAGTTGATAAATGTCCATATTGCGGTAATGAAATTCAAAATAGTGTACGTATTTTAACGCATGAAGAAAAAATAAAATATGATGGAGTTACTATTGAAAGTGAATCAAATGAAGAACACAACCAATCTTATTCATTTAATGATGCTATGGATGGGCAGCATCATATTTTTGTAAAAAATATTAATTTTAGAGCGTCTAGTTGGACTTCGCGGTTATTGATTTTTCTTATTATCGCAGGAATATTATCGTTTTTGCTGTTTATAGCACTTCCGGTAGCTTTAGTAGGGATTGGGATTGGTGTTATTGTTTGGTCGACTTTAAGTTTTTTTAAAGGTTGACTCAAGTGTAGTCATTTTTTCTGTTAATGTATTAATTTTTGACTCTAATTCAGAAAGCTGCGTAGCGGTATCTACTGAATTAGAGTTATTTTCATTTGTTGTACTTGTTTGATCTGAAGAACAAATCGTATAGATTGCATTTGGATTAGGGTTAGCGCCGATGACTGCTTGGATAACTAAAATATTTTGGCCTAGACTACAAAGAAAATTACCGAGGATATTTAATTGATTCGCATTTAATTGATTAGAAAACACTACTGTAAGCAATATGCTTAGACTTATTAGTTCATTGCTATTTAAAGAGAAAAAATCATCTTCCATATAGATTTTTATCCTCCTAAAGATTTAGTATTATACTTTATTCTTTATATAAATTAAAAAATACCGCATCTTTAAAAAAAGAACGGTATTTTTCTTATTATTTTAATAATTCGTTTTTTAAGGTTCTATATTGTGCGGTATAATAGGGTCCATTTTGTGCTTCTCGATGATCGAATCCATAAGCACGACGGCTGATTGCTAAAATTGGCGGTGCTTGAATACGTTTAGCAACTGCCATACCAGAGTACAAATTCCACCAGCGTTCTAAATCATCAATAAATTCTTTATTGGTAGAAAAATATTTTTTGATTAATCCTTTTTCACAGCTGAGTTTTTCTTCTAAGAGATCTTCTTTATACCATGTAAGAATATCTTCAGGCGTTGCTCGATTCCAATGTTCACAGAAAGCTCGAAATAAATAATCATGATATGGATATTTAATTGGATCGCCCTTTCCTTCATCTACGCATTGATTGTTGGATAACTCTGCGCTTGGAACAATGTCGATTGTTTCCTGTGGAATAACTTCGCTCTTATAAATAACTTGATTTAAATAATATGCAAGGTCGTAAATTTGAAATTTCCATAAGTCTGCTAATGCAGCAAGAAAGCCAGATTGGTCACCATAAAGTGTTGAGTACCCAACGGTAGTCTCACTTTTATTTGCATTGCAGGTAAAACCGCCACCAAAGCTTGCCGCAATACCTGCAAGCACACGTGCAGAACGATCACGGGCTTGAATATTCTCAGTTACAAAAGAGGAAATTTCTAAATAAAAGGTAGTATTGTTATTTAAGTTTTGAATTGGTGTTGTTTTTATTTGTTTAACGGTTGCGTCAACGGAATCTTGAATTGGCATAATCGTATAAAGGCATTTTAGATTTTTGGCTAAGTCTCGTGCTAAATCTTTTGTTGTAGTGGAATTATAGATGCTTGGCATATTCACGAGTAAAACATTTTCAGGCGGAAGTATGGAAGCGTAAAGTGCTGCTGCAACGGCTGAGTCTATACCGCCAGAGATGCCGATAACGACCTTTTCCATGTGGATGTCCTGCAAAAAATTTTTAATGCCATAACGTAGAGCGGTATAGATATTTGCAATATCAGTATCTTCAGTTACTTTTATCGCTGGGAGTGAAGTTTCACCTTTTAAGGGGATTTCTATGATGTTCAGTTGATTTGTGTAGGGCTCGTTCATGGCGATGATTTTTCCGTTCGCATCATAAACGGTGCTAGAACCATCAAAAGTATAAATTGTTTTTCCGTTATTTTGAATGCCGATATTGTTTACATAAATAAAGGGAGCGTTGTTTGATTTAGCATGTGAGGAAAAAACTCGATTGCGTTTATTGTTTTTTCCGAGCGTATAAGGGGAATTTGAGATATTGATAAATAAATCTACGTCGTGGTTTTTATTAATCAATGCAAGTGGTGTGAAGGTATAGTCGTCGCTCCAAGCATCTTCACAAAGCAGGCAGCCAACTTTAAGTGTCTGATGATTGAGGGATAAATCAATCGGGCTGGTTAAGTTAGCGATATCCGTTTTTAGCTCATCAGCCAATTTTGGCAAACTAAAAAAATGACGTTCTTCATCGAACGCACGATAATTCGGTTGGAGAGTTTTTATAATAAATGGGTAAGGGGAAGCTGGAGCGTGGATCAAGTTTCTTTTGTAAGCAGTGAAGAAGGCATTGTATTTTCTTACTCTGCCATCCGTATTTTTTTTTGCCCAATCTACGGCGATATTACCGAACATAACTGCAATTGTATCAGATGCTGCAATTATTTTTTTACCGTAATATTCACAATCGCGTAAAAAAGCATTTTGCTCCCAAGTATCACCAATGAGATAGCCTGGAATTGCCATTTCGGGGAAGACAATTATATCCGCTTTAGATTGTTTGGCTGTTTGAATCATTTCAAGCATTCGGTCTGTATTTAAATCAGGATGTCCAGGTTTAATTTCAAATTGTCCTAATGCGATTTTTATCAAAGAAAACACCTCTATTCATTCATTATTATATCCTAGTGATAAAAGTTCTTATGTACCTTTTATCAGTAAATAAAGATAGCCCCATATTATTTTAAATATGGGGTCTAACCTTGGTTTTTATTTTTTTAGCGTGTTTAATACATCGTCTAATTCATTTAACATATTGTTAATGTTTTCTTCAGTAATAATTAAAGGTGGTTGGAAAGCAAGGACATTGCGTTCCACGCCATTTTTGCCAATAATGAAGCCTCGATCTTTCATTGCTTCTAAAATCCTGTCAACGGCTTGGCTATTTGGTGATTTATCCGCATGGATGAATTCTGCACCTACCATTAAGCCAATGCCACGAATATCACCAATCATCGCGTACTTCTCTTGTAATTTCTTTAATCCGTTCTTTAACTGTTTGCCGCGTAGTTTAGCTTTTGTTAATAAATCATGTCGTTGAATATACTCTAAAGTTGCTAATGCTGCTGTAGAAGATACAGGATTACCACCTAAAGTAGAAGCACCAGGACGTGTATAAGTATTAGCGATTTTAGCCGAAGCGATAAAAGCACTAATCGGTGTTCCGTTTCCAAGTGCTTTAGCAATGGTCATAATATCTGGAACCACATCGAAATTTTCAATGGCAAACATTTTACCTGTACGAGCAAAACCTGTTTGTACTTCGTCGATAATCATTAAGATGTTATATTGGTCTAAAATTTCTTTTACGCGTTTAAAATATCCTTGAGGCGGCGTGATGATTCCAGCATTGCCTTGAATTGGTTCTGCGATAAATGCGGCAACATTGCCAGAGGTATTCGTTTTAATTACGTCTTCAATTGCGTTTGCACAAGCAAAATCGCAGTCAGGATATTTTTTTCCTAATGGACAGCGGTAGCAATATGGGTTAGGTGCAAAATGAATTCCACCAACCGGATTTGGATCGGTACGCCACATGCTAATTCCCGTCATGCTCATCGTTAATTTTGTTCGTCCGTGTAATCCATTGCGCAAGCAGATAAATTCACTATTTTTTGTATAAATAGAAGCAAGCAAAGCGGCACCTTCATTTGCTTCTGTACCAGTCGAGCAGAAAAAAGCTTTTTGTAAATCGCCTGGGGTAATTTTTGCTAGTTCTTCGGCGAGATTTGCAAAATTTTCAGTAAGATAGATATTACAAACGTGCTGTAGTGTTTTTACTTGTTCGCAAATTTTATCGGTAATTTCGCTATTGCAATGGCCGCAGTTAATCACGGAAACGCCGGCAAAGCAGTCGAGATATTGTTTTCCGGTACTGTCATAGAGATATTGCATAGATCCACGTACAATTTGCATTGGTTTTTCGTAAAAATGATTTAAGCAAGGCATAATATAAGCTTGTTTTTTTTCAATAATAGCCTCAGGCCCAATATATTTTGTCAAAAGATAGCCTCCTTATTAACGTGATACGCGATAGCGGAAAGCACCGATACCGAGTTCGCGCGGACTGATTGTAGAAAGTTGAGTTAATAAATTAGGATCGAATTCATATTGCATAGGACTATTTAACATTTTATCTAATTCTTGACGATAGATTTTAGTTAGTTGACCTACCAATTTAGCATCATAATGTTGTCCTTCAATACGATAAGAAGCTGCACCTAATAATTTTGCTAAGAATTTAATTAAGCATAAATCTTTGGCAAATAAAACATGATTGCGCTCGTGTTGATCAATGCGGATAGGATGTACTTCGTTAGCACTATCCAGCAGACCATAATGTCTATTAAATAGCTCTGGTTGTGTATTTATGTCATAGCCGAGAATCATATGGGGTAAATTATGGTCGAGAATCATTGCTTCTGTAGGTCCGTGAACAATCAATTCTAACGGTAATTTGCTAGAGAAGAGTAGCTCTTTAATTTGTGCATACGTTGCTTCCAATGAGATCGTCCCCATCGTGGAACCGTTATCTTTCAATAATTTTGCACTTAAATGATTAAAGGTATTAAACGAAAAATCTGTTTGTACAGGTAAAGTCGTAAGCTGTGTTGCCATGTTGAGCGTGCCCATGTTGCTTACCATAATTCCATCTGGACGAATTTCATTTAATTGTGTGAAGAGCTGTTCTAATTCACCGCATTCGCGTTCCATTGTAGCTCTTGGTGTAGTAACAATAATTTTTGCCTTGTGCTTTCCTCCGATATCCATTGCTGCTTTTATATCTTTAAGGCTCCATGGTTTATGGGGAAGAAAGGCTTCTCCACCGATATAAATTCGATTTGCTCCATTTTCCGCGGCTTTCTGTACAGATGCTAAATCTGCCACACGGACGGATAATTCTGGAGCATAGTTTTGCGGTAATTTTATTTCAAAATCCGTCGGCTTTATTGTAACAGGTGAATGAATATCGGCTTCTTTTACTGCTTGGCTAAAGAAGCGCGGTTCACGTTTGCCACTAAATCCAATGGCTGAAGCGTCCGGTTTACCAAGGGCAAAACAGGTGGAAAAATCACGAGATCGATTTTCGTATAAATCATTCCAATCGTTTTCGTCGATAGCATATCCAGCGGGATCTGCTAAATAGCGATCGATTGCTTTACGATATGTTTTCACAATTCTTTCGACAAAAGCTGCTGTTCTCATTCGACCTTCGATTTTAAAGGAATGCACTCCAGCTTGAATTAATTCTGGAAGGTGACGGTACATACACATATCTTTTAAAGCTAGTTTATATGCGCCCGGTCCATTTTCATCAAGAATTTTACCGGTTTTTTCATCAATTAATTTATAGCCCCAACGGCATGGTTTTAAGCAACGTCCGCGATTTGAACTTTGTCCAAACAAAATTCCGGAGTGAAAGCATTGACCACTTTGTGAAATGCACATGTCGCCATGCATAAAATATTCTACTTCAATTCCGGTGCGTTCCTTAAATAGGCTTAATTGTGAAAGGGTCATTTCTCGACCAACTACGATACGAGTGATTCCATATTCTTTTAATTTGTTTATTGCATGTTCGTTGTGCGTATTCATCATAACTGAAGTATGGAGTGGAATGGTGATTTTTAATTCTCTGACAAGTTCCATAACTGCTAAATCTTGTACAAGCAATGCGTCAGGTTGAATTGTTTGTAAAAATTTCAAATAGTCACGCATTGGCTCGATTTCACGATCGCTGATTAAATTATTCACTGTAATATATAAACGAACATTATGTGCATGTGCGTATTCAATCGCTTTTTTTAACATTTCATCATCAAAATTAGTATCTGTGCGGTGCATGCGCATATTGAATCGTTTACCGCCTAAATATACAGCATCTGCACCAGCTGCGATTGCAGCTTCTAATACTTCCCAAGTACCAGCAGGTGCTAGTAATTCAACGGATTTCTTTGATAGTAACATAGATTTCTCTCCTTGAATGTGTAAAAGTTATTGGAAAATTTCTTTTGCTTTTTCTGTTAATGTAGAGGGTAGTGAAATCTCTAAATTATCTGCAACAAAAGCATTGAGTAAAATTTCTGGTGCTGTTGTTATGCCAACAGGAATTTCTGCCGGTGATTTTCTTTCAATAAGAATCTTGTAGGCCTGCTTTGCGCAGTCTTCACCTAATGAAGCATGATTTGCAACTAATGCACCCAAAGCACCAGCAGATACATTTGGTGCATGAGAGGCAATAATCGGAATGTTTCTACTGTCCGTATAATAAACAATGCTGGCAAAGTTTTCTTCAACAATCTTTCCAATGGGTAAAAATAGCGCATCAATATCATGCGGCAAATTTTCTTCGAGTAAGGATAAATCTTCTTGACATTGAATGATGATATTGCTAAGCTTTATTTTATTTTCGACAGCTTTTCTAAAGTTTGATGCTTCGATACAGGAGTTTTCGTCTTTTTCGTGATATAGCATAGCTATATGTTGTATATTGGGTAAGAGTAATTGAATAAAGTCTACCTTGGCTGCTGCATTTACCATCCCAGACATACCTGTAACTTTACCCCCAGGTTTTTCCATGTTGGAAACTAACTTTACGCTCATTGGATCAAAAACGGGTGTAAAAATAACAGGAATATTTTCAGAGAGTTCTTTTGCTGCTTTCGCTGCAGGAGTAGAACAAGCAAAAATTAAATCTACTTTTAAATCTGCTAAAGCACGGGCTAATTTGGATAATTCTTCGACATTTCCATCGGCATTCATATAATGAAATGCTGCTTCGATTTTTGCATTATGCAAGCCTTGCTTAAATCCCTTGACGGCATCATCGAGATTTTGGGTTAATTGTAAAATACCTATATGAAACAAATATAAACACCTCTTCAGATAAATCTAACCTTCTAACCTTCAACATAAAGTGAGAAAAAACCTGCAATTTTACTGAAAAATTTAATTAAAGATAAAATTTTGTAAGCTGTTTATATAATTTAGAAGAGGGAAACAGGGTTAATTGTCGAATTTTTATGCTTATTATCAATTTTTTGAAAGGCTTTTAAGTTATGAATCAGGAAAATAATCAATTTGTTCATTTGCACGTACATACGGAGTATAGTCTGCTAGACGGTGCAAGTCGTATTCACCAATTGATTGATCGGGCAAAAGAATTAAATATGCCGGCAATTGCAATTACAGATCATGGTTCAATGTACGGAGTTATTGATTTTTATAAAGCTGCTAAGGCCAAAGGCGTAAAACCGATTATCGGGTGTGAAGTTTATGTTGCACCTAAGTCGCGATTTGATAAAATGGCGGTTGATGGCGAAAGCTATTATCATTTGATTTTATTGGCGGAGAACCAACAAGGTTATAAAAATTTAATTGAGTTAGTATCGTTGGCGTACAGTGAAGGTTTTTACTATAAACCTCGTGTTGATAAAGAGTTACTAAAAAAATATCATGAAGGAATTATTTGTTTAAGTGCTTGTATTGCTGGTGAAATTCCAGCAGCAATTATTCGTGATAATCCGGAGCGTGCGGATGTTTTAGTTCGGGAATACATTGATATTTTTGGTAAAGATAATTTCTTTATTGAAATTCAAAATCATGGAATGCCGGAAGAAAAAAAAGCTAATGTAGAGTTAGTAAAGTTAGCAGAAAAATATGATTTGGGATTAGTGGCAACGAATGACTCACATTATACAAATCGCAATGATAGTGAATTTCATGATGTTTTGTTATGCATCCAAATGGGAAAAACGGTAGATGAGGAAAACCGCATGCGGTTTCCTAATGATAATTTTTATCTTAAATCCCCAGAAGAAATGGAAAAACTATTTGGTGCATATCGCGGGGCAATTGAAAACACGGTGAAAATTGCTGAGCGTTGTCAAGTTGATTTTGTTTTTGGGCAATTACATTTGCCGGTATTTCCTGTGCCCGATGGAATGACTGATGAATCATATTTAAGAAAACTATGTAAAGAGCGATTAAACGATCGTTATGCAACTGTGACGAAACTTGAAACTGAAAGATTAGATTATGAATTATCTGTGATTCATAAAATGGGATACGATAGCTATTTTCTTATTGTATGGGATTTTATTAATTATGCGAAAAATCATGATATAGCAGTTGGTCCAGGTCGAGGTTCGGCAGCAGGCAGTATTGTTGCTTATTTATTAGGTATTACAAATATCGATCCACTTAAATATGATTTACTTTTTGAAAGATTTTTAAATCCAGATCGTGTTACTATGCCGGATATTGATATTGATTTTTGTTATGTAAAAAGAGAAAAAGTTATAGAATATGTTGTTGAACGTTATGGTTCTGAGCGTGTTGCGCAGATTATTACTTTTGGTACAATGGCTGCAAAAGGAGCAATTCGCGATGTAGGCAGGGCGCTTAACATGACTTATAGTGAAGTAGATCGGATTGCGAAAATGATTCCTGCAGAATTGAATATGACGATTGACAAAGCTTTAAAAAGCAATCCTGAATTGCAAAATGCTTATCAGGAGGAACCAGCAGTAACGAAATTGGTGGATTTTGCTCGTGATGTAGAGGGATTGCCAAGACATGCATCTACGCATGCCGCGGGCGTTGTAATTGCAAGAGATCCATTGACGGATTATGTTCCTATTCAAGTTTCTGCTGATGGGTTTGCTGTTACGCAATACGATAAGGACAGAGTTGAAGAGTTAGGCTTGCTTAAAATGGACTTTCTGGGGCTTAGAACTTTAACTGTGATTAGTGATGCTCTCGTATTAATTAAGGAAAATCGAGGCGTTAAAGTTGATATAGATGCAATTGATTTAGAAGATGAAAAAACTGCACAAATGTTATCAAATGGCGATACTGTTGGTGTATTTCAAATGGAATCATCGGGAATGACTACCTTAGTTAAAGAATTGAAGCCAAATGGTTTTGCCGATATCATTCCGTTAGTTGCATTATATCGTCCTGGTCCATTAGGAAGTGGGATGGTTACGGATTTTATCAACGGGCGGCATGGACGAAAAGAAGTGAAATATTTACATCCATTACTAGAACCGATATTAAAAGAAACTTTCGGTGTGATTTTATATCAGGAACAAGTTATGCAGATTGTGCAAGTATTAGCAGGTTTTACATTAGGGCAGGCAGATTTGTTGAGACGTGCAATGGGAAAGAAGAAACATTCAATTTTGGCGGCTCAACGCGAGAATTTTTTAAATGGTGCGCGCAGCAACGGAATTGACGAAGCTTTAGCAATTGAGATTTTTGATTTAATGGCACATTTTGCGGATTATGGATTTAATAAGTCCCATAGTGCTGCATATGCGATGGTTGCTTATCAGACAGCGTATCTGAAAGCACATTATCCTAATGAATTTATGGCAGCAATGTTGTCGAGTGTCATGGGGACGAGTGATAAAGTTGGATATTATATTGAATATTGTCGTCATCAAGGAATTCAGGTTTTACCGCCGGATATTAACGCTAGCAAAGCTTCTTTTAGCGTTGATAGAGAAGCGATTCGATTTGGAATGGCTGCTGTAAAAAACGTTGGGGAAAATGCAATCGAAAGTATAATTAAAGCACGAGAAAAAGAGGATAAATTTACGTCGTTGGTTGACTTTTGTACGCGTGTAGATATGCGAGTTGTAAATAAACGAGTAATTGAAAGTTTAATCAAATGTGGTGCGTTTGATTCGCAAGGAGCGAAGCGGTCGCAACTACTTGCGGTTCTTGATAAAGCGGTAGAAGCAGCTGGAAGCAGACAACGGGATGCAGCGAGCGGGCAAATTGGATTATTTGGTGAAGAAGAAATGAGTGAAGTCGAAGATGTTGCTTTACCAAATATTGAAGAAATGCCAAAAGAGCAAATTTTAGCGTTGGAAAAAGAAATTACAGGTTTCTATATTACAGGGCATCCGCTTGATAAATATAGGGAGAGAATGCAACAATTCATGACTATAGAATCTTTGACTGAAACGGAGAAAATGGATGGGAAAATAGTTAAGATTGCAGGCTTAATTGTAAATTCAAAACGTATTAGTACGAAAAAGGGAGAGACGATGTGCTTCATTGAAGTTGAAGACTTCACAAATAAAATAGAAGTGGTTGTATTTCCAAAAGTCTTTTATCAATCAATAAATGTTTTAATTCCAGATACGCCGGTTATTGTTAGTGGACGTTTAAATGTAAATGAAGAATCTGCAAAAATTTTGGCAGATTCTATTATGAATTTTGATGAATATGAACCAGTAATAAGAATCCGAATTCGAAAATCGCAAGAGACGGAAGATATCTTTTCAAAATTAAAAGAAATTTTTGAATCTTATGGCGGTAAAAATATGGTCTATCTACATTTGGTCGATAGTCGAAAGGTAATAAAGACGGAAGAAAAATTTTGGTTTGCACCTATTGAAGAAGCGATTAACAAAATTGAAATGATTCTAGGCAAAGGGGCTGTACAAATTAAATAGTTCATTTATAATAAGTGCTGCAATATAGATATTTGCAATAGGTCTTTGTATTTTTATGAGAGAAAACCAATATCTTTGTATGGTAAAAAAATTATTGCTTTTTCTATGAAAGGATTAGCAGGAATAGGCATTGATATGGAGAATGCAATAAGTATCGCATTCTGCTATTTTCATTATTTTATTAATTATACTAATTTTCTTGTAGGGGGATACTGTTATGTGGACATCCATATATATTGCGCGAAATAAGAAACAAGCTGATGCGCTAAAGGCTTTATTGGGTGGAGAAGGCATTTTAGTTAATGCTAAATCTACAAGCGCTTCGTCAGATGGTGATGGGATGTATGAAATTCAGGTACTGGAATCAGAAGTCGATGAAGCTCAAATGATTCTTTGCCAGCAAGCTATTAAGTAAAGTTTAAAATTGATGTTGTTCATATGGATTTAATGAAAATAACAGTATGAAGAGGTTTGTTCATTAATTTCAACTTTATAAGCAAGGCTGATTCAGATAAAGCTTTAGGCAGATGAGTAATCCAGGGGCTTACGGGAACTTTATTCCCAGCTGAAAAGATAGGGGGATTATAAGCGGAGAACCAAAATCTTCGATTTTGTGTGAATCGCTTATTTCGTTAGATGACCTCGTTAGCCAGCGGATAAAGTTGAAATTGAATAAATATTAAAGGGGGTTGTTTTAATGATGAAAAAAACGAAAATTGTTTGTACTATGGGGCCAGGAATTGATGGTGATGGCATTTTAGAACAGTTATTAAATGCTGGAATGAATGTTGGTCGTTGTAATTTCTCACATGGAGATCATGAGGAACAGCTATGCCGTATTACTAAATTAAGAGCAGCTTCCCAAAAAGTAGGCAAACCAGTTGCATTATTGTTGGATACAAAAGGACCAGAAATGAGACTTGGCAAGTTCAAAGGTGGTAAAACTTTTTTAACAAAAAATAGTACATTTATCATTACAGCGGATGAAGTTGAAGGTACGAATGAGAGAGCTTCTGTGAATCATAAGTTGTTACCTCAAGAAGTTCAAACTGGAAATATGATTCTTTTATCTGATGGATTAATTAGTCTTCGTGTAGAGGCAATAAAAGGTAATGACATTATTACTACAGTTATGAATAGTGGTGCAATTAGCTCAGGAAAAAGAGTAGCTGTTCCAGGGGTATCTGTAAATTTACCGTTTTTATCTGAAAAAGATAAGGCTGATATTTTATTTGGTATTAAGAATGAAATGGATTTTATTGCAGCGTCCTTTGTGCAGCGTGCGGAAGATGTCCTTGCGATTCGTAATTTATTAATTGAGAATAATTATGAAATGGGGATTATCGCTAAAATTGAAAATGCTGAAGGCGTAAAGAATATGGATGAGATATTAAAAGTATCTGATGGTATTATGGTTGCAAGAGGCGATTTAGGGGTAGAAATACCCGCAGAGGATGTACCTTTAGTACAAAAGACGATTATAAAAAAATGTAATGTGGCTGGCAAGATTGCGATTACTGCTACGCAAATGTTAGAGTCTATGGTGGAAAATCCACGTCCAACAAGGGCTGAAACAAGTGATGTTGCCAATGCCATTATGGATGGTACAGATGCGATTATGCTAAGTGGGGAAACTGCATCTGGAAAATATCCAGTTGAGGCAGTTAAGATGATGGCTAAAATAGCCGAGAAGACAGAAAAGTCTTTAAAATATAATCAGCTTTTTTTACAAAAGGGATTGGTTGAGCACAGTAATCTTACAAATGCGATGGGACATGCAAGCGTCCGATTAGCGCAAAGCTTAGGTGCGAAAGCTATTGTAACTGCTAGTAATAGTGGATCTACAGGCAGATTGATTTCTAAATATCGTCCAAGTATGCCAATTATTTTAGTTACTCCATCAGAAAAAACGCTTCGTAAAATGCAGCTTTATTGGGGTGTTCATCCAATTCTTAGAGAGTCTTACAATGACAGTGATACCCTGATTAATAATGTAATTGATAAAGCAATGAAATATGGGGATTTTATAAGTGGTGATGTTTTGGTGGTGGCGTCAGGCTTAAATGATACAATTGGTTCAACAAATATGCTAAAAGTGCATGTGATTAAATAATAGGGGGATTATAGATGCTCTGGAGAATGTTGGTGAAGAGATTATTATCTATAGCGCTTTTTCAGCGATGTTTTTCAGTGCGTTTTTTTAATTTATATTATAATATATTATGTTTTGAAGTAAGCAGATTAAGTTCTAAAAAACGCATAAATGAGAAAGTTCTCGATGGGTTGATGAGAAAAGAATATTTTCTCATCAACCTTGCTATTGCTACTGAAAATCAAGTGTTTGCTTATAAGGTATCAGAGTTAATGAAATTATCTTTTGGTGAAAAATTAATGCGAAATAGTGAACCTAAAAAGCTTATGGCATTAATTATTAAGGCGGTAAAGCTTAAGCAATATGATGTTGCGGAATATCTTCTTGCAGCATATAAAACATTGTTAATGCATATTAATGAAAAAAATGCGAATCAATGCTTACGACAATTATTAATTTTGCTCGTTATCATGCAAAAAAGAAATTTAACGTATTTAATGTCTAAAGTCATGGAATGTATATTCTATAGTATATCAAAATTTGATTTACATGAGCAGCGGACAAGGACAATATCAATTTTGGCGTTAAAAAGAATTGGGATTATTGCAATAAGAAAACGAGATGATGCATTATTTATAGAATGCAAAAAGTATTTTTTAGATATTGAAATAACTTTTGAACACTATAATATTAGCGAACAGATAGAAGGATTATTAATTGATTGGTTTTACTATATATTAAAAACGAATAATGAGTGTTTATTCAATCTATATCAAGAGTTTTACGAGGAATTATATGGAAAAGGTTTGATTACAAGTCTAATAATTTCTAGAATGATTCAAGAAATACCTAATATCGCTGGGATGGCGATTATGAATTTATCGTCAAAATGTGGTGATAGGGTGTTATGTTTTTTGCTGAAATTATCCGAGTATGATAGTTGTGATATGAAGCCAGCAGTAAAATCATATCTGTGTTTATTGAAAATGGCAGTAGAAAATTATGGTTTAGATAAATCATTTTCATTATTTATACCGCTTTTGGAATCTGGTAGAAAAATCTATATGCATGAACAAAGGTTTACTCATTCCAGTGATATTACGCGAAAAAAAAATTTGAAGCTTCTTTTAAATGAGCTGATATTCTTTTTTGAAGTGGAAGCTCGGCAAAGTGGAAGTACGGTGGAAAACATTATTTTAAATATACGGCAATATTGGATTGTGTTTTCAAAATTGAAAAAGAGTATTCCGAGAATAGAAGCTTTTTGTGACTTGTTATTGGCGCATTGGGGAGAAAAAAAGAATATTAAAAAAAATCAATTAGGGATAAATCATGGAATTCCGAACATATCCTTAATGGCATCGGAAGATAAAGAACGACTTGATCTTGTTTTATAAAGGTCAAGTCGTTTTTTATGTATGTTTTTTTATTAACGATGAATACTAAGTATCGGGATTAAATTTTTAATTTTATAAGGAGGAAATAATGAAAAAATATGTTTGTACGATATGCGGATATGTTCATGAAGGTGATTCAGCACCAGCAGAATGTCCGCTTTGCAAAGCAGGAAGAGATAAGTTTATTGAAAAGACTGGAGAAATGAGTTGGGCAGATGAACACCGGATTGGTATTGCTAGAGATGCAGATCCGGAAATTGTAGAAGAGCTCCGCTCTAATTTTTTAGCGGAGTGTACAGAAGTTGGGATGTATTTGGCAATGTCTAGACAGGCTGATAGGGAAGGCTATCCTGAGGCTGGAGAAGCTTATAAACGTATTGCTTGGGAAGAGGCAGAACATGCAGCGAAATTTGCAGAACTTTTAGGTGAAGTTGTTTCAGCTAGCACAAAACGAAACTTAGCTATGCGAGTTGAAGCGGAGTATGGTGCAGCTGAAGGGAAAAAGCAATTGGCTACGCTAGCGAAACAGCGTAATCTTGACGCAATTCATGATACCGTTCATGAAATGTGTAAAGATGAAGCGCGTCATGGATGTGCATTTAAGGGCTTGTTAGATAGATATTTTAAATAAGGAGCGATATTAATATGGGAAAAATAGCATGTTCAGTAGATAAGTGTTCACATAATAAATGTGGATCTTGTTATGCTAATTTTGTTGAAATAGACGGAAGTAAAGCTCAAACTGATGCAGATACTTGTTGTACATCATATTTAAATCAAGATACCTACTCATCTTTGACAAACAGTTGTGGCAATGATTCTTCGGAATGTACTTGCTTAAACTGTCGAGTTGAAAGTTGTGAGTACAATGAGAACTGTTGTTGTCATCGAGATGGAATAACGGTTGGTGGAAAAAATGCAATAACACATAGTGAAACCAATTGCTTAAGTTTTGAAGCAAAATAAAAAGTAATAAAAAACGATACGTTTAAATTTTAAGCGTATCGTTTTTTATTACTTTTTATTCTTTTTTTCATATATTGTGATAAAACACAATAAAATATAATTTTTTTTTATAAAAATACAAAAAAAAGCATTTTCAGGAAGGAATTTCTTACAAAGAGACGAATTTAATAAATAAAAATGTAAGAGAAAATGTAATAAAAGATAAAGATAAAAAGTATAATTTTATTGAGGTATTATAAATGAATGGAGTTTTATTAAAATCTAACCATGAAGAAGAAAAACAAAAAAATACTTTAATTCAATGCTTTTTGACAGTATTGCAAATTGAAGGTGTTAAATATGAAAAGGAAATATTTGATGAAATAAAAGAAAATGATAAAAGAAAAATAGATGTTTATTTACTGAAAAATAAATTTAAGAAGTTAAAATTAAGAATAAAAATAATCAAACCGACAATAGACGAAATTTCAGAATCAGATATTCCCTTAATAGCGAAGATGAAAAACTCTTCATATTTGATAATTGGTAAAAGTAATACTCGAGTGATGTTGATTTATAAACCGGAGGAAGAGAAGACTGAAACTTGCAAAATAGAAGATTTCATAGAGGCATGGACAGGCGAATGTATTTTAATTAAAAAACCTTTTAGTCTAAAAGAAGCAAGTAAAAAATTTAATTTGCTTTGGTTTATTCCTGTAATCGTTAAATATAAAAAATATTTTATTGAAGTGTTAATTGCGTCTTTTTTCTTACAGTTATTTGGGTTGGTTACTCCTTTATTTACACAAGTGATTATTGATAAAGTAATTCTGCACAAGGGAATTGCAACTTTAGATGTTTTAGCTTTAGCTCTTGTATTTTCAGCAATATTTCAATGCATGATGACAATCGCTAGAAAATATATTGAAACGCATACTTCAAATAAAGTAGATATGATTTTAGGCGCGCGCTTATTTCGGCATTTAACGTCATTGCCGTTAAGATATTTTGAAGTGCGGCGAGTAGGAGATACACTTACAAGAGTATCCGCGTTAAACAGCATTCGCAACTTTTTGACTAATTCGTCAATGACTGTGTTTTTAGACGCTTTCTTTTCGGTTGTGTTTATTGGAGTGATGTTTTATTATAGCGTTGCTTTAACAGTTATTGCTTTAATTCCGCTACCCCTATATATTATTCAAAATATAATCGCAACACCTATTTATAAAGAACGCTTAAATGCTATGTGGGAAAGTGGTGCAAGAAGTAATGCTTTTTTAGTAGAGTCGATTACAGGTGTGCAGACGATGAAGGCATTGGCCGTAGAACCACAGTTTAACTATCAGTGGGAAAAAATATTGGCTAAATATATTAAAAGTACTTTTGATAGTGCGAAATTCAATATTTGTTTAAGTGCATCAAGCGGAACCATTCAAAGTATCATGACCTTTGGGATTCTTTTGGTTGGAGGACATAAAGTTATGAATGGAGAGATGACGATTGGGCAGTTGATTGCATTTCAGATGTTAGCCAGACAGGCAAGTGATCCGATGCATCGTTTAACAGGAATGTGGCAGAGTTGTCAACAAACAATGCTAGCGGTAGAGCGTTTAGGAGATATTTTAAATACTGCGCCTGAAATTAATGGACTTCATAGTCATGAGCCGATAAACGTAACAGGAGCTATTCGATTTGAAAATGTTTCATTTACTTATGATGCTGAGAGTGAAGCGGTTCTAAAAGAGATGAATTTTGAAATTATGCCAGGAATGCGTGTTGGGATTGTAGGAAGATCAGGTTCGGGAAAAAGTACGATTACTAAACTTGTACAGAAACTATATATACCGGGGAATGGAAAGGTATATATAGATGGAGTTGATGTAATGGAGATAGATCCTGTTTGGCTGAGAAGGCAAATTGGAGTTGTTTTGCAGGAAAATTTCTTATTTAATGGCAGTGTTAGAGATAATATTGCTTTTGCAAATCCTGGGGCTTCAATAGATGAGGTTATTTTTGCGGCAAAGCTAGCTGGTGCCCATGAATTTATTCTTGAACTTTCAGAAGGATATGATACGAAAGTTGGAGAAAGAGGGGCGGCCTTATCCGGAGGGCAACAGCAAAGGATTGCAATTGCTAGAGCGCTTATCATGGATCCTAAAATTTTAATTTTCGATGAAGCCACGAGTGCATTAGATTATGAATCAGAAAATATTATCATGAGAAATATTGATCATATTGCGTCTGGAAGAACGATGCTGATGATTGCTCACCGACTCTCCACCGTGCGTAATTGCGATATGATTCTTGTAGTAGATAAGGGGAGTATTGTTGAATATGGAACACATGATGAATTGATGACAAAAATGAGTTTGTACTATAACTTGTACATGCAGCAAGAGGTTTAATATGTTGAAGAAAATAAAAGAATTTATAAAAGAATTTTATAGTAAAGATGAAAAAGAGCTAAAAGAAGAAGAAATTGAATTTTTACCTGCCGCATTAGAAGTAATAGAAATGCCGCCATCACCAGTGGGAAGAACAGTTTTGTGGACTTTGTTTGCATTAATTATTGTAACGTTTGTTTGGGTTATGGTTGGATCAGTAGATGAGGTAGCTGTCGCGAATGGAAAAATTATTCCTAATGGGCAGGTGAAAACGATTCAGGCTGAAGATAAAGGGGTCGTAAAAGAAATTCATGTTGTTGAAGGGCAAATTGTGAAAAAAGGTGATTTGCTTATTGAACTCGATACGACAATTACAGAAGCAGATGTAAATAATTTGCGGCATCAAGTTGCTTACTATAGTTTGGATATTGAAAGGTTGTTAGCAGAACAAGCAAATGCTTCTTTTATAGTGAAAGAACATCTAGGGCTAGAGCCGAGGGATATTTTATTCCAACAAAATTTATATAATAGCCGTTTAGCGGAGTATAACGCCAAGATGGCAGTGGCACAAAGTAATATGAGGCAAGCAGAAGCAAGTCTGGCTTCCGCTCGGTCAGGATATGTAAAGCTAATTGACATGTATAATATTGCAAAGGAAAAAGAAGAACGTGTGGAAAAATTAGCAACGGAAAATGCAATATCTACATTTATTTTACTTGATCATCAATCGAAGCGTGTTGAATTAGGTGAAGATATCAATGCACAACAATCAGAAATTGCAAAATTAGAATGGGGACTTGTTCAGGCTCAACAACAGCTGGACAGTATCAATGCAGAACGTAATCGTGATATAACTTCAGCGTTGGTTGAAGATAAAAAGCAGTTAGCATCTTATCAGGAAGAATTAAAAAAAGCAGAAGAAAAAAATCGATTATCTCGTATTGTAGCTCCAATAGATGGAAGGGTCAGTCAATTATCTGTACATACGATTGGTGGTGTTGTTACAGCGGCGCAAGGACTAATGGAGATTGTTCCAGAAGATGCGGTTTTACAAGTTGAAGCTTGGGTACAAAACAAAGATATTGGCTTTGTTCAAGTAGGTCAGCCCGCGGAGGTAAAAGTAGAAACGTTTAGCTTCCAAAAATTTGGTACAATTGATGCGAAAATTACAGAGATTAGTCCAAATGCGGTAGAAGATAAAGAAAAAGGTAGGGTATATAGAGTTATGCTTGAGCTTGACAAAAATAGTTTTGTTGTTAATGGACAGGAAGTTCCTTTAGGTTCGGGGATGACTTCTACTGCGGAAATTAAAATTAGACAAAAACGTATCATAGAATTTTTCCTTGATCCGTTTAGACAATATAAAAGTGAAGCGTTAAGGGAGAGATAGCGCGTGGAAGCTAGACGAGAACAGAATTCAGATCTATATATACATAAAATCGATACAGCACTTCGATGTCTAGTGATTATAGCTAAAATGTACGGCATTTCAGCTCAAGAAGAGCAATTGCAGCGTGCATATGTAGTGGATAGATCAGGGATGGACACTTTAACTTTGCTTAGAGCTAGCAAAGAGATTGGGCTTAAAGCAAGAAAAATAAATGTTGACAAATCTAGACTGGAATTAATGCCGCTACCTTTAATCGCTACATTAATCAATAATAATCGGGTAATTGTTGTTCGGCATGAACAAGGGAAAGTCGCATTAATTGATCCATATCAAACTCATCCAGTTGTAATAGCTTTAGAAAAGTTTTTAGAGATCTGGAATGGTGAGGCCGTTTTATTTACTAAAAGGTATGAGAAAAAAGAGAAGGACAAAAGCTTTAATTTGTCTTGGTTTATTCCGGTTATTTTAAAATATAAAAAATTTCTTTGGCAAGTTTTAGGGATGTCATTTTTATTACAGCTTTTTGGACTTATAAGTCCGATGTTTACACAAGTGATTATTGATAAAGTGCTTGTTCATCGAAGTTTATCTACTTTGGATATATTAATTATTGGGATGATTCTTGTATCTTTATTTCAAACATGGATTACGAGTTTAAGAGGGTACCTATTTACCCATACGACAAATAAAGTGGATGTTATATTGAGTACAAAGTTATTTAAACATATAACATCACTGCCGATAAAATATTTTTCCTCTTGGCAAGTCGGGGATGTTGTTACTAGGGTCCGTGAGCTTGAAACTGTTCGACAGTTTATTACTGGGTCAGCGCTGACGATCGTTTTAGATTCTATTTTTACGATTGTCTATGTGGTAGCAATGTTTATGTATAGTAAAGTTTTAAGTATCATCGTACTTTTGATATTGCCAATATATATTATTTTAAATTTGGCTATTACACCAGTTTATCGTAAAAGGATAAATGCAAATTTTGAAGCGAATGCGGAAAATCAGGCTTTTCTTATTGAATCGGTAACAGGAATACAAGCGGTAAAATCTCTTGCGGTAGAACAGCAATTAAGTCAAAAGTGGGAACAAATGTTGTCAAAGTTTATTAAAACTTCTTTTGCTACAACGAATTTAGCGAACTTTGCCGGGAATATTGGTGCGTTTATTCAACAAATTTTCACGATAATAATCCTTTGGTATGGTGCATATTTGGTTATGGATGATCACATTTCAATTGGAGAATTAATTGCATTCCAAATGATGTCTGGGCAAGTAATTGCGCCAGTTTTGAGAATTGTTAATATGTGGCAAAGTTTTCAACAGACAAAAGTTTCAGTTGATAAATTGGGTGATATTTTGAATGCGGAGATAGAGCCTGCTTTTAATCCAACACGTACAACTTTACCGCAAATAAAAGGAGATATTTTATTTGATCGTGTGAGTTTTCGGTATCGCGTGGATATGGCAGAAGTTTTGTATCAATTATCTTTTAAGATAAAGGCAGGTACTAGTGTTGGGATCGTTGGAAGGTCAGGTTCAGGAAAAAGTACGGTAACTAAATTAATTCAAAGACTTTATGTTCCTGAATCTGGAAGAGTTCTAATTGATGGCATTGATATGGCACAAATAGAACCAGCATGGCTAAGGCGACAAATTGGTGTTGTATTACAAGATAATTTTTTGTTTAATGGTACGATTGCTGAAAACATCGCTATAGCAGATCCAAATGCCAGTATGGAGGATATTCTAAGAGTCTCTGAAATAAGTGGCGCGAATGAGTTTATTAAAGATTTTCCAAAGCAATATCAGACTATGGTTGGGGAAAGAGGTGGGGCATTATCAGGGGGGCAGCGACAGAGAGTTGCAATTGCTCGGGCGTTAATTACCGATCCTCGTATATTGATTTTTGATGAAGCAACCAGTGCTTTAGATTTTGAGTCTGAAAATATTATTATGAGAAATCTTTCAAAAATTTCAGAAGGAAGAACGATGATTATGATCGCGCATAGGCTTTCTACAGTTCGACATTGTGATCAAATTATCGTTTTAGACCATGGAAGAATTGCTGAAGTAGGAACGCACGAACAATTGTTTGCAGGCAGGGGGATTTATCATTCTTTATTAATGCAGCAACAAGGTAAAGCTATATCATAATACTATTTAGTATCATGGTATGTTTACATATATAAAGTTTTGATTATCACCTTTTGGGATTGTTTAAATACAATTCTGAAAAATAAAAATGGGGGTAAGGGAAATGTCAAAGCTTTGTCAAAGTAAAAAAAATATGAAGGGGGAAAATTTTTAAAATGTCTCTAATTGGAAAAATTACAAAAACGTTGATTAGTGAGATTAAAGAGGATACTAGTACAACAGCAAGCAAAAAAAGTTTGGCAGCAAGCAATATTGCAGTTGCCACGGAGCAGGTATTAAACACAGTTAGTGCAGTTGCTAATAGAGTTATTACTGATCCGAAAGCCGCTATAGAAGATGTCGTAGAAGACACTAAGGTTGCTATCTTTGGGCATGATGGTCCACATGTACTTCGTGATGCAGTTAGTTTTGTTAAAGGGGTTGCAACGATAAGTGCAGATGTTGCAACAAATATCTTCAACGCATTGCCATCAACTACGCAAGCTCCAACTTATGAACGTAAGGAAGGTGCTGTTAGTGCCGGAGCTGGTGTAGTTGTAGAAAGTAAATTTACAACAGGTGCATCCTTAGGTGATTTATCTTGGCTTATCTATAAAGGCAGAATGGTTTCAAATTCAGAAATCACAGATAAATGGAGACTTTATAAAGAAGTTGAAACATCGCATGGTTTCAACAGCAGAGTATACGTTGACGAAGCAAATAAACAAGTAGCAATTACCCTCGAGGGAACACAGGCAAATAGTGATTTAAGCCCATTATGGCTTAGTAAAGACGGCTTAGCCGATCTTGAAATTGGGCTTGGAGTTATTCCGCCACAAATGAGAGAAGGCTATGAACAATTTAAAAGCATAGTTGCCGATGTCGTTAATAAATATGGCGCTGACTATGGAATTAATGTTGCTGGTCACTCTTTAGGTGGTGGTTTGGCACAAATGATGGCAGGTATGTATTTTATCGATACTGGAGTAGCATTACCTACATTGGCAGAAGCTGGTCCTGGTATGTTGAAGCAGCTTAAAGTTTATGCTGAACAACAATTGTTAGCTGGAAATGATATTCATCTTCCAAATGGAAATGTAGTAAGATTGAAATCGGGTACGGCATTAGAACGTGCAAACGAAGCTAAAGCTATTGTAAATACTTTTAAAGCACAAGATTTTAGTTTTGTTACAAATCTGATTACTGTATTAGACCCGGTTGGAGCAGTTAACTATGACATTGATCCAAATAAAGATGGTCATGTTGGTGTTAACTTAATCGTTCCATATTTATTAACAACTCGTGAAGATATGCAAAACCTTGAGTCCGTCGTTATGGATCCAGTCAATCATCTAAATCTAGTTACTCCTGAATTAACAGATAAGTTAGGACTTGGTAATATTGCCGCAACTAGATTTGATCGTCATGAACCGGATCAATCTATTGCATTATGGTCAGGTACTGCAGTTGGATTTAAAGATCCAAGCCGTGTTGGTGTAGGTAGTGCTGTATATCGTGACTATCTTGATCCACGTGAAGTATGGTCAGGTTCTCGATTAGGGTTATCGGAAGTAACCATGTTTGGTTCGGATGGCAATGACATTATTACAACGACAAATAAAGCTACGCTTGTACTTGCAGGTGATGGTGATGATGTTATTCGCGGAGGTAATGGCGGTAACATGTTATCTGGTGGTAATGGGAATGACTTCATTTATGGCGGAGATGGTGATGACTATTTAGCTGGCGATGCTGGCGATGACTATTTATTTGGTGGTAAAGGTAACGATATTCTTTACGGCGGCGAAGGCAATGATTATCTAGATGGCGGCGAGGGTGATGATTTATTATTCGGCGGTGCTGGTGATGATACTTTGGTTTGGTCAGCTGGCAATGACATTTTATGTGGTAATGAAGGCAACGATACTTTGATTGTGAAAAATGGTGTCGTTGGTCAAGGGCAAATAAAATGGGAACGTAATTTTACTAACTTTGGCCACGATACAGTGGTATTTGAAGGTGCTATGGCAAAAGACAGCAGCATTTTATTAAATTTTGCTGATGAAATTCGTTTCCAAGATATGAAATGGTCTGTAAATGGTAGTGACATTATTATGACTGACAATCTAGGAAATGAATCTGCGACAGTAACGTTTAAAGATGCATTTGACTCTTTTGGTCAAAATAGCGGAAAGGTTGATTTCCAGTTTACAAATGGTAAGTTATATGTAGACGATGTACGCTATGCTGTTAGTGCCGGTAAGGGCGAAATTAAAGCAAGTACAGATTCACAGTATTCAGGAACACTTTTAGTTGGTTCTGCTGGAAACGATACATTATACTCAGGAAAAGGCAATGATTTAATGTTCGGTGGCGCTGGCAAAAATACCTTTGTATTTGATAATTCATTTGGAAATGATCGTATTGTTGGCAGCAATAAGGAAGACGTTATTAAATTTAATAATGTTTTCAATGCGCAAGAATATACGATTAGCCAGGAAGGAAAAGATTTAGTTATTTCTTATCAACAGAGTGGTCTAAATACTACAAATACGGTAGTTGTTTCCGACTGGTATGCAACAGGGGATCGCGTGAATACATTTGAGTTTAATAATGCTTCCTACAAAATTGAAGGAACATCTTTTGTGAAAAAATAATTTGATTTAGTTTCGTACAAGAAGGCAGGAAGATTTTTTTAAATTTTCCTGCCTTCTTTACAACAAAATATAGGAGGACGGAAATGGGAATTATAGAAATAGAGAAAAATTTGATTTCCGATATCGTAGAAGGAAGAAGTTTTTTATCTAAGTCAAAGCAGAGTAATGGTATTTTATCTAAATTAGGAAACTTAATCCCAGGTATAACTTCTAAAGCTGAAGAAAAGAACACACCAATAAGTTCAAGTCAAAAATCGTCATCAACCTACACAACATCTTCATCCTCATTATCTGATCTAATGAAAATGAGTTATAAAGAAATCTATGCATTTTATAAAGTGGCTGGTAATGGTGAGAGTGCTTTAAGCGATTGGCATGTAGAAAAACGTATTGATGAGCTGAAAACAGGGTTAAATGCTAGAATGTTTGTCAATGATAAAACTCATGAGATTAATATTTCTTTTGAAGGTTCACATGGTTTTACGAAATTGTTGGCTGAAAATGCTTTGGATGCTCGATTACTAAAGGACTTGTATACTTACTCAGATGGGTTTACAAGGTTTCTCACGCCGAATGAATATGATATGCTTTATAAAAAATGGTTCTTAGTTTTAGGTAATGATGGAGTTGCGGATTTGCAAATGATGGCGAATAAAGTTCCCGACCAATTTTATACAGCATACAAATGGTTCAATGATACAATGGATGTGATAAAAAAATCTGCTGATTTATCCTCTTATCATATTGTTATTACAGGGCATTCCTTAGGTGGTTCAATGGCACAATTGGTTTCAGCTAAATATTATTTGGATACAAATACAGCAATACCGACAATGGCAATTGATGGTACTGGTGTATTAACATTGCTAGAACAAATTCAAGGTTATTCTTTAAATACAAAAGATTTTTCCCATATCATAAATTTCTGTACGGAAGGAGACCCTGTAGGTGAGTTTGCATCAGAGGGGCATTTAGGATTCACGGTGCCAATGCCATATGATTTGGCTAGGGGTGATAGACCTGGTGAATTGCCAAATTATCGTATTTTTTTAGAAGCATTTCAAAAAGCGACAGGAATTGAAAATATTCGATTAGACCGACATGAGATGGGGCAACAAATTGATTTATTTGATGGAACCAGCTTTTCCTATCCAGAGAATAGAGTCATGCTAGGCGCTGCGGAGACGGTTTTTCGTTCAACATCAGCTACAAACGAAATAATTATGGGCAACAATTTAGGCAATGAAATTTATGGAAGTAATTATGGTGCCTATATTGTAGGTGGATCAGGAAATGATTTGCTTGTAGGTGGATTAGGTGATGATTTTATCTCTGGTGGAGCAGGTAATGATAAAATTTTTGGCGGCGCAGGGAACAATATCCTCTATGGTGGTGATGGAGATGATTATCTCGAAGGTGGCCGTGGCAATGATGAATTGTATGGTGGAAAAGGAAATGATACTTTAGTCTGGACTGGTGGGAATGATTCGCTTTACGGGCAAGGTGGAAATAACCAATACATTCTTGGAAAAACAACGGATAATCAACTATCATCAGGAACGGTAACGTTGAAATTTGATCGTGAAAATGCAGAAAACGCCAATGTCTTGGTTAATACATCGGCAATAGATTTAAAGAATAGTGCAATTGTATTTTTAATGTCAGATCAAATTTTACCATCGCATACGTTGGTGTCGCAAAAGGATAATAGCTTATATATTAAATATGATCAATATTCTTCAATAACAATTGAGAATTGGTCAAATGTGCAAAATACCATAGGGTCTAATATAACGTTCCAATTTTTAGGCAGTGATAAAATGCAATATTCCATACAAAACAATCAACTTGTGAGACGGTAAATGAATTAAAGGGAAAAACATAATTTGTTTTTCCTTTTTTTATGTCGAATTTAGTTTTATGAATAGAATAATTAAGCTTTCTTTAATAAAATGGGTCTTTTGTAATAGGGAAATCGAAAAGGATTTTTTATTATATATCTAGAATTTATTCTAATATTATCAAAGAATGAAAGCGGTGAATTGGATGCGGAATATAAAAATAGATGACGTGAAGCCAGGAATGATTTTAGCAAGAACAATCATTAATGATAATATGATGGTTGTTTTATCTAAAGGAAAGCTTTTGACAGAGGCACATATTACTAGAATGCACTTTTTGGGAATTAAGAATATTTATGTTCAAGATGAATTTGAACAAAGACAGCAAGCGGTGCAAAAATTCCTAAGTCGTAGTCATGCTTTTGTTGCTGAATATCAAGAGGTTCTCACAGAAGTTGAAGATGTATTTGAACAAATTGCTGAAAGCAAAGAAGTTCCAGTAGATAAGGTGAAAGGAATTATTGATCATACAGTGACCAATATGGCAATGAGAAGCGGAGTTATTGATTATCTTTACGAAGTGAAATCTATGGATAATTTTACATATAATCATTCTTTCCGTGTATCTATTTTAGCAGGAGTTTTAGCAAAATGGATGAGATATAATAAACAGCAAATAAAAGATGTAATCTTGGCAGGTTTTTTACATGATATTGGCAAGACGCAAATTGACAAAAACATTGTAATGAAAAACAGCGATCGTCTAAGTGGTGAGGAACGTAAAATATATGAACGTCATACAACAGAAGGTTATAAGCTTATTGCAGAAAAAGAAGATATTCCTGAAGGGGTTAAATACGCAGTTTTGCAACATCATGAATGCAATGATGGAACGGGGTTTCCGTTGCAGAAAAAAGGCAATGAGATTCATGAATATGCAAAGATTATTGCTGTTGCTGATTTTTATGATTTATATACAAGCGAGCGGGAATCTTATAAAAAACAAACACCTTTTTCTACATTGAAAATCATAGGGGCAAATATGTATACAACAATGGATCCTAAAGTTTGCATTCCATTTTTACTTAATGTACGTCAAGCTTTTATTGGTTCGGAAGTTTTACTGTCAAATGGGAAAAAAGGGCTTATTGTGCAATTTGCTGATGCTTATGATAGTTTGCCGCTGATTAAGATATCTGATGAGGAAATGATTGATTTAAATAGGGAACATACTATTAGTATTGTTGAGTATAATCCTTAAATATTGACAAAGTGTACTTAAAATGATATTCTATGAAAAACGATATAGCACCTTTAATTTTAGTCCTGTGAGGCTAGGAAGGAAGCTGGTTTATTTGTCTGGAATAGTTAGCTTTCTTATGCCTGCGCATAGGAAAGCTTTTTTTGTTGCAATTTTGTTATAAATTCTAAATACTTGTTGACTTGATTAGTAATATGTCAATAAATCATGTATAATTATAAACAAGATATTAATACAAATATTGAAGCACGGGTGTTATTGCTTTATATTTTGCAAATACTATCCTTTAAATGTGATCCAGAGAGGTCGGCAAGGAAGGTGATTTTGGTGGTTTATTCTGCCAGCAAAGCCTATGTAACTCCTTGCCGTTGGCAGGGAGTTTATTATTAGGAGGAGTGATTAGTTTGGGAAAAAACAATATTTCTTTACGAGGCAAAAGTATTCTAGGTCTAGAATACTTATCTGAGGATGAAATGAATCTGGTTTTAGACACTGCGAAAGAAATGAAAAATATTATTAACCGAGATATAAAAAAGGTGCCAGCTCTACGAGGCAAATCTATTATAAATTTATTTTATGAACCAAGCACAAGAACGCGTACCTCCTTTGAATTAGCAGGAAAATATCTTGGTGCTGATGTTGTAAATATTACAGCGAGTACAAGTAGTATCGTAAAGGGTGAAAGTTTACGTGATACACTCCTTACTGTAGAGGCAATGGGGGTAGATGCAATTGTTATGCGTCATAAAGCCGAAGGAGCAGCCGAATATGCTGATAAAGTAGTAAGCCCAGCAATTATTAATGCTGGTGATGGCGCACATGCACATCCATCACAAGGGTTGTTAAATATGTTTACAATTAAAGAACATAAAAATAAAATTAAAGGATTAAAGGTGGCTATACTCGGAGATATTTTACATAGTCGAGTAGCACGTTCTGATATTTGGGGATTAAGGAAAATGGGTGCAGAAGTTCATATTGCTGGTCCGAAAACTTTGTTGCCTAGATTTATTGAGAATGAAAAAGGAATATTTGTTCATGACAGGATTGAAGATGCAGTAGAAAATGCTGATGTAATCAATGTGTTAAGAATTCAATTAGAACGGCAGAAAACAGGTTTATTCCCATCACCGCGCGAATATGCACGGATTTTCGGACTAAATAAAGAAAGATTATCAAGAGCTAAGGACGATGTACTTGTTTTACATCCGGGGCCAATGAATCGTGGTCTTGAAATTTCACCTGATGTTGCTTACTGTAATCATTCGGCAATTCAAGAACAAGTGCAAAATGGTGTAGCAATCCGTATGGCTTTATTAACTTTAGTACTGATGGGAGGGAAAAGCCTTGAAATTAATGATTAGAAATGGACGGGTAATTGATCCTGTACAACAAATAGATAAAATTACTGATGTGTTGATTGAAGACGGGAAAATTGCGAAAATAGGAAGTCGTATTGCAGCGAAAGATGCGGAGGTTTTTGATGCTACGGGGCTCGTAATTGCACCGGGGTTAATAGATATGCATATTCATTTACGTGAACCAGGGCAAGAGGCAAAAGAGGACGTAGGTTCAGGTACAAGGGCAGCGGCAGCAGGCGGCTTTACAACGGTTGCTTGCATGCCGAATACGAGACCAGTTGTTGATGCTGCAATTTTAGTAAATGGATTAAAAGAGCGGGTAAGACAAGAAGGTGTTGTAAAAGTTGAAGTGATTGGGGCATTAAGCAAAGGGCAAGAAGGTAAAGAGTTAGCTGAAATTGGTGATATGGCTGAATGTGGTGCAGTGGCATTTTCTGATGATGGACATTATGTTGCGAATGCAAAACTGTTGTTAAATGGGTTAGATTACTTACGAACCTTTGACAAAATTATCATTTCTCATGCGGAGGAGGATTCCTTGGTAGAGGATGGAATCATGAATGAGAGCCTTCACTCGGCAATGTTGGGAATGAAAGGTCGTCCAACCGTGGCAGAAGATATCGCAGTAGCAAGGGATATTTTATTGGCAGAGTATGCAGATGCAAAGATTCATATTGCGCATATCAGCACAAAAGGGGCAGTTGAATTAGTACGTCAAGCAAAAAAACGTGGGGTGAAAGTTACGGCAGAGGTTACACCACATCATCTAACATTAACTGATGATGTAGTAAATAACTTTGATACTTCGACAAAAGTAAATCCTCCATTACGGACGGCTGAACATGTCCAAGCGATGGTGGAAGGATTAAAGGATGGAACAATTGATGCGATTGTAACAGATCATTCTCCACATGCTTTTGAAGAAAAAGACCGTGAATATCGCTTTGCACCAAGCGGGTTCCCTGGTCTAGAGACGGCTTTAGGCGTAATCCTCACATCGCTCTATCATAGCGGAAAATTCTCTCTTCCAGAAATCATCGAAAAAATGTCAAGTAATCCAGCAAAAGTCTTTAACTTAAACCGAGGCAGTCTCGAAGTTGGCAAAGTGGCAGATGTTGTTATCTTTGATCCAGAACTAGAATGGGCTGTTGATGATAAAAAATTCTATACACGGGGAACGCACTGTCCATTCGTTGGTAAGACGTTAAAAGGAAAAGCGGTAGCAACAATCGTAAATGGTAAAATTGTGATGAAAAATGGACAAATTACTTGTTAATATATCACGGAGGTGTTAGTTTGAAAGGTAAATTAATCTTAGAAGATGGTTCAGTATTTCCAGGAACATTATTAAATGATGTGCAATCGACTGGTGAAGTTGTTTTTAATACAGGAATGAGTGGGTATCAAGAGATTCTTACGGATCCATCTTATTGTAGTCAGATTGTTACGTTAACTTATCCGATGATTGGAAACTATGGAGTTGCCGATGTTTTTAATCAAGCGCGTAAGCCGTTTGTCAATGGATTTGTTATTGGCGAACTTTGTATAAATCCAAGCAACTGGCAAATCCAAAGTCAATTAAGCGACTTTTTAACAGAAAATAAAATTCCTTGTATTTACGGTGTAGATACAAGAGCAATCACACGAAAAATTCGTTCTGCTGGTACGATGAAAGGTGTTATCGTGAAGGAAACTGCAACGCAGGCAGAAATCGATACCTTGTTTAAGGTACCAATTAAACGTGATGTCGTAGCTGAAGTTACGACGCCCAATGTATATAAAATGGAGAATAATGGGCCGGATGTTGTGGTGATGGACTTTGGGATAAAACAAAATATCCTTAAAGGGCTTCATAAAATTGGTTGCAATTTGACGATTGTACCAGCCGATACGACCGCTGAAGAGATTTTAGCAATGAATCCAGATGGGATTTTCCTTTCTAATGGTCCCGGAGATCCAAAGGACTTGAAAGAAATTATTGGCGAAGTGAAAAAATTGCTTGGCAAAAAGCCTATGTTTGGAATCTGTTTAGGACATCAATTGCTTGCATTAGCACTTGGGGCAGATACTTATAAATTGAAATTTGGTCATCGTGGATCAAATCAACCGGTAAAAAATCTTCTCACAGGGCGTGTGCATATTTCCTCACAAAACCATGGGTATGCGGTTGATGAAAAATCTTTGGCGAATTTACCTGTGCAAGTGACGCACCGTGCTGTAAATGATGGAACGGTTGAGGGGATTCGTCATAATGACTTACCTATTTTCTCGGTACAATATCACCCAGAAGCATCACCTGGGCCAGATGATAATACCTACTTATTTGATGAATTTTGGACGATGCTAACAAAGGGGGAATAATCCGTGCCAAAAAAAGAATATTTGCGTAAAGTACTTGTTATCGGTTCAGGGCCGATTATTATTGGGCAGGCAGCAGAATTTGACTATGCGGGAACACAAGCTTGTCGTGCGTTAAAAGAAGAAGGTTTAGAAGTTGTATTGGTAAACAGTAATCCGGCAACGATTATGACAGATGCCAATATTGCAGATAGAGTTTATATAGAACCGCTTACACCGGAATTTTTAGAGGAAGTAATCAGCAAAGAAAGACCGGATGGCTTATTGGCTACGTTAGGTGGTCAAGCGGGATTAAACCTTGCGGTAACTTTGGCAGAGCAAGGTGTGCTGGAAAAATATGAAGTAGAATTATTGGGTACTTCACTTGAGGCAATCAAGAAAGCAGAAGATCGCGAATTATTTAAAGAAACGATGGAAAAATTGGGTGAGCCAATCCCTGAAAGTACAATTGTTGAGGATGTAGCTTCAGCGGTTGCCTTTGCGAAAAAAATTGGCTATCCGATTATCGTGCGTCCTGCTTATACAATGGGCGGTACTGGCGGTGGCATTGCCGATAATGAAGAAGATTTAATTGCCATTGTTATTCGTGGATTAAAATATAGTATGATTGGGCAAGTATTGATTGAACGCAGTGTTGCGGGCTGGAAAGAAATTGAATACGAGGTAATGCGTGATTCAAATGACAACTGTATCACTGTATGTAATATGGAAAACTTTGACCCTGTTGGTGTGCATACTGGTGATAGTATCGTTGTTGCGCCAACCCAGACATTAAGTGATCACGAATTCCAAATGCTTAGAAGCGCTTCACTTAGAATTATTCGTGAATTAGGAATTGAAGGTGGTTGTAATGCACAATATGCCTTAGACCCAAATAGTGATCGGTACTATGTAATCGAAGTAAATCCACGTGTAAGTCGTTCTAGTGCACTGGCGTCTAAAGCTACCGGCTACCCAATTGCGAAAGTGGCAAGTAAAATTGCGATTGGGTATCATTTGGATGAAATCGTAAATGCAGTTACACAAAAAACGATGGCGTGCTTTGAACCGTCGCTTGATTATTGTGTAGTGAAATTTCCACGTTGGCCATTTGACAAGTTTGTATTTGCTGACAGAGAACTAGGTACGCAAATGAAAGCAACAGGCGAAGTTATGTCGATTGACCGTTCCTTTGAAGGCGCGATTTTAAAAGCTGTCCGCTCATTGGAAATCGGTGTGAATCGTTTGCATATGGATGATATGGATAGTTGGTCTGATGCGAAAATCATGGATGCTTTGAAAAATAAAGATGATGAACGTATTTTTGTTATTGCTGAAGCACTTCGTCGTGAGATTGCGACAGTAGATGAAATTCATACGATTACAAAAATTGATATATGGTTCTTATGGAAAATCTATAATATTGTAACGGTAGAAAATCGTATTGCCAAAGAAGAGTTAACGGAAGAATTGATGCTTGCGGCAAAGAAAATTGGTTTAGCTGATCGTTCTATTGCGGAAATCTGCGGTAAAGATATGATGGAAATTAGAAAGATTCGTAAATCTTTTGACATTTATCCTTGTTATAAAATGGTAGATACGTGCGCGGCCGAATTTGAAGCAGCAACGCCATATTATTATTCTACGTATGCACAAGAAGATGAAGTGATTACATCAGATAAGCGAAAAGTGATGGTACTTGGATCAGGGCCAATTCGGATTGGACAAGGGGTTGAATTCGATTATTGTTCCGTTCACTCGGTATGGGCGTTGCGTGAAATGGGAATAGAATCTATCATCGTAAATAACAATCCAGAAACGGTAAGTACAGATTTTGATACTTCTGATAGACTTTATTTCGAGCCATTAACAGCGGAAGATGTATTAAATATTATTGATAAAGAAAAACCAGAAGGGGTAATCGTTCAGTTTGGTGGACAGACAGCGATTAACTTAGCGGGTGCTTTAGCAAAAGCTGGTGTAAAAGTATTTGGCACGTCAGTAGATGATATCGATAGGGCGGAAGATCGTGAACGTTTTGATGAACTATTAGAAAACAGCGGTATTCCACGGCCGAAAGGTGTAAGTGTAACTACTCCGGATGATGCGATTGTTGCAGCGAATGAGATTGGATATCCAGTAGTAGTACGTCCATCTTATGTACTTGGCGGAAGAGCAATGGAGATTGTTTATAACGAAGAAGAATTGCGGGATTATATGGGACGTGCAGTAAAAGTAACACCAGAGCATCCTGTATTAGTTGACCGTTATATGCAAGGTACGGAAGTTGAGGTTGATGCGATTTCCGATGGAACTGATGTAATGATTCCAGGCATTATGGAACATATTGAACGTGCTGGTGTACATTCTGGTGATAGTATTGCGGTATATCCACCACAAACATTATCGGCAAAAATAATTTTCACCATTATTGACTACACAAAACGCTTAGCTACGGGGTTGAATGTAAAAGGATTACTTAACATTCAATATGTAGTAATGGATGACAAAGTGTATGTAATCGAAGTAAATCCCCGTTCTAGCCGTACGATCCCATTCCTAAGTAAAGTCACTGATGTAAAAATGGTGAATGTAGCAACGCGTGTTGCTATGGGGCAAACATTAAAATCTATGGGGTACAAAACGGGTTTATTGCCAGAAAAACCACATATTGCAGTAAAAGCCCCTGTGTTCTCTTTTGCTAAAATGCAAGATGTAGATATTTCACTTGGACCTGAAATGAAGTCTACTGGGGAAGTTATGGGGATTGATTACCATTATGCGAGAGCCTTATATAAAGCGATTACTGGTGCTGGTATGAACATCCCAACACAAGGTACGATTTTGTTCACGGTTGCTAATAAGGACAAAGAGGAAGTAAAACAATTAGCAAAAGCGTTTGCTGACTTAGGTTTCCAACTTGTTGCAACGGCAGGTACTGCGAAAACAATTAATGAATTAGGCATTAATGTAGAAGTTGTAAATAAAGTACATGAAAATAAACCGGATATTATCAAAATGATTAAAACTGGTAAAATTAATATGGTTATCAATACCTTAACGCAAGGTCGTGGTTCTGAACGTGATGGATTTAAAATTCGTCGTGCAACGGTAGAACATGCGATTCCATGCTTAACCTCTATGGATACAGCTTGGGAAGTATTAAGAGTTTTAGACTTTATGCGTGAACGTCGCCTTGTATATACACTAGCATTACAAGATTATGTTGGTGGAGGGGATTCTCTTGCCTAAATATGCAATTGATGGTGAGATTTTAGCTAATGCATTTATTTCTGATGGTGTAAAAGAAGTTGTGATTTCTGTCCCTGAGATTGCACGGCAGTCGAAAGCTGGACAATTTGTTCATCTTAAAATTGCCCAGACGGAATTACTGCGCCGACCTATTAGTATTTCAGATGTAGATGATAAAGCTGGTACTTTGCATTTGATTTATCGAATTGTTGGCAAAGGGACAAAGATGCTGTCAACTTTGCGAAAAGGTGATATTGTTAATTGCCTTGGACCTTTAGGTAATGGCTTTGATTTGAATTGTCAGCGCCCACTTTTAGTGGGCGGTGGCATGGGAATCGCGCCTCTTATTTATTTGGCAAAACAATTTAATCCTCAAAGTACATCTATTTTACTTGGTGGGAAAAATACGGTAGAAATGTTTTGGAAAGATTGCTTTAAGAAGTTAGCTCAGCAAATTTATGTTACGACGGATGATGGCTCTATTGGTTTTAAAGGGTTTACGGTAGATTTACTTCCGGAATTGCTTAGGGAAAATGAATATGATCGTATTTATGTTTGTGGTCCGCATATCATGATGGAAAGCGTAGCAAAAATTGCAAAACAGAGTAATATTCCTTGTCAGGTTTCTTTAGAAAAATATATGGCATGTGGAATTGGAGCATGTCTTTCATGTACGTGTGAAAGTAAAAATGGTGGAAAGCGTAAAAAGGTATGTACAGATGGACCTGTATTTTGGGCTGAGGAGGTATTGTGATGAAGCAGAAAGATATGCTCACAGTTGAAATTGCAGGAATAAAGATGAAAACGCCTGTGATGACAGGTTCAGGAACCTTTGGTTTTGGTGAAGAATATGCGGATTTTCTTGACTTAAATGAAATCGGGGCAATTGTAGTAAAAGGAACGACTTTGTTGCCACGAAGTGGAAATCCAGGTGTACGCATTGCGGAAACACCTAGTGGAATGCTAAATTGCATCGGTTTAGAAAACCCGGGTGTAGACTATTTTTTAAGTGATATTTTACCTCGAATAAAACAATATCGTGCGCCAATTATTGTGAATATGTCTGGAAGTAGCGTTGAAGAATATGGTGTACTTGCGAAACGTCTTGATGTAGATGGTGTAGCTGCTGTTGAGCTTAATATATCTTGTCCTAATGTAAGAGAAGGCGGAATCGCTTTTGGAACAAATAGGGATAGTGCGACTGCGGTCGTTCGTGAAGTAAAAGCGAATACCAAAAAGCCTGTAATCGTGAAATTATCGCCGAATGTTACTGATATTGTTGATATGGCGTTAGCCGTTGAAGCGGCTGGTGCAGATGCAATTTCCATGATTAATACGTTGATTGGAATGGCGATTGATATTAAAACGCAAAGACCTATTTTAGGCAATGTAATTGGTGGTTTATCTGGACCAGCTGTTAAACCTGTAGCTTTGCGGATGGTATGGCAAGTTTCACAAGCAGTAAAAATACCGATTATCGGTATGGGCGGGATTGCAAGTAGTGAAGATGCAATTGAGTTTTTGTTAGCTGGTGCAAGTGCAGTGGCGGTAGGAACTGCAAATTTTGTGAATCCAGCGATTGCAAAAGAAGTTGCAGATGGTATTCAAGAATACTTAAAAGATCATCAATTGTCCAATGTAAAGGAACTTGTTGGACAGTTAAAGGTAAATAAATAAAATATGGAGGTTTGCGATGGCAGATCATAGATTAATTGTAGCCTTAGACTTTCATAATATGGATAAAGTTAAAGCGCTTGTCACGGAACTAGGGGACAGTGTGATCTATTATAAGGTTGGTATGGAGCTGTTTTATAGTGTGGGAACGGAAGTGATTGCGTATTTACGCGAGCAGAAAAAAGAAATTTTTCTTGATTTAAAGCTACATGATATTCCCAATACGACGGCGCAAGGCTTGGCTTCATTGATGAAACTTGGCATTACTATGCTGAATGTACATGCAACAGGCGGGTATACAATGATGAAAACCGCTGTAAAAAATTTAGAAAAACAAGCGTATACCTTAAATACACCAAGACCAAAGCTGATCGCTGTAACTATTTTAACGAGTATGAATGAAACCGATTGGCAAGGTTTAGGTCAGACAATGAAAATTCAGGAACAAGTGGTGCGATTGGCTAAGCTTACCAAAGAGGCTGGGTTAGATGGTGTAGTGGCATCGCCCCGTGAAGCTGCATTGATTCGTCAGGCTTGTGGAGATGATTTTCTTATTGTTACTCCAGGTGTTCGCCCTGTTGGTGCAGCGGTCAATGATCAAAGTCGTATTGCTACGCCGGCAAGTGCATTAGAAAATGGTGCGAGTCATCTCGTTGTGGGGCGCCCAATTACAGCGGCTGCTGATCCGAAAGCAGCCGCGCAAAAAATAATTGCAGAAATGGAGAGGATACGATGACGGAAGCAGAGGTAAAAGAGCTGTTTATTCAAACTGGGGCGATTATGGAAGGACATTTTCTTTTAACGTCAGGCTTACATAGTCCGATGTACGTGGAAAAGTTTCAAGTTTTACAACATCCTAAACACACGGAAAGCTTATGTAAGGCGCTAGCTGATAAATTTGCCGATCAAAATATCGAAGTAGTCGTTGGGCCTGTAACAGGCGGGATTCTGCTTGCGCATGAGGTGGGAAAAGCTTTAGGAACGAGGGCGATTTTTACTGAACGCGAAGATGGGAAAATGACGTTTCGCCGTGGATTTAAATTAGCAAAGGGTGAAAGAGTCTTAATTGTTGAAGATATCGTAACAACAGGTGGTTCGGTAAAAGAGGTTGTTGATGCGGTAAAAGCGCAAGGTGGTATTCCTGTCGGAATCGGTATGCTTGTAAATCGCAGTGGTGGTAAAGTTGATTTTGGTGGGGTGCCATACCAAGCGCTATTAAACTTAACAGTAACTACTTACAAACCAGAAGCATGTCCATTATGCCAGGCTGGAGAGCAAATGACAAAACGTGGTAGCCGTAATTTAAATAAATAATTTATTTTTGTGCATAGGAATATTATGATTGTTTCTATGCACAAATTTATTTAATATATAATTTTAGTATTTATAATAGAGCAAGTAGAGTAAATTCTCGTTTGTGTATTTTTCTTTAGGTAAATTTGTTTTATATAAAAGTAATTGACAATTAGATATATTTAGTTTAAAATATTTAATTGTCAGGCTGATTATATAGTG
>UMGS01009462.1_pt1 | contig 78925 bp, 69 predicted proteins | sample 1965341 | NCBI WGS metagenome assembly UMGS01 (sample SAMEA4836079, study PRJEB28245) | human gut metagenome | biome: gut microbiome; material: fecal sample | place: Denmark | collected 2008 | reverse complement strand
TCCACTGTTTCCATATACACATACGTATTCTGTGATAGAGCCACCCCCTCGCATACACTTTGATTTTTCCAAGGCTCGGCTTGATTGACTGACATGACCTACGGGAAGATAACTCTTTCAGTCTCGACTTAAACTTCTTCCATGACTTCGGATGTACTCGGACATAAATGCCCTGTTTTGGTTTCTGAAAAACTTCTTGTGAAAGCCCACGGAAAAGGTACATTTGTTGCTGCTGCAAAATCAAAAATCAGCAATTCAACATTTTTAAGTTTTACGGAAAACGTTACATCTATGGGAAAAACGCTTGTAACAAAAACAATTCGCGTTACTCATACTACCCCCACAGAACACCAAATGCATTTTTTTGAAATAGCTACGCAGGAGCCGCTTATTATGATCGAACGTCTTCGAATTGTAGATCATGTGCCAATTTGTGTAGAAACATCCTGGTTTTCTCAAAAATTTGATTCTCTGGAACATAAAGATTTAAATGGATCTCTGTATTCCATTTTGCAAAACGATTACAATATTATTCCCTATAATGGAAGTAAAACTATCGAACTATGTTATGCATCTCAGGAAGAATCCGAACTTCTCGATGTACCAAGAGGTTCTGCATTAATGCTTGTAGAAGACCTTGTGTATGACAGCAGCGGAACCCCTTTACACATCTCGAAACAGGTTGTTCGCGGGGACAAATTCAAATATGCCCTCAAATAACTGTCAAAAAACACAGAACGACTGACGCAGTAAAAAGATACTATGCTTAACCTCTATATCCATTTTCTCCGTACCGCTCTCTCCATATCTGCCGGATCTCATCCATCAGCCGGATCAGCGCTATGCTGTCCTGAGGGCTGTGTATCCGGCTGAAGCTCTTTCCCTCTGCCACGCAGCGGGATACCTCGCGTATTTCATACTCAAATCCGTTGATCTCTACAGGAAGCTCCACATCCCAGGCCTCTTTATCCAGAGACTGCACGGTCATTTTCACCGCATGCTGAAAATCGGGAAGGAAAATGCTTCCTTTTGTACCTGTGATTACTGCGTTTCTCTCAATCAGACGGTCTGTAGCCTGAACCGAATCAGCCCGTACGCCTCCCGGATACCAGAGAGTCAGGCTGCTGTAGTCATCGGTCCCCAGCTCATTCAGCTTCATTTCCGTTTCAATGCGTTCCGGAACCATATTTAAAACCATCTGTATAAAGCCCAGATTGTAGATACCTATATCCATCAGGGCTCCGCCTCCCAGCTCCGGCGTAAGCTTCCGTGTTCTGCGGATTCCCGAGGCTTCAAAGCCGTACCGGCATTCCGCCTTCTGAAGCTCTCCAATCACACCCTCAGCCAGAAGCTCTCTCATTTTATCATAGAGCGGCAGGAATCGAATCCAGAATGCTTCCATAAGAAATAATCCTTTTTCCTCTGCCAGCCGGTACAGCTCTTCCGACTCTTCTCTTTTCGTTGTCAGAGGCTTCTCGCACAAAACGTGCTTTCCCGCCTCCAGACATTTCTTACAATCCTCAAAATGCAGACGGTTGGGCGTAGCCACATAAACTGCTTCTACCTGCCGGTCTGCCAGAAGCTCCTCATAGGAGGCATAATAGGTACTGATTCCATATTTTTCTGCAAATTCCTTTCCCCGCTCCAGACTCCGGGAGCCTACGGCCACAATCTGCTCCTCCTTTTCCATTTTCCCTACGGTTTGCGCAAACTTTCCTGCAATATTTCCTGTTGCCAAAATTCCCCACTTCATAGGCTGACCTCCTGTTTTTTCAGAATTATCATTTTCTTTCCCTATTATAATAATCACATGACAGCCTGTCAATTTTGCTCTTGTATCCCTCTTCAAAAACAGTTATAATTTTCTGTACTGCCCATTTTCGGGTTATAAGGAGGTTTTTACAAATGACATTTTATCAGGAACTGCAATTAAATTCCGCTGGTTCCAAAGCCCTGATCCGGATCACCCGGGACAAAAAGGAACGTATGCGCCACATTCTTATCTACAACTTCAAGGTCTATCTGGTTGTCGCCTTCTGCTTTGCCGCCGTCACGCTGTTCAGTATGATATTTGGAAACGCAAACAGTATCGCCGGAGTAGTTGTTCTGCTGGCCCTTTTAGTGCTGCGCCAGGCCGATTTTGGAATCCATACCTCTCACGGGCTTTTATGTATTGCCGGCATCTTTGGCATTCTCATGACCGGCCCCAGACTGTCCAATATGGTATCTCCCTTTGCCGCCTTTTTTATCAATCTGATCTGCATCCTGCTTTTGATGCTTTTAGGCTGCCACAATGTAATCATGTCCAACCATTCTACCTTTGTGCTGTCCTATCTGATTCTTCAGGGCTATGATGTAAGCGGCTATTCCTGGATGATGCGTACGGCCGGGCTTTTTGTGGGTATGCTTTTATGTATGGCAGTATTTTATAAAAATCAGAAACACCGGCTTCACAAAAGAGAATTTAAGGATCTGTTCCACGAATTTGATCCCCGCTCCCTGAGAAATCGGTGGTATATCAAGCTGACCTTATGTGTATCTACGGTACTTTTAATTGCATCCCTTCTCGGTATCCCACGGGCCATGTGGGCCGGAATTGCCTGTATGTCCGTGTGCCTTCCCTTCCAGAAGGATCTTGTAAAACGGGCTCACATACGCTGGATCTACAACATCCTGGGATGCATGATCTTTCTTGTAATCTATGCCGTTCTGCCCAAAGAACTCCATCCCATGATCGGACTTTTAGGCGGCATCGGAGTGGGATACTCTGCCGGATACCCCTGGCAGACGGTATTTAATACCTTCGGCGCCCTCTCCATTGCCTCCGGACTTTTCGGTGCAGCCGGCGCTGTGATCCTGCGCATTGCAACCAATGCAGGCGCTGCCTTCTATACAGCTCTGATGGGCAGTCTCATTGACAGGGCTTCCGACCGGCTTTTCTGCAGGGAATAGAATATGGAAAATCAAAAAACAGCCCAAGGGCCGCCGCCATTTTCAGGCAGCACACCCTGAGCTGTTTTTCATTTTAAAATATTACTTAAGCTCCGGCCAATACTCCTTATTTGCCACAATAAGCTCATCCAGGATCTGCTTTGCCACACCGGCGCTTGGCACGGTCTTGGACAGAGTAAGAGCCTGCCACAGCTTTAAGTAGCTCTTCTCTACATAAGCCTCTACCACAAGCTTCTCAACTGCCAGCTGCTCCTGCATCATCCCGCGCTCAAAGGTGGGGATCTCGCCCTGGCACATAGCCTCAGGACCGTTACTTCCTACTACACAGGGAACCTCTACCATGGCGTCGGAGTCAAAGTTGCTGATCGCGCCCTTGTTCTCCACGATGCACAGCATGATCTCATGGGTGTTGTAGGCGATAGCCTTTGCCAGAGACACGATAAAGGAAGCGTGATTGTCCACGGTAAACTCGCCGCCGGTGGCCGTACCCTTGCGGATGATCTCTCTGGCTGCGCCGAATACCTCTTTCTCACGGCCTTCGATCACCTCGTCGGCGCGGGTGTGGTTTGGGTCGGAATGTTCTACCACATAGTCGGGATAAAGATAATATTTCAGATAAGTATTTGGTAAAAACTGGGGATCCAGTGCCAGAAGGTCCTTTGCCTTTCTGTGGGTTGCCTGCCAGCTCTCATCCATGTGCTGAGTCTCAATGGCCTTCTGAGTAAGGTAACCGTTTTCAGACACATACTCTAAGAGCTTTGGCATATAATCCTCGCCTGTGGTCTTATCCTTTACGCTGGTCCACCAGCCGAAATGGTTCAGGCCGAAATAGCGCACATCCAGATCATCATACTCTTTTCCCACAATGTAGGCCATTCTTCTTCTGGTTCCTACGGGCATATCGCAGATATTGATGACTCTTGCATCGGGACGCAGTACCCGGCAGGCCTCTGCCACGATAGCGGCCGGATTGGAGTAGTTTAACATCCAGCACTCAGGAGAATATTTTACCATATAGTCAATGATCTCCAGCATACCGGTGATGCTTCTCATACCGTAGGCAATACCGCCCGGTCCGCAGGTTTCCTGACCAACCACACCATACTTTAAGGGGATTCTCTCATCTAACTGGCGCATGGCGTATTTTCCCACACGGATATGTGCCATACAGAAATCCTTTCCTGTAAATGCTTCCGCAGGATCTGTGGTGTAGGAGAAATGAATGTGGGGTGCTTCCTCCTTCATCAGTATCTCCAGCGCTTCCCCGATGACAGCCTGACGCTCCCCGTCATTGTCGTAAAGGGTAACGGAATTTAACGGAAAATCCTCCTGGTGCTCCAGCATCATTTTCACGATTCCCGGTGTATAGGTGCTTCCGCCGCCTGCGATTACTACATCAAATGCTTTCTTTGCCATATCTGCATACTCCCTTTCTAAACTTTACTGATCCAGGCCCAGTTCCCTATCCACTGCCTGTCTCACCTGGTTAATGTGGAGACCGTAAATTACCTGTACGTTTTCTCCCTTTTTCATCACTCCGGCAGCTCCTGTCTTCTGCTTTAAAACATCATCCTGTACCAGAGTATTATCCTTTACAATCAGACGCAGACGGGTAAAGCAGTTGTCTACCTTTACGATATTGCCTGCTCCGCCCAGGGCTTCCACGATCAGAGCTGCGTTGATTTCTTCGCCCTTTGCGTTCTTTTTGCCTTCCTGCTTCTCCTTGTACTCAGCCTTGGTATGAAGCTTCATTTCCATGCCCTCAGACTCACGTCCCAGAGTTTTTAAGTTGAACTTGGCGATCATAAAACGGAACAGCAGGTAGTAAACTACAAATTCGCCTACACCGATCAGCAGGTACGTCGGCCATGCTGTCTTTTCAATCCCCAACGGCAGGTTGTAAAGGACAAAGTCAATAAAACCATTCGGTCCGATGGCACGGCAGTTCAGCAGGTTAAATACAACCATACCCAAACCGCTTAATACAGCGTGCGCTACAAACAGGATAGGCGCTGTAAACAGGAAAGAGAACTCGATGGGCTCTGTTACGCCTGCGATAAAGGAGGTAAATGCCGCCGGGATCAGGATTGCCTTGATCTTTGTACGGTTCTCCGGTCTTGCAGTATGGTACATAGCCAGACATGCGCCCACCAGACCGAACATCTTGGAAAGTCCTCTTGCATCCCATACAACAGAAGCGGATAACATCGCTACGTTCGGATCTGCCATTTCTGCATAGTAAATGTTGCGGCAGCCCTCAAATACCTGTCCTGCCACCTCAGCAGTACCGCCAAGATTGGTGTACAGGAACGGAGTGTATACCAGATGGTGAAGTCCTGTGGGGATCAGCAGACGCTCTAATGCTCCATAAAGGAAGATTCCGAAGTTTCCGGCCTGGTTGATGAAATATCCCAGCTGGTCAATACCGGACTGAACCACCGGCCATACATAAGTCAGCACTACTGCCAACAGGATAACCACAGGAATCAGAACGATAAATACGAAACGTGTTCCGCCGTAAATCTGGAACGCATTGTTAAATTCTGTATCAATAAAACAGTTGTGTACATACGCGGTCACGCAGCCCAGGATCATTCCCAGGAATACGCCCATATCCAGAATCTGGATTCCCAGAACCATCGCCTGTCCGGTTCCTCTTAAGGCTGCCGGATCAGCTAAAATACCGCGAAGATCCATAAATTTGTTCATGGCATTGATAAATACCAGAAATGCCAGCATGGCAGTAAATCCGGCTTCCGCCTTTTTCTTCTTTGCCAGTCCAACTGCGATTCCTGCACAGAAGATCAGTCCCAGGTTATTTAAAATAGCCACCAGAGCGCCGGATAAGATGGTTCCGAAGCCCTTTGTTACCGGATTATCCAGGAATGGAAGGATCTCGATCAGCCTTGCGTTTGTAAATACATTTCCCACTGCAATGAGAAGACCGGCGATCGGAAGGATCAGCACCGGCATGAACATAGCTTTGGAAAATGCCTGCATTGTGCTCATAACTTTTTCTTTCATTTCATACCTCTCCGTTTTTCTAACTTTAACCCCGCGTGGTCGATGATTGGATTATACGCAGACAACGGGCAAAAGTACATAGATTTCAGACAAAAGAAAACGTGTTACCCGGATGTGTAACACGTTTTCTTATCCCAGAGAAACCTGGTAATATTCATAAACCAAAAGCTCGATCATGGTCATTATCTTAGAAAAAAACAGGGTCGGCTTCATGTTTCTGTCATCTAAAGGATTGTCATCCGGCACCTCTATAATACAGCCGCAGTGCTCCTTTAAGGGGCTTGCCCCGTCATTGGTAAAGCCCACGGTAAACACTGTGTTCTCCTCTGCCATTTTCACACGGTTGAGCACATAGGGAGAACGGCCCGATCTGGAAAAAACGATAAAAACGCCGATATCCTCCAGATTATTCTCAAAGACTCCAATGGAATCAGCCCCATCAGAAAAAATGCACTTGATTCCCAATACCAGCAGCTTTTTTGCCAGATATTCTGCCATCATGGATGAAAATCCCATGCCATAGATAAAAACCACCTGATCTGTCTGGTAGATCTTTTCTGCAGCCAGACGGAGGCTGCGGTAATTTTCCATGGAAACAGCTCCCTCTCCTGCAAAATGGCTGATAAAGCCCTCGTTCAGCTCATAGCTCTGGCTTCCTTCTCCCACAGCCCCCAAAAGCTTATAATACATCTCAATAAAACCGTTATAGCCCAGCTTTCTGGAAAGACGCATCACCGTAGAAGTAGAAGTAAAATTAGCCTTTGCAACTCCCCGGACCCCCAGCTTCAAAGCCTCATCAAGATGAAGCAGCAGATATTCCAGCACCGCCTGCTCTGTATCCGTCAAAGACACACCGCAGGTCAGCTTATTCAGATCCAGATTCATAAATTTCTCCTCCCTGCTCGGGCAGCTTCTGCAGATATCCAACTGCCACGATCCGGTCGATCAGGTCAATATACCTGCCATCCCGGTAGCTGTACCAGATCTGCTCACAAACCTGACGGAATGCTTCATATTCACTGTCTGTCAGCTGAGTGATCACAGCATTTTTCTGTAAAAGCGCTTCTCTCACAGCCGCCTCTTCCTCAGCCCACAGCTTCCTCTGATATTCGCAGGATTCCTCCGCCGTCTTATCCAGAATCAGCAAATCTCCTTCGGACAGCTTTTCCCGGCTTTCCAGGCTCATCACCAGCACATCTGCAGACCGTGTGTGATTGTCCTCTGTAAAATAAGGCGCCACCTCATAAAATGCCTGAGCATAATAATTTACAATGGAATTTTCCGCCGCGTCTGCCTCCTTTGACTGCAGCGTCCGGTACAGTTCGGAATAATCCGCAGTTACCGGCCTTGCCCCCAGTGCTCTTGCCATAGAAAGCGCTGTTTCCGACTGCTGAACCCGTACGGCAAGTCCCTCAAGATCTCCAGGACTGTGTATTTCCCCCCTGGAACTGTAAAAGCAGCGGCTTCCTCCGTCATAGTAGGTCAATCCGTACATTCCAAGCTCTGCCATCTGCGCTCCCCGGAGCAGTTCTTCACCGATCGGGCCATTATGAACCGCCCAGAAATGTTCCGGATCCTCATAAATATACGGCATTCCCAGTACATTAAATTCCTCAACAAAATTTCCCAGAGCCGAAACATCTGCCTTTACGATATCTGTTCCTCCGTACTGAAGCTGCTCTAAACAGGCGCGCCCGTCCCCCATATCCGCATTATTCAATACTTCTATTTTTACCCGTCCCTCCGTCCGCTCCTCTACCTGCTCCGAAAACCATTCCACCGCTTTTGTTGTAATGCTTTCATCTGGAAGATTATTCTTTAAAAGAAGCGTTATCGAAGGCTCTGCCATCCGACCGTCAAAGCCATCGGAAGCAGAACCGCAGGATGCCGCTATCAAACAAAGTACAGCGGCAGCAGTCAGAAAAAACAGCCGTTTTTTTCTATTCACCATGATTTTTTCCTTTTGTTTATCTTATCGCAGCAGCCATCATTTATTCATCAAAGCAGCCAAGAACCGTCTCTAAAAGCAGCCCATTGGCAGTATCATTGATCCGCCGCTCCTCCTCTGCCTCCGGCCCCTCTGCGCCTTCCGGGTTTTCACCGCATATATCTGCTCCGATCAGTGTACGTCCTTTAAGAAAAGTCCTGATAAAATCCGCCGTTTCCGCTATGCCTGCCTGTCCCTGATCCCAGTTGGTGCGGGCAAAATCGGGCGAAAGGACATCCTTATCAATGGAGAGATACACAGGATCCTCAGAATCCTCCAATCGCCGGATATCTCCGGCGCATCCAGAATCCCCAAAGCATCTGGCATATTTTAAAGCTCCGGCTCCCCACTTCTCCTTAAGTGCCTCCTCCGGAATCCATACCACCTTTTTCCACAGTTCTTCCGGAAGCTCATTTTCCGCTTCTTTCACTGCCTCACAGGGTGGGCCTGCCAGAAAAACCCGGTTCAGATAAGGATTCTCCTCCAAAGAGGCCCGAATCCATCCCCCGCAGGAGAGAATATCTCCAAACATGGGCTGCTGCAGATCTGTGTGATGATCCAGTACCAGAAGATCGAAGGGTTCCTTCACCTGATCCAGCCACAGCTTTGTGACATAATGATAATTGCCGGAATCCAGAAAATGGATCCCCTCCGCTCCAAGAGGCTCCATCCTTTCCTTCAGCTCCCTTTCCCCCTCTTCGTCACAGTAGCAGTTGGTGCCGGGAATTGTTCTGCAGTCCAGCCATATTCTGTTTTCCTGCGGAACCGTTTCATAAAAGCTCTCTGTTTCGTAGATCCCGCTGAAATTCATCAGAACCACCTGTTTTTTTCTCATTTGTTTCTGGCTCCTTTTTACAGTGCTGTTCCCTTCTTCGGAATATAAAACCGGCCCATATCCATGCCCTCCAGTTTAAGCAGTGCTTCCTTTGTCCGAATCCCGCCTCCAAATCCGGTTAGATTTCCTCCCGTTCCTACAACCCGGTGACAGGGAATGATGATGCCTATGGGATTATGTCCTACCGCTCCTCCCACTGCCTGGGCAGACATCCGCAAAATGCCTTTTCGGTCTGCCACCTGCTTTGCAATCTGGCCATAAGTTATTATACAGCCATAGGGGATTTTTAACAGTTCCTCCCAGACCACCTTTCTGAAATCACTTCCCTGCGGCGCCAGAGCCGGGGTAAAGTCCGGCCTTTTTCCTGAAAAGTAAATATCCAGCCATTCCCTTGTTTCTCTCAGAATCCGGGGGATTTTGTCCGCAGCAGGAATACATACCTCACGCTCTTTCGTCAGCCGCTCTACATCTTCGGGATACCGCTCTTGTGGAAAGGAAAGCGCCGTCAAAGCATCCTCTGAAGCTGTAAGAGTCAAAGCACCTACAGGGGACTCATACACTGTCTGATAAATGATTCTTCCTTTGTCATCCATCCGCTCAAATTCTCCTGCTCTCCCAGATCATACCGTTTTTCGTGCCGCTCCCGCCATCTGTCCGATCAATCCCGGCCCAGAGTCCGGTCCGCCTTCAGGCAAAGAAAAAGGAGCCCTGCGGCTCCCTTCCCTTCTTATCACCTGCAGGCAGATTACTTTACTGCGATTGCCTCGATCTCACATAAAACTCCCTTTGGAAGAGTCTTTACTGCTACGCAGCTTCTTGCCGGCTTGGAGGTAAAATACTTTGCATATACTTCATTAAATGCTGCAAAGTCGCCCATATCTGCTAAAAAGCAGGTGGTCTTGAATACCTTATCGAAGCCGCTGCCTGCTGCCTCCAGGATAGCGCCTACGTTCTTACAGCTCTGCTCTGCCTGAGCGGCAATGCCGTCTGCTACTGTACCGTCTGCCGGATTTACAGGAATCTGTCCGGAAGTATAGATTACCCCATTTACCTCAAATGCCTGAGAATAAGGTCCGATTGCACCTGGTGCGTTCTTTGTGTCAATTACGTTCATTCCGAAAACCTCCTAATACCTTAATAAGGCCTATTATAGCCGACTTTTATACATTATGCAATGTTTTATTCTTAATGCAGATCCTATGTTTATGCATCACTTACAGAGGACAACAGAGACAGCAGATATTCCTTCGTATTCCTCACCGGATCCTCCAGCACCAGTTCCAGAAACTGCTGCAGCCGGGTTCCAACCTCTTTTCCGGGCTTCATCCCCGCCTTTATAAGATCATTCCCCGTAACTGCCAGCATTTTAAGGCTTATGCAGTCGCCATCCCGGCGGATCTCATCTCTGAGACAGCAAAGTGCTCTCAGGCACTCCGCCGCAGGCGGACACTCCTCAGCCAGACACAGCTTTACTCTAAGGAGATCGTCAAACAGCTCCGGCTCCATCCGGCTCATAGCCCGGCGCAGTCCGGTTTTTATCCTGTCATTATGCTTGGAAAGCTCTTTTTTTAAATAACCAGCCTGTATAGCTGCACCGTCTTTATCGGACTGTATACTGTCCTCTGTCGGCTCCCCGCACAGGGAAACTTTAATCCACTGAACCAGAGTCTTTACCCTGTAAATAGTATCATTATCCAGCTTCAGCGCCTTAAGCACCAAAACAGCCTCTTTAGGCTCGCATTTCCGCATAAAAACCGCCCAGCGCAGTGATTTTTCCGCCGGAACAGAGGACGGTATGTGAAAGCAGGAGCCGCCGGAAATCTCCGGGATCCGGTGAAAGGTCTCTGATACCCAGGGGCTGATCCCTGTCTCGTAAACCTGCCGGATGCGTCCGGGAAGGGGGCTTATAAGAAGCTTTGTAAGCTCCACCTGAACCCGCTCCCGGCTTACATGGACCAGATTGGGAGCAATTTTTTTTATGGCATTTTCCGTATGCTCCTCAATTTCAAACCCAAGCTGGGCGGAAAAACGGATGGCTCTTAAAATGCGCAGAGCGTCCTCTGTAAAGCGCTCCTCTGCCGCTCCCACACAGCGGATCACACCATCCTCCAGATCCTTCCGGCCTCCAAAGGCATCCACAAGACCGCGATCCCGGTTATAAGCCATAGCATTGATGGTAAAATCCCGGCGCTTTAAGTCCTCAATGAGATCCGGCGTAAAGGTCACGCTGTCCGGATGACGGCCATCAGTATAATCGCCGTCAATCCGGAAGGTAGTAACCTCGTAGCCTTCCTTTCCCATCATTACAGTCACCGTGCCGTGCTGGATTCCTGTATCCACGGTTCTGCGGAATACAGCCTTGACCTCCTCCGGTTTTGCACTGGTGGTAATATCCCAGTCTCCCGGCTCCCGTCCCAGAAGCATATCCCGTACGCAGCCGCCTACCAGATACGCCTCATATCCATGCTCACAAAGCTTTTCTACAATCTCCTGTGCAGCAGCGGGAATCTGTATTTTCATCAATATGCCCGTCCCCAGTAAACCATCTTTTTCGCCGGCTTGCCGCAGCATACGCAGTGGTCGGAGAGATTCTCCTGCTCAAAGGGCATACATCTGGAGGTAGCGCCTGTCTCTTCCTTAATCTTATCCTCACACTCACGGCAGCCGCACCACATAGCCTTTACAAAACCTGGCTTATTGTTAATGGTATCCACAAACTCATCCCATTCTGTAGCAGTATAGGTATGAGCCTCTCTGTGAGCTCTGGCCTTTTCCAGCATATCCTTCTGAATGGTTTCAAGCAGTTCACCGGCCTTTGCCTCCAGCTCGTCCAGGCAAACAACTGTCTTTTCGTGGGTATCTCTGCGCACCAGAACGGCCTGATTCTGCTCCATATCCTTAGGACCGATCTCCACACGCAGAGGAATACCTCGCATCTCGCAGTCTGCAAACTTCCAGCCGGGGCTCTTGTCCGTATCATCTACCTTTACAGCATAGCCGGACTTCACCAGCCGGTCTCTCAGCTCAAACGCCTTGTCTAAAACGCCTTCCTTCTTCTGCTGGATCGGTACAACCATGATCTGTACTGGAGCAATTCTCGGAGGCAGAACCAGGCCGTTGTCATCGCCATGTACCATGATAATAGCGCCGATCATACGGGTTGTCATACCCCAGGAAGTCTGGTAAACGTGCTTTAAGGTATTGTCCTTATCTGCAAACTGGATGCCGAAGGCCTTTGCAAAACCGTCGCCAAAGTTATGGCTGGTACCGGACTGCAGTGCCTTTCCGTCATGCATCAGAGACTCGATGGTATAGGTAGCCTCTGCGCCTGCAAACTTCTCCTTGTCTGTTTTCTGTCCCTTTACAACAGGGATCGCCAGAACCTGCTCGCAAAAGTCAGCGTACACATTTAACATCTGTACGGTTCTCTCCTCTGCCTCTTCCGCTGTGGCATGAGCCGTATGGCCCTCCTGCCATAAGAACTCTCTGGAGCGCAGGAACGGACGGGTTGTCTTCTCCCAACGGACAACAGAGCACCACTGGTTGTAAACTCTCGGAAGATCTCTGTAGGAGTGAATGTCCTTTGCGTAAAAATCACAGAATAACGTCTCAGAGGTAGGTCTTACACACATACGCTCCTGAAGAGGCTCCAATCCACCGTGTGTCACCCATGCAACCTCAGGCGCAAAGCCTTCTACATGATCCTTCTCCTTCTGAAGAAGGCTTTCCGGAATAAATACAGGCATATATACGTTCTGCACGCCTGTTTCCTTAAATCTGCGGTCCAGCTCCTTCTGGATATTCTCCCAGATCGCATAGCCCGCAGGCTTGATTACCATACAGCCCTTTACGCTTGCATAATCGCAGAGTTCTGCTTTCTTTACCACATCCGTATACCACTGGGCGAAATCCACGTCCATGGATGTGATGGCTTCTACCATTTTTTTGTTGTCTGCCATGATGATTCTCCTTTTCTTTTCTATATAACAAAAAAGCCATCCAATCCCATGCATCTATGCGCTCTGCAAGGGACCGAACAGCTCGGCGGTACCACCCTGATTAGTCTTTATGACTCTCTCTTTTATCCATTAACGCCGGATCTGCGCTGTATTCATCATACAGGGCTCCAGGGCCGGTTGGGTCCGGGCTTTCGTAAGGAACTTCCACCGTCTGTTCCTCTCTCTGCAACGTGCTCCGGGCTTACTATTCCCCTTCTTAGCCTTTCTCATGTATCTATGTCGCATCATGGAAAGTATGTCTTTCGTCATTGTAAATTCTACGACGGATTGTGTGGTTTGTCAACATGGATATTTTTCTTAAGGTTTTGCATCTTATCTCCACAGAAACTTTGAAACAGTCTCCCCATATGTACTTTAACTTATTATAAACGAAAAACACATATCCTCCTGTGCACTCACATGGTACCTGTCTTCTACATCAGCCCCCCAACTATTGATCCCCCCTACGCCGCGTGTTGCTCCATAAATGCAAAGTACAGTTCTTCTGGCACATGGAAGTTCTTCTAAATGTGTAGCATTTTCAATTTCACATGCTGTATATGGCAGGCAGGAAAAATTAAATTTTTCCTGATTGCTGCATATCTGCAATGATTTTCTTCCAAAAGTTTTATTACTATTATCTAATGTTGTATTTCGATATATGGTTACCCACTTCGTGTCCATATGCATTCCGCAATCTTGCGGTGTAAGATAGGGCGTCATGTGTGGTTTTTCTATATAAATTCCTTTTTTTGCTCCAGCTTTCCTATCCGGATACGTTTCTCCTGAAAGCCCTTCATATTGATATTTTTCTGCCAATGTAGGCATGATCATCCGAAAACCAAACACCGGAAGTTCTGGTAAACCTGGTTTTCCATAATAATAATTTTCAACCAAAATTTTTCCTTCCGCATTAACAGTGTATGATATGTCTACTGCCGTTTTAGGATTTGTAATAGTTTCATATCTGAATATCACCTGTATCTTATCCACAAATTCAGCTGATGAAAAACAATTATTTTGAGGTGCGCAGGGAATCCCCAGATCTTTTCCATCTACAATTACCCTCTTATCAACACAACTAATAAACATATCTGATGCCAACCAGCTTCCACTTTTCAGATGAAAGCCACATCCTCTGTCATTATCTGTAAGTGCTCTCCAAAATGTAGGCTTTGGGCAACGATACAGCCACTCCATCCCCTCTTTAACCAACGATTCCATTCCACCCGTAACATAAGAAAAAATGTATGAAAATCCCTCACCAGATACTCCCAAAGTGCAATCTCCATATACAACTTTTAAACGATTTTTATTTATATTTTCCATAATAGTAATTTACCTCCTGCATTGCTGGTTTTTCTGTCCTATCTGCAAATACAATTCCATTTCCAGAAAAATTATAATCAGTTGGCCTATCGTCAAAATCTCCTCCATAACGAAGTACTTCTTCTCCTGTCACCTCATCTTTTACATATATTGCCTGATCAATATAATCCCAGATAAAACCTCCATGAAACATCATATACTCATCTAAAATACTCATATATGAACTCATTCCCCCCAGTGAATTTCCCATGCTATGCATAAATTCACATAAAAGATATGGCTTCTTAGGATTAGACGACAAATATGCCCTAACTTCATCAGGCGTTGCATACATCCTGCTTTCTATCTGAGATATCTCATCTTCATATTTTCTATTAACTGATACACCTTCATAATGCACCAATCGTCCATCTTCCTGCTGCATAAAATATTTATTCATTTCTGCTATATCATCCCCTGCATAAGATTCATTTCCCAAAGACCAAAAGAGGACCGATGTATGATTTTTAAATGTTTCATAATTGTTCTTTGCACGATCAATTACAGCATTCTTCCACTCAGGCAATGAACCCGGAACATTATACGATGGTTCCACCTCTCCCATCTTTTGCCAGGAGCCATGACTTTCTAAATTGGTTTCTGACATCATATAGATCCCCGCTTCGTCACACATATAATACCATGGTATTTGATTTGGATAATGGCAGGTTCTAACAGCATTAATATGATTCTTTTCAAAGTGCATTAAATCTATCTTCATTTCCTTTTCTGTAATACATCTCCCTACATGCGGCTCCCACTCATGCCGGTTTACACCTGTCAATATTAATCGTTTGCCATTTAGGCAAATAACCTTATCGATTATCTCCAATCTCCTAAATCCTACACGATACGGTACTACCTCAATTATATTTTCATCTTTATCCTTAACTTCCAGATAAAAATTATACAGGTATGGATTGCGGTTTTCCCATGGAATAACCTTTTGCGGAATCAATCCGCTAACAAAACCGTTTACTTCCAAACAACTATCTGAAGTATTATTCCCATATGTCATTGCAACATCACTTTTCCAGCATATATTTTCGTTATCCTTCAAAACCGCTGTTGCATGAACATCGCAGACACTTGCCAGAGAAAGCTTCACTTTTATATCTATTTTTCCATTTTCATTGGTGTCCAGCAATATAGGATGAATAAAAATATCTTCTACATGTGCATATGGCTTTGCCTTTAACTTTACGCTCCGAAAAATTCCAAAGAAACGAAAAAAATCCTGATCTTCCAAAAATGCTGCTGTGCTTCGTTTATAAACCTCAACAGCCAGAATATTTCCTGTATTTTTTATGTATGGGGTTAAATCAAACTCTGATGGAGTAAAACTATCTTCAGCATATCCGAGAAAATAGCCATTTAGCCACACATACATTGCCTGCTCTACTCCTTCAAAGCAGACAATTGTCCTTTTTCCATGAAACTCATTTGGTAAATCAAACTGACATACATATGAACCTACCGGGTTGTAGGAAGCATCACTGAATGCCCCCTCTCCTTTTCCTGCATTCGGAAGACTAAATGCAGGCCTGTAATATTCATGTCCCTCCCATGGATACATTGTATTAATATAATGAATTTTATCATATCCCTGAAGTTCAATATGCCCTGGAACTTTAATCGTATCAAAATCTGATCGATCATAATCTTCCCTGTAAAAATCTGCGGGACGTGAAGCAGCATTTTTACTGTAATGGAATTTCCATAATCCATCCAATAAAACTTCCCACTTATTACTGCTTTTCCCAATTTCCTCATAGCTTTCAAAATACATATGGTCACTATGCGCATCTAATCTGTTTACACAATAAATTTCCGGATTATCCAACCATTTAATATCTGCTTTCATTTCTGCTTCCTTTCTACAAGCAGAAAATGATGCGATTTTTATCATAATAAATATAACCGCATCATTTCCTATATCCATTTTAGCTATATATTTACTTCAACGCCTCATAATCAGCATCTGTATAATCTTTCGTTGCATCCCAGTTGGAAAATTCAAGCAAACTGTAATCTAAACCAACAGCCTCACATGCACGTTTCCACTCTGTGGTTGTATCATCTGCCAATGTCTTTAATGCGCTGTCATAATCTACAATACTCTGTGAAATAATTCCCTGTACAATAGCGCCAAGACTGGGCTGCACATCTTTAACCTCTGAATAAAATGCATTTGCCAGTTCACTTCTCTTAATAAGTGTGGGAACTGTTTTAGATGTTTCTTCGGCAATTGTGTAATACTGTTTCATATGTTCATTCGTCATATACTTTTCATTAATTTCCGGAATACAGGACACGAAGCTTCCACTTTCTACATTACTCTGCTGATAACCATACTCTTCATCATACAATGCCATCAGATACTCTGCTGCTTCTTTCGGATGTTTAGACTGCTTATAAATACCCATCCATGGTGATAATTCTCCTGCCTGTACATACGTATTGCTTACACCATCTGGAACAGGTACTGCCATAACTCCATAGTTCAAATCTGGATAATTTACATCCCATTGAGACACGCACCACATCCCCTGACAAAGGAACGCCGCCTGGCCCTGTGCAAATAACTCCCTCGCCTCTGGTGCACTGATATTATTCGTATCTGGATGAATACTTCCATCATCTACCAGTCCTTTAATCAACCCCAGTGCCTGGCTCATGGCCTCACTATCGTACGGTGCTGCACCATTATCTGTTAATACTTTTTGTGTTGCAGCAATCTTGCCTCCAGCTGCGGCAGCTAAAGATCTAGCCATAACATCCATACGATTCATCTGCTTTCCGCCATCGATCAAACCATATACATTGCCGTTCCCCATCTCTGTAACTTTTTTGCAGGCATCTCTAAATTCCGAATAGGTTCTTGGAATATCTGTAATACCTGCCTGATCCAGGATATCTTTATTATAAAAGAACAGGCACTGAATTATCGGCATCTGCTCGGTAACCGTATACCAATCTTCCCCAATATCAGTAACTCCCTCTGCAAAAGATGCTGGATCAAACTTATCTCTAAAATCATCTGTTACATAATTATTAATCGGTTGAAACCAGCCTTCATCTACCGCTGTATTTAAGGTTAATCCGACAGGTATCGGGAATAAATCTGGTCCTTCTCCCGATTTAATCATAGTAACAATTGTATTTTTAAATTGATCTACCGTAAGCATGGTATATTCAATTTTAATATTAGGATGAGTTTCTTCAAACTTTTTATGAAATTCTTCTCTCTGTTCAGCAGATCCATCGCTCCAATCGACCACACGCAGTGTGATCTGCCCATCCTCAGTTTTCTCCTCTTCTGTTGAAATACTGACATTTTCATTTTCTGGTGCAGCATTTGCTTCACCATTCCCTGTAGATGGCATTGCTCCACATCCTGATAATACAGACGTCATCATGATACCTGTCAACAACATTGCTTCAAATTTTTTTAATTTCATCCTTTTACCTCTTTCTTATTTGAATGGTTACCTTATCAACTTTTAACCGCACCAGCAATACCTTCCACAAAATACTTCTGCATAAAAATGAATAATACAATGACTGGTATTACTGCAATTGCTCCTCCTGCTGCGATTCCTGTCCAGTCTACTGTATTTTCTCCTTTAAATGCATACAGCCCTACTGCCAAGGTTCTGGATGATGGATTATTCAATGTTAATACCAATGGGAGCATAAATGCATTCCAAGCCCATATTGTTTCCATGATTACAACTGTTGTTGCTACAGGCTTGCATAATCTCATCATTATATAGTAAAATGTCTGAAAATAATTGCATCCGTCTATCTTGGAAGCTTCCTCCAGTTCATTTGGTACGGACTGAAAAAAGCTGGTAAACAACAGCAGAAAGATAACATGAGCGCCTCCAGCCTGAGACAAAATCAATCCTAATTTGGTTCCTACCAAATGCATTTCTTTTACCACTTCATATGTAGGAATAATAGTACTCACAAGAGGTATTGCAATACTTCCAAGGAATACTCCCATACATAAATTTCTTCCAATAAACTTGTATCTGCCCATTGCATATCCAGCCATCATAGTCATGACCAATACAATAATAACAGAAAATACTGTAACGATAATGGTATTTATAAAATAAGTTCCAAAATCAGCCTTATTCCAGATACGAATAAAATTATCTATGGTAGGCATTTGTGGAATCAACCCTAGACGATTCTGAAAAAATTCATTTTGACTTTTAAATGATGCGGAAATCATCCAAAAGAATGGATATATCCAAAAAAATCCAATCAAAAGCAATAGAATATGCTTTATCACTGATTTTAGTATGTGAATCCTTTTTTCTTTACTCAATTCATCCACCTCCATTAAGCATTTCTCTGCAAATGATTTTTAATTGCACTCAATATTAATCCAATTACTATTACCGCACCGCCAAAGAATAATGCCGCTGCACTTGCATAACCAAGTCTTGGCATTCCAATTTCACTGGAAAAAGCAGTTCTATATACATACGTTGCAATTACATCCGTTGCATAATAGGGTCCCCCTTCTGTCATTGTCTTTACAATATCAAATACTTTTAGGGAATTAATTGCACATAAGATAGCTATAATACCTCCTATTGGTGCAATAAGAGGCAATACAATGTGGAAAAAGGTCTGCCCCCTGGTTGCCCCGTCAATTGTTGCAGCTTCATATACATCTTTAGAAACACCCTGTAAACCTGCCAGCCAGTAAATCATATAGGTTCCACAATCTTTCCATAATGAAATAATCACTAATGTAGGCAATGCATACTTTGCATTTCCAAGAAAATTTATAGGGTTTTTAATAATATGCAGTGTAACCAGCAAATGATTTACCGGACCCTGTACTCCCAAAATAAAAATCATTATAATTCCAACTACAGATGCAGTTGTAACAACTGGTACAAAATACATTGTCCTGTATAATCCCCGGCCTTTCATTTTTTCATCATTTAATAAATATGCCAGAAATAACGATACTGAAAGTTCTAACGGAACAATCATTATCATATACTTAAAGCTATTCTTAAATGCATTCCAAAATAATTCATCATGCATCAATTCCCTGTAATTTTGTAATCCTATATAAGTCGCATTAGAGGTCATTCCTGACCAGTCAAGTAATGAATACTGAATACTGCATATAATTGGATAACCCTGAAAGAGGATATAGAATCCTACCGCAAGCGCCATAAATAGCCAGCACCATGCATTTAGTTTTAATTCCCTTATAAAACGAATTTTTTTGATTTCTAAATCCATGTTATTCTTTACTTCCGTCATTTTTAGCCCCCATTCCATACAGGTACTTACCTCTAACCGCTTCCTTCATCGGAAGCCCTGTATCATAATCTAATTGCCTAGGTTCATATTCCTCATTTTCTCTCTGTCTTGTAAATCCTTCATTATCCCATTTTGGAATATAGTCTTTATTCCAGGGTCTTAACGACCACTGATAACCTCTATACAAATCCCTGGTATCATTCATATGGTCGATCATTTTTTTGTGATATTCCTTAATTATATCCAAATATTCCGGATTATCTATCTCATTTACCATTTCATCTGGATCTTTCTTCAAATCATAAAACTCATCCTTATCAAAAAGATTGATTGCTAATTTGTACTCTTCAGAAATGATTCCTCTCATCATCTGAAGGCCGCCAAATCCATCATGATCAATCTCATATCTGGTAAATTCTGTATATACCTCACAATTCACCTTACTATTTGTATCATAGATTTGTGAAAGCATACTTTTTCCTTCCATTAATTTAGGAATATTCAAACCAAAGTAATCCATTATTGTAGGTGCAATATCAATATGAGACGCAGGCGCAGTAACAACTTTTCCTTTTTCTCCTCCTTTTATGATTAAAGGAATATTCGTTACTGCATCGTAGATTGCCGCGTTCTTGGAAAAAAGTCTATGTTCTCCCAACATATCTCCATGATCTGACGTATAAATTACCATAGCATCTGGAATTATCCGTTCAATTACATCCAATACCCGACCTATTTCATAATCTACAAAAGAATTACAGCCTAAAAATAACGCTAATGAATCTGTCGCCTGATTAATCTGCTCTTCTCCTGCTGTAAGATTATCACCAGCCCACAAACGCTGCATTAATGGTTTATTTTCCAAAGAGTCTGTAAATTTTTTAGTCGACGGAAACTTAAATCCCTGATACATCGTGTTATACGGCTCTGGACATAAAGAAGGTCCATGAGGCTCGTCATAAGATACCGTTAAAAAAAAGTCTTCATCCTTATACTGATCAAGAAATCTGATTGCTCGATCTGAACATCTGTGCGCAAAAGTAAACTTTTCTGAAAAATACGGTTTATAGGATTCCTCTGACTGCCTGGAGCGAACACGTTCCTCCTCACTGAGTTCATCTAAATAACATTTCATATCATACCAATAATCTTCATCCCATCCTTCCGGACAACATCCCAGTCCAAAATAATCACCTCCATCCAAATGCCATTTACCTATATAACCACATTTAATCCCATTATCCGTTAATCTCTGTCCAACTGTCTTAACGTTTGCTCCTAATGGAACTCCATTTGTTACCATACCATTTGAATGAGGAAATGTTCCGGTAAAAATTGCGCTTCTGGCTGGTCCGCACACTGGCTGGCAGGAATATGCATTTTCATAACGTATTCCCTGCTGCGCTAAAGCATCCAGGTTAGGGGTTATCATTCTTTTATTTCCGTAGCACCCCACCATATCCTTTCTGGTTGTATCTGTCATTAATAGAATAATCTGCTTTTTCAACGACACCTTGACCTCCACTATATTTTCCACCAATTCTTCTACGTATATAGTATTTTATATGGCTGTTAAGCACAATCTCAATAATTGCTTTTGACATGGATTTTTCTGCTTTTATATGTTATACTTACTATGATAATCATTTGAATCCACAGGAAAATTACCGAAGAATAATATCCACGAATAATAGTATTCTGTAAAAAACTATACTCTAAAAAGCTTATTAGCTTGAAAGCGAAATGGAGATTATTATGATTAATATCAGCGGACATTTACGGGATGAACGAAAAACTATAGGTTTTTTTAACAATGAAGTTCCCATCATGGTCAATTGTTGCGGAAAACAGATTTTTCAAACACAGAATTACTTCTGTAATAGAAAAAATGGAAGACTTGATTATCAGATTATTTATATCTATCGTGGATATGGACATTTTTATTTTAATAATGAATGGGTCACACTTTCTGCCGGAAATATTGTATTGTATCGTCCTGGAGTACCACAATTCTATTCCTATTATGCAAATGAAAAACCAGAGGTTTATTGGATCCATTTTACAGGCAATCAAAGTGAAGAAATTTTAAAAAAATATAACATTCAAAATTGCTATATCGGCGAAAATTTATATCTAAAACTACTTTTTCAGGACATTATCACCGAGCTTCAGCTAAAAAAAATACAGTATGATGATATTGTTCTACACAATTTTTTCATACTGCTGTGCTCTATTCAACGATCTTTTTATAAACTGTCCAAACCTTTTGAAAATGACTTTTCATTTGATCGGTTACTAATTGAACTAAATTCAAAATATGCAAATAAATGGACCGTAGCTTCTATGGCCGATTACTGTAAACTAAGCGAAAGTTATTTTTCCCACACTTTCCGAAAACGTATGGGAGTTTCACCTATGCACTATTTAAATAATCAGCGGATAGAAAAGGCCAAGGATTTCCTTTTATCAAATTCGATGACCATTGCTTCAATTGCTCATCTGGTTGGCTTTGATGATCCCTTATATTTTAGCCGTGTCTTTAAAAAGTACACAGGTATATCCCCACAAATGTATTATCAAACTACTGGGAACATAAATACTCCCGAATGGTTTCTAAACAATTCTCCTATACGGTAATTTGAGTTTATAAAATAATATAACAATATCTGCAAATGCCGCAGATACCGGATGAATCCGGCTCCTGCGGCATATCGTTATTCATTTATATTACAACACATTTCTTAAAGCAGATTATTAACGATACCACGGTACAACCTGAACCCGAAGCTCGGAACCGCCGTCATAGTAGAAATCTCCTACTTCCTTTAACTTATAACCTTCCGGTACATTGGTCAGCTCGCTGGAGTTTACATTTCCCTTTCCGTCTACAAGGCCCGCTGCCCAGATCTCTCCGTTCGCCCATACATGGTTCTCTTCCTCGCATACATACACTACGTTTACCATTCCGCCAAGTTTCTGCTCCGGCACAATCTGAATACGAAGCTCTGCGCCGCCGTCATAGTAGAAATCTCCTACTTCCTTTAACTTATAACCTTCCGGTACATTGGTCAGCTCGCTGGAGTTTACATTTCCCTTTCCATCTACAAGGCCCGCTGCCCAGATAACGCCATTGGCCCAGACGGTATTATCCTCCTCACAGAAGTAAACTACATTTACTGCTCCGCCTGTTGCCGGACGGTGCTCGCCGTTATTACCGCCTCCATGATTCCCATTTCCATGACCGTGTCCGCCTTCCCAACGATCGTCATCATCATCGTCCCAACGGTCATCATCCCAGCGATCATCGTCGTCATCGTCCCAGCAATCATCGTCGTCATCATCGTCCCAGCGATCGTCATCCCAACGATCTTCCCATCGATCCTCCCAGTCCTCTCCATGGTGAGGTCTTGCCTGAGCTTCTACACTGCCGAACTGGGTTCCTGCCATCACAAATGCTGCTGCAAATAATAAACCGGTTAAATTACGTTTTCTCATATAGGAAACCTCCTCCTTTTATATACATTGTTTATTTTATCTGTTTTTTATGAGCAGATTATAGCTATTTTTTTCGATTAAATCAATGGTTTTTAAAAGAAGTAAGAAAACGTATAGGAAATGTAAACAAGACAGAAAAATGTAAGAAACCGTTATGAAACTGTTACTTTTTCTGCATATTCTTTCCCTGATGCAGTGACAGAAAACAGTTTTCTTCATGTCCCCATACAACTCCAACCGCCTGCAGATAGGCATATACAACTGTAGTTCCCACAAACTTCATTCCGCGCTTTTTAAGATCTTCTGAAATCCGGTCAGACAAAGCAGAGTTTGTCTTGCCTGTCTCGCAGATTACCTTTCCCTCTGTCCAGTGCCACAGATAACAGTCAAAGCTTCCGTACTCTGCCTGAATCTTTCTAAATATACGGGCATTGGTGACAGCGGCAATTATTTTCAGAGAATTACGCACAATTCCCGCATTTTCTTTCAGTTCCTGAAGCTTCTCCTCTCCATACCCGCAGACAGTTTCCAGCTCAAACTCATCAAATGCCTGTTTGAAGGCCTCTCTCTTATTTAAAATGCATTCCCAGGAAAGCCCTGCCTGAAAACACTCCAAAACCAGCATTTCAAACAGCTTTCTGTCATCATGAACCGAGCGTCCCCATTCCTCATCATGGTAGCGGATATACCGCTCATTCTTTGGATTGGCCCAGCAGCACCTGCATTTTCCATCCTTCCATTTCACCCTGTCTTCCTCCTGTATAACAGAAAATGCTCCCGAAAGCCCCATACAGGGATTCCGGGAGTACATTTTCCTCTCATCATTTCACCTTTATTTTCTCAGAATAGTTACAGAATCTTTTCACCGCAGGCATATTTTCCATATACCTCCCGTTCGTCGCCCAGATAGATCACTCGCTCCAGACGCTGCTTCACCGTCAGCGGTTGGGGATGGATCAGGCGGCTGTCGTCAATGATAACCGCATCAAATTCATATCCCGGCTCAAAGCTTCCTGTCTTTCCAAAGAACGCTCCGCCGCCCTTGGAAGCCATATAAAAGACCTCCTCTGCGGTAAGAGGCTTTAAGGAGTCATCCTGCAGCCTCCATCTTAATTTGGATGCCTGGATGGCCTGAGACATGGCGGTAAAGAGATTTTCTGTAGAACCTCCTGCCACGTCGCTTCCAAGACCCACATGAAGGCCCTCCTCCAGATACCGCCGCACCGGTGCGACGCCGGAAGAGAGATTGGTATTGGATTCCGGACAATGGGCCACAAATACGCCTTTCTCCTTCATAAGAGCCATTTCCTCTTTTCCGGAATAAACGCAGTGAGCCATTACAGTGGGGCAGTCTCCTCCGAACAGTCCAAACTTATCATAAGCATCGCCATAAAATTCAGACCAGGGACAAAGCTCCTTCACCCAGGCAATTTCCCCCGGATTTTCTGATAGATGAGACTGCATCGGAAGATGGGTTTCCGTCTGAATCTCCTTTAAAAGCTCCATCAGCTCATCTGTACAGCTGGGAGTAAAACGCGGAGTCAGAATCGGTCTGGTATGCTTATACTTCCGGTCAGCTACGGCCTTCAGCCACTCCCTGGTAGCCTGAGCGGAAGCCTCAGCTGATGGCTCACATAGATAATCCGGGCTGTTGCGATCCATATTTACCTTTCCAACCATGGTGTGAAGCCCGGCCTCCTCTAAAAGATCCATCAGAATCAGCGTGGCCTCATTGTGAATGGTCCCGAAAATGCAGGCCCGCACGGTAGCGCTCTTTTTCAACTGCTCTGCAAACATTTCATAGGCCTTTTTGGCATACTCCGCATCCTTATATTTGGACTCCTCCGGAAATGTATTTGTTTCCAGCCACTCCAACAGCTCCATGTCCATTCCAAGGCTGCGGAATGTATACTGAGGAGCATGGATATGGAGATCCGTCAGTCCGGGGATAATCAGGCGGTCCTCCATATCCTCCACGGGTATGCCCTTTAATTCCTCCGGAAGCACCGAATACACATCCCGAACCCGGCCTTCTTCACATACCAGCCAGCCCTGTTCCATCACTTCAAATCGGGTTCGCTCCTTTGTATAAATGATATTTCCCTTCAGTGCAAATGTTTTCTGTTCCATAGATTCCATCCTCCTTACAATTCCCTTTTATCTAAGGGTCATAAATGCATAGCGGAACACAAATACCACAGCGATCAGTCCTGTCAGTACTTCTACCTCCTTCGGTCTTCTTGCAAGGATCTTCAGAATGCAGTATGTAATAAGCCCCATTGCAATCCCGTTTGCAATTGAATAGGTAAAAGGCATAAATACAACGGTACAGAAAGCCGGAAGTCCGTTTGTCATATCCGCAAAATCAACATCCTTGATATTGCTCAGCATCAGAACGCCCACAAAGATCAGAGCCGGTGCAGTTGCCGCTGCCGGCACAATGCTTACAACCGGGGCAAAAATAATGGCTCCAAGGAAAAGAGCTGCTGTTACCAGGCTGGTCATTCCAGTCCGTCCTCCTGCTGCAATGCCTGCGCTGGATTCCACTACAGTCGTTACAGTAGAAGTACCCACTAATGCTCCTGCTGCTGTGGAAATCGCGTCCGCCATCAGTGCTTCCTGCATATGAATTACTTCACCGTTCTCGTCGGTCAGGCCGGACTGGCGTCCTGCTCCCATAAGTGTTCCCATTGAGTCAAACATATTTACCAGTGAAAAGCTGAGTACCAGCATAATAATAGTAAAAATGGCATCTGTAACGCTCTTTCCCTCAAACAGGCCTGCCACATCCATTTTAAACAGAGAAACCTCACCAAAATCTCTGAATTTTGCAGCCAGATTCAAGTCAAAGGCAGACAGCTTTGTCACTCCCAGAGGGATTCCTACCGCTGTGGCTGCTACAATTCCCCAGAGAATCGAACCCTTTACATTCTTTGTGTAAAGAACTCCTATGACGATCAGTCCGATCAAAGCCACCAGAGCGCCGCAGATCAGCTGTGTATCCACGCCACTTCTCCACTGGGCAAAATCAACCATACTTACAAGCGTAGAAGGATTGCTTACAACCAGCCCCGCATTCTTTAAGCCCACAATAGTGATAAACAGGCCGATTCCCGGCGTGATCGCCATTTTAATCGGCTCCGGTATGGCCCGGATAATCGCCTGGCGCAGTCCCACTGCCGTGATTACGATAAACAGTACGCCTGAAATAAATACAATTGTCAATGTCTGATGATAAGTATACCCCATTCCCAGCACAACCGTATAGGCAAAAAATGCATTCAGCCCCATACCGGGAGCCTGAGCTAAAGGCACCTTGGCATATACCGCACACAGAATCGTACCAATAAAAGCGCCGATGCAGGTTCCAATAAATACGCCGTTGGAGATTTTAGAGGCCATATCCATGTCTCCCCCGATGACAAATGGATCAGCCAGGATCTGAGGATTCAGGATCAGGATATACGCCACCGTGATAAAGGTGGTGATCCCTGCCAAAACCTCTGTGCGCATATTAGAGCCGCTTTGTGAAATCCCAAAAAACCATTCGAAAAAACCTTCCCTTTTTTCCAATGTTATGTCCTCTCTTTCACATTTTTCTTCATCAGCAGCCAGTCTGCGTGCGTTCTGCCTCATCCCTCCTTTCTCTACAGATAATCTCTGCTTGTGTAACCCACTGAATTTCATAGGATGCTCTTTCCTATGAACTAAAAAAGGTTCCGCCAACGCGGAACCTAAATCTGCTCATATCTGCCCCAAAGACCGCGCACAGCTGCATGGCGGCCGCCCAAAACCAGCCCCATGAAACTATGTAGTCAACTATTTACGGCAGTTGGTAGAAACTCTGGACCAATCTCCAGGATATACATAAAAAATCTGCTTTTATGAAGTTACTTTCATTATAAGCATTCCCATTTTATTTGTCTATCCTAAAAAGTATCGAAAAACCAAGCTCTTTTATAGGTACTTTATACAAAAACTTTTGTGGTACCTTTTATTTTTTGTATTTTCTAAGTGTTTATAAATACTCCCCATTGCTTCGGATTACATCCTGATACCAGTAAAAGGATTTCTTTTTCTGTCTCTTAAGACTTCCTTTTCCTTCATCATCTCTGTCTACATAAACAAACCCATATCGTTTGCTCATCTCCCCTGTAGATGCAGACACCAGGTCAATACAGCTCCAGACAATATAGCCCATAAGCTCTACTCCGTCTTCCATTGCCAGCTTCATCGCCTCAATGTGCTTTTTCAGATAGTCGATCCGGTAATCATCCTCAACCGTTCCTTCCGGTGTGAGCACATCTCTTGCGCCAAGACCATTTTCTACAATAAAAAGCGGTTTCTGATAGCGGTCATAAAGCTGATTCATTGTGATCCGAAGACCAAGAGGGTCAATGGCCCATCCCCACTGGCTTGTTTTCAGCCAGGGGTTTTTCACGGATTTCACCACATTTCCCTCATTTGACGTCTTATCCGCCATATCCGCAGCCACACAGCGGCTGGAATAATAGCTGAAGGACATAAAATCAACTGTATTTTTTAAGATATCCGAATCTTCCGGCTCCATATTCAGACAGATACCCTTTTCCCTGAAAAGCTTTTTGGCATAGCTGGGATAATGTCCGCGAACCTGCACATCAATGAAAAACAGATTTTCCTGTTCTTTTTTTACAGACTCCCATACATCCTCCGGATTACAGGAATACGGATAAAAGCTTCCTCCGGCCAGCATACAGCCCACTTTATTTTCTGGATCTGTTTCATGGGCTGCTTTTGTGACAAGAGCGCTTGCTACAAGCATATGGTGAGCCGCCTGATAAATAACCTGATTTCTGTTTTCTCCCTCTGCAAAGGCAATTCCTGCCCCTGAAAACGGACTGTGCAGCACAATATTGATTTCATTAAATGTAAGCCAGTATTTTACCAGTCCCTTTAATTCCCTGAAGCATGTTTTTGCATACCGTACAAAGCAGCCGATCACCTCTCTGCTTCTCCAGGAGCCATATTTCCGGATCAGGCCATACGGCACATCAAAATGGCACAGCGTAACCAGAGGCTCCATCCCATATCTGCGGCATTCCTTAAACAGGTCTTTATAAAAAGCGATTCCTTCCGGATTGGGGAATGCCTCATCTCCCTCAGGAAACAGTCTGGACCAGGAAATAGAGGTGCGGAATACCTTAAGTCCCAATTCCCCCATTAAGGCCAGATCCTCTTTATAATGATGATAAAAATCAATCGCCTCATGGCTGGGATAAAAGGCATCTGTCTGCAGCTCAGGATCAGAAACCTTTCCCAGCTTCACATCCATACGACTGGAACCGTGGGGGATCAGGTCGATATTGCTGATCCCACGGCCTCCTTCCCGATAAGCTCCTTCTGCCTGATTGGCAGAAATGGCTCCTCCCCATAAAAAATTCTCCGGTACTCTGAAATCACTCAATGTTATTTCTCCTCTTCTGGAATATCCTCAAAACCGATCACCAGTGTCAGCACAAAGGACAGGACAATGGATAAAATGGTGATGCCTGCAATCCACGCAATACTTCTTCCCGGATTCGCCGGATCGATAAACTGTACTCCGGTGAGAACGCTGGGCGATACCATGGAACGACTGGCAAGCCCTCCGATTCCGGCCAGACAGCCACAAACAAAGCCTGTGATCAGAGAAGCCAGAAGAGGACGCTTTAAGCGCACTGCAACGCCATAGAGAGCAGGCTCTGTAGTTCCTGCGATCAGAGCAGAAGATGCTGCCGCAAGAGCCGTCTGTCGAAGCTCACTGTTCTTTGTTTTTAATGCAACTGCAAGAGATACGCCGCCCAGTGAAAGATTTGCTCCGATCTCAGAGGGCATTACTGTACCCTCCATTCCCGTCTCGGAAATAGTCTGTAAAATAGTTGGCGTAAATACACGGTGCATACCGGTAATTACAAGGAGCGGCCAGATCGCGCCCATGATTCCTACTGCCACAAAGCCAAGCTTGTCCTGAACTGCGAAAACGAATGAGGAAATGCCTTCTCCTACATATATACCTGCCGGCCCAATGATTAAAATAGCAATGGGAGCCGCAATCAGAAGAATCAGCATGGGCTTTAAGAAGTTCTTTGTCACAGCCGGAGTGATCTTATCAACGCCCCGCTCAATATAGGACAGAATCCATGTCATACAGATTGACGGGATAACGGTATAGGTATACTTTACGGAAGCAATGGGGATTCCCATAAAATGAGCCGCTGTATCGCCTACTGTAACTGCCTCCATCATGCTTCTGAAATCCGGATGGATCAGAACTCCTGCAATGGAAATTGCCAGAAACATATCCGTCTTAAATTTCTTTGCTGCGGACGCTGCTACCAGCATCGGAAGGAAGTAGAATGCTCCGTCGCCAATGGTATTGATCAGCTTATAGGTTTCTGAATCAGCAGACAGGATACCTGCCATTCCAAGGAGCATAACCAGAAGCTTTACCATGGAGCCGCCGATGATAGCCGGAATCAGCGGGGACATGGTTCCCACAATCGCATCCAGAATGTTATTTCCCACTTTTTTCAGTGTCAGAGGTTCTTTCTTCTCACCTTTGGCAATTTCACTCTGCTCGCCAAAATTTCCCAGTTTTAAAACCTCCTGATAAGCGGTTCCTACATGGTTGCCGATGATGATCTGGTACTGTCCTCCCTGTTTTACCAGACCCATAACACCGTCAATTGCTTTTACTGCCTCATCATCTGCCAGTGTTTCATCCTTTAACACAAAGCGGAGACGGGTCATACAGTGAGTAACGTTTGCAATGTTGTCGATCCCACCAATCTGCTCTACGATTTTTCTGGAAATAACCGTATAATCTTTTGCCATTTTCTTTTCCCCCTTAAGGATTTTGATAGATACATTATACGAAGGGAATCATCTACTGTCATCGCTTTCAGGGCCTAAAAAAACAAGTGACACCTTTAATCACTTGTTTTTTATATGTAACAGGATGTTTTATCAAATAGCTCCTGGCCCTTTAGAGGTATAGCGGTACAGCTTCTTGCCCAGACGTTCCACAATACTCACCGCCGGGATCTGGGTTGTAACATCATAATCACCCAGCCGCATATAGCTGACATAATATGCAATATTATGATCAGACAGCTTTGCTATGGTGCAGTTTTCCGTATTCGTGATGCTGAGGATCCGGCAGTTCTGCTCCTTAAACCGCATAACATGCCGGATGGTATCTCCGGATTCCCCCGATACAGAAAATACGATCACAAGACTGTCCTTTAAAAAACTGCTCTCTGTAGGATAGTGCGGTTCATCAATATACAGGCAGAATTTACCCATACTTGAAAAATACCGCGCTCCATATTTTGCCACGATCCCCGACATACCGCTGCCTACCAGAAAAACATGGTTTGCATGAAAAATAACCTCTGCCAGCATTTCCAGCTTATCTTCAAACTCCTGCGCTGCGGTTTTTTTAAGAAAGTCAACGACTTCTGAAATATCATCCCTTACGTTTGCCTGATCCTTCCTGGTCTGATAATCCCGAAGCTGCAGCTTAAATTCTGAATAGCCGCTGCATCCCATTTTTTTACAAAACCGCAGAATGGTAGACGTTGAAACATGTACCTCATCAGCCAGCTCCCGAATCCTCATATATTTCACCTTTTCAGGATCTTTTACAACATATTCATAGACCATTCTCTCCAGATCATTTAAGGCTTTTACCTGCTCCACATCAAACATTTTCATGTCCTCTCCCATCATTTCTAATACCAGTCTATCAGCCAAAGCTTCTGCCTGTCAAGTAAGTTTCCCTCTGTCTGCTCCTTCTTCCCATATCTCTGTCAGATCCTCGATCAAAAGCAGTCCCAAAGGCCCTAAAATAAATCCCAAAAAACCAAATAATTCCATTCCCACATACACTGCCGCCAGTGTTTCCAGAGGAGATAAGCCAACCTCACTGCCCATATACTTCGCTTCCAGATACTGGCGCGCAAAGTAACAGGCCAGATAGAGAGCCGAAAGGATCAAAGCATCCTTCCACTGTCCTCCCAGCACGCACAAAAAAGCCCAGGGCAGAAGGACAGCCCCTGCTCCCAAAAGAGGCAGGGCGTCCAGAAGAGCTATGGCTGTGCCTGCCAAAACAGCATATGGATTTCCCATCCAGATCATGGCTCCTATACTCAAACCACAGGTTAAAAGAAGGATGATGCCCTGGCTTTTAAACCATGCCTTCCCGGTCTGTACCAGGCGGTTCCCGATAAGATTAAACTCTCTGCGAAACAAGGACTGATCCCGCCTGTGCCGAAGCTCTTCCATCTCCTGAAGACTCAGGACAGCCGCCAGAAAGGAAACCAGGCAAACGAGAGTCAGACGTATAAAAAAAGCCGCTGCAGGCAGGGAATTTGTCATAAGAAAAGGCATCAGGCTTTCTTTCACCTTCTCCCCCAATGTGGCTGTCATTTCAGCTGCTGTTTCAAACAGACAGCCGGACTTTAAGCCTGCTGCCCGTTCCATTTTCATACAGTATTCCGCCATCCAGCTGTCAAAATCCATCATCCACAGGGGCAGACGGACTGCCAGAAGCTGCAGTTCCCGGCACAGGCGCAGGATTCCCTGCCAGACCAAAATCCCCAGACCGCCAAATATAATCCCTATTTCTGCTGCTCCGATCAATCCAGAGGGAATTTTCCATGTTTTTCCAAATGCAGAAAACTGAAAACGATACCGGATAAAACGAACCGAAGGGCGCAGGATCAAGGCCAGCGTATAGCCAATGAAAAAAGGAGCCACAAGAGGCAGCAGGTACTTTAAACCTGCATAGACCAATCCTGTGGTTCCTGTTATGATTAAAAATTTCTTCAGTTTTTTACCGGGTTTTTCCATGGACTCACCTGTTTTTTGATTTGTACTTCCTTTGTACACTCCTAGTATGAGCCTTTGGAAAAATAATATTCATAAAACATATATTTTCTTTTTTTAAGACAGATCCCGGCACAACTCTCCCAGATATGCCGTCACTGCTCTGAGACAGCCGTCCACTCCTACGAGTCCGCTGTCTACGCACAGATGATAATTCTGCGCCTTTCCCCAGGTATTTCCAGTATAATACTGATAATAATCCTTCCGCTTCCGGTCTACCTCACGGATCCGGCGCTCCATTTCCTTTTCATCCGATCCCGGCTCCAGCTCCATCATACGGCGGATCCTGTTTTTCATCTTTGCATAAACAAAAATATTGATGCTGTCCTCCAATACCATATCGGCACACCGGCCGACAATGATACAGGGGCCATGGGATGCCAGACGGCGGATCACATTCGACTGCGCCACGAAAATCTGATCCGACATGGGAACCTGGTAAATGTCAGAAAATGCATGATAAAAATTCCGATCCAGGGGATCTTCCACCACAATATGCTCGTCATACCTGCGAAATGCTTCTTCCGCAATATTGATATCGTCGGCAGCCATGGAAATCAGTTCCTTATCATAAAAAAGAATCCCCAGCGCATCTGCCAGCTTTACTCCCAGCTCGCGTCCACCGCTTCCAAATTCACGGCTTACTGTAATTACTTTATTCATAACGTCCACCGTCCCTTCTCCTTTGTCTGTGCCTGTATGGATCCATAAGAGCCATTCGGTTATGGGGCTATTATAGCATACCTTACCGTCATTCCACAAGGATGAACCGGACGTGATTTTTCCTTATCTCCCCTCTGCCACAATCCGGTCGATCATATCCACATAATCGCTGCAGTATTTTCCGTACATAGGCATAACCGCAGCCTGAAAGCGGGACTTTTCTTCTTTGGAAAGCTCTGTTATGATACAGCCTGCTTCACGGATATTCTGCTCAGACTGTGCTTCGCGCTCCTTCCACAGAGAACGCTCATACCTTGCGGATTCTTTGGCACACTGGGTAATAATGATCCTGTACTCCTCAGGCAGCTTATCCCAGGTGGACTGGGCCGCCAGCTGCAGCTCCGGCACTCGGGTATGCTCATCGATGGTGTAATACCTGGCTACCTCATAATGCCTTGTGGACTCATAAGAGGGCCAGTTATTTTCCGCTCCGTCGATTTCCCCGGTCTGAAGACCGGAATAAACTTCCCCGTAAGCCATCTGCTTCGGCACAGCTCCCAGCACGCGGATGCTGTCGCTCATAAGCTCCGACTCCTGAACACGGATGGTAAGCCCCTTCATATCCTCCAGCTTCTCTATGGGACGGACCGAATTGTAAAAATTTCTGGCTCCTGCGTCATACCAGGAAAGAGCTACCAGACTGGAGCCCTCAAAGGAACCTAAAAAGCTGTCCCCGATTTCCCCTTCCAGCACCTTCCACATATGCTCCGCACCTGTATACAGATAGGGAAGCTGAAGGACATTCAATTCCGGCACAAATTCCGATAAAGGCGACAGAGACACACGGGCAAAATCAACGCCGCCGAACTGAAGCTGCTCGATCACCGTTCTCTCATCCCCCAGAATCCCCTCGGCATTGATCAGGATTTCCACCTTTCCTCCGGTTCTCTGCTTTACCAGTTCTGCAAATCTGTAAGCTCCCTGAGTAGTAGGATAGTCCTCTGCCTGATTTTCCGCATAGGTCAGCACAAACTCTGGTACATTTTCTTCCCCGGCCCCCTTCTCTCTGCTTTGGCACCCCCATACCGAGGCGGACAACGCCAGGATCAGGCCGGCAGCCAGGATGTTTCTCTTCCCTTTCACTGCTTCCTCCTTACTTTTTTCCATGATTCATACGGGCAGTGATAAACGAATAGACCGCTTCACGGTCTCCTCCCAGCACCCGGTCCGTAAGCACATATCCATGGGTCGTATCGGAAAAGATCACCAGCATATCCGGTTTCTTTGAAATACGGCGGATCTTGTCCCATACAATATCCGTATGAGCCGTTCCCACAGTCACATGGATCCCCTTGCCGTCAATCATGATATGAGTATCCTCTTTAATCGCTGAAGCAATCTTTTTGGAACGTCTCCAGATCGCCAGGGGCTGAAGCACGGTAAACAGACTGCAGCCTAAGATCAGCATGGCCCGGTAGCCCCATCCTGCTCCTCCCCATTTTACATAGGTAAGGATAAATAAAGCCGCTGTAAATATCAGATTGCACACGCCTACCATAGATCCATACGTATAGTACATAGACAGACGCCAGTATTCTCCATTGCTGAGACGATAGGTATATTGATACATAAGCCTTCCTCCGAAGTGATTTTTAAAGCCGTCCTGATAAAGCATCAGAACGGCTTCATGATTGTTAATTATAAATGATTTCTGCTGTTATGCCAATACCTGAGGCAGCCACAGGCTGATTGCCGGTACAAATGTGATCAGAAGCAGCGTAATGATCATGCACAGGTAGAATGGAAGGGTAGCTTTTACAACCTTCTCCATTGGCAGCTTTGCAATGGCGGAACCGATGAAAAGAACGGAACCAACCGGAGGAGTCAGAAGGCCGATACCGCAGTTTAATACTACCATGATACCGAACTGAATGGGATCGATACCGATAGAGGTTGCGATCGGCAGAAGGATAGGAGTTGCGATCAGGATGATCGGAGCCATATCCATGATACAGCCTAAAACCAGAAGGATCAGGTTTAACAGCAGTGCCAGTACGATTGGGTTGTTGGTAAAGTTTGTAATAGCAGTTGCTGCCAGATCCGGCACATGGAGCTGTGTCAGGCAGTAACCGAAAATACTGGAGGTTGCGATCAGGATCAGTACGATAGACAGTGTGTCGATGCAGTCGCCTAAAACTCTCCATACGCCCTTCCAGTCAAGTCCCTTGTAGATAAATACACTTACAAGAAGACTGTAGATAACAGCGATCGCTGCGGACTCAGTAGCTGTGAACACACCGCCTACTACGCCTACTACAACGATCAGAACGGCTGCCAGAGCCCAGAAGGAAACGCTGAACTGCTTTAACAGCACCTTCATGCTGAACTTGTCGCCCTTTGGATAATTGCGCTTTACAGAAATAATGTAAGAGCCGATCATCAGGGAAGCAGCTAACAGAGCGCCCGGAATATATCCTGCTAAGAACAGGCTTCCTACGGAAATACCGCCGGCTGTGGTAGCGTAGATAACCATGTTGTGGCTTGGAGGTACTAACAGTCCCTCACAGGAAGATGTAATCGTAACTGCAGTGGAGAAATCTCCGTCATAGCCCTGGTCAACCATCATAGGGATCAGGATGGAACCTAAGGAAGCTGTATCTGCAGATGCAGAACCGGAAATACCGCCGAAGAAATAGGAAGCAACGATGTTTACCATTGCCATACCGCCGCGCATCCAGCCCACGCAGGCATTTGCCAGAGCGATCAGCTTTTCGGAAATACCGCCGGAGCCCATAAGGCATCCCATGGTGATAAAGAACGGAACAGCCATCAGGCTGAAGGAACTGATTCCCTTTACCATCTGCTGGCAGATCGTAGTCAGGTTATGTCCCTGAGCTACCAGACAGAATACGGAAGAAAGAGCAACCGCATAAGCGATGGGGAAACGCAGGAAGATCATCAGGAAAAAGCTTCCAAGTAAAACTAAAATTGCAAATGTATTCGCATCCATTATTTTGCTTCCTCCTTTACAAAGATCTTTTTCACATGATTGTAAAGAGCCTCAATCTCAAACACAACCATAGCCACTCCGGCTAAAGGAACCGGGAAGTACATCCAGAATCTGGATACCTTTGGCATACTTACATAAGTACCCTTGGAACCAATGCCGGTTGCATATTTCCAGCCCACTGTAATCATGATCACAGCCAGTACCAGTACGGCAACATCAGCAAGGATATCAAGGAAAGTTACGACCTTTTTCGGTAAGTAATTGTCAAATGCGGTCATACGGATATGAGCGCCCCTGCGGATCGCCAGTGCTGCAGAAAGCACTGCCATATAGGACATACAGGTAAGAACTACTTCTTCACTCCAGGCCGGGTCGGGAATAAAGGAAACGTAACGGCCGACAACAGACATGGATGTGATCACAATATCCGCAACCAGAAGCAGCTTGCAGATCAGCAGTACAACCTTGTATACCAGGTCATACGCCGGTTTGATCTTGTCGATTTTGTTGAAAATCTCTGGCATTTCAGATTTTCCCCCTTTTCTTTATTGTGTATTCGGATGTCTGTTAACAACATTTTAACAGGTTCCGTGATACCAAAACAGGACACAGAAAATATCCAAAACTCTCTGTGTCCTGTCAGTTACAAATTTACTGCAAGATTACTCCATATCAAGGAGCTGCTGATACAGTTCAGCCTGATCGGAAGTATTGGACTCGATTACATCTTTACAAGCCTCTTTCCATGGAGCCTTATCCTCAACCTCAACAACGGTTACGCCGTCAGCCTTAAGCTGCTCTAAAACCTCGTTCTCCTTGTTCTCGGAGTTTGCACGGTTGTTAGCAGAAGCGTACTCGCCTGCCTCCATAAGGATAGCCTGCTGATCCTCGGTCAGTCCGTTCCATGCCTCGTCTGTGATAACAACCTGAACAGCGCCCAGAGTATGTCCATCCAGCATCAGGTAAGGTGCAACCTCAGGGAATGCATTGGAAGCATAGTTTGCGATCGGCTGCTCAGCAGCGTCAACAACACCTGTCTGCAGTGCGGAGTACAGCTCGTTCATGGAAACAACAGTTGCGTTAGCGCCCAGTCCGGCTACCATACCTGTCATAACAGGATCATTGGAAACACGGATCTTTAAGCCCTTTAAGTCTTCAAGTGTGTTAGCCTCTTCCTTAAAGAAGAAGTGACGGAAGCCTTCCTCACCGTAGAACAGACCTCTTACGCCCAGGCCCTGCTCAACCGGCTCTGCTAAGAACTCATCAGCCAGATCGCTGGTTGCGAAGTTCCAGAAATGCTCACGGTCAGCAAATGTATAAGGAATGGAAAGAAGCAGAGACTTCTTTGCGCCGTAGCCATTTAATGCGAATGCGGAAATACGGGACATATCAATGGTACCGCCGCCGCCTAACATGGTATCCAGAACGTCATTCTCAGAACCCAGAACGCCGCTGGCCTGTACGTCGATTGTCATCTTTCCATCGGAAAGCTCTTCAACCTTTTCCTTGAAATCGGTAGCCATCTGGCCAACGATCGTATCCAGTGGGTTAACCTCTGCGTATACCAGAGTTACCTCAGGCATATTTGCAGTGTCATACTTGCCGGAAGCTGCTGCCTCTGCCTTGGTCTCACCCTCTGCCGCCTCAGTCTTCTCTTCTGCCTTGGTCTCCTCCTTTGCAGCCTCAGTTGCAGCCGGAGCAGCTGTCGTAGTCTCTGGTGTCTTCAGACCGCAGCCTGCCAGAGTACCTGCAGCCATTGCTGCGCAAAGTGCTGTGCTTAACCATCTTTTCTTCATGTTACACATCCTCCTCTTAATACATCATTCACGTTTTTGATATATATCTTAACGCTTTATTTATGTTGATTTCATTATATAAGGAAAAGCGCACAATGAACATGGTAAATTTTTGCGAATCGTAGTATAATTTTAACTTTCTTTATATTTTCTTTATATTTTTCCTTATCACCCATTCCGATACTCCGTCGGACTCTGTCCGGTGATCCTCTTAAATACCTTTGTAAAGTAATTGGAATCACTGTAGCCTACCGCTTTTCCCACATCCTTTATATTAAAAGTGGGCTGCTCCAAAAGCTTTTTTGCCTCAGCAATGCGGTACTCGGTGAGATAAGCAGTAAAATTCTGGTCAAAGTACTGTTTAAAAAGCTTGCAGAAATAGGGCTCTGAGTAGTTCATCCTCCGTGCCAGCTCCTGCATGGAAATGTCATACATATAATTTTCTTCAATAAACGAGCGGATCATGGCCCCTACACGGCTCATGTGATCATTATCATCCTCCGGCTGAACCGGATCTTCTTCAAAATCAGCTTCCTCCGATTCATTTTGAAAGAACTGTTCCATCTCCTTCCTCTGCCCCTGCTCTTCTACCATGCGCATGGCCTCCTCGATCACAAGCATAAGCTCATTTTCATCATATGGCTTAAGCACATAATCAATAGCCCTTACAGAAATAGCTTTCTTTGCATAGGAAAATTCATCAAAAGCTGTAAGGAAAACGATCACACAATCCTTATCTTTTTCCCTGATCTTCTCTGCTGCCTGGATCCCGTTGATCCCCGGCATCTCTATATCTAAAACAGCAATCTGGATCTTCTCCTTTTCATACAGCTCCAGTGCCTGTCTGCCGTTTTCTGCCTGATAGATCTCACACTGGCCTTCCAGATTTTTACTGAGCATTTTATACAGTACAGCCCGCTCTATCATTTCATCATCCGCTATCAGCATTCGGTACATTATTTATCCCCCCTGTTATGCTTTTCCTGAGGAATGAACATCTGAATCACCGTGCCCCGTCCTTCTATGCTGGCGATCCGGAATTCTCCCTGTTTGTACATCATGTGGATACGCTTGTAAATATTTCCCAGTCCTATTCCAATCCTGGAGGTCCGGCGCTCCTTCATGGCCTCCGTGACCTCTGCCAGACGCTCCTCAGACATTCCGAGCCCCGTATCGGCTACAGAAATAACAAGCCTTTTTCCCTGTTCCCAAATCCTTACGTGAACTCTTCCGCCCTGTTCCTTCTTTGACAAACCATGAACCATGGCATTTTCCACCACAGGCTGCAGCGTAAAGGCCGGAATCATAGCCTGCTCTGCATCAACCTTAAGATCACAGCTGTAGAGAATACGGCTTCCAAAACGCATCTGCTGAATATACATATAATCCTGCACCACCTTCAGTTCCCTGGCAAGGGTTACGATCTGCTCTGAGGTCTTTAAGTTATACCGGAACAGGCTGCTCATGCTGCTGATCATCCGCTCTGTCGTAACCGCCTCCTCCAGCTTTGCCATGCATGCGATCATATTCAGAGTATTAAAGAGGAAATGGGGATTGATCTGACTTTTCAGCAGCTCCAGCCTGGCTCCGCTAAGCTGCTTTTCCATCTCTACCCTTTCGATCTCTTCCCTGTGGAGCAGTTCGGACATACGGTGATTCTCCTTTAATGTATCAATATACCCCTTTGTAGACCGTTTCATTTTGTTAAATGCCTGCACCAGTTCGCCCATTTCATCCCGGTTTTCTACAGAGGGATCTTCTCCAGTAAAATCATTTTTGGCGATTTTTCTGGCGCACTGGGCCAGAAGGACTGCCGGAGATACCAGCGCGTTGGAGAGGATTTTGGTTAAAAACATCACAAAACCCATAAAGACGGCGGAAATAGCCAGAATCAGATAGGGCATGTTATAAAATACAGGTACTTTTTCCTGATAACTGTCATTTCCTTCTTTTAAAGTGACCTGCACCAGACGTCTGGCATAGGTCTGAAGATATTCCTGCATCTTGTACACCCGGTACAGCCGTTCCACAAAATCGCTTTCCCTTACCTGTGTCTCAGCAAGCTCATCCCGATAGGCCTGATAGGTTTCATAACCATTTAAAATACTCCAGGTGCGGGCGTAGCGCTCTGTGCCAATCCGGGCATAGTCAAAGGGAAGGGAGCGGAGACAGCGCTCTGTACGGACGCAGGACAGAACATACTGATCTCTCGTATCAGGTGTGGCATCGCGGATATAATCCGCAAAGGACTCAATCTCAAGATCCAGTGCCTCCTGAAAATCATGGCAGCGGGAATTGTCATTTAAAATGGTATTGAAGCCTCCCAGCGAGAAGTTCATAATACAAATACTGAACGTAGCCGAAAGAGCCATGATCAAAATGACCATGGCTGCAAAAATACCGATCTTCTTTTTGATGGAAATCGTTAACCATATATTACGAAGCATAGATCTGTATTATAATCTGCGTTTCCTTTCTGTCTGTATCCTCGGCCCCTCCTGTGTTTTACGACTCAGTGCGTTTGAAAGATTGAGCCGTCTTTTGGGTTCTTTCCCGGCTCTTTGCCTCCACTATCTTTTTAGGTTCCTCTTTTGTAGTAGAAAGTTTTTTAGGTTCTTCCCTGGCTGTAGCCAGCTTCTTCGGCTCCTCTTTCACCACGGCTGTCTTTCTTCCGCCGGTCTCTGGCTCCTTCTTTGCGGCAGCCTCCTTAACAGAGCTTTTTGCAGCCCTCCCGGCCTTCTTTTTGCCAGCTTCCGGCGTACAGGAAAATACCAGAAAGCTCATTGGCGGGATATTGCATTCGATGGAGTTCTCTCTGTCATCCCATGGAATCTTCTTCGAGCTCTTTGCGCGGGCGTTGATCCTGCCCTGACCGCCGAATTCCCTGGCGTCACTGTTGAAGATTTCCTTATATTTGCCTGCAAACGGTACTCCCAGACGGAATTTCTCATGCTCCACATTATCAAAGTTGCAGATAAAGAGCAGCGTTTCCTTTCCGTCTTTGCTTCTGCGTACATATAAAACCATGCTTTCTTCATGATAGCTGCAGTTGATCCACTCAAATCCACTGGGGTCAAAGTCCTCCTCGTAAAGAGCCGGATGCTCCAGAACCATGTGGTTTAATGCCCTTACATAGCTCTGCATATTTTTGTGAAGAGGATACTGCAAAAGTTCCCATTCCAGAGAAGCATTTTCATTCCACTCGTCAATCTGGCCAAAGTCCTGTCCCATAAAGAGCAGCTTCTTGCCCGGATGGGACATCATAAAGCCGTACGCAGCGCGCAGATTTTCTGCTTTCTTTTCCAGAGTTTCTCCTGGCATTTTCCCCATCATGGAGCCTTTTCCGTGAACCACCTCGTCATGGGAAAATACCAGGACAAAGTTTTCACTGTAGGCATAGAGCATGGAAAAGGTAAGCCCGCCGTAATTATTTTTCCGGAAATAGGGATCACAGCGCATATAGTTGGTGAAGTCATTCATCCAGCCCATATTCCACTTGTAGTCAAAGCCAAGACCGCCGTCCTTTGGATTGCCGGTGATCATGGGCCATGCTGTGGACTCCTCTGCGATCAGCACAGCGCCGTCTTTGCGTCCCTTAAATACGCTGTTTAAATGCTTTAAGAATTCTACGGCTTCCAGATTTTCATTTCCGCCGTACATATTGGCTACCCACTCGCCGTCATTTTTGCCGTAGTCCAGATACAGCATGGAAGCAACTGCATCCATTCGGATACCGTCTGCGTGATATTTTTCAGCCCAGAATAAGGCGTTTGCGATCAGGAAATTGGATACGCCGGGACGGCCGTAATTGTAAATCAGAGTTCCCCAGTGGGGGTGAGAACCCTGTCTGGGATCTGCGTGTTCATATACACAGGTACCGTCAAAGCAGGCCATGCCATAGGCATCTCTGGGGAAATGAGCCGGTACCCAGTCAAGGATCACCCCGATGCCGTTTTCATGCATATAATCCATAAAATACATGAAATCATCCGGGGTTCCGTATCGGCTGGTGGGCGCATAATACCCTGTCACCTGATATCCCCAGGAAGCGTCTAAGGGATGCTCCATCACCGGCATCAGTTCCACATGGGTATATCCCATATCCTTTACATAATCAGCCAGCTTTACAGCCAATTCCCGGTAATTATAGAACTCAGACCCGGCAATCACATTTCCATTTTCATCCTCTGCAAACGCCTTGCGGATCCAGGAGCCCAGATGAACTTCGTAGATATTAAACGGCTTGTCCTTTGTATCAGAAGCGGCCCTTTTTTTCATCCACTCCTGATCCTTCCACTGATAGTTTCCAATATCCCACACAATGGAGGCATTATTGGGGCGCAGCTCTGCATAGTTGGCATAGGGATCACATTTTAACATGGGTTCCCCGGCCCGCGTTTTCACCTCATACTTATAAAGGCAGCCTGGTTTTAAGCCGGGAATGAACAGCTCAAATACACTTGCATCTCCCTCCCCCAGCTTCCTCATCTGATGGCGTCTGCCGTCCCAGAGGTTAAAATCTCCTACCACGCTGACTCTCATGGCACAAGGGGCCCATACGGAAAAATATACACCCTCCACACCGTCTATTGTCATGGGATGAGCACCCATTTTCTCATAGATGTTATAGAAAATTCCCGCTTCAAACTTCTTGAGCTCCCGCTCCGTATACTGAGGGCCAAAGGCGTAAGGATCTGTAACTTCTTCCTCCGCCCCATTATCATAGGTCACTAAAAGCGTATAGGCTGTTTTCGTCTTTCTGGGAATGAGGACTGCAAAAAAGCCTGCTTCATCTGCCAGCTCCATATCATATGTCTTTCCCGTATTGGAAAGTTTTACCTTTACAGCCGAAGCCGTAGGAAACAGAGCCTGGATCAAAAGCCCCTTTTCTGTTATGTGAGATCCCAGAAGTCTGTGAGGATCTGCAGACTCCGAATAAGTCAGCTCCTCAATTCCCGCCCAATCCATCAAATCGTATAATACCTGTTCCATAAATACAGCTTCCCCCTTCTGCCGGCTACAATGTCTGAGCCCGTTCTGAAATATTTTGCCTGAAATTGATCACATCATGCTCATACTCCTCTTCCATCAGAGGAGAAGCAATCATAAAATCCGCGCTTGCTTTATTGTTTGCAATGGGAATGTCATAAACCTGTGCGATCCGAAGAAGCGCCTTCACATCCGGATCGTGAGGCTGGGCCGTGAGAGGATCGGAAAAGAAAATCACAAAATCAATCTTTCCTTCCACAATCTTGGCTCCGATCTGCTGGTCGCCGCCTAAGGGCCCGCTGTTGTATCCCTTTACCGAAAGGCCCGTATACTCTGTAATCATCCTGGCTGTGGTGCCTGTCCCGCACAGAAAATGCTTTGACAGTGCTTCCTTATGCTCCAGACACCAGTCCATCAGTTCATGCTTTTTCTGGTCGTGTGCAATCAACGCAATGTTTTTCTGTTTTCTAATGGTCATTGATAAGTAATCCATTTTCCCGGCCTCCTTTTATGCTGTGCCTGTTTCTTTTCTACTCTGAAACCCGGTTTACCAGGGTTCCTATTCCCTCAATGGAGCACTCCACCACATCCCCGGGCTTTAAAAAACGGGGCGGATCAAAGCCCATTCCCACACCGGCCGGCGTTCCTGTAGCGATAATGGTGCCTGCCTTCAGGGTCATTCCGGCAGAAAGCTCGCTTACCACATGGTCAATGCCAAATATCATAAGCTCTGTACTGCTGTCCTGGCGAAGCTCTCCGTTTACCCTGGACTGAATGGAAAGCCTGGGCGGATAGGGAAATTCCTCCGCGGTAACAATACAAGGCCCCATGGGAAGAAATCCATCCAGGCTTTTGCCGAAATACCACTGCTTATGACGGGTCTGAAGGGTTCTGGCGCTCACATCATTGATCACCGTATAACCGAAAATATAATTTTTCACCTCGGAGACAGGCACATTTTTTGCGTCCTTTCCAATAATAACCGCCAGTTCAGCTTCGTAATCCAAATCCTGCACTAACTCCTTATGACTGGGAATTTCAGCGCCTGTACCCGTAGCTTCGCTGACCCGTTTTGAGAAATATACGGCAAAGGGGCGCTCTCCGCCAAAGGCCTCCTTCTTATAGCGGGCCGATTCCTCTGCATGGGCCATATAATTGATGCCCAGGCAGATCACATCCTGCACAGGATGAGGAATAGGCGCAAGAAGGATAGCCTCCTCTGCGGGAACTGCCCCTTTGATTTTATAAGGATCCTGTCCTGACACATACTCCAGAAGCTGCTTTTCAGACTCACTGATGCCCTCGATCAGCTCCTGCATGGTTTTATAATCCATATCCAGAGAGCGCAACGGATAGATCCATGTTCCATCCCTGTTTATAACGCCCAGTCTTCTCTTATGTTCAATCTCATATGTAACAAATTTCATTGACGGCCTCCTGTATTCTGCACTCACTTATTGTCTACTGTACCACATTTTTCCGATTTTTTCTACTTTTCGGCTCTGATTTCTATTTTTTCAGTCTCTTACTGCTGCGCATCCCTGAAAATCCTTCCCAGCTGTATCACCACTGTAGGAAGAAATGCAGCCATTCCTACAGCCGCCGCCTGAACCGGCATGAGATCGGATGCGGCAAAAAACATCTGCAGCCCCGGCACAAAAAGAACCGCTGCCAAAAGAATGCTCCCAAGCATAAATGCCGCCAGACTGCCCGGATTGCTGAGAAGGCCAAGCTGTATGATCGAATAGCTGCTGCGGCAGTTAAAGCCGTGAAACAGACGCGCCAGTGTAAGCGCAGAAAATGCCATGGTACAGGCCAGAGCTTCTCCCCCCTGTCTCATTCCCAGGCTCCAGGCCCACATGGTTGCTCCCGCCATCAGGCCGCCCTGAAAAAAGATCTGTCCGACAAAGCCGGGAGTCAAAATCCCTTCCTTCGGGTCTCTGGGCGGTTTCTTAAGCAGTCCATCCTCTGCCGGCTCCATCCCAATGGCGATTGCCGGGAGAGAATCGGTGATCAGGTTGATAAACAGCAGATGAACCGGAGCAAAGGGAAGGGGAAGCCCCAAAAGCGAAGTGTAAAGGACGCACAGAATCCCTGCCATATTTCCGGACAAAAGAAACTGGATGGCATTTTTAATATTGCGGTATACGTTTCTTCCATTGGCAGCAGCCTTGATAATCGTAGCAAAATTGTCATCCGCCAGAATCATGGAGGCGGCATCCTTTGACACCTCTGTTCCTCCCATACCCATAGCAATGCCGATATCTGCTTTTTTCAGGGCGGGAGCATCATTTACCCCGTCGCCCGTCATGGCTACGATATGCCCCCGGTTCTGCCATGCTTTTACAATGCGTATTTTATGCTCCGGAGATACGCGGGCATAAACAGAAATCTGCGGCAGCTTTTTTTCCAGTTCTTCTTCTGTCATCTGATCCATCCGGGCTCCTGTAAGCGCCAGATCTCCGGGCAAAAAAATGCCGATCCGGCCTGCTACAGCCATTGCCGTTGTCCGGTGATCTCCTGTGATCATCACCGTGCGTATTCCGGCCTGACGGGCCGCAGCCACTGCCGGGCGTGACTCCGGCCGGGGCGGATCCATCATTGCCGCAAGCCCCAGAAACACAAGGTCTGTTTCCGGATCCTCCTGCCATTTGGCTCCGAACCGGCAGGCAAATGCCAAAATCCTGAGCCCCCGTAAGGACCATTCCTGATTCTGATTTAAAATCGCCGCCCGGTCGGAAGCAGAAAGCTGTCGTGACGGAACAAGATCTGCTCCGGCAGGATTTATGATCCGTGTGCAACGCTCCAGCAGCACATCCGGAGCACCCTTAACAAACATGATTTCTTCCCCCTGCACCTCATGGATGGTCGTCATTCTCTTTCTTGCAGAATCAAAGGGAATCTCCCCTTTTCTTGGACAGCACAGGCGCAGCTGTTCCGGGACTGCTCCGGCAGCCTGAACCATATGAAACAGGGCCAGCTCCACCGGATCCCCCTCCTTATCCCCGGCAGATGGAGATGTATTATTATTTAAAGCGGCTGCCATTAAAAAGAGCTTCGCATCCTTTTTTCCTGATCCCGCATACTCTTTCAGCTGATCCGTCTCCATTTCTCTTCCATTGATGTAGACCGCCTCTGTTTCCATACGGTTCTGAGTCAGCGTTCCCGTCTTATCAGAGCAGATCACAGATACGCAGCCAAGGCTTTCCACTGCCTTTAAATCCTTGATGATCGCGTGCTCCCTTGCCATTTTCTGGGTTCCCATGGCCTGGACAATGGTAACAATGGAGCTTAATGCTTCCGGGATTGCCGCCACAGCCAGAGCCACAGCAAACATCAACGCGTCCAGTACAGGTTCCTTCCGGTAAACACTGAGTCCAAAAACCAAAACACAGATTCCCATAATGCCAAGCGCCAGATGACCGGAAAAATGGTCCAGGCTGATCTGCAGGGGTGTTTTCTGTACCTCTGCCCGGTTCATCAAAGAAGCGATCGAACCGATCTCCGTATTCATTCCTGTGGCTGTAACTACTGCGGCAGCCCGCCCGGAGGTAACCAGAGAACCGGAAAATACCATATTGACCTGATCTCCGGGAGACAGCCGCTCTCCTTCCGTTCTCAGACACCCGGTATGTTTTTCTGCGCTGAGCGATTCTCCGGTAAGAGAGCTTTCATTCACCGTAAGTCCATAAACTTCCAGCAGCCGTCCATCTGCCGGTACCAGGCTTCCGGCCTCTAAAATCATCAGGTCTCCCGGCACTACGTTCGAGGAAGGAATGGTAACCGACTGTCCCTCTCTCACTACCCTGGCCTCAGGAGAGGACAGCTTTTGAAGGCTTTCCAGGGATTTTTCCGCCTTCCTGTGCTGGATCGTTCCCAACAGGGCATTTAAAAACAAAACCGTAAAAATAACCAGAGCGCTCTCCGGATCTCCTGTAGCCATGGATATCCCGGCAGCGATCATTAAGATCACTACCAGAAGATCCTTAAACTGACTTAGAAAAATCTGCCACCAGGGTACAGCCTCCCGCTCATATAGAACATTTTCCCCATATTTTTCCAGCCTGGAATGGGCCTCTGCATCGGTCAGCCCCCGGCGGCAGGAGGAAAGCTCCCTTAAAACCTCTTCCTCTGATCTGCTGTACCATTCTGTCATTCCGGCTCCCCCTTTTATACTCTGGATCTGTAAAAACCGCAACGAAAAATGCTCCCGGGACCATCCTTGAGCGGCCCCGGAAGCATCCGGTCTGTACACTCTGTTTAATTTATGAAAAAGGGAGGTCTGTTATGACATCAGCCAAATATCATGCCAAATACGACCTTCATCCCCTCGGATATGGAGGATTTTTCAATGTATTCCTCTCTGGTATGAGCGCCTTTGCCCCGGTAGCAGCCCACGCAGACGCTGGGGATTCCCAACGACATGGGGATATTGCAGTCTGTGGAACCGGAGCCTGTCTGGGGGCGCTGCCCTGTAACCTGCGCTGCAGCCATGCAGGCCCGCTCTAAAAGAGTCCTCTGGCGCTCCGGGTCAATGCTGCCGGAGCAGGGACGAATCCCTAAAACCTCCGTTTCGATCTCCATCCCCTGCGCTCTGGCCTGTTCGATCACTTTATCAAACTGATCCTGCATATAGTCCAGATGTTCCCTCCGGTCTGAACGGAACTCATAAAGCATATGAGCCTCCTGAGCAATGGTATTAACCGATGTTCCGCCCTGGATCTGGCCTACATTAAAAGTCGTTTTTCCCTGCTTAGGAATCTGGATCCGGTACAGCGCTCCAATGATGCCTGCCAGCCTTTCAATGGCATTTTCCCGGCCGAAATCATTAAAGGAGTGTCCTCCTTTCGTGCGCACTGTGACCTTAAATCGCTTAGATCCCACAGCCTGGTCTACGATCTTATCCAGCTGGCTGTCAAAGGTACAAAAAGCTGTGATCCGACCGGCATAATCCTCGCATATGTTCCGGACGCCCTTTAGATTTCCCAGCCCTTCTTCCCCGGAATTGCATACAAACAAAAGCCCCGGGCGGTCAGAGGGATACACCTCCTCAAGGCGCCCTTCCCGGATGGCCTCTGCCAGATACTTTGCCCCAAGGAGCAGGCAGACAAGACAGGCTGTATCATCCCCAATGCCCGGACAGAAGATACGGTCTCCTTCCTCTTTTAAAGGCAGCTCCTCCTCATCAGGAAATACCACATCCGTATGGGCCATATAGACCTCCAGGCCATTTTTTTCACGGATCACGGCCGGCCAGACAACATTTAATGCCTCATCTATATATACCCCTTCTGCCCCCTGCTCTTTTAACCACCGGGAACAGAATTCCGCCCGTTTTTCCTCATGGTTTGAGGGCGCAGGAATCCTGGCAATAGTTCTTAAAAGTTCCAGGGCCTCCTCCTCATGTTCTCTGATAAACACTTCCATTGACTCACTGAGCATCTTTTTTTCCTTCTTTCTCCCGGACCGTTTTTTCAGGCAGAACCTCCGGGTTCTCCATAAATACACAGACTGCCCGCGCTCCGATCATAACCTTTTTCTGATCCTTTAATACAGGGCCTTTTCCCTCCGGCCAGAAACCGTTTACACTGTCCTCGGCTGTATTGAAAACCATCTGCCATGCCCTTCCTTTGGGGAGATTCGGCAGCGCAAATTCATGTGGCTCCCAGTGCATATTATAGGCTGTATAAAAGCTGGTTTTTTCTGTATCCTCTGAATAATCTCCGCAGTAAAATGCGCCGAACTGACGGCTGCACCGGTCAAATTCCGGCTGCCATGCCTTCTCTCCGTGATAGGACAGATCCGGCAGTCCCACCCCCCGGTAATCCATCAGTCTGGGTTCTTTCGCCATATGGAACAAATCATGGGACTTTCTGAATGAGATCACCTGTTTTACAAAGGCAAATAGATCCTTATTACGCCGTATAAGCCCCCAGTTCAGCCAGGAAATTTCATTGTCCTGACAGTAGGAATTGTTATTTCCCTGTTTGGTCTGCCCAAACTCATCACCAGATAGAAGAAGGGGCGTTCCCTGGCTTAAAAACAGAAGAAGCAGGGCATTCTTTAACTGACGAAGCCGCAGACTGAGAACTTTTTTCTTTCTCACCGGCCCCTCTGCCCCGCAGTTCCAGGACTGATTCTGGTCTGAGCCGTCCTGATTATCTTCCCCATTGTCCTCATTATGCTTTTCGTTATAGGAAACCATGTCCATCATGGTAAAGCCGTTTACATTTGCCATGTAATTGATGACTCCCATATGATCCGGATTGTGGCGGATATGGTAGGACAGCGCACTTAACATCCCCTCATCGCCCTTTAAAAAGCGTCTCATATCCATCATAAAGCCGGAATTATACTCACAGATGCGGCGGGAATCCCCCTCCTTCCAGCCTTCTCCCCACAGCTTTAAATTCTTTAAATAAGGGTCTTCCGCCAGCAGGGAAAGAGGTGCAAAACCTACCAGATGAACGCCGTCTACATGGTATTCCATCGCCCAGAAGCGCACCACATCCAGCACATATCCCGGCGCTTCACTTCCGTCAAAATACAGTTCGATCACCAGTTCAATCCCTGCATGGTGAAGAGCCTTTACCATCCGTTTAAACTCTGCCGACGGATCCCCGGATGAACAATAGGAGGCCTTGGGAGCAAAATAAAAGCCGCTGCAGTAGCCCCAGTAATTAAGCTTTACAGGCTCTGTATGAGAATGCCTTTCTTCCTGATCTTCTCTCCGCATCCCCTGGGGAAGACCGAAAATTTCGGATTTTTCCGGAAAGATAATTTCATTAAATTCCACCGGAGGCATCATTTCCAACGTGGTAATCCCCAGCTCTTTAAGATAGGAAATCTTTTCAATTACTCCTTCAAAGGTTCCCCTCTTTTCCGGACTCAGACCAGAAGAAGCATGCTTTGTAAAACCTCTGGGATGGATCTTGTAAATGATGCAGTCCTGAGCAGGAACAGCCGGAAGCCGGTCATCTTCCCAGTCAAAATCCGCACCTTTTTTCGGAAATACTGTATGGATCCCGCCTGTTCCCCGTTCTTTATGGCCCCAGCGTCCGCAGCCTGCAAACTGCCGTCCAAACGGATCTGCTGCCTCCTTTCCATCCTCCTCAAAGGCGTATTCCAGACCCTCAAACTCTCCCTTTACGGTCATAAAGTGTACATTTCCCATCCGTCCCTCATGGGGGAAGGGGATTCTGGCGACAGGCTGCCTGCTCCCTTTTTTGAAGAGAAGCAGCCCGCAGCTTTCTGCCTCCGAAATAAAACACACATCAAAGCCATCCCCATTCGCCGCCACACCAGGCGGATAGATCCGGCTTTTGTCTGCCACCGCAATATAATCCTGTTTCATCTATATACCGCCTTTCACTGAATTCATACTCTACTGCTCTGCAATCTTTGCAGCCAGCTCTTCCAGATACATCCACCGCTCCATCTTCTCCTCTAAAGCGGCTTCCGCCTCCTCCTTCTCTGCCATGAGCTGGTTCAATTTTACAAAATCATGGGCTGAAGCCTGGATTTCCTGTTCCAGAGAGGAAATCCTCTCCTCCAGGTCTGCCATCTCACCTTCGATGGTTTCATAGTCCCTCTGCTCCTTATAGCTGAATTTCAGCTTCTGGGGGCCGCGGGTGCGCTGGGTTTTTCCGTTTGTACGGACTTCGGTTTTCCCTTCCTGTCCGCCTCCCGGCTGTCCTCCTTCTGCTTCTGCCCTTTTTAGGCAGGCATTCTGATAATCCGTATACCCGCCTTCATACTGCTGTACCCTTCCATCGCCCTCAAAGGCAAAGATCCTGTTTACAACGCGGTCCAGGAAATACCGGTCATGGGATACGGTAATCACAATCCCCGGGAAGGTGTCCAGATAATCCTCCAGGATCACCAGCGTCTGAATGTCCAGGTCATTGGTAGGCTCGTCCAGAAGGATCACATTGGGCGCTTCCATCAGGATACGGAGCAGGTACAGCCTGCGCTTCTCCCCTCCGGAGAGCTTTCCGATCACCGTATACTGAACACTGGACGGAAATAAAAACCGCTCCAGCATCTGGCTGGCGCTGATGCTTCCATCTTTTGTTTTCACATATTCTGCAGCGTTTTTAATATAATCAATGACGCGCAGGCTCTCGTCCATGGCTTCATTTTCCTGGGAAAAATAACCCAGCTTTACCGTCTGTCCGATTTCTGTTGTACCGGAATCCGGCTGTACCCAGCCTGCAATGATCTTCATCAGAGTAGACTTTCCGCTTCCGTTGGGGCCGATAATTCCCACACGGTCATTTTTCAGGAAAATATAGGTGAAATCCTTTAAGAGCACCTTATCTCCGTAGGACTTGGAAATGCCCTTCAGCTCTACCGTAGTCCGTCCCAGACGGCTGGCAATGGACTCTAACTGTACATTTCTGTCATACTGGGGCCCCTCCTGGTCACGCAATGCCTCATAGCGCTGGATATGGGCCTTCTGCTTGGTTGAACGGGCTCTGGCCCCTCTCTGCATCCAGGCGATCTCTGTCCTTAAAATGGACTGGCGCTTGCGCTCTGTGGCCTCTGCCATCTCTATCCGCTCTGCTTTAAGTTCCAGGTATTTTTCGTATCCTCCCTGATAGCTGTAGAGCTTTCCCTTGTCCAGCTCCACGATCCGGCTGGTTACACTGTCCAGAAAATACCGGTCATGGGTGATCATCAAAAGAGCGCCCTTAAAGGCCTTTAAATATGCCTCCAGCCACTCTGCCATGCCGCTGTCCAGATGGTTGGTCGGCTCGTCCAGAATCAGCAGATCTGCCGTACTTAAAAGAACGCTGGCTAAAGCTACCCTCTTTCTCTGTCCGCCGGAAAGAGTATCTATCTTTGCCTCGCAGTCCGGCACCTCCAGACGGTTTAACATAGAGCGGGCCGCTGCCTTTAACTCCTCCTTTGAGGAAAAATGAGGCTCATTTTCATTTTCACGCACAATGGCCTCCAGCACGGTTTCTCCATCCTGAAATTCCGGGATCTGGGGCAGATACCGGATATACAGGCTGCGTCCCTTCACCACCGAACCCTCATCCGGCTCCTCCAGGCCTGCCGCAATCCGAAGGAGCGTGGACTTTCCGGTTCCGTTGATTCCGATCAGGCCGACCTTTTCCCCCTCATTGATGGAAAATGCCGTATCGTCAAACAGCAGACGTTCGGTATATGATTTCGTTAAATGCTCAATGGTAAGAAGATTCATGGATCCGTTTCCTTTCCTTTATCGCTATTCAATCACCAGCTCCACCGGACAATGGTCCGAGCCAAATACCTCTGTATGGATTCCTGCGCTTACCAGACGGTCCTTTAAGGCCTCGCTGGTACAGAAATAGTCGATGCGCCACCCGGCATTCTTCTCTCTGGCCTTAAAACGGTAGGACCACCAGGAATACACGCCCTCTGTATCCGGATTAAAATAACGCCAGGTATCAATAAAACCGGCATCCAGAAGCTCTGTAAATTTCCCACGCTCCTCATCGGTAAAACCGGCATTTTTCCGGTTGGTTTTGGGATTTTTCAGGTCAATCTCTTTGTGGGCCACATTCAGATCCCCGCAGAAAATCACCGGCTTTTTCTCCTCCAGCTGCTTCAGATAGGCTAAAAATGCTGCTTCCCATTCCATGCGGTAATCCAGCCTTGCAAGGCCGTCCTGAGAATTGGGAGTATAGCAGGTAACAACGTAATAATCGCCAAACTCAGCCGTGATCACACGGCCCTCATGGTCATGCTCCTCAATCCCCAGACCGTATGATACAGAAACCGGCTCCTCCTTACAGAATAAAGCCGTTCCGGAATACCCCTTCTTCTCTGCATAATTCCAATACTGAAAATACCCCGGAAGTTCAAGGTCAATCTGTCCCTCCTGAAGCTTGCTCTCCTGAATACAGAATACATCCGCATCCGCCTCCTTAAAAAAGTCCAGGAACCCTTTTCCCACACAGGCCCGCAGGCCGTTTACATTCCATGAAATCAGTTTTTTCATACAGAACTCCTTTCCTGATCCAAAAAGCCCTACTGCGGATATTCCAGTCTGGATTCCGGATAGCTGTCAATCTGTTCCAGCACCTTTAAGTATCTTGCAGCCAGATACTTTGCCATCCCCAGATTCATATCCAGATAATTGCCGCAGTCCCTTGCAGAAGCCCCCGGCACTTCCCCCTCAAAATCACGGATAAAGGTAAATAACTCTACCATCAGAGGCAGAATCTCCCTTGAGGCCAGATCGCCTGCCAGCAGCAGATAAAAACCGGTGCGGCAGCCCATAGGGCCAAAGTAAATGGTACGGCTTCCATATTCCTTATGGTTTCTTAAAAAGGTAGCTGCCAGATGCTCAATGGTATGCATCTCCGCCGTATTCATCACCGGCTCCTCATTGGGAGAGGTCATACGCAGGTCAAAGGTCGTAATCACCTGATCCCCTACCTGATCTTTTCTTGAAACATATACCCCCGGCTGAAGCCGGATATGGTCGATGGTAAAACTTGCAATTTTTTCCATTTTGAATCTTCTCCTTTTCTTCATTATCTCGCTGCCTGCGGTGTGCACTGCACACCACAAACCGCCTCTTCTTCCATCCGAAAAGGCAGGACCCTTTGTCCAGATCCTGCCTCCATCTTGTGCCAAAACGCACCTTATAATCAATCATCCTGCTCGTCGCTTTCAGCAACGGTAAATGTAAATCTCTTTCTAGCCATCTCATCGCTTTCCAGATACTCATCATATGTGGTGATCTTGTCAATGAGCTTTCCATTGATGATTTCCATGATGCGGTTGGCTGTTGTCTGTACGATCTGATGGTCACGGGAGGAGAAGATCATCACACCCGGGAACTTGATCATACCACGGTTTAACGCATCAATAGACTCCATATCCAGGTGGTCTGTAGGCTCGTCAAGCATCAGTACATTTGCACCGGAAATCATCAGCTTGGACAGCATACAGCGAACCTTTTCGCCTCCAGAAAGAACCTTTACCTTCTTTACACCATCCTCGCCCGCAAAAAGCATACGGCCCAGGAAACCACGCACATATGTTACATCCTTTTCAGGAGAATACTGGGTCAGCCACTCTACGATAGTATCGTCATTTGCAAACTCAGCGGAGTTGTCCTTGGGAAAATAAGACTGGGTAGTTGTCAGACCCCACTTATAGCTTCCCTCGTCGGGTTCCATCTCACCTGCAAGAATCTTAAAGAGAACGGTCTTTGCACGCTCGTTTGGCCCTACCAGAGCAACCTTGTCCTCTCTTCCCAGAATAAAGGAAATGTCGTCAAGAATCTTCTCGCCGTCAATGGTCTTGCTTAAATGCTCTACGGTCAGAACCTCATTTCCGATCTCACGGGAGGGACGGAAGTCAATGTAAGGATACTTTCTGCTGGATGGCTTAATATCGTCCAGCTCGATCTTTTCCAGGGCGCGCTTACGGGAGGTTGCCTGCTTGGACTTGGAAGCATTTGCAGAGAAACGCTGGATGAACTCCTGCAGCTCCTTAATTTTCTCTTCCTTCTTCCGGTTGGCTTCCTTCATCTGCTTAATAATCAGCTGGCTGGACTCTACCCAGAAATCGTAGTTTCCGGCATACAGCTGAATCTTGCCATAGTCGATATCTGCAATCTGTGTGCAGACCTTATTTAAGAAATAACGGTCATGGGATACCACGATAACGGTATTTTCAAAGTTAATCAGAAACTCTTCCAGCCATGCAATGGCGTCCAGATCCAGGTGGTTGGTAGGCTCGTCCAGAAGCAGGATGTCAGGATTTCCGAATAATGCCTGTGCAAGAAGCACCTTTACCTTCTGTGCGCCCAGAAGATTTCCCATCTGGGAATAGTGGAACTCAGGGCCGATGCCAAGGCCGTTTAACAGGCTCTCTGCATCAGACTCTGCTTCCCAGCCGTTCATGGTGGCAAACTCGCCTTCCAGCTCTGCCGCCTTGATGCCGTCCTCGTCTGTGAAGTCCTCCTTCATGTAGATGGCTTCTTTTTCCTTCATAATCTGGTACAGTCTGGCATTTCCCATGATAACCGTATCAAGCACTGTATACTCGTCATATTTGAAATGATCCTGCTGTAAGAAGGAAAGTCTCTGTCCCGGTGTAATGGCAATCTCACCGCTGGTCGGCTCTAACTGGCCGGACAGAATCTTTAAAAATGTAGACTTTCCCGCACCGTTTGCACCGATCAGTCCATAGCAGTTACCCTCGGTGAATTTGATATTCACTTCCTCAAACAATGCCTTCTTGCCTACGCGAAGGGAGATATTATTTGCACTAATCATGTCTCTTACCTTTCTTGGAATCTTATTTTTATCGTTCCTCGTCAAAAGAGGGGTCAGAATCTGGCCCCTCTTTTTATGTTTCTCTCAATATCAGATTGTACAGGGAAAATGGGGTTTTTGCAAGGGGATTTTCGGAAAAATCAAAAAATACGTAAATTGAAAAAGTGAAATCTACCTTTTTGTTAAAAGCTAGACTTTAGTCTTACATAATGATAGAAGTGACTCTTTCATGCGAAAGAATACTTCCCCTTTGACTGGTTGACTATTTTACACCCTTGTAGCTGGAATACTGTCAATGGCTTGTTGTTTACGATACCAAGTACCATTGACAGAGTTCCCGCTACAAGGGTATCATATATCCCCAACAGTCAAAAATATTACAATAACTATAATTCCATATAGAATTTACCCTTACATACAGACTTTACTTTTTCAATTCACTTCTTTTTCTCTTTTTAAGAGAAAAGTTTCTGCTTTACCAGTCTTTTACAGAACCATCAAAAGCTCGCTTTGCCGCATTACTTCCCCGTTCATTTGCCGGATACAGTTCTTCTGCATTTTCTGAAAGCTCAACCCCTATGCCCGGCGCATCCGGAATCATCAGACAGCCATTTTCAAAATGAAGGGGCTCTTTTACCATGGCATCCTCTGCTCCATTTAAGCAGAAGCCAGGAAGTTCCTGAATCCCAAGATTTGGAATTGAAGCACAAAGCTGCAGACACGCAGCCGTTGATACCGGCCCAAGCGGATTATGAGGAATGACAAGTACATCATGAGCCTCCGCCAATGCACAAATCTTTTTGCTGGTTGTAATCCCGCCAACAGCACACACATCCGGTCGGATATACTGGCACCCATGCCGTGCCATAACCGTTTCAAACTCCTTCAGATTAATAAAACGCTCACCTGTTGCAATCGGTACCGGCACCTTAGCAGCTACTTCTGCCATTGCATCCGGATTATCCGGCGTAATCGGATCTTCAAATACCATCGGACGATATTTTGCCACCTCATTTCCAAAGGTAATGGCCTCCGGTACATTCATTCCACGGTGTGCTTCCAGAACAAAATCAAAATCTGAACCAACAGCCTCCCTACATACCCGAACTTTTTCCAATTCTTCTTCAATCCGTCCAGAGAAAAATTCGTCTCGTCCATCGTTGCGTGTCTTAACCGGGCCGTTCACAAAAATCTTGGCTGCAGTAAATCCCTGCTCCTTCAAAGCCCGATATCCTTCTGAAAGTTCTGTCAAAGATTCCGCCTTTGTCATAATAGAGGCATAAACACGAACTTTTTCACGCACTTTTCCACCAAGCATTTCATAAACCGGTACGCCCAGGGCCTTTCCCTTTATATCCCAAAGAGCAATGTCAATGGCAGAAATCGCACTCATAATCACGGATCCGCGAAAATAAACAGAACGATAAAAGTTCTGATTAAAATCTTCAATCCGAAATGGATCTTTATCGATCAAATAAGAAGAGAACTTCTGAATGGCAGCAGCAGTGGCATCCAGATATCCCCAATTTCCCGCTTCACCAAGTCCAACAATTCCAGCATCTGTATAAATCTTCACAAACAGATAATGCTTCGCATAAATCAGTTTCACATCTGTAATCTTCATCAATCTACTATCTCCTTAAAATGATAATTCAAAAACTCGCAATGCAGCTTAAGCGCACGCTCCCATCCATCTGTACGATTCGTGGTAAATCCATGCATTGCTTCCGGGATCCGCTTTGCTGTTACCGTTACACCGGCTTCTATAAGGCGTGCTGCAAATTTTTCTGTTTCTTTGCAAAGTGTATCATGTCCAGCAGATAAAACAAGACAGTCTGGGAAATTAGAGAGCTGTTCATCTGAAGCTAAAAGCGGCGAACAGCTTGCTTTTACTGCATCTTCTTTTTCACAGTAAAATTCCATATACTCTGCTTCTCTTTCCGCTCTTGCAACAAACCAAGGATCCTTCTTTTGCTCCTCATTTAAACGCACAAACGGATCTGCCGTATGATCAGCAGGCATATATTCCATCAGCAGCGCACACGGATGAAGTTTGTGAAACGCCGCATCATGAATGCATATTGCTGCTGTAAGATTTGCACCCGCACTATGTCCCGCAAATGCGATACGGTTCACATCAATCCCCATTTCCTCCCCATGCAGAAAAGCCCATGCCGCCACACCATAACACTCATTTAACGCTGCTGGATAAGGATTTTCCGGCGCCAGACAGTAATCTACATCCCATATTATGCAATCGAAATGCTCCAGCAAATAAGAGCAATAACGCCGATCCCGATCAAGGCGGCCTTTGATAAAACCGCCTCCATGAAAATTAATCAACAGAGGGCATTTTATTTGATGTGACTTACTCAATTTTAGTTCATAAATATGAACATGGCAGCCATTATCTGTATCAAGATAAAACTCTCTTTGTTCGCCCAGAAGTGTTTCCAACTCTTCTTTACTGACCACACCAAAATTATCCTTAAGGCGAATCTTCTTCGCTGCTTCAATCATTTCTTCTCTTGTCATCCAAACACACTCCAATCATATCCCTGACTCTTAAAATATCAGAATGCCGGAAATACTGTCATTGTATAGAAAATATACACAATTGGAAGGAACAGGGAAATCAGTGCACCACTCTTTACCAGAGAGGGAAGGGTATAGCCGCCGTCTGCCATACACATGGGAACTGCCGGAGTTGCCATAGGTGTTAAAAATGCCGTTAAACTTCCTGCCTGTACTAAAATCATCAGTCCGATGGGATTCGCCCCCAGAGAGGAACAGGTTAAAAGACAAATCGGTACAAATACGGCTGATACTGCACGGTTCAGCATAAACTGTGTCACAATAAACGGAATAATAAAGAACAAGGCACCAAGCACATAGTTGTTATGGGTTCCGCCAACTGCCGCTGCAAGCGCATTTCCGATCATTTCGCCAGCTCCGGTATTGGTAAGTGCCGTACCCAGAGCAAGCGCTCCAACATAAAGCATCAGCATATCCCACGGAATATCGCGCAGTGCATTTTTCTGATCTACGACACCGAAAAGTACCATCAGCAAACTGCCAAGCAGTGCGATCAGCCATGTAGGCTGCCCAATCTGTGCTGAGAAGATCAAAGCGAAAATCGTCATAAAGAAAATGGCAATACCGATTTTATCTACCATAGGGGAAAGGGAAGACTGAGTACCGGAAGTCTTCTGCTCTCTTGCCTCAATTGCAATAAGAGGCTGCTTTGGAGTGAATTTCGGTGCAAGCAGTAATGCCCATCCAATTACAACAAACAAAACCGGCCAGGCTCCCATCAGGAAATAAATGGGTTCAAAGGTCATACCGCTGAATCCATAGCTCTCCATAAATCCGGTAAACTGTCCTGCAGTCTGGATTGCTGTGGGAAGAGGAAGGATCCCGCTGCAGGCCACACATACGACCATGATTGGAAACATATACATAGAGCGGCTGTTTTCCGTCTTATCACAAAGAGCAACAAGAAGCGGAGATACAATTGCGTAAACTACCATCGGGCTGGCAATAAAGTTTGTTAAAATAGCTGCCAGAATCAAATATCCCAAATAAGCCATCTTAAAAGACCCTTTCGTCATACGCAAAATTCCGTTACACATTTTATCCACCATACTGGTGCGGCGGAAGCCTGCTGCAACCACAAACATAGTCGCCATCAAAATCGTGTTGGTATTGGCAAATCCAGCCAGTGCGCCATTTGCATCTACACATCCGGCAATAAAAAGCGCACATAGGGACAACAACGCAGTCAGCCACATGGGAATTTTATTCATCATGTAACTGACCAGGGTACATGCAAAGATTACCATACATAATATCATTTGCGTGCTCATAACTTCATTCCTCGCTTTCTTTTGCAGTTCCTTTTCGGAGTCTGTTTTCTGTTAATTCTAATGTAACAAAAACCACAAAATTGTGCGCTGTTATTATTCTGCACTTTTAAATGCCATTTCTATCTTTGTAAAAAAAGCCCCTGTAAAACAGCTATATACAAAAGAAAGAAATCCAAATATTTTCCCTATTACTTTTGCATTCATCAAGCTCTTCTTTTTTGTGCATTTTGTCCAATAAAATCCATATATCGAAATTATGAATTATCAAATATAGGTTGACAATACTAAAAATCTACATTAAATTAAGAAACAGTAAACATATTTAAAAATCTTATCCGAAGAATATAACAGAGGAAATATTCAGATTTATGAAAAGGAGAATTTTCATGAAAGAAGCCTATTTTGAATTTCAATTTCCACGAGACAACTTATATTTATCTATTTTTTCTCATAAAATCATGAACTACCGCTATCACTGGCATCCAACTGACTATGAGCTGAATATCCTGCTCAGTGGTACACAGGAATATTTTCTGGACACAAAAACCTATACGCTTTCGGAAAATGATGTAATTCTGCTTCCTCCTGGAATTGGCCATGCCTCTCACTCATGGGATGGCAGTGCCTACTCCCTGGTAATCCATTTTTCAAAAACTGCATTTAAACCTTATGTAAAGAAAGGATATATGCTGGATTTCCCAAAATGCAGAAGCAGTAAAGAAATACAACAGGAACCTGGGTTTTCCCGCCTGCGCTTCTATGCCGCACAAATCATGCTGGCTGCCCAATCCGGTGAAACCTATTCTCAATTAGAAATCAAAGCAAGCATGGAGCTTCTGATTTCCACTCTGGGCAGTATGTTTTCTCCTCAAGTAATCAAAGCACCTGACGAAGAAGCTGAACGCCATCAGGAAACTGTGAAAAAACTTCTTTCCTATATCGAAGCCCACTACCGCGAAAAACTGACATTAGAGGAGCTTGCGGAATCTGTTCAATACAACCGGACGTATCTTTCTACTTTGTTTAGGAATACTGTGGGCGTTAACTTTTATGAATATCTTATGCGCGTCCGCTTTCAAAAAGCACTCAGCGAACTGGCAGAAACAAACAAAAATCTGACTGACATTGCTCTGGACAACGGTTTTTCTGATTTAAAATCCTTTAACGCCCGTTTCCGTAGTGTCCTGCACTGCATGCCGTCCGAATACCGCGCAAAGCTGAATCCTGCATATATTATGCCGGCCGAACAACGCAACTTCATTTCCTGGGAAGAACCTCATCTGAAAAACAAACTGCTGGAATATGCGCATTTAGGATAGCTGAAAAAAAGGGGAGCTCTTCCTGTAAGATTTAGGCTTTTGGAAGCCTTGAGTCAAAACAGGAAGAACTCCTCTTTTCCGTGTTTCCTATTTTAGGGCATAGTTATCCCTTGTCTGGATTTTTTATCCTTCTTTTCTGTCTAAGCTGGGATGCAAGCACATCAGCAGCTCACAAAATTATCACTTTAAACCTTTTTTCGCCTGTGATTTCATAAACTGTCTTCTGTATTTCCCTCTGGTTGCACACATCAATAGAAAATCCATGCCAAAACGCTCCATATTCCTTTCCAGAATATGAACACTGTGGTCTAACTCCACCCAAAAAACCTCTGTTTCGCATAATTTCTCCATTTGAGCCAATTCCATTCTACCCCTTAGACCCATCCCTTACAAAAAACCATTTTTTATTTATATATGGAAAAATCTGAGGTTCATCATTTCACTCTCCTACTCCCCCTTCTCAATCTCCACCGGAAAATTCATCCCCTCAGAGGTCACATACGTCACCCAGATCGAATCTCCGCTGTCCTCTGACAGCGCACCGTCCTCTATGGGGCAGTTATCCTTTAAAAAGCTCAGTTCTCTTCCGTCCGCTGTTTTCATCGCAAAGGAACTCATGGCATTAGCCGTGGTGGTTCCTTCCTCTGTGGAAATCGTCCACTCTTCCTGCTCCGGCAGGGCCACTACCAGATCCACATCCTCCAGTTTTCCAAGCGGCTCGCCGATATAGGCAATGGCAATCTGGACATCCTCTGCAATCTCCGTCTCTACATCCCGGATATCGCTTAGGGAAATCTCATACTCTTTCCCATCATCTGCCAGAAGCGTAAAGGCAGAACCATCTTCTTTTTCCTCAATCACTGTTCCCTGAAGCATATGATAGCGCCCGGCTTCTGCTGGTTCCTCTGTCTGTGCCGGGGTTGTCTCTGTCTCAGAGGGCGTCTCCGATTCTGTGGTTGTCTCTGTCTGCGAAACCGATGAAGACGGCGCCTCCTCCTGATTTTTGCTGCATCCCGAAGCAAGAAGCACTCCTGCCATCACTGCCACAGCTGTCATATATACCTGTTTTCTCATATTCTTACCTCCGGTCTTCCGTCCAAAAACGGAATTTCCATACTTTTACCCAGATGTTACCATTTTTATCTGAAAAATACAAGAAATTTTCCCTTACAGATTCTTAATATTATGCTCGAAACGCGCCTATTCCTCAACAAAAACAGACAGCGCCGGAGGATGCTTTTCTCCTCAGGCACTGCCTGCCATTTATTTTCTCTATCAAATCGTTCCATATCTCCCCAGAAAGCTCTGCGTCCGCTCATTATCTGAGGAAAATACCTCCTCTGGTGTTCCCTCTTCCACGATCACCCCTCCGGCCATAAAAACGACCCTGTGGGAAATATCTCTGGCAAAGGCCATCTCATGTGTTACGATCACCATGGCAATATGGAGATCTGCCAGGGAGCGGATCACCTTCAACACCTCTCCCGTAAGCTCCGGATCGAGAGCTGAGGTAGGCTCATCAAAAAACAGGATCCTGGGCTTTAAGGCCAGGGCTCTTGCGATAGCAACCCTCTGGCACTGACCGCCGGAAAGCTGGTATGGATAGGCGTCTTCTTTATCTTCAAGTCCCATCTTTTTTAACAGCTCTCTGGCTTCTGAATAGACCTCCTCCTTATTGCGCTTCTGTACATGGATCGGCGCATCTGTGATATTTTTCATCACCGAAAAATGAGGAAACAGATTAAAATTCTGAAATACCAGACCATACTGGCTGCGGATTTCCTTTAATTCTGCAGGAGATGCATACTGAATGGAACCGGAATCATTTCCCCATACCGCCTTTTTTCCCAGATAAACCACCTCGCCCCGATCCATGGTTTCCAGCATGGTGGCACAGCGCAGGAGGGTTGATTTGCCGGAGCCTGAAGGGCCGATGATGGAAACGATCTCCCCGTCCTCCACGCTCATTGATATATCCTTTAATACCTTCAGATCGCCGAAGGACTTTTCCACATGATTCAATTCCAAAAGCTTCATTTTCCACATCCTCCTGTTTCTAACGATAATACTCCAGCTTTTTTTCCATCCATTCCATGGTGCAGGCCACAATCAGATTGAAGATGTAATAGAAAAGGCCGGCTGCCACAAAGGGAATCATACTGGTCTGAGAGGATGCCAGCGCCTTTGCAACTGAAAACATCTCCACTACGCTTAGAGTAAACGCCAGCGACGTGTCTTTTACCAGGGTAATCACCTCATTGGTAATCGAGGGGAGGATCCGCTTGATCACCTGAGGCAGAATGATCTTAAAAAAGGTCTGGAACCGGCTGTAGCCCAGGATATAGGCCGCCTCATACTGTCCCTGAGGCATAGACTGAATGCCGCTTCGGTAAATTTCCGCAAAATAGGCGGCATAGTTAATCACAAACCCGATAAAGGTAGCCCAGAGACGGTAGCCGCTTCCTACACGGATGCCGAAAAGATAGTAAGGGCCAAAATAAACCACCATGAGCTGCAGCATCAGGGGCGTTCCCCTCATAATAGAAATGTAAACCTTAACCAGATTTCTGAGGAAACCGTTTTTCGTCATACGGCCAAAAGCCACTATGAGACCCAAAGGCAGAGAAAATACAAGCGTAACCACAAATATCTGTATGCTGGTTCCCATGCCTCCTGCTAACTGTGCAACCATCTGGGAAAGTGTCATTTTACCCATTTTAAACTACCTGCTTTCATTTTCCAATTGTCGTAATGTCCTTGCCAAACCATTTTTCAGAGATGGTCTTTAAGGTGCCGTCCGCAGCCATCTCCTCCAATGCGCCCTGGACTTTATCCTTTAACTCTGTGTTTCCCTTCTTAAAACCGATTGCATACTCCTCTGCCGCCAGCGAATCCTCCAGTATAACAAAATCTGCGTTTCTCTGGCTGATCTGATATCCGGCCACAACTACATCCATAGCAATGGCGTCTACTGCGCCCTGCTCCAGATCCATAAAGGCTGTGTTGTAATCTGCGGTAGTAAGAAGCTGTGCAAAGGTGGCTGTCAGATCAGGAACCTCCTTTAAGGCTGCTTCCGCGGAGGAATCCACCTGACACTCCACTACCTTTCCTGCAAGGTCTGCCTGGCTTTTAATTCCGGAATCCCCTGCCACTACAAACACCTGAGAATTTTCCATGTAGGGCTCGCTCCATGTATATCCGTCCTCCCGGCCGGTCATGGTAAAGCCATTCCAGATACAGTCAATATTTCCCGACTCCAGTTCCATATCCTTTGCATCCCATGCGATAGGCTGGGGCTTATACTCCAGACCCAGGCGCTTTGCAGCCTCCTGTGCCAGCTCCAGGTCAAAGCCTGTATACTCGCCATCATCTCCCATAAATCCCATCGGCGGGAAATCCTGATCAAATCCCACGATCAGGGTACCGCCTTCTGCCTTTGTTTCTCCTTCTGCTTCAGCGGCTTTTTCTGTGGTCTCTGCTGCCTCTGTTTTTGCTTCTGTGGATTCAGCCTTTGTCTCAGCCGGTGCAGATACGGCTCCACCGGAGCAGGCTGCCAGTGACATGGTCATTATAGATACAAGTGCGGCACATACAACTCTTTTTTTCATAATCGTTTCCTCCTCGATGGCGAGCCTTTGGCTTCCTGCTTTTAATCTCCATAAATCGTGTCGGCTCTTATTTGCTAATGTGTTATCATATTAGCACACTAAAGTGTTTTTGTAAAGGGGAAAATGAAAATTATTTCCGCTTCCGTACTTCCGAAGTTATTTTCCCGCAGCCTTTCCATGGTGGTGGAAGTGTGGTATCATGGTTTTTAGAAGAATGGAGTGAACGTAATGAAAATAGTAAGTCCTAAAACATTTATCGTTTCATTACTGCTTGGAATACTTGTTCTCTATAAAGTGTTGTCCATTGATGGCTTTACCGACATACTGTGGATTAGTCTGATGGGATATTGGACCATAAGGGGAATGCGGGTTGCATTTTCACAGGAGTCGGCTGTTTTAATCTTTGCAGCGGGCTATGCAGTGTGGATTGCTCTGTATATTTCAAAGCATAAGAAAATAGCGGTTGAAACCGGAAGTTGGGAAACTGGAAAATTAAATGCCGATAATGAACGGGCATGGAAGCTCTCAGATCTTTGTCATAATGTTATATATTTTATTGCCGCTGTGTTTCTGATCTTTTATTTTATTTTCGGGGATCCGATGATTTATATAAATAATTACAGGCTGAGGACAGCAATGACAAAGATACAGAATGACCGGGTTACACTGGAAGAAACCATACCATTTCAATGGACCAGAGTATACTCCTTTGGACCCTATTTCCCTTTAAAGGATATCGAACGAATTACCAGATCAAAAAGCCCTGCGCTTGATGACAGCATTAGTGAAGGAATGGTAAGCCTGATATTTATGAATCACAGCAGAGTCGTTTCCAGTGTATGCAGATATCCTTCGTCTACAGGGTATTCATTAAATCTTGCTGTTAATGCTGCTTCTGATTTTGATCAATATGATAACTATTCAAGGATAGATTATGGAGATTTAATCGAGTTTGAAGTAACCCTGGAAGATGGAATTGTTAATCTGACAGCTGCTAAACCGGATATTTAGAGGGGATCCGCTGCGTATGAACCGTGGTAAAAATTTAAGGATGAGGGAATGAAATGAACGAATGGAATAAAGCTCAGGCAGGCTATTTATATGACGCCAACTATGACAGGGAAGTTGTGGAAAACAGAACGAAATGCGCTGATCTGTGCTATGAATTTAATCAGTGCAAACCATCGGATACAAAAAAACAGGCGGAAATTATAAAGAAAATAATTGGATGTATTAAAGGAGACTTTGTAATTACAGCGCCCTTTTACTGCGACTATGGGAGCAATATAACGATTGGGAATAATTTCTACACAAATCACAACTGCACAATATTGGATGGGGCTAAGGTTACCTTTGGCGATAACGTATTTATTGCTCCTAATGTTGTTTTTTCAACAGCTGGTCATGCCATAGATGCAGGGCAAAGAGCAAAGGGACTGGAAATCGCACTTCCAATTACTGTCGGTGACAATGTATGGATTGGTGCAAATGTATCTGTGCTGCCGGGAGTTTCGATCGGAAGCAATACAATAATAGGTGCTGGAAGCGTTGTTAATAAAGATATACCTGATGGAGTAATTGCCGCAGGCGTTCCCTGCAGGGTAATTCGCAGAATAACGGAGAAAGACAAGCAAAAATATCCAGAGTATATAGAAATATAGCGAATTTTCTGGTTTACGGAATTGGGAATTGACTGGGCTGAAAGCTAAAATAGAAACAGGAAAGTCGAAAGTTGTAAGGTGACAGTGAAAATGAAATGTACAGTATTTTATGAGAGTTGGCAGCTGGAATGCTGTGGTAAAGCTTTTTCTATAGGTGATATAGTGAAGTGGTTCGTTTATAAAATAGAACGTGAACAGATACTTGCCCCTGTAGACCTCGGAACGATTGACTATTGTTATGAAGCTCATGATGAAAATTGGGAAAAATTATTTGTTCGAAAGGCTTTGAAAAGAAAATCGAAGATATGAGAGCAACAGGGTATATTGTTGAGTTAAATGAATGTTCAATCAGACATTCCAAACAGGAAGAAGTTACATTCAAATAGCTTCCGTTTTTGAAGCTGCCTTTTGGGTGCAGTATAGTCTGTAATATCTTAGCGTTTCTTGATGTTATTATGTGGTATGATTTATAAGTAAAAAACAACAAATTGGAATTTTCACATATAAAATGGGAGTGGACAAAATGAGAATAAGTGGCATAAAGTTTAGAGAGACTTTATTAAGTCAAATGAAGGACTATCTGGATGGAAGAATCACGAAAGAAGAATATTACAATCAAGCAGAACCCTTTTATACTGAATACGCAAATACTTATGAAAATCCACTGTTTTACAAGTGCTTTATGGATAAAGTTCCAGACGCTTGTTTGCTTTATATTGATGAGCCTGGGCTTACTCCAGAAATAAAAGAATCGAGATTCCATGAAGCATTGCAGGAAGCGTATGTGACCTTGGAGAAACTGTGATGTGGCGTAGAGATTTTAATATAGTTGATTAAAATAATAAGGGGCAGATGATACAAGAGGACATCATATTCCAGCTTATCAAATAATCAATCAAAGGAGGAAAACACATGCCCAAACACATTTTAGTAATCTCTACAAGCCCAAGAAAAGGCGGCAACTCAGAGACTCTTGCAAACGAATTTATCCGAGGAGCAGAGGAGTCAGGAAACCAGGTAGAAAAGGTATGCTTATACGATAAAACCATCAGCTTCTGCAAAGGCTGTCTGACCTGCCTGAAAACCAGAACGTGTATCATCCATGATGATGCAGAAATCATTGCACAGAAAATGAAAACAGCAGATGTGCTGGTATTTGCCACTCCGGTTTACTATTATGAAATGAGCGGACAGATGAAGACCATGCTGGATCGTGCAAATCCGCTGTATGATTCTGATTATCAGTTCCGGGATGTTTATCTTTTGGCAGCGGCCGCGGAGGATGAGGATACCGCAGTTGAGGGAGCCGTACACGGACTTTCCGGTTGGATTGCCTGCTTCCCCAAATCCCGTCTGGCAGGAGTCGTATTCGGCGGCGGCGTTGGTGCAGTTGGTGAAATTGCAGGAAATCCAGCTCTTGAAAAGGCCTATGAAATGGGAAAAGCAGTCTGCTAAAATCTATGGAATATACATAGAAAAATGGATGCCGCAAAGTCCGGGCGGCATCCTCTTTTTCTTATATAGCGGTATTTATGCTAATCCTGATATACTACCTTTCCCTCACAGATGGTATACTTCACCTTTCCTGTCATAGTCCGGCCCAAAAATGGGGTGTTGGATACCTTTGATGCAAACTGATCTGCCGTCCATGTTTCATTTTCATCAAAAATAACAAGATCCGCAGGTGCGCCCTCGCAGATCCGGCCACAGTCCAGCTTGTATAATCTGGCCGGGTTTAAGCTCATCTTTTCCATCAGCTCCAGCAGGCTCAAATGGCCAGGCTTCACCAGTTGTTCAATTCCCAGAGAAAGGGCTGTTTCCAGTCCAATAATGCCGCTGGGAGCCTCTGTAAGAGGCTTATCCTTCTCCTCCTTACTGTGAGGCGCATGGTCTGTAGCGATCAGGTCAATGGTTCCGTCCTTTAAGCCGGCAATCAGCATCTGGCGGTCCAATTCCGTACGCAGAGGAGGATTCATCTTCGCAAGAGTTCCGTGTTCCAGCACTGCTTCCTCGGTAAGCGTAAAGTGATGAGGCGTTACCTCAGCCCACACATCTGCCCCCAGCTTCTTTGCCAGGCGCACCAGCTCTACGGAGTAGCCGGAGCTGATATGCTGGACGTCTATTCTGGCTCCTGTTTCCAGAGCGATCATACAGTCTCTTGCTACCAGGGAATCCTCTGCCAGAGAAGGGGAACCATAAATCCCCAGCTGATCGGATACAGCACCATGGTTGATGCCGTTTTCACGGATAAATGATTTATCTTCCTCATGGAAGCTGATCACTGTATCCAGTCTGGCGGCCTCCTCCATAGCCTTAAGCACAAAGGGGCCGTCCATTAAGGGGATTCCGTCATCTGTAAAGCCGGCGGCTCCTGCAGCCAGCAGGCCCTCCATATCGGTCAGTTCTTCGCCCTTAAATCCCTTTGACACAGCGGCACAGCTGAGTACATGGATTCCTGTCTTTTTCCCCTCTTCAAGAACATAGCGCAGCGTTTCCTCATTATCAACTAACGGCTTTGTATTTGCCATACATACTACAGTAGTAAAGCCTCCTTTGGCAGCTGCAGCCGCTCCTGTATGAATATCCTCTTTATAGGTCAGGCCCGGATCTCTGAAATGGACATGAACATCCACCAGACCCGGAGCCGTCACCAGACCCATTCCATCGATTATCTGTTCATATTCCGCTTCTGTTCTTCCTCCCAGCGTATCCGGAGGGCAGATTTCTCTGATGATTCCATCCTCAATCACAAGATCTGCTCTGCTGTCTGTCTTTCCCGCCGGATCCAGTACCCGGCTTCCCTTGATAAGTATCATATAACTGTTTCTTCCTTTCTTTTCCGCAATTTATACTATAACTGAAAGCTTTCCCCCTGACAACGAATTTCCATAATCTTTTCTGCATAGTCAGCTGCACAGGGCAGAGTCTTAAAACGCTCTGTCACGCCAAAATCTCCCCAGAAATGCATGGGAAACACAATATCAGCTCCCACCATATGCATAAAATCATCCATTCCCAGATAAAAGTCCTTTCCTTGCCGGGGATCCAGCAGCATAAAAGCCACATCAATATGATTTCCAGCTATTTTCAGAAGTTCACTGTGAAATGCTTCGCTCATTCGGAAGTTATATTCCTCCGGTTCACCCTCCCAGACCCAGTTATTCAGATCTCCTGCGTGATAAAGAACCTTTCCCTCTGCTTCAATCAGAAAGGCTACTCCCTCATCTGTAGATTTAAATGCTTTGACCGTTACAGGCACCTTTTCTCCTGTCTCCTTCTGAAAAGAAAATTCCTCTCCCGACCCCAAAAAACTGGTCCGACACAAAAATTCCTCCGGAACTCTTTTTCTCCAGATATCGTCCGAAAGGACAAACCAGATTTTGGGATGATTCTCTGCCAGATCAAAAATTCCAGGCGAGAAATGATCTCCATGACGATGGCTGGCAAACACAATCAGCAGCTGATCTTGTCGGATTTCAGGGATCTCTCCCTCAAAATAATCAAAGAGCAACGCAATCTGCTCCATTTCCACCAGAAAACTGCTGTGGTGGATATAGGTAATCTTCATATTCTGCCTTCTCCTTTCGGATTATTTCACATAAAAACGCGGAATGTGTCTCATTACAAGCCTACCGCAACACACATTCCGCGTCAATACTTTATTACAGTTCCTTTCCGCACTCCGTACACATGCCGGCTACTGCCGCCATAGCTGCCTCATCCTTCTTTACCATTTCATAAAGCCGGTAACCGCCGCTTAAATTCCAGGTCTTAAACCCAGCCTGATCCAGAATTCTCTGGGCCAGATAACCTCTTAAGCCGATCTGGCAGGTGATATATATATCCTTTTCCCGATCAAGCTCACCCATGCGTTCTCTTAAGGAATCCAGAGGAATATTGATAAACCCTGGTATCATACCTCTCTGGCACTCTTCCGGGGTACGCACATCCAGGCGCACTGCATCTTCCGGGATCCGATCCAGATCTTCCACATAGAACGGTTTCATAAGGCTCTCTATTACGTTTCCAATTACATATCCAGCCATATTTACCGGATCCTTTGCTGATGAAAATGGCGGAGCATACGCTAACTCCATCTCCTGCAGATCAAAGCCTGTAAGGCCAAAGCGAACTGCATTTGCCATATCATCAATACGTTTGTCTACACCCTTTCCGCCTACAATCTGTGCACCCAGAATACGGCCTGTATCCGGCTCAAACAAGGTCTTTACTGTCATCATCTCACCGCCGGGATAATATCCAGCCTGAGAAGCAGAGGTGGTGATTACCTTACAGAAAGCACGTCCCTGAGCCTGCAGGCTTTCTTCCTTTTCACCTGTCACAGCCACCGTAAGACCGAAAAATTTCATGATGGAGGTACCCTGACTGCCCCTATAAGCCGTTTTTCTTCCACAGAGATTATCTCCAACAATACGCCCCTGCTTATTGGCCGGGGAAGCCAGAGGAATCAGGACCTGTTTTCCGCTTACGATATGACGTACACTGGCTGCATCACCCAGAGCATAGACATCAGGCGCACTGGTTTCCATGTAGGAATTTACCAGGATTTCCCCTCTGGCTCCCAATTCAATTCCGCTGTCCTTTAAAAATCCGGTATCAGGACGTACTCCTATACTTAAGATAACCATATCAGCCGGGATTTTCCTTCCGTCCTTTAAGATTACTCCATCCTTGTCCATAGCAGTACAGGTCTGGCCCAGATAGAGGTCAATTCCCTGCGCGCGGATATAATTATGCACCTGATGAGCCATATCCATATCAATGGGGGGCATCACATGAGAAGCACCCTCTACAACTGTTACATGCACACCTCGTTCTGCAAGATTTTCTGCCATTTCCAGACCGATAAAGCCTGCTCCGATCACCGCACAGCTTCTGGGCGCAGTTTCCTTTATGTGGTCGTAGATACGATAGGTATCGGGAATATTTCTCAGGGTAAATACCTTATTTTCCTCGATTCCGGGAATTGCAGGACGGATGGGAGCTGCACCGGGAGACAGCACCAGACGGTCATAGCTTTCCTTATAGGTTTCCTCCCCATGACGTACTGTTACCGTCTTACCTGCTGTATCTACCGCTGTAACCTCACTCTCTGTCCTCACGTCCACATTAAATCTCTGATGAAAACGCTCCGGTGTCTGCAGCTGCAAAGCCCCCTTATCTGTGATCACTCCTCCCACATAGTAAGGAAGGCCACAGTTTGCATAGGAAATATACTGCCCCCGTTCAAACATGATAATCTGTGCGTTTTCATCATTTCTGCGAAGTCTGGCTGCTGTGCCTGCTCCTCCTGCCACGCCTCCTACGATCAATACCTTCATATAGAATACCTCCTTTTTTATTTTTTCTCCAAAAGCCGTCTCACGTCTGCCTCCTGTTCATCAAACAACAGTTCTTTATTATAATGGTAATACCGCTCGCACTCATATTCCTTTAAAAACTCTATGCTGCAAGAACCTGTATTTAATGAGGTAATAAAAATAACCATCTCCTGACCATTTCCAAAGGCCGTTTCCATAAAGTCAAATGCGTGTTCCAATGCTTTCGCGCAGGCCTCCTTCTGATTCTCATAGCTGTCGCTGCGCTCCATAAACTGCTCTCTGGTCCACTGCCAGGCCGCTTCTGCCTCATTTAAAGAAGCTCCCTTCATCTCCTGAACCCAGCTTTCTAACCGGGCAGCCACTCTGCGGTACCGCCTGTCCTCTCTCCGGTCTGACAGCCCGCTGTCCTTTCTGTGGATTCTGGTAAGCTCTGTCTCTTCCGCCACACTGGCCAGACGCACAGCCGGGACTACATCCTGAGAACAATCCAACTCCCGTTTAAATTCCTTTAAACGGGCCATCAAAAGTTCCATTTCCGCCTTATTTTCATAAAGCTCCCGGAAACCGTCCGTCAGCTTTGCAAGGAGCAGATCCACAACGCTGAGGCGCTCATCAAAAGGCGCCCGCTCCAGCCTTGTACATACCTCTTCCCGAATCACTCCTTTTAAGATTTCCTCTACCTGATACTCATTCTGATATTTATAATACAGTTCCAGGTAATTGGCAAAATCCTTTGCAACCGCCGGATGCTGGAGATACTGCCCTACCACTTCCCGGTCTGCCCTTTTATCCAGATGTTCATAGACTGTAATGAGCTGGGACAGATCTTCCCAGCCTCTTGGCGTAACAAACCGCTTTCCATCCACGGTGGTCTCTACCTGGCAGAAATACTGAGGGCGGATATCCAGATAGGATAAAACGGCCGGATGGAGATTCTGCCCATAGGCATATTCCTTCCATACCTTCAGATCCGGCTCTACGGTAATTTTTTTGATTCGATCCAGTGTTACCACGTCAAATTCCCGGACAGATTTATTGTACTCCGGCGGGTTTCCCGCTGCCACGATGATCCATCCCTCCGGTATCTTATGGGTTCCGAAGGTTTTGCACTGAAGAAACTGCAGCATGGCAGGAGCCAATGTCTCCGATACGCAGTTGATCTCGTCGATAAAAAGGATCCCTTCCTTAAGCCCTGTATCGCGGATCCTGTCATACACCGAAGCCACAATTTCGCTCATTGTGTACTCCGTCACCGCATATTCCTTTCCTCCGTAAACCTTATGTTCAATAAACGGAAGACCCACGGCGCTCTGCCTTGTATGGTGAGTAATGGTATAGGCAACCAGACCCAAACCGCATTCTCTGGCAATCTGCTCCATAATCTGGGTTTTTCCCACTCCCGGCGGGCCGATCAAAAGCACCGGCCGCTGGCGGATGGAGGGGATCACATATTCTCCGCAGTCATCCTTTAAAAGATAGGCTGCTGCGGTATCCTTTATCTCTTCCTTGGCTCGTTTAATATTCACTCTCTGTCCTTCTTTCTCTTCGAATCTCCCCCCGAAATCTCCATAAGCTGCTCCTCCTCCAGAACCACCTTCATCGCCCAGGCAGGCACTGATTCATCGGAATATAAATGTTCAATAAATACAAAGGCAGCATCATAAACCGGAGCCTGAACCGGATAGATTCCTTTTCCATCCGTAAAGTAGATCAGTCCCCGAAGCCTGTCTACCTCTCTTTTGGCCCGAAGCTCATTTACATATTCAAAGGCCGGGCGGAAATCCGTTCCTCCAAAGCCAGTGATCTGAAAATGCTCCATATAAGCCTTTAGATCCTCTGCACATTCAATCAGCACATCCGACTGCACCTTATCGTCACACTGCAAAATATGAATCCGTATCTTTCTGAAATAAGTATCTGACTCAGAAAGCACATCATATGTCTCCTCTAAAAACCTCTGAACCAGTTCCCCGGAACAGGACATACTGGTGTCAATAACAATCACAAAATCCTCAATCCGAAATACCTCTTTTGTTTCCAGAGGCTCGATCAAAGGCATATTTCCATAAAGGGACATTCCATAGGAATAAAAAACCGGATCAAAAGAGTCCGGATCCACCTCAATTTCCTCTTTAAGCACAGAAAAACGCCGGAGAAACTGACGGTAATCGTACCGCTCCCTGTTTTCTGCCTGAAGCATATCCTGAAGACTTTCATTTTCCTGTGACTCATCCTGAGAACCCATAGTTTCCATCTGAGTCTGCATTTTTTCCCGTTTATCATTCCACTGGTTCTGGCGTGTAATGGCCTGACGGGAATTCTCATCCTGTTCCCAGAGATCATGGTCGTCCACCTTAAATTCTGCCTGAAGCTGTCCCAGTCTCCGTTCAGAAAGCTCCATCCGGCTTAAGGCCCGGTAAATGCGCTCTGCCGTAAGAACCTTGCTGCCGGTTCTTCCCTGTTTGGGAATACCATCTCTGCCATCCAGCCTTTCTGTCTGAATTTTGTTTTTCTCCTCCGGCTCCTCCATCTGACGTTTCAGGCGCAGGTAGGTTTCGCGGCGAAGAGGGCTTTGAGGCACATGGACGCATTTCTGGTACAGGCCGTCGATCACCGCTTCCATCGCAATATCGCAGGCCAGATCCCACAGCTCCTTCTTTCGCCCCTTTCTTGTATACATATGGCAGAACAGGCAGTGAAACACCATATGCAGATAGGCACGGTTGACGCATACACGGCCCTTTTTATAGAGGTTTAAAAGAAATTCCGGATCATAAAAGATCACCGCCCCATCTGTGGATATACCATTCCGGCCCCAATCTGCCTCAAAACCCAAGCTGCTTAAGGACACATCCAGAAAGTGCATATTTACATACAGCTCGCTTCTGGCCTGATACAAGATCCGGGTACAGATTCCAACCGTATCCAGTTCCTGAAGCTGTCTCTCTCTTACGGGATCAATCATAAAGAACCTTCTCCATCAGACGCTCCGGCCTCCATCTGCGACGCCCGGGCCTGCTCTGTCATCAGCCGGTGCTCCTCCTTAAGCTCCTCATACAGCTTATAAAAGCTCCATCCGCAGTTGTGCTCCGTCACAATGGCTTTTAAATCGATCTTAGGCACCCCGGCTTTTCTTAACTGGTATAACAGGGTGTCGATCCGGCTGCCGGTAAAATCCTTCATCACCAGCATCTGTTCCGGGATCACAGGAAGAGGCTCATCCACGTTCTTTCGCTCCTGAAAGCCCGGCATGCCAGCCAGACAGCCTATGGTTTCCATAACCTGCTCCGGTTTTACATTGCGGATTTTCACACCCATACGCACCAGAACGCTCTTCATCATCATTTCATGCTTTTTCATTCCGGGATCATTCGTCCCATAATATAATACAAGCTCCACTGTCTTTCTCCTTTCCTGAGTTTCCTCATTTTACGCTGTGCTCTGGCAGTTGGTGTACAGGGCGACTTTGGAGGTCATTAGAAAATCTTAGAGGATTAAATTTTTCGTTAAGAGTCATATCAAACCTGTTTGAGCGCAGCGAGTTTTTGATATGGCTCTTGTTTTTAGAAAAATTTCAGCCTCTTAGTTTTTCTTATGACCGGAAACCGGAGCCCGGAACACCAGACTCCAGAGCACGGTGTAAAATGAGGAAACTCAAACCTTCGATTTATTTAAACAGCTCCTCACTGTCCAGCATCAGCGTAAAGGGACCGTCATTTAAAAGCTCCACCTTCATATCAGCGCCAAACTGCCCTTTTTCCACCACGTCCGCCTGTTCCCGGCACCGGGCCAGAAAATGCTCGTAGAGCTTTTCCGCCATCTGAGGTGCTCCTGCCTTTACAAAGCTGGGGCGGTTGCCCTTGCGGCAGTCTGCATAAAGGGTAAACTGGCTGATTACAAGAAGCTCTCCTCCCACATCCGCCAGACTTAAATTGGTTTTTCCATTCTCATCCTCAAAAATACGCAGGCGGCAGATTTTGTCTGCCATCTTTTCCGTCAGCTCTCTGGTATCCCCATCAGCCACGCCCAGAAGAATCAGAAGGCCTTTTCCAATTCTTCCCAAAAGTTCTCCGTCTACTGTAACACTTGCCTGGGTCACTCTCTGAACAACTGCTCTCATTTTCTCTCGTCCTCCTGTGTGTGATACATTCTCATCCTCTCCTGCACTTCTCCCGCGTTTTGCAAAGCACCGGAAAAAGAAAGAGCCAGCCGGTTCCATAAGGCCGCCGGCTGGCGCAGGTTTTATTTTTCTCCCGGAGCTCCGGGCTATTCTTCCTGCTGGTTTTTCGCAAAGGCTATGATGGCCTCATTTAACGAAAACATCTTTTTATCCAGCATATCTACCATATCCGCACAGTCTTTTAATTCCATCAGAAGGTTCTCCGGAGCGTTTCCTTCAAATTTGTAAGCAATTTTGTGCTCTAAACTGGCCCAGAAATCCATGGCAACGGAGCGGATCTGGATCTCCACTTTTGTTTCCACGGCTCCGTCTGAAAGGTAAACCGGCACAGTTACCACCATATGGTAGCTCTTATATCCGTTGGGCTTTGGATATTTGATATAGTCCTTTACATGAAGAACTGTAACATCCCTCTGCCCCGCAATAATCTGAGCGATCTGATAAATATCAGATGTAAAGGAGCAGATAATGCGGATACCCGCAATATCGCTCAGATACTCCTGCATATTTTCAATGCTTACCTCACGCCCGTCCTTTTTCAGTTTATTTACAATACTGTCCGCTGTCTTCAGCCTTGATTTAATATGCTCAATCGGATTGTAATCATACCTGTTTATGAACTCATTATTTAGGATTTCAATCTTTGTATTCATCTTTTTTAAGGCTGAATCATAGAGAAACATCACAGAACGCCACTGGTCGATCTGTTCGTTCGTTTTGGGGATATTGATCATTCCTATCCCTTCCTCTCCTACAGCTTCAGTCCCTTTAACAGATCCCCCAGGCCTGTGGTGGCTGAAGCGGTCTCTTTATAGTTGAAGGTTTCATGCTCTTCACGCGCAGTCTCCTGCTCGGCCAGAACCTTCATGCTCAGGCTGATCTTTCCGTCTGCAATGGAAAGGATCTTTACCTTTACGGTCTGTCCTTCCTTGAGAACAGCTCCCGGATGCTTGATGCGCTGGGTACTGATCTGGGAAATATGCACAAGTCCGTCTACGCCCTCTGCCAGCTTCACAAAAGCGCCGTAATCCTTTAAGCTGTCTACGGTGCCCTCTACTACATCACCCGGCTTAAACTGAGCCAGACGCTCTTTGCGGGCCTCTTCCCTCTTCTGGCGTTCCACCTGACGGCCAGACAGAACCAGTCTCTTCTTTTCCGGATCTACTGTAATGATCACAGCCTCCACATGCTTGCCCTGCCAGTCCTCCAGCTTTTCTACATAATCCGCTGACAGCTGAGACGCCGGGATAAATGCTCTTACCTCATCTACAAAGGCAACAACCCCGCCCTTTACAGCCTCGGAAATCTTTACCTTGAGAACGGTCTTATCCTCCATCATCTGAGCAAACTCAGCCCACTTCTGTCCTTCAGCGCTGTCGTCTTCCGGCATATCTCTTCTCTGATCCAGAGCCGCATAGGAAGCCTCCAGTTCAGCCGCATAATCCTCCATGGTTTCAACAGGCTCCTCTGCCTTAACCTCTGTCTCCAATTCCTTATTCATGTCTTCGCTCATGTTCTTCTCCTCACCTTCCGCTTTTCATTCCCTGTCTCAGTCTGTTTTGATCCTTTCAGACTGTCTGGATATTCAGCTTTTTACATTATATCAGCAAACCACCTGATATTTCTATACTTTTTCAGAAAAATTATTCCTGTTTTTTATTTTTGCTGTTTTTTCCTTTGTACCGGAAAGTTTCCTGTGCTATATTTTAGGAAGAACACTTGCATTTATTTCATAAGGAGGATATTTTCATGATCGATCTTTTAGATCTTCATACACATACCATCGCCAGCGGCCATGCCTACAACACGCTTTATGAAATGGCCCAGTCCGCTGCCGAAAAAGGACTGGCCCTTTACGGCTGTTCCGAACACGCTCCCGCTATGCCCGGAAGCTGCCACAAATTCTATTTCAGTAATTTTGACGTGATCCCCAGAGTGATCCGTGGAATCCCGGTTTTAATGGGAACCGAGCTGAACATTCTTGATCATACAGGACGAGTAGACTTAGAGGATCATTACCTGCAAAAAATAGATTACGCGATTGCCAGCCTCCACACCCCCTGTATCGACAATCACGGCACTGTATCCGACTATACAAATGCCTATCTGGGCGTCATGGAGAACCCTCTGATCCACATCATCGGCCATCCCGATGATTCCCGCCTGCCTGCCGACTGGACCGCAGTAGCTGCTGCGGCTGCAAAGCATCATAAACTCCTGGAACTCAACAGCCACTCTCTTGCTCCCAACTCTTCCAGAAAAGGTGCCAGAGAAAATTATGAACAGCTGCTGACTGCCTGTATGCGCTATGGGACCTCTATCATTATAGACAGCGACGCACACTGTGAAAATGATGTGGGAAACCACGAAATGGCCCACAGGCTTTTAGCTGATCTCCATTTTCCCGAGGAACTGGTAGTAAATACCTCTCTCTCAAAAGCCGCAGCCTTTATCCCGTCTCTGGACCGGCTTTTAAAGGAAGAACCGGAGCTTTTTTATAACGCATTATCTCATCCTCAGGGAGGAAACAACCGAACATGATCAACTTTTTAAATCTGGAATACTTTCTGGCAGCTGCCGAAGAGCTGAATTTTACGCGGGCCGCCAAACGGCTCTATATTTCCCAGCAGTCCTTAAGCAATCACATTTCCAATATGGAAAAGGAATTTGACGTTGTCCTTTTTAACCGCACCTCCCCGCTGACTTTGACCTATGCGGGGCAGGCCCTAAAGGTTCGGGCCAGAGAACTTTTGGATTTAAAGGATGAAACCTACCGGGAAATCGCTGATATCAAGGATTTCTCCACCGGCCAGCTTTCCATCGGCGTTTCGCACACAAGAGGCCGTTTTATCCTGCCGGAAATCCTTCCTACCTACCAGTCTGAATTTCCGGGCATCGAACTTCATCTGATCGAAGGCAATTCAAGCGAACTGGCAAATGACCTCCTCCATGGAACCATCGACCTGATGATCGATCTGCTTCCCTTTACGGCAGAAAATGTAGACACCGTACCCATCTGCCAGGAGGAGATCCTTCTGGTGGTTCCGGATGAAGTCCTGAAAAAAGCCCATCCCGATGGGTGGGATGAGCTTCGCAAAAAGATGGAGCAGGGCGCCGATGTACGTCTCCTTGAAAACTGCCCCTTTGTACTTTTAAATAAGGGAAATCGGGTGCGCACCATTGCAGATGAAATTTTTGAAGATGCTCAGGTAACTCCCCATATCGCTCTGGAGACGGAAAACATAGAAACGGCACTTGCACTCAGCGTCAAGGGAATGGGGATCACCTTTTATCCCCGGATGTTCATGTCCCCGGATCATGCCGCAAATACCAACAAAAATCCCCTGACCCATCAGACGGGGCTGAATCTCTATCCATTAAACTACTCCCGGGCCCACGGCACTCTGGGGCTGGGCTACCACAAGGGACACTATATGTCCAGGGCAACCCATGAGTTTATCAGGATTGCGTTGGAGAGGATTCCTTACAAGAATGACTGAAGCTGATGTTTTTATCTGTTTTGCCTTGACATCAAAAGCAGAACTCCTTATAATATAAACAGTAATTATTATCATTATTATATTAGAAGGAGACGCCTATGAAAGTTTTAAAGTATAGCCGTCAGAGGGAAGCCATCAAAGCCAGCTTGATGAACCGGTGCGATCATCCAACGGCAGACGCCCTATACGCCAGCATTCGGGAGGAATTTCCCAATATCAGCCTGGGAACCGTTTATCGGAACTTAAATCTGCTGGTGGAGACGGGCGAGATCCGTAAATTAAGCTGCGGAAGCGGAGCAGACCACTATGACGGCGATGTATCGCCCCACTACCATTTTGTATGCAGAGAATGCGGCCATGTCTATGATATGGATATTCAGGAAATGGATGAATTAAATGCAGCAGTCCAGAGCCATGCGCCGGGACATATTGATTCTCATTCCATTCTGTTTTTTGGCCAGTGCCAGTCCTGTATGGATATGGAAAATCCAAAAAAAGATCAAAAAACTATTGACAAAACAGCATAAATCATTTATATTGATATCAGTAATCATTACTATTATCGATTTGCAATGTTAACAGGGTTCCGGGGCATCCCCGGTTCCCACACACTATATAATAAAGGAGATCAAGACTATGAAGAAATGGGTTTGTACAGTTTGCGGTTACGTTTATGAGGGTGATCAGGCTCCTGAGAAATGTCCTCAGTGCGGCGTTCCCGCTTCCAAGTTCAAGGAGCAGGCTGCTGATCAGATGGCTTGGGCTTGCGAACATGAGGTTGGCGTTGCTCAGGGTTCCCCTGAGGATATCATGGCTGACTTAAGAGCTAACTTTGAGGGCGAG
>UMGS01020986.1_pt1 | contig 100202 bp, 103 predicted proteins | sample 1965341 | NCBI WGS metagenome assembly UMGS01 (sample SAMEA4836079, study PRJEB28245) | human gut metagenome | biome: gut microbiome; material: fecal sample | place: Denmark | collected 2008 | reverse complement strand
TAAATGTACTTTTATTAATGTAAGTAATCATTGTTTTTAAAATGGATTTAAAGGTATTTATTGTAAAATTTTTATTAAATTTTAATATGTTGTAAATTTTTTATCATCTCTCTTTTAGCAAAGATTAATCGCAATGGATAGCATCAAAATAATCTACTTTATACATTTTAAGTGTTAAGTATATTGATGTTATGTGTGTTTTCTCATCAATGAAAAAATAATAGCAATGCTAAAAACATTGCTATTAAGATTAAACTGAAAATGAATCACAGTGAGAATAAATTAAGAGACTAATCGTTCACTTAACAACATGGTAGGACGTTCAATCCGTTTTTGGGTTTGTCGATCAAAAAAATGTAGATTTTCTGGATAAATAGCAACACCTATTCTATTACCCACATTAACACCATGATCGTTTGTGGCTCGAATAACAATAGATTGTTGGTCACAAGTGGTGGCGTAAATTAAAACATCAGCCCCTAAAGCTTCAATAAAATCGACATTAGCATGAAACAGTGGATTTTGTTGATTTATGAGCAAATGTTCAGGACGTAATCCTAGTTGGATCTCACCATTAGGTAATGAGTGGGCAGAAATAGCAAGATGACCATCCGCAATTTCAATAATACCGCGATTGATATGAGTGGTTAAAATATTCATCGCCGGTGATCCCATAAATGTTGCCACAAATACAGAAGCTGGGCTTTCATAAATCTCTAAGGGGGAGCCAACTTGTTCTATATGACCTTGGTTTAGTACTACTAATTTATCCGCCAAGGTCATGGCTTCCACTTGATCATGAGTGACATAAACAGAAGTAGTGGCTAATTTTTGCTGAAGCTTTTTGATTTCAAGACGCATTTGTACGCGTAGTTTGGCATCAAGGTTAGAGAGCGGTTCATCAAATAAGAAGACTTTGGGATCACGGACAATCGCTCTGCCCATGGCAACGCGTTGGCGTTGTCCACCAGAAAGCTCTTTAGGTTTTCTATCCAGTAAATGGCTTATTTCTAGCATATGAGCAGCGCGATCGACTCGGGCTATGATTTCAGCTTTGGGGACTTTTCGATTACGCAAACCATACGCCATATTGTCATAGACAGACATATGTGGGTAGAGGGCATAATTTTGAAAAACCATCGCAATATCTCGCTCACTAGGCTCATGTTCATTTACGCGTCGATTATCAATCAGTAAATCGCCATCTGTGATGGTTTCTAATCCCGCTATCATGCGTAGTAGTGTTGATTTTCCACAACCACTAGGCCCTACTAAAACCACCATTTCGCCTTGCTCAATAGAGAGGTTGAGCGTGGAAATTGCTTGATAACCATTAGGATAACGTTTTTCTAAATTAGTCAGTGTTACGGTAGTCATATTATTTCTCCGTATCAACAAAGCCTTTAACAAAGGCTCTTTGCATCAAAATGACGATAAAGACAGGTGGCAACATTGCAATTAAAGTGGTTGCCATAATTTTGTTCCACTCAATCACGCCATCAGATACGGCCACCATCTGTTTGATGCCCATGACAATGGTGTAGTACTGAGTATCTGTGGTGATAAGCATTGGCCAAAGATATTGATTCCAGCCATAGATAAAGGTGATAACAAAAAGTGCGGCAATATTGGTACGGGATAAAGGCAATAAAATAGTAAAGAAAAATTTTATTGGCCCTGCACCATCAATTTTGGCCGCTTCAATCAGCTCTGGGGTGATAGTAAGAAAAAATTGGCGAAACAAAAATGTAGCCGTTGCACTCGCAATCAGTGGAATGGTCAGTCCTGCATAGGAGTTCAACATATTAAGATTTGTCACTACCTCAAAGGTCGGCATGATCCGCACTTCGACGGGGAGCATCAAGGTAAAGAAGATTGTCCAAAAAGCCAGCATTCTGCCAGGAAAACGAAAGAACACCACGGCGTAAGCGGAGGCAATAGAGATAACCAATTTACCAATAGTGATCACTAATGCCATAACTAAAGAGTTCAATAGCATACCATTAATGGTAATTGCACTATTTTGAGTCGTTCCCGCTGATGAAAAGAGCGTTTTAAAAACCTCGATACCCTCCTGACCAAACCAAAGAGGCGAGCCTGTGGCAAATTCGGTATTTTGGTGGGTAGTCGCAACAACAGCGATCCATACCGGAAATGCTACAGAAAGAATGCCAACAATCAGAATAAGATGGCAAAAAGCGTGGAAGAGAGGTCTACGTTCAACCATTAGTAAGCCACCTTTTTCTCAACATAACGAAATTGAATAATGGTCAATATGGCAACAATCAACATTAAAATAACCGATTGTGCCGCTGATGAGCCTAAATCTAATCCAACAAATCCATCGTTATACACTTTATAAACTAATGTTGAGGTGCTATTACCGGGGCCACCTTGGGTCATGGCATGAATGATGGGAAAGGTGTCAAAAAAGGCGTAGGCAAAATTCACCACCAATAAGAAAAAAGTTGTCGGCGAAATTAATGGCAAACTAATGGTAATAAAACGTTTAATTGGACCACTGCCATCAATGGCTGCTGCTTCTAGCAACGATTTAGGCACAGATTGTAACGCGGCAAGAAAAAACAGAAAGTTATAGCTTATCTGTTTCCATGTGGCGGTTAAAATCACCATCCACATTGCATGAGATGTATTTAAGACCGGATCCCAATTGATACCGATTTTGTTTAATACTCGGCTTAATACACCAATGGTAGGATCGAGCATAAACAACCAGAGAAAACCAGCGATAACAGGAGCAATAGCATAAGGAGCGATAAGTATTGTGCGGTAAAACAATTTACCCCGTAATATTTGCTCAGCAATACCCGCTAAAATAACCGCAGATAACATTGAAAGTAATACAACACTGGTACTAAAAATAAGCGTGGTGATTAAGCTGTCAAAATAATAATTATCATTAAATAAGCGCTGAAAATTTTCTAAACCAACAAATTCACTACTAAGGCCAAAAGCATCTTCTAACTGAAAAGATTGCAACAATGCTTGTCCAGCTGGCCAAATAAAGAAAATTAAAGTAATGGCTAATTGAGGGAAGATCAGCGCGATAGGTAACCATTTTTGTTTAAAGTAAACGGATTGGGAAGCCATACTGTATCCAGAGATCTGACAAAATAACAGGCGAACACTTATTGATGTTCGCCGAATACCAAATACCTTACTGAGTGCGTTCAAATCGGCGTAGTTGTTCATTTCCCCGTTTAACCGCATTATCCAAGGCGGCTTGTGCGCTCTGTTTGCCTGACCACACTTTTTCTAATTCTTCATCGACGATTTCTCGCGTTTGTAAAAAGTTACCAAAGCGTAAGCCTTTTGAGTTTGCTGTAGAGTCAGAGGTGGTCATTTGTAAAATAGCCGTATCAGCACCAGGATTTTGCTGATAGAACCCCTGTTGTTGTGTTAATGCATAAGCGGCCTTCGTCACAGGTAAATAACCGGTTGCTTGATGCCAATCTGCTTGTACTTCAGGACTAGAAAGATAGGTAAAGAATTTAGCGACACCGTTATATTCAGCATCAGGGCGACCTGCCATTACCCATAATGAGGCACCTCCAATAATGCTATTAGCAGGTTTAGCAACTAAAGTATCGTCATAAGGCAATTGGCTAACACCAATATCAACGCCTTTCATATTCTCTTTAATACCCGCAAAGCCTGCAGATGACTCCATCACCATGGCGCATTCTTGAGTATAAAATAGTGGCATAGCATCAGATTGACGGCCACCATATTTAAAAATACCGGATTTAGACCAATCCGCCATGCGTTGGATATGAGCAACAAACGGTGCCTGATTAAATAAAAATGAGGTATCAGTTCCATCAAAGCCGTTATTTTTGGTGGCGATAGGTAAGTTATTACGAGCGCCAAAATTCTCTATTTGGGTCCATGATTGCCAAGTGGTGGTAAAACCACATTTCACGCCAGCATCAAGTAGTTTCTGAGAGACAGCCCCCATCTCTTTCCATGTTTTAGGAGGTTGCTCTATGCCTGCTTGTTTAAATAGTGCTTTGTTGTAATAAAGCACAGGCGTTGAGCTATTAAAAGGTAGAGATATCATCTTACCATCGCTGGTGGTGTAATAAGCGGTAACTGTCGAGAGGTAGCTATTAGGATCAAATGGCTCGTTGGTTTTTTCCATTAATTGGTAAACAGGAAAAACGGCTTTTTTAGCTCCCATCATACTTGCTGTTCCCACCTCAAACACTTGAACAATTGCAGGTTGGTTTTTGGCTCGAAATGCAGCAACAGCGCTGGTCATCGTTTCTGGATAAGTCCCTTTATAGACAGGTTTGATCACATATTCTGATTGGCTGGCATTAAAGTCTGAGGCAATTTGATTGACTTTTTGACCTAAGGCGCCCCCCATAGCATGCCACCACTCTATTTCGGTTTTTGCGTAGGTTGGTGAAGTAAATAATGCTATTGCTATGGCAAGCGTACTGAAGGATTTAATCGACATGCAAAATTTCCTTTTTATTTAAATACGAAAGGCGCAATCTAATTTAAGAATTACCCTAAGCGTTCTTTATGACAAATGGGTGACAATTAAATGAAGATATGTTGATGGTGTGACTGTCAAATTGCTGTCATAAATGGTTGTCATGATGGCGATATCAACGAATAAGGAGAGAAAGATGAAAATAGCCGCTCATAGAGGATTTTCTGGAAAGGCACCTGAAAACACATTAGCTGCATTTAAAATGGCGATTGATTTTGGGTGTGAATGGATTGAAACCGATGTGCAGTTAACGGCAGATCATGTACCTGTACTGATCCATGACAAGACGGTTAATCGTTGCACGAATGGACAAGGTGCGGTGCGCTTTCATAGTTTGGATGATTTACACCGCCTTGATGCAGGCAGTTGGTTTAGTTCACTTTATCAAGGGGAAAAAATTCCCACACTAAGACAAGGTTTGCAGTTGATAAAGCGCTCAGGCACTAAGCTCAATATCGAACTTAAAACATGGCCTGATGATGATGTAGAGCGCTTATGTTTAGCGGTATCTGAAATGATAAAAAGCGCAGATATCCCTAACGAACAAATCCTGTTTTCCTCTTTCGATACTCACGCATTAATGGTGATGAAACGTTATCTGCCCGCCATTCGTCGAGGACAGCTATGGGATGATATTCCTGATAATGCACTAGAAACTTTACAAGCTATAGAGGGGTTTAGCGTGCATTGTAATTATCAATATTTAACGCAGCAACAAGCGGCTATGTTGAAACAAGCAGGCTATGAAATTTATTGCTATACCCCCAATGACCCTAAAGAAGTGAAAGATTTTGAAGCATGGGGAGTCGATATGTTAATCACTGATGTCCCAGATATTTATCGACAGAATTAATGTGCTTTTTATAAGGTATCTGAGTAATGACACAGATGCCTTATAATGCTTATTTTTATCACTAATCTGTCAATATATGGCTAGTAGGATAGGCCTTATTATAATTACGAGGATTTAACCGTGCAAATAATCCCATAGTTAATATCACTAAGACAGCATGAAAAGCCCAAGCATAGGTAAAACTACCATCATCTTGTTGTAGCCATACTGCGATCAGCGGCCCAAAAGAGGCAATAATAAATCCGCCACCTTGCATCAAGGCTGATAGTGCTCCGGCGTGTAATGGATGAGGAACATGATCTAATGCGGCAATCATCATCATTGAGAAACAACCACCCAACCCACAGCCTAAAAAGATACTCCATAGATAAGGGGCACTCATTGGCATTGTCATCAGCGCTAAAAATCCAATAAGTTGGCTTGTCAGTGTTAAAAGTAGCCAAAAACGGCGATCATGATTTTTGGCAGCAAGAAATGGAATAATTAATGCTGCTGATGCTTGAAAAAGTGACAAAATAGCAACTAATGAGCCACTTTGTGCACTTGGCATACCTAATGATTGATAGAAGGGAGCTAACCATGCCACCATCGAAGCGTAACCGGCATTAACAAAGCCAAATCCAACAATTAATAAGGCTGTTCTTGGTCGCCAAATCAATGTATTAAGTGGCAGTTTATTGGTTTCGGAAATATTCTTTTTAATTGATAGCGTAATAGCAACTAATGCGACGCTTGCGGGTAACGCAAACCAAGCGAGAGCTTGTTGCCAATTGCCATCAGGTGCCGTAAGAACAGGGGATAACTGAGCACCTAATGCACCTCCTCCCATTAGCATAGCTGAGTAGAGACCCATCATAATGGGGGTTTTCTGTCCAAACCACGCTTTGATGATGCCAGGGAAAACCGCTTGGATATAAGCGACACTTAAACCACAAAATAGAGCAGTAATAAGTAACTGATCACCATCAGAAACATAGGCACGAGAAAACGATGCTAATAATAAGATAAGCATCGCAACTTGTAGCCCTCTACGAGCTTGAATATAAGATTGTAAAAAGGGCACAACCAAAGCACCGACTCCCATTAAAATCATGGGTAATAACGTGAGTAATGAGACTTGGCTATAGCTCATGCCTGTTGAAGCAATAATATTGTCAATAACAGGGCCAGGCCCGGTTAAAAAAGGGCGTAAATTTATTCCTACTAAAATGATAGTAAGGACAATCTGCCACATATTTTTTCGTGGTAAGGCTGTCATAGTAATTCCCTGATAAACATCAAATTTGTCTATTGTATAGACAAAGTTTGTCTAAAAAAATGCTAATAGTAAAGATAAAGTATCATTGTTTTCAGTTAAGGTTAGCATTATTGACAGAATATAGAACTCTAATCTGAAGATGATATTTTCCCGAATTTGATCTATCAGTTATTTCTTAAGTAAATTTATCTAAATGATATTTGGTTTCTTTTATATTAATATTAGCAGGAAGGTGTAAACTGGTTTATTATTTTATACCGAAAAATATAAATAACTAAGGTAAGTTAATGTTGAGTATGGAAAAAATTAAGCAACCCTATTGGCCAGCATTAAAATTGATATTAAGTTCACTTATTGTTTTTAGTTTCTATTTGAAACAAAGCCATACCCCTGACTTTTCATTACTGATTAATATATTTGATTTAACATTAATTCCTATGTTTGTTTTTATTATCGGGTTTATTACTAAGAATGGAACATGGAAAAGTTGGCGTGATAATTTATTGGCTGCCTTAGTGATTTATGCGACTTTCCAAACTATTGATATGATCCCTCTTTATTATTCAGGGCAATTTGACCTTAATACTTACCTTCTTTTTCCTCAAAACGGTGTTTGGTTTTTTCTTGCTACACCTATTTGGCAAGCTTTTTTCCTATTGTTACCTTCATACATCAGACATCATAAACCAATATTATTCTCTCTTCTGCTTGTCAGTATTTTGCTATCGTTGTTAACTAAGGGCTATGAAACTAAACTATCTACTTTTTTGGCTATAATACAATATTTTCCATTTTTTATTATCGCTTATTTAGTAGACCAACAAACAATTGCTAAATTGAGAAGTCAATCTTTTGTGGTTATTGCTTTAATAAGTTTATTATCAATATTTATACTTTATTATCAATCTAATATCAATTATATTATTCTAACAAAATTAGAAGGGAGTCTATTTTTTGCAAAGTTAATTATATATATTATTTCTTTATTGATAAGTTTTATTTTAAGTGCAGGAATTATTTACCTTGCACCAACCACTCAAAAATACGCTTCTCTTGCCAATAATGCGTTAGGTGTTTATCTAATTCATCCAATCATTTGCTTTATCCTTTTTCAAGGCATAATCTTTTTTCAGTTATCTCTTACATTACCGATGGTTTTTGCACTCACTGTTATCACCATTAGCCTAGCACTATTATTGGCATCAATTAAGCTTATTCATTGGTTTATTAGCCCAACTTTTAATATCCGATAGCTTAGTCAACATGAGTGGAGAAGAATGCCATTAATTTTTCTCCACTAAGAATAAAATCGTATGTTCACTATTAATTTGTTTTATTTGTATAAATCAATTATTTTATGTCTTTAATGACATTTAATAAATTAATAATGCGATATTTAGTCTATTTAGGACTTGCCGGTGTATTGCTCAGTTTTCCTATCTCATTTGTAGTAAATATCTTTCTTCTTGATGAAGGATATAAAACGTGTGATAAAATTTCGTGGCTATCACCCACTACATATGTAAAAGAATTATCGTTTTGCAATAACAAAAAAGCCCTTAACAAATAATGAAAAGGGCTTTTTAATTCAATGTATTATACGACTTCTATTAATTCATGCCGTATTTTTATTCTTTTAGCTCTCATGCTATCTGGTGTTATTTTAATTTTTAATAAAATCAAATAGATAATCAAAACACATACTGTATATTGTTCCAGTGTTTATTGACGTTTTCGTATTTGTGCATCAAACTGTGGGGTACACGGTGGGGTACTCAAAATGATGACTGGTGTATGAACTAACTTTTTTAATTATCTTATAACCAATTGATATTATTTAATTAAGTACTCAAAATGATATGAACTAACTTTTTGGTGCGTTATGGTGGCTTTAAACAAATTAACAGATAGAAAACTCAAAGCTCTTTACGGACAGGAACAGGATAAGCCTATTAAGTTGGCGGACGGTGCAGGGTTGATGATCCGTGTTACCAAAAAAGGCGCTATTAGTTGGATTTTTAAATATAGGATTGGTGGTAGAGAGACGGAGGCTAAAGTAATTACTTTGGGTCGATACCCTGATATGAGTTTAAAAGAAGCTAGAGAACTCCGTGATAAGTGTCGTAACTGGCTGGCATTAGGCAAAGATCCAAAGCTACAACTAAATATAGAAGTTCAATCCTCATTAAAGCCTGTCACTGTGAGAGATGCTTTGGAGTATTGGGTTGAAAATTACGGGAAAGATAACCGAGTTAATATAGTTAGGCATGTGGCTCAATTAGAAAAGCATATTTACCCTTATATTGGTGAAATGGCTTTAAGTGATTGTGAAACCCGCTATTGGTTAAATTGCTTTGATAGAGCACGACAAGAATCACCCGTTGCGACTGGCTATGTATTTCAGATGTGCAAACAAGCTTTAAAATTTTGTAGAGTTAGGCGATATGCTGTTAGTAGTGCTCTTGATGATTTAACTATTCCTGATGTTGGTAAGAAACAAAATAAAAAAGATCGGGTACTTACTGATAAAGAATTAGGGGAATTATGGCAATCACTTAATGAGAATAAACATATTCCTTATTATAAGCATTTAATTAAAATTCTTATTATTTTTGGGTGTCGTTCGCATGAAGCTAGATTATCAGAGTGGAAAGAATGGGACTTTGATAATTGGATTTGGACTGTACCTAAAGAACATACAAAAACAAATGAGAAAATTATTCGTCCAATACCTATTTATATACGGGATTTTGTTAAAGAATTATATTCATTAAATAAAAAGACAGGTTATTTATTGGGTGAATTAAAAAAATCTGAGGCGGTTTCTCAATACGGTCGTAAATTATGGGAAAGATTTAATCATTCTGAGCCTTGGACATTACATGATTTAAGGAGGACATTTGCGACAAAGTTAAATGACATGGGGATTCTCCCTCATATTGTAGAGCAATTACTAGGTCATGCTTTGCCAGGAGTAATGGCTATTTATAATCGTAGCCAATATTTACCTGAGAAATTAGATACACTTAACAAATGGTGTGAGCGATTAGATTTATTGTCTGGTAATTATGAGAATTTAGTTATTTTAAAGGTAAAGAAAAATGAAAAGAAAAGATAATCTCAAATGGTTTGACTTAAAAAAATATGATGAGTTATTTGAACTAAATGATGAGCAGTTGCTATTTCAACTAATTCATAGAAGAGATTGGTATAGGGGAGCACTTTTGAATCTTGTTGATTTAAATATTATTGATGTAAATATACATCATGATGTTTTAGAACTTTATAATAATAATATAGAAAATGGATTTAAAGAAGTTGTTAGACCTCTGGATTCGGAGTACTTTCATAATTTAAAAATAGAGAATAAAAAATACTCTGATAAACAACTATCATTAAAAAGAGGTGTATCTCCATTGCGTCTTATAGACGTTAAAGAATTAAATAAATTATCAGATAGGTACATCAATGAGGAAAATATATTTCGATCATTGAGAGGGTTAAAGCGTTCTGTTAGTAAGGTTATTGATACTGATAGTACAATGCATGTTAAATTAAATTTAGAGTATCCAGATGAAATAATTATTGAGGACATTAAAGGGCTATTGAAAACATGGAGGATAGAGCTTGGTTACAATGGAGTGGGTGGGGAAATAAAAAGCAATACATCATGGGATGTAACTAAAAGGAAAATATTTGATTATAAAATCTTTCCTATTATAGACTTAATGTGCTGGGAGAAATTTACAAAAACCAGAGTCACAAATAAAAAAATAGCAAGCCTAGTTTTTGTGGATGGAGAATATGACTCAACAAATATAGTTCAGACAATAAAACCATTTATAGAAAATTTAATGAGTAATTTTTCTATAGAAAAATATCAAAGCATTCTTAGCTAGAATTAATTAATTAAATATCTCTGATGATATGGTGATTTAAATAGGCAAAATACCCTCACGAAAACATAAAAACAGTGAGGGGTATATGCAAAATCAATTTTCAACACCAACACCAGAATCCCGCCGTTCTATTCTTGCCGAGTATGGCGAACAGTATGATCGCCTCGTTCGCGAGAAAGAACGCCAGCGCATCACATCTATTTCACGCACAACAGCTTACACACTCGAAAAAGAAGGACGTTTCCCTGCGCGTAAAGCATTAGGGCGTAATTCTTGTGCATGGCTATTAAGTGATTTATTGCTATGGGTTCGTAACCCTCCAGCCGTGGAAAACATTAATAATCCATATAGCCGTAAAGTGAGCTAATAGAAGTAAATCGCAATTGCAAGCAATTAACCAAAATACGAATTTGCGAGCTTTTGCAACTTATTTCATTCAAGCTAAATATGTTGTCGCGACAACTCTTATTAATTAAATAAAAAGAGTAGAAATATATGAAATTGGAAAAAAACAGCTTAATTGCTGATGGATTCGCTCACCCTGAAAAACATGAGACTAATACTTTTGATAATTTAATTCCTGTTATTAATGGCAATATTAACGGTAAAGAAATTCAAACAGTCAGTAGTCGTAAATTACATTCATTCTTGAAAGTTGGTCGTGATTATACAAGTTGGATTAAAGGACGAATTAAACAATATGACTTTGAGGAGAATGTCGATTATATCATTGTTGAAAATTTGAGCACCCCAAAACGGGGGAGCGCAAAATTTAGACAGCAAATTGAACACGATTACATTGTCAGCCTCAACATGGGTAAAGAACTATCTATGGTTGAGCGTAATGAACAAGGAAAATTAGCCCGTCAGTATTTCATTGAGTGTGAAGAACGATTACGCAAAATTGCGCCAGAAGAACACAAGGCAGCTATACAGAATTGGCGTAAAAACCGTGTTACGGCATGTGAAGACCATAAAAGCATGGCAGAAGCGATGAAAGGTTATATTGAGCGCACTGGCGATAACCAGAAAGGTTTTGCATATAGCAATGAATCGCGCTTTATCAACAAGCTAGTGCTAGGAATTGACCCGATTAAATGGGCTAAGAATAAAGGTATTAAATCTAAAGAAGTCAGGGATAACATGAGTACAGAGCAATTAAAATTACTGGCTTACTTAGAGGCTCGTAATTGTACTTTTCTTGACCTTGATACACCCACAGTACAGAGAAAGGCTCAATTAACTGAGTTAGCTCAACGTTGGTTAGTTCAGCGTTTGGAGGCTAACTAATGAACACTACTCAAACAACAAATCCGTCCAGTTTGCGATCATCATTTAGTGAAATGCAAAAGAAAAAAGACAGCGTGCAGGCTGTCTTAATTCAACTTCATTCACTGGAGCAAGCTACTAACTACCCTAATTATATCGGGTTGGTTAAATATTGCCAATCCTCCATTGGAGGGTGGGATTTGAACCTAGTGAATGATGTTCACTCAGTTGATTGTTTGGCTTTACGTTGTCTACGTTTAATTTCTGCTTTTACAGCAGTGACTATAAATTGCGCCTTACTTTCACCATCTTCTAGATTCCTCTCCAAATCTGCTACTACATCATGCGGGAAACGAGCATTTAGTTGTTGTGATTTGTTATTGATTGAACTTGTTGCCATTTCTGAATCTCCATATAGTTGGTGCGATTCAGTATACGCAAAAATAAATGTAATAAAAGGGTTGAAGTGCGATTCACTTAGAGGTAACTTTATAAGTGTTGGTGCGATTCACCAAATAGCAACGCCCCGAAGTGCTAGGAACACTATCGAGGCGTTTAACCACAATGTTATACGAGGTAACACTATGGCTATGTATAAGTCTACCCAAACTCACCCTAAATTCCTATGGCGTTTCTTCTCATGCCAGCAATCTAAATATTTTTCCGTTGAAGCCAGTAACGAGAAAGAAGCTCGTTCTTTACTTCCCGACTCACCTTGTCTCTTTTCTGCTCGTATTCGTCAGGAGGGAGATCATGCTTAATACCATTTGTATTGATACAGCAAAATATAAAGCAGGTTTAGCCAGCTCTCTATATAGCGTCATTCTTGAAAAAGCATCGGATGAATGCTCTCAAGAGTTATTAGACTTGATTTCAATTGCTTGTGATTTAAACCAACAAATTAGCCAATCATTACGTGATAACAACGGGGTATCAGCATGAAAAACAATGAATTAGCATTATTACTCGATAGCCCGATTATGGATATTTGCAAGTTAGAGTCTCTCTTAACGATATGGCTCGAAGCTGAGGACAATCAAGAGGTTGCTAACATGATTAGCATCTCACTCGACTATACAAAAAATGTTCGTGATGCTTTAAGTCATGCAGTGGGGAGTGAAAACAATGTCTGATATCTATGACTACCTTGTAAAGGCTGATTTGGACTCCATGAGCACAGCAGAACTACGAAAATTTAGAAGTGTTTCCTCTGACACTTGTGACGGGTTGCTATCGACATTACGAGTCATGGGAGAGTGTGCTTTTTGGGCTTGTGCAAATAAAGATTACCATGAAAGCCAAGCTAAAAATGATTTACGGCGTATCGGTGAGTCATTGATGTATTTACCTCGTTTGATTGATGCGATGCGTTTTAATGAGCATGAAGCGGAATTTAAAATCTATCAACGTGAGGGGTTTCCTTATACGGAGGTAGGCAATGACTAATATTGAGTTGATCCGTGAAGTAAAGCGTAATGCAGTAAATCACTGGAGCGGTATCCTGCCTGCCTGTGGTGTTGATGTACCGGAACGGGGAAAACATGGTGCCTGTCCTGTCTGTGGGGGAACTGACCGTTTTCATTTTATTGACGATCACCATAACGGCAATTGGTTTTGTCGCCAATGTGATGAGCCTAATCACGGTGACGGATTGGATTTGATTGCCAAAGTAAAAGGTATCTCTATTTATGAGGCGGCCAAAGAGGTATCACAAGCCTTGTCTATGCCGCTACCTGAGCCAGCCAGAAAGGAGGCTCCAAAATCAGAGACTCAACCGATAGTCGAAAAGGTACAAAAGCTGGTGGCTCAAACTACGGTAGGTAAATCAGCGTACCTGACTCAAAAGGGGCATGAGTGCCCCGTAAAATTACTTGCTGATGGTTCGATGCTGTTAATTATTCAGCGTGGTAGTGAGGTGACTGGGGCGCAAGTTATCAAGCCTAACGGGGATAAACGGCTAATATCTGGCACTAAGAAAAAAGGCAGCTTTATTGCTTTATCAGAGCTACCCGAAACCACAGAAACGGTATTAATTGCCGAGGGGTACGCAACAGCCTTAACAGTGAGTCAACTACATAGTGGTTTGGTGTTGGCTGCGATTGATGAGGGCAACTTATTACCTGTTGCTGAATGGGCTAGAAAACATTATCCCAAGGCAAAGATAATTATAGCTGCGGATAATGATATTAAGATCGGTCAGCCGAATGTGGGTAAAATTTCAGCAGAAAAAGCCGCTAAAACGGTTAATGGTTGGGTAACTTTACCGCCCACAGAAGATAAAGCCGATTGGGATGATTACCGTCAGCAATTTGGGATTGAGAAAGCAAAACAGGCATTTAATGAGGGAATGTACCAAATGGATAATTTAGCCACAGTAACAGTTATCCATGCGGATAAAAAAGGGGCGAACACCAATCTCTCACAAATGGCGGCCAGTCAACGAGGCGCATTACTCGCAGAACGTTACGGAAAACTCGCTATTATTCCAGATAGCGAGATGGTTTATCACTATGTCGATGGGGTGTGGAACAAAGTATCTGATAGTGATTTACAACGGGCAATGGTAGCGATTTTTGATGAATATGAAACACCTTATAGCCCAACGGGGGTTAAAAATGCGATTGGTGCGTTGAAATTACAAATTCCAGTTTTAGGTGAGCAAAAGCGAGAGTTAATTGGTTTTAGTAATGGTGTGTATGATTTATCAACTCAACAATTTAAGCCTCATGCACCCGAAAACTGGTTACTTAATCATAATGGGATCGCATTCACAGCGCCTGAACCTAATGAGAATTTAAAACAACATGCCCCTAGTTTTTATAAGTGGTTATCTCATTCGGCTGGCAACGATGAAGAAAAGATGAACCGTATTAATGCGGGCTTATTTATGATTTTAGCTAATCGGTATGATTGGCAATTATTTATTGAGGTGACGGGCGAGGGAGGGAGTGGCAAAAGTGTTTTTACCTCTATCGCGACTTTACTTGCAGGGGCACACAATACCGCCAGTGGCAATATGAAAGCGTTAGATGAGGCGAGAGGACGTTATCAATTTGTGGGTAAAAGTCTTATTACCTTACCTGACCAAGTAAAATACGTTGGAGAGGGAGCAGGCATTAAAGCCATTACAGGCGGTGATTTAATCGAGGTTGACGGTAAGTATGAGAAACAATTCTCAACTATTATTAAAGCGGTTGTTTTGGCGACGAATAATGAACCAATGAGCTTTACTGAACGTAACGGAGGGATAGCACGTAGACGGGTTATTTTCTCTTTTAATACCCCCGTTAAAGAGAGTGATAAAGATCCCTTGTTACCTGAGAAGATAAGCAAAGAGTTACCCGTTATTATTCGCCATTTATTGAAATTATTTACCTGCCAAGATAAGGCTAAATTATTACTGCAAGAACAGAGAGATTCAGGCGAAGCTTTAGCTGTCAAAAGTAACTCAGATCCCTTGTATAGCTTTTGTGCTTATTTGGTTTCATTGGGCGAAGAGTTAGGGATGAAGATGGGGAATAAGAATATTTATCCTCGTGCGCCGAGGATCTATCTCTACCATGCTTATTTATCATTTATGGAAGCCTACGGGTTTGATAGACCGTTAACATTAACCAAGTTTGGGGACTCATTACCTAAGGTGATGCAAGAGTATAAAAAGGACTATCGAAAGTTTAAAACGAAGCGGGGTTATTACTATAACGTTGATTTAACTGATGAAGCTAATGAGTGGCTTCCTGCAGTACCTGAATTAAGAAAAAGTTAGCCCCCTAGTTATAAAGTTTTATGTTCAACTGTGCACCCTGTTCACCAATCTTTATATTTAATTGATTTATAATATAAAAACAGGGTGCATAGTTACTTCTCAACTGTGCACCAACTGTTCACCCTGTGCACCTTTTATATTTTTAGTTTAAGTGCTGTTAAAATAGGCAAATAGGTTTTAAAAAGGCTTCTTTTGGCAGGTAATATTGTATTTAAATTAGGATAACTATATGAGTATTAAAGAATTTGAATTTAATGAAATGGAAGATGAAATCACAACATTAAAATCTTTAGGTATACCCGAAGAACATTGCTATCAAGCATTGACTATCTTGGAACTCAAGCGAGTGAGAAAGAGTTTACGTAATTTAGAAGATACCGCTGAGGGGCAATTAACAGCGATTCAGCTACTGGATTAATAAAGTTTTGTAAATGTTTTGTCCTCATGTTTTCGCATGTTAACCCCCCTAACTTTAGGGGCTTTTTATTATATTTTTCAGATATATATTAATAAGTGGCACTCAGACGTGAGCCGCCACTGACCGTTTAATTATTGCTCATCAGACAGGCATCTCCAGTTAAACGGTCTCCCCTATTTCCGAGCTGGTTTCACGTCTTAACATTTTATTGTTTACGGAAACCACTTCATGAAAAAACTTCTCGAATTACGCCAACAAAAGGCGGCTCTTACCGAGCAAATGCGTTCATTGCTTACCAAAGCAGAAACCGAAAAACGCTCACTCACCGAAGATGAAGCGAAAAACTTTGATGAATTGCGTAGTCAGTCGGAGTCTCTGAATACTGAAATTGCCCGTTATGAAGCGATTGCAGAAGAAGAACGCACTCAAACAGGTAAACACGTATTAGGTGATAAAGCCGTCAGTAATGATGAATTGCGTCATTATATCCTGACAGGGGAAACCCGTACTTTATCGACAGGGGTTCCGGCTGATGGTGGCTATACCGTTATTCCTGAACTGAATAAGCAGATTATGCAGCAATTAACCGATGATTCGGTGATGCGTAAAATCTGTACCATCAAAACTACGCACAGCAACGAATATAAACAACTGGTTTCTGTGGGTGGGGCAAAGGTCAATCACGGTGAAGAGGGGCAAGCCCGCACCGAAACTGGCACGCCAAAATTAGAAGAAGTCAGCATCAAATTATTCCCTATCTATGCCTATCCAAAAACCACCCAAGAAATTATTGATTTCAGTGATGTGGATATTCTGGGCTGGTTAAGCACTGAAATTGGAGACACGTTTGTCGATACCGAAGAAACGGATCTTGTCACGGGTGACGGTGCGAAAAAAGCAAAAGGTTTCTTAGCTTACCCTCGTGAGGCCAAAGCTGATAAAGATCGCGCATTCGGTACATTGGAAAAACTCGACGTTACTGGCATTGATGCTGATAGTTTGATTGACCTGAAATTTAAATTACGTGCGAAATACCGTAAAAATGCCGTTTGGGTGATGAATTCCAATACTGCCGCTAAAGTGCAAAAGCTGAAAAATGGTAATGGGGATTATATCTGGCGTGACCGTTTACAGTCTGGCGATCCTGATACCTTATTAGGCTTACCCGTTCATTACCTCGAAAACATGCCTGATGATGTGATTGCATTAGGTGACTTTAAACGCGGTTACTTCATTGTGGATCATGAAACGGGTACACGTACTCGTCCTGACAACATTACTGAACCCGGCTTTATCAAAGTTCACACCGATAAATATTTAGGCGGTGGGCTGGTGGATTCTAACGCCATTAAAGTGTTGGAAGTTAAAGTCGCGGGTAAATAACTCAAGGGGCGTTCCTGTGATCTCAGGAGCGCTCTTTTTGTCAGGAATACACTATGAAAAAGACCGAGTTAGAAATTCGTACCGCAACACTATCAGCCAGTGATAAAAAACTTATCGGTTATGTGATTAAGTGGGGCTTGCGCTCTCATGTACTTTGGGATGAGTTTGTCGAACAATTTGCCCAAAATGCGTTTAGTAACAGCTTATCAAAGGGGAGTGATGTCAGGGCGCTTTATGAACATGATTACACTAACCTATTGGGGCGCACGACTTCTGGCACATTACAACTCACCGAAGATGAAACAGGGTTACGTTTTGAACTCACTCCGCCTGATACGCAACTAGGGCGTGATGTTCTCACCTTGGTTGAACGAGGTGATATTGACGGTATGAGTTTTGGTTTCCGAGCGATTAAAGATCAGTGGGATATTGGTCAAGAGCCGTATGTCAGAACCGTATTAGAAGCCGAACTCCATGAAATCACCATCACCAGTTTACCCGCTTATCCTGATAGTGGCGTAGAAATTGCCAAACGCTCCTTAACACTCAGTAAACCGCAAGCGGTAAAAGATTTTGACCGCTGGTTACAATTGGTTGAGGTGGAATAATGTGGCCATTCAAACGTAAAGCCTCCGAATCCCGCAGCCTAAGTATTGATGAGTTTCTTTCTCTGGCAGGGATATCTAACACAAACTCAGGGGAACACGTTAGCTCGTCAACAGCGGAGGGCTTACCTGCCGTGATGAATGCGGTGACGGTCATTAGTGAAGCTATTGCCTCCATGCCCTGTTTTCTGTATCGGGTACACAACGATAAAGGGCGTGAATCACGAGAGTGGTTAAGTGATCATCCTGTTGATTATCTTCTCAATGAAAACCCGAATGACTGTCAGACCGCTTTTCAATTTAAGCGCACGTTAATGCGTCATTGTTTGCTCAATGGTAACGCCTATGCGGTGATTGCGTGGGGCAAAGATGGGCAGCCTAAATCAATACACCCTTATCCCCCTAGTGCGGTAGTGATTAATCGACTTGGGGAGCACCGATACAGTTATACCGTGACTGAACCGTATAGCGGTAAGGTGAAAACCTACTTACAAGAAGAAATCTTACATTTACGTTATGCGACTGATGACGGTTTTTTAGGACGCTCACCCGTCACGATTTGCCGTGAAACATTGGGCTTAGGATTAGCTCAACAACGACACGGCGCGAGTATCATGAAAGACGGCATGATGGCATCTGGTATTATTAAATCGGGTGAATGGCTCGATAGCCTCAAAGGAACTAAGGCATTAGAAGCCCTAGAACGCTACAAAGGGGCACGTAATGCAGGAAAAACCCCCATTCTTGAGGGGGGCATGGAATATGAACAATTAGGCATGAGTAACCAAGATGCGGAGTGGTTAGCCTCAAGGCGTTTTACCATTGAAGATATTGCCCGTATGTTCAACATTAGCCCCATCTTTTTACAAGAATATTCCAACAGTACCTACAGTAACTTTAGTGAGGCAAGTCGTGCCTTACTAACCATCACTATGCGTCCGTGGTTAGCCAACTTTGAGCAACAAATTAAATCAGCGCTATTACTGACTTCGCCCACACCGAATATTCGTTATCAAGTGGAATTTGATACAGCAGATTTACTCCGCGCTAATCCTACCGAACGTTTTCGCAGTTATGAAACCGCGATTAAGTCGGGAGTCATGTGTCCGAATGAAGCCCGTGAGCGTGAGGGATTGCCTCCTCGTGAAGGCGGTGATGAATTTAGTCAGGCATGGAAACAGACCGTTGAAGTTAAAAAAGAGTCTGACAAGGTGGATGAATGAAAACAGGGCGGCTCAGACATCAAATAACCATACAGAAATCGGAAGTTATCCGTGATGATTTTGGCTCAGTAACTACTCGATGGGTTGATATTGCGACTGTTGCTGCAGAGGTAAAAGCTATTAGTGGTCGTGAGTTAATGGCTTCGGGGATGATTATGAGTGAAGCAACTATACGTATTTGGTTACGGTATCGCACAGATATCACTACTTCTCACCGTATCGTTTATCACAAGTTAAATACGGTTGGCGATAAATTCGGCATTGTGGCGGTTATTCCTGATGCAAAACACACCCTGTTAGAACTGCTTTGTAAGGGAGGCGTATTTAATGACTAAGCCCGAAATCACATTAGATGAAGTGAAGTTGCATTGCCGTATTGATGATGATTATGACGATGCCATATTAGCTATTTATATTGATGCCGCATTAGAAGTGTGCCAACAACATATCGGTAAACGATTTGATGATGGATTGTCGTTCACTCCGGCGATCAAGGTGGGCTGTTTAATGTATATCAGTTTGCTTTATGAGAACCGAGAGATGGTAGGCAGTGATGGATTAAAAGAAGTTCCGCTGACTATTCATTCTCTGTGGTCAACCTATCGAGATGTGGGAGTGTACTAGATGCCATGGCAACCCCTAAAGCGTTGTAGTTATCAAGGCTGTAATAAGCGGGTGAAGTCTGGACGGTGTGATGAACATAAACGAGAAGCCAGACGACAACAGGATAGCCAGCGAGGAACACGGACCGAACGAGGTTATAGCAATCAGTGGGGCAAGTACCGTTTACAGTATCTCAAGTTAAATCCGTTATGTGTGCATTGCCTCAATAAAGGGATATACACCCCTGCAACCATTGTTGACCACATTATTCCTATTAACGGCGATAGTGATGTGTTGTTTTGGGTGGATTTTAACCATCAAGCGTTATGTCACAGTTGTCATAACACCAAAACCTTTAAGCATGATCCACTCACTAAGCAAAAGCGTAAAAATGGGGAGTATCGAGAGTTAGAGGCAAAAGCAACACGGCATAATGATTGGCGAGATGAGTATAACCACAATGCGTGAAAATGAAATAAATCAGTTGGTTAAAGGACTCTTAAAGCACAGTGAACCGTATAGACAACGACAATTAAAAACACCTACAAAGCCCATTACAGGGCGCAATATTCAGCGTGATAGGGAGCTAATGGAATGTTTCAGAAATCGTTAGAGAAGCATATAGAGGGGGTAGGGGTATCAAAAATGACAAACGCCCTCGTCTCAGGAACCGCCCCCCTCCTCGAATTTTTACGCACGGTAATTTTTTTGAAAATAATTTACTAGGAAATAGAAATAGTTATGGCAAGAGCACCTAAACCCCCTGTTTATCTTAATGAGATAGCGACGAAAGAGTGGAAAACAAAAGCCAAAATATTGGCAGAACGTGACGATCTGACGTTAGCCGATTGGAACAATTTAGAATTGTATTGCGTCAATTATGCGATGTACCGTAAAGCGGTTGAAGACTTAGATAATCGAGGGTTTAGCATTATCAATAGTCAAGGCAGTGAGAGCCGTAATCCCTCATTGAGTGCCAAGGCTGATGCTGAAAAAATCATGATTAAAATGTCTTCCTTACTGGGGTTCGATCCCGTTTCTCGTCGTAAAAATCCAATTGAAACCGAGGAAGAGGACGAATTAGATCGCCTATGAACGCATGGGAGCAGTACGCAAGCGACATCAAAACAGGCAAAATCCCCGCCTGTCAGCGGTTAAAACAAGCTGTTGAACGTTACTATAATGACTTAAATAATCCGCTTTATACCTTTGATAATGAGGTCGTAGAGCGTTTTATCGGGTTCTCCCGTGTTTGCCCGCATGTTAAAGGGCACTTGCGAGGTAAGCCGATAGAGCTTGAACCGTGGCAACAATTTGCCTTTGCGAATCTCCTTGGTTTCAAGGTGATCTCAACGGGGCGAAGAAAATACCGCAGTGCTTATATTCAGGTTCCCCGCAAAAATGCAAAATCCACCGTTGCAGCAATACTGGCTAATTGGTTCTTGGTGATGGAAAACGGGCAGCAAGATATTTATACCGCTGCAGTGAGCCGAGATCAGGCGCGTATTGTCTTTGATGATGCCCGTCAAATGTGTGTGCTGTCTAAACCGCTTAAAAAACGGGTGGCCATACAGCAACATAAAGTCATTAATCCGAAACGTAATAGCTTATTGAAACCTCTTGCCGCTAAAGCCGCCACGATTGAGGGAACGAATCCCAGTTTAGCCATTGTTGATGAATATCACTTACACCCCGATAATGCGGTTTATTCTGCCCTTGAGTTAGGGATGGGGGCACGTCCTGAGGGTATTTTATTTGCGATCACAACGTCAGGGAGCAATGTCATTTCAGCCTGTAAACAACATTATGATTATTGTTGTCAAATCCTCGCCGGTGAAGAACAAAATGAATCGTTATTTGCTTTGATTTATGAACTCGACGACGAAAAAGAAATTGACGATGAAAGGCTGTGGATAAAGGCAAATCCCAATCTTAATGTGTCGGTTGATGGTGATGCTTTGTATGACACGATACAAAAGGCGCGAGGTATTCCCTCACAATGGACAGAAATGTTAACCAAACGCTTTAATATCTGGTGTCAGGGGGAAACGCCTTGGATGGGTGAGGGCGCATGGTTAGCGTGTGAAATGGACTATACCGAGACTGACCTTAAAGGCTTAGCGTGTTATGCGGGAATGGATTTATCTTCTACGGGGGATATTACCAGTGTCTGCTATACCTTTCCCGTTGATAATGAATTGTTGTTATTGACTCGTCACTATATCCCCGAAGCGCAGTTACAGAACCCCGCCAATAAGAACAGGGCGATTTACCGTCAATGGGTTAAATCAGGTTGGCTCCGAACCACTCCTGGTGATTGTATTGATTATGATCGCATTCGTGATGATGTGCTTAGAGACAGCCAACAATTCAATATCAAATTGACAGGTTTTGATACATGGAACGCTACCCATTTAAGGACACAGCTACAAGGTGCGGGGTTAGATGTTGAGCCATTCCCTCAAACTTACATGAAGTTTAGCCCTGTGGCGAAATCAGCCGAGGTATTTGTTAATCGTAAAATTATTCGTCACAATGGCGATCCGGTGCTTGCGTGGGCGATGGCTAATGTCGTCATGGAAACGGACGCAAACGCGAATATCAAACCGAATAAAAAGAAATCAGCCAACAAGATTGACCCTGCAATTGCTTTCCTTATGAGCTTTGGTACATGGCAAATTGAGCATGAAGACTTTGCTTTCAACTTAACGGGGGAGCAAAAAGAACGTTTAGCCTCATTTGATGGGGTGTAGCTGACTTATTGTTAGTTGCAAATTTTCGTTATCAACCATGGTGAAAATCACCACAGTATAGGTATGGTGAAAATCGCCATGCCTTTACAGTCACACCACAGCTTAAACCTGAGCCAAAGCATTTATTGTTGCTTTGATATTCCAGAGGACAAATATGTCCCCAAGGCATTAAGAAAAAACATATTTGTGAAATTATCAATAGGTTGGAACGTTAAACGTACTTACCTCGATTAGGACGCCTTAATATCAAGGAGTTGTCTCACCTAGTGTAAATTGCCAAATGAGTAAATTATCAGCAAAAAGGTGCACAGTATGCACAGTTGGTGCACACCGTGTTCACCCTAATTTATTATTTAATATCAATGGATTAAGTTGATGGTGCATAGGGTGCACAGTTGAGGGCTTCAAAAAGATTTATAGGGGGGGTAGTGAACAAATCGCAGGATAATAGAGTTTATTTGTACATAATTTAAACTACGAAAGTTTTGTAGTTTATCTATCTTTCCCTCTTCACATTAATAAATCAGTCTGGCAAAACAGGTATCACCATTTTGATCATGCCTTTTATAACTAAATACTTATATGTATGTACTGGAGCTAATTATTGTTAATAGATGCTGTGAGCTTTAATGTGGGGTACACGGTGGGGTAATAATAACAAAAAAGCCCTTAACAAATAATGGAAAGGGCTTTTTAATTCAATGTGTTATAAGACTTCTATTAATTCATGCCGTATTTTTTCAGTTTCTTACGCAGTGTGCCACGGTTAATGCCCATCATTTGCGCAGCACGTGTTTGGTTACCACGGGTGTATTGCATCACCATGTCCAACAATGGCTGTTCAACTTCAGCCAATACCAGCTCATATAAGTCATTAACATCTTGACCGTTTAATTGAGCAAAATAGTTCTTCAGTGCTTGTTTAACTGAGTCACGTAAAGGTTTTTGGGTTACCTGATCTTGTGAATTTACAGTGGCAACGGTTAGTACGTCTGAATTTACGCGTTGTTCGAACATAGTTCTGTCAGCTCTTTTATTTATTTACGCAAAAAATTTTCGAAATATGCTTCCAACGCCTCCAGCTGTTCGCTGGCATCCTCTATGGCGTTGAAGGAGCGCCGAAACTGGTCATCAGGGGCATGTTCCTTGAGATACCAAGAGACATGCTTGCGTGCAATGCGAGTTCCTTTGCCTTGACCGTAAAAGTCGTGCAATTCACGCACATGCTTTTGCATTATTTGTTGCACCTTTGCAATCGGCAGAGGAGGCAACAGTTCACCTGTGTCCAGATAGTGCTGGATTTCCCGAAAGATCCAGGGTCTTCCCTGAGCAGCGCGACCGATCATTAAAGCATCGGCTCCAGTGTAGTCAAGCACTGCTCTGGCTTTTAGCGGGTCAGTTATGTCTCCATTCGCAATAATGGGAATAGAGACACTCTGCTTAACTGTCCGAATACTGTCGTATTCAGCTTCACCTTTGAACAAACACTCGCGTGTACGTCCATGAATGGTGAGAGCCGCAATACCACAATCTTCAGCCAATTTGGCAATCTCTACACAGTTTCGTTCATCAGGTGACCATCCTGTACGGATCTTGAGTGTAACAGGTACATCAACCGCATTGACCACCGCAGAAAGGATCTCTGCGACTAAATCCGGATAACGCAGCAATGCCGAGCCTGCTAACTTTTTATTCACCTTTTTTGCCGGACAACCCATATTAATGTCGATAATCTGAGCGCCACTTTCTACGTTTATTTTCGCAGCTGTAGCCATATCAACAGGGTCACTTCCCGCAATTTGTACGGAGCGGATCCCCAATTCATCGCTATGTACCATCCGTAACCGAGACTTGTCTGTCTTCCAAACCTGAGGATTAGAAGAAAGCATTTCAGAAACTGTCATCCCCGCACCCATGTCATAGCAAAGTGACCGAAAAGGTCGGTCTGTAACGCCAGCCATTGGAGCTGCAATGAGGCAATTTTTTAACTGATACTGTCCGATTCGCATAGATGAAAAGAGGGCCAAACTGTGACTGCAAGGGCGCGTATATTACGCATTTTTTACCAGATATGAAAGGACAAAGTTTAACCAAATCGCGAAAAAAAGTTACTTTTTTATACTTGATTTTTTATAAATAGATTATTTAGTCAATAAAAACAAAATGTTACTGTTTTTCTAAAATTTTAAATTTAAATATAGAGAAGTAACAAACTCAAGCAACAAGGTGATAATTATCAGGCAAAATTGTGATTAATGCCTGATAAATAATCATTAAGTGAAACTTTAACTGTTTAATATTATCGCAAATTGCTTAATATTTAACCTGTGTTATTTTTTTACTCCGGTAATACGACACCACTCTTCTTTTTCAGCCACAGGATCTAAAGTAAATTGTTCTTGATAAGCTTGTGCAACACTGTCAGCTTGTGTGGCAAGAACACCGGAAAGACCTAAATGCCCCCCTTGACGTGACAGTGTGCTGATAATAGGTGCTAATTCACGTAATGGGCCAGCTAAGATATTTGCTACCACTACATCGGCACTGAGATTGTCTGGTTGGTCTTTAGCAAGGTATAGCGTCAGTGCATCAGCGACACCGTTACGTTGTGCATTGTCGCGACTTGCTTGGATAGCTTGTGGGTCGATATCGATACCTATCGCTTTCGCAGCCCCCAGTTTTAATGCTGCAATGGCTAAAATACCAGAGCCACAACCAAAGTCGATAACGGTTTTACCTGCGAGATCTAAACCATCGAGCCATTGTAGACATAAAGAGGTAGTTGGGTGAGTACCAGTACCAAATGCCAGACCTGGATCGAGCATGACATTTACAGCGTTAGGATCAGGCACTTCACGCCAGCTTGGGCAAATCCATAAACGTTCGCCAAAGCGCATAGGGTGGAAGTTATCCATCCATTCGCGCTCCCAATCTTTATCTTCTAACTGTTCGATTTTATGTACAAATCCTTTACCCAGCACCGCCGTGTTTTCTAACATAGCCACGATGATACTCATATCGGTTTCTGCATCATATAAGCCAATAACATCGGTATCACCCCAGAGGCGAGTTTCTCCCGGTAATGGCTCAAAAATAGGGGTATCGTGGCTATCTTGAAAGGTTACTGATACCGCGCCACTTTCAACCAACTCATCACCAATGGCTTCGGCGTTTTCTGAGGTGGCATTTAGTCTTAATTGTATCCAAGGCATAATTAATCTCTTTTAAAAACAAGTTCACTGTAATGGAGCAGATTGAGGCAAGGTTTGTTCTCCAAACCTATTTGCGACAAGAAAGGCCACTAAGCTCAATAACAGCGCAGGAATAATAGGATGAAATCCAGCAATCTGGATATTAAATGTTGCCAGTGTAGCATAGAGTGTGGCACCGGTTATCATGCCCGCAATCGCGCCATAACGGTTTGCTTTGTTCCAGTAAAGGCCAAGTACTAGAGGCCATAAGAAAACCGCTTGTAGTCCACCAAAGGCAAGTAAATTGAGCCAAATTATCATTGATGGCGGGTTCCATGCAGCAAATAGCAATAAGATCCCTAAAATCAAAGTAGATAGACTAGATAAACGCGCAATGCGTTTTTCATTGTTTATGGCATGAGGCGCGAGATTGAGATAGAGATCTTTGACCAATGTCGCTGATGATTGTAGCAGTTGTGCGTTAATCGTTGACATGATGGCTGCCATCGGTGCCGCTAAAAATATACCGGCAGCAAAAGGCGGTAATACATCAACCATTAAGGTTGGAATAACTTGATCTGGCACGGTGAGATCAGGAATGATTGCCCGACCTAATGCGCCCGCAAAGTGCATACCAAACATTAATAACGCCATCACGATGGTGCCGATGATGATCCCTCTGTGCATGGCTTTGCTGTCTTTATAAGAGATACAGCGCACTGCAGTATGGGGAAGGCCGATAACCCCAAAACAGACCAATACCCAAAATGACGCCATAAAGGGGCCAGTTAAAATGCCGTCAGCACCATGAGGAGAGGTAAGGGCAGGATCGATAGCATTTAGTTTTTGTATTGCAATATCTAAACCACCCGCCTTGTAGATAATGGCAAAAAGCAAAATAAAGGTGCCCAATAACATCACAAGGCCTTGTAAGGCATCATTTAATACACTAGCTCTAAATCCGCCAATCGCTGTATATAATGCGATTGAGATACCAAATATCAGCAAACCAAATTCATAGGGAATACCCGCCGCGGTTTCTAATAAGCGAGCACCACCAATAAATTGTACGGTCATGGCGCCGACAAAAGCTACCAGTAGACTTAAGCTGGCAAACCAGACTAAAAAGCGACTTTGGTAGCGAGCATAGAGCATATCATTTAGGGTGACGGCGTTATAACGACGCGCCAAAATAGCAAATTTTTTACCTAGTACCCCGAGGGAGAGCCAAATCGCGGGGAGCTGGATCATCGAAAGAAGTACCCAACCAATGCCGTATTTGTAAGCCGCTCCTGGTCCACCAATAAAAGAGCTAGCACTGACATAGGTTGCCGTGATGGTCATTGCAAGGACAAATCCACCCATAGAGCGGTTACCAAGAAAATACTCGTTAAGAAATTGCCCTTTTTCACGTTTACGATATGCGTATGCGGATAATAGGAAGACCAATAAGAGATAGCCAACCAGTGGCACGATAACCTCAGTTTGCATTGTCATGCTCATCTCCTAACGGCATATCTTTGAAAAAATAGCGTACCATCAGATAGCACAGTAAAAAAAATAGCACAGGCAAAAATAGGCATGAAAGCTCAAACCAAACCGGTAGGCCGGTTAGCCCCACAGTATTATCGGGTAAATAGGCAGTAAGTAACCAACCCAATAAGTAGATAAAAGTAAGCACTAAGGCCAAGAGGGCTTCTTTGTGGGCCTGAACAAAACGCTTGTCCATCTGTTCTCCCAATCTTTATAGGATTAAAACGAATGGGAAGGATTGTACGGGAAAGTGAGAGGTGATTCAGTGAAAATTGATCATAAACTTATTGGTGGCATCAAATGATGAGGAATTGATTGGCGGTTAAGTGTGCTGCAGGAACTTATTTGGGTTATTTAATAGACTATTTAGTCGAATAAAAAAGGCATAGTCGATAAACTATGCCTTTTACTGATAAGCTAAAAAGATTAATTTTCAGTTAAACCTAGGCGTTTTTCTAGGTAGTGAATATTAGTACCACCTTTTTGGAATTGCTCATCATTCATAATGAATTGGTGTAGCTCAATATTGGTTTTAATGCCGTCAATAATAAGTTCTGCCAACGCATTTTTCATACGAGAAATCGCAATTTCACGTGTTTCACCGTAAGTGATCAATTTACCAATCATTGAATCATAGTGTGGTGGAACGGTGTAACCTGCGTAAATATGTGATTCCCAACGTACACCAAATCCGCCTGGTGAGTGGAAACGAGTGATGGTTCCCGGGCTTGGCAAGAAGGTTTTTGGATCTTCTGCGTTGATACGGCACTCAATAGCATGTCCATGAACGTGAATTTGATCTTGCGTGACCGATAATGGTAAGCCTGATGCAATACGCAGTTGCTCTTTGATAAGGTCAACACCGGTGATCATCTCAGTAACAGGGTGCTCAACCTGAATACGGGTATTCATTTCGATAAAGTAGAATTCGCCATTTTCATAGAGGAATTCAAACGTACCCGCACCGCGGTAGCCAATTTCAATACACGCATTTGCACAGCGTTCACCGATATTTTTACGGATCTCAGGGGTAATACCTGGTGCTGGTGCTTCTTCAACCACTTTTTGGTGGCGACGTTGCATTGAGCAGTCACGTTCAGCTAAATAGATAGCATTACCTTGTCCATCGGCCATCACCTGAATTTCGACGTGGCGTGGATTTTCAAGGTATTTTTCCATATAGACCATATCGTTGCTAAATGCCGCTTTGGCTTCCGCACGGGTCATGGAGATTGCTTGCGCTAAGTCTTTTTCTGAGCGAACAACACGCATACCGCGACCACCGCCACCACCTGATGCTTTGATGATAACAGGGTAACCGATGCGTTTGGCTATTTCGATATTTTTGGCTGTATCGTTACCTAATGGGCCATCTGAGCCTGGTACACAAGGAACACCGGCTTTTTTCATCGCTTCAATAGCGGAAACTTTATCACCCATTAGGCGAATGGTTTCCGCTTTAGGGCCAATAAAAATAAAGCCTGAGCGTTCAACTTGTTCGGCAAAATCGGCATTTTCAGACAGGAAGCCATATCCTGGGTGAATGGCTTGCGCGCCACTTATCTCTGCCGCGGCAATAATTGCCGGAATATTTAAGTAACTTTTTGCTGAAGCAGCGGGACCAATACAGATAGTCTCGTCTGCCAGCAGAACGTGTTTTAAATCACGGTCTGCCGTGGAGTGAACGGCGACTGCTTTGATCCCAAGTTCCTTACAAGCTCTTAGGATACGCAGTGCAATTTCACCACGGTTGGCAATGAGGATTTTTTCTAGCATGGGCCTGCCTCGTTATTCGATGACAAAGAGTGGATCGTCAAACTCAATAGTATCGCCATCTTGGCAAAGGATAGATTTAACAACGCCCGCTTTATCAGATTCGATTTGGTTCATCATTTTCATTGCTTCAACGATACACAGTGTATCGCCAACATTGACTTGCTGACCCACTTCAACAAAGACTTTTGCTTCTGGGCTTGGTGAACGATAGAAGGTACCTACCATTGGTGAGCGAACAACATGGCCGCTAATTTCTTGCGTTGCTGTAGCCGCTGGTGTTTCTGGTGCTACAGGTGCCACAGCAGCTGCTAATGCAGGTTGAGGTGCTGCTGGTGCCGCAAAATATTGCTGAGGAGCCATTTGACCCTGAACGCCAGAGTTGCGACTGATGCGTACTGACTCTTCACCTTCAGAAATTTCCAGTTCAGAAATGCCAGACTCTTCGACTAGCTCGATCAGTTTTTTAATTTTACGAATATCCATGAGTTGATTCCGTACTCTTTTGATGTTTTTTATTAAGACAAGCGGTTGACCGCTGCCTGTAAAGCAAATCGATACCCTTCAGCACCTAATCCACAGATTACGCCAGTTGCGATATCAGAAAGATAAGAGTGGTGACGGAAAGGTTCCCGACTGTAGACATTGGATAGGTGAATTTCAATAAATGGAATATTCACCCCTAATAATGCATCACGCAGTGCAACACTGGTGTGCGTAAATGCTGCAGGGTTGATAAGAATATAATCAACATTTCCCCGCGCCGCATGAATTTTATTTATTAGCTCATGTTCAGCATTTGATTGAAAATGAGTCAGTTTCACATTTAATGCTTGAGCATCCGCTGACAAACTTTGAACAATATCATTCAGAGTTAGGTGTCCGTAAGTTTCCGGCTCTCTAGTGCCAAGCAGGTTTAAGTTCGGACCATTCAGGAGCAAAATATGAAAATTTTCCGACATTATGCTTCTATCTCCGTCAATTCGTCAACGAAATGACAAAATAACCTGTGCTTTTCGTTTTGTCATCTTTTATTGTATCGAATGTTACGATATAAATCACAAAGTCCGACATTATAGACATTTCACAGAAGATAACAGCAAAATACTGGTCTAATCAGGGAAAGATGGGATTATTTTGATGAAAAGTTAAAAGTTTTTACAAGATTGTAAAACCAAGAAAGTAAAATAAACAGAAGTTTAAAAAATAATCATAACATGACGTTATTTATTGATGTGACAGGAAATCTACGCTTCTTTGAGCTAGATCGATAATATATGTTATAAATGTGATCTAGATCACATTGCTAAGCAGGTTTAATATTAAAAACGCAATAATCTGGCATTAAATTAATCTGTTTAATGCCAGAAATTAGCTCAAAATCATGATAAATAATTACAACTTAACTAAGGTTCTACCTGTTACTTGATTATCCATTATCATCTGAGCATAGCGTGGCACCTCATCGAGTGTAATTTCGGTTACTGTTTGCTGATAAAATGTATCAGGCAATAGCTGTAGTAAACGTTGCCATACTTGAGCGCGTTTTTCTGCAGGATAATAAACGGAATCGATACCTTGCAGACGAACATTGCGTAAAATAAATGGCATGACTGTAGTAGGTAACGTATATCCTCCTGCTAATCCACAGGCGGCAACGGTGCCATTGTAATGTGTTTGTGACAAGATATTGGCAAGGATTTGTCCACCTACGGTATCAATAGCGCCTGCCCAACGCTGTTTATCTAACGCTTTACCTGCAGCCTCAAATGCTTCACGGGTGATAATATGCTCGGCCCCCAGTTTACGTAAATAATCGTGATTGCTGGCTCTGCCACTGAGAGCGGTAACCTGATAGCCAAGTGCGGTTAATAAACTAATTGCGGTGCTACCGACACCACCGCTGGCACCTGTAACCAAAATCTCACCACTATCGGGTGTTATGCCACCTTGTTCTAACGCCATCACACAAAGCATGGCAGTAAAACCTGCTGTACCAATGATCATGGCATTTTTTAACGACAGTCCTTCGGGCAGCGCCGTTAACCAATCACCTTTAACGCCCGCTTTTTGTGCTAAACCGCCCCAGTGGTTTTCACCTACACCCCAACCGGTTAGTAACACATGTTGTCCAATATGAAAACGGGGATCTTCTGTATGGTGAACCACCCCTGAAAAATCGATACCGGGGACCATCGGAAATTGGCGTAGAATTTTTCCTTTACCTGTTATGGCTAAGCCATCTTTGTAGTTTAGTGTCGAGTAGTGGACATCAACAATGACCTCATGAATAGGAAGTTGTGATTCATCGATATGTTGGACGCCGGCGCTAAGTTTATCGCTGTGTTGTTCGACTAATAATGCTTTCATGATGACCTCTTATTGCTATCCGTTTCTGTCATGATAGGTGATTTTTTAGCAAGCATTGTGATTGTGCACAATATCTCGTGTAATAATGAGACAAATTAACGCTTTTTAGTGTATAAACGATGGGTTCTATGTTCATTTAAGCAGAGATTATTCTGAGTTTTACATTTTTGTTGTGAGTTGATACTTAAAATATTTTACGATTGGGCCAAAAATAACATTTATCTTCGTTTATTGAAATTAAGCTAATAGGTTGTTTTGGCCACCATCAAGATGAGTATGATGATCGCTATCTTCATCAAATGATGGGGTAAATGTTATCGAAAATAGATATTGCTGATGTGAATAATTAAATGAATAAATTTTATTTGAACTTGAACCCTTACTTTTGTGTCACAGTGTGGCAACCAAGTAAGATTTTTCTTTGTCGATATCTACGTGATTTGTATTGTGATTAAGTCAAATAAATCTTACGTAGGATCGAATTTATGCGTTAATCGTTTTAATTAGCCCATTTTTATGCAGTTTTTTTCTGCTCCAATTGGGAAAAGTAACGTAGAATATTGTGCCTTTATGATTATTCACGTGTCCACTTTTAACTAAGTAGCGGATCGCGCCTTGTCGCTGCTTATTGTGGTTGGTAGAGTAGACGGATTTTTCCGTCCCGGCTTGCAGGATTATCCTTTCGTATGTTTAAAAAATTTCGTGGCATGTTTTCCAACGATCTGTCTATTGACTTGGGTACCGCCAATACCCTGATTTATGTCAAAGGACAAGGTATTGTTCTCGATGAACCTTCTGTAGTTGCGATCCGCCAAGATCGCGCAGGTACATCAAAAAGTGTTGCAGCCGTCGGGCATGAAGCCAAACAGATGCTAGGGCGTACACCTGGGAATATCGCAGCTATTCGTCCAATGAAAGACGGTGTTATTGCTGATTTTTATGTAACCGAAAAAATGCTTCAACACTTCATAAAACAGGTTCATAACAACAGCTTTATGCGTCCAAGCCCTCGTGTATTAGTGTGTGTACCTGTTGGTGCGACACAAGTTGAGCGTAGGGCTATCCGCGAGTCGGCACTTAGTGCGGGTGCTCGCGAAGTCTTTTTAATTGAAGAACCTATGTCTGCTGCAATTGGTGCAGGTTTACCGGTATCTGAAGCGACGGGTTCAATGGTCGTTGATATTGGTGGTGGGACTACAGAAGTTGCGGTTATCTCATTAAATGGTGTGGTTTATTCCTCTTCTGTACGTATTGGGGGAGACCGTTTTGATGAAGCTATCATTAATTATGTACGTCGTAACTACGGTTCATTGATCGGTGAAGCAACCGCTGAGCGTATTAAGCATGATATTGGCTCTGCTTATCCTTCAGACGAATTAAATGAGATTGAAGTACGTGGACGTAATTTAGCGGAAGGGGTACCACGTAGCTTTACTTTAAATTCCAATGAGATCCTCGAAGCCTTACAAGAGCCATTAACAGGTATTGTAAGTGCTGTGATGGTTGCCTTAGAACAGTGTCCGCCAGAGCTTGCTTCTGATATTTCAGAACGAGGTATGGTCTTAACGGGTGGTGGGGCACTGTTACGTAACTTAGACCGTTTATTAATGGAAGAAACAGGTATTCCTGTTATTGTGGCTGAAGATCCGCTTACCTGTGTGGCTCGTGGTGGTGGTAAAGCATTAGAAATGATCGATATGCACGGTGGCGATCTATTTAGCGAAGATTAATATTATTGTGCGTGTAAGGGAGAAAGGATTCCCCCTTAATCACAATATAACAATATTAACACCTGTTCTTTTACTTCTCCGTGTGAGTGATCTTAGAGTTTATGAAGCCTATTTTTAGTCGGGGGCCTTCCCTGCAACTAAGATTAATAATCGCTGTGATTATCGCGATATCGTTGTTAATTGCTGATAATCGCATAGGTGCTTTTTCAAAAGTCCGTCAGTATTTGGATACTGCTGTGAGTCCTTTCTATTTTCTTGCAAATGGGCCTCGTCGTTTCCTTGATCAACTCTCTGAAACCTTTGCAACTCGCGAACGTTTACAATTTGAAAATCAAGCGCTAAGAAAAGAGCTTCTTGTTCGCAGTGGTGAAAGTCAGCTACTGGAACAATTTAAACAAGAAAATGCCCGCTTACGAGAATTACTTGGTTCACCTTTACGTCAAAATGAGCAAATGACGGTAACACAAGTGTTGTCTGGTAATAGTACGCCTTATCGAGATCAAGTGGTGATAGACAAAGGCACTAATGATGGGGTGTATGAAGGTCAGCCTGTTATTAGTGATAAAGGCGTTGTTGGACAAGTTATTGCCGTAAGTGAGTTAACCAGTCGAGTACTGTTAATTTGTGATACCTCTCATGCATTACCGGTACAAGTATTACGCAATGATATTCGCGTTATTGCCTCAGGGGCTGGGTGTGCGGATGATCTACTGTTAGAGGCACTACCTGCGAATATCGATATTCGTGTAGGGGATGTGTTAGTCACCTCAGGATTAGGGGGACGCTTTCCTGAAGGTTATCCTGTTGGGGTTGTTTCTTCGGTAAAAGTCGATAATCAACGTGCTTATTCGGTGATTAATGTGCGACCTTCTGCTGAATTACAACGTTTACGTTATCTGTTGCTATTATGGAACGCCTCAGAGAAGAAACAAGCGCCACCGTTACCTTCAGAGGTTTACCGTGCTGCCAATGAACGTTTGATGCAATTAATGCCACAGGTACTGCCTAACTATGAACAAGCGGGGCCACCACTGCCTCGTTCTATGTCACAAGAGCCAACGGAAAATAGCGCCACCCCAAGTGATATAGCACCAGTACCACCAACGGAAAACAATAAACCTCAACCTAATACGAATCGAGGTAGCTAGTGACAATCAATCCTTATCGTAGCCGTGGGCGTTGGATTATTTGGCTCTCGTTTCTAATAGCTTTGGTGTTACAAATTATGCCTTGGCCTGAGCAACTAGAAGTTTATCGCCCTATTTGGCCAGTGTTGTTTCTGATTTATTGGATAACGTCATTACCTCATCGTATTAGCGTTGGAACAGCATTTGTTCTTGGGATGAGCATGGATTTAGTGCAAGGGACAACATTAGGCGTAAATGCGTTGGCTTATACCCTAGTAAGTTATGTTATTGCCTTTAAATATCAATTATTTTGTAACTTAGCGTTATGGCAACAGTCATTAGTGGTAATGTTAGCGATTGGCGTGGTTGATCTTACTGTATTTTGGGCAGAATTTTTGCTTTCTCCCGTGACTTTTCACCCACAAGTATTCTGGAATAGTCCAGTCAGTGGTATTCTTTGGCCATGGCTTTATTTTTTGCTTCGCAAAGTCCGTCACCAGTTTTCAGTTCATTAACCTCTCTGGATCATGACGGTATTTTTGTGTCACCGTCATGAGGATATTATTGTGATCACTCTTTACCTTGCATCGAGTTCCCCCAGAAGGCGAGAGCTTCTGTCACTGTTGGATGTTCAATTTAGCACCATTACACCGGCAATTGATGAAATTTGGCAACAAGGTGAAGCACCAGAAGATTATGTTATCCGTTTGGCGAGAGAGAAATCTCAAGAGGGGGTACGTCAAGCGACAAATGACTATCCGGTATTAGGCTCTGATACTATCGTGGTTCAAGTAGGTCGTATTCTGGAAAAACCACGAGATAAAGCGCATGCAGCACAAATGCTAAGTAATCTTTCAGGTGCAACCCACCAAGTGATGACGGCGATTGCTATTTCAGATAAAACCCGAACAATAAGCCAATTAGTTGTCACGGATGTGACTTTTAGAAAGATGACAGAAAGTGAAATTAGTGCGTATATTGAAACGGGAGAGCCAATGGATAAAGCTGGCGCTTACGGTATTCAGGGAAAAGGAGGCCGTTTTGTACAACGGATTGAGGGTAGCTATCATGCTGTTGTCGGCTTACCGCTTGTTGAAACCGAAGCATTGATAGCTCAATTTTTGTCTCTAGCGAATGATAAGGAGATTTCATGACAGCAGAGCTATTAGTGAATGTGACTCCCTCTGAAACCCGAGTGGCCTATATCAGCGGGGGCATACTACAAGAGATCCACGTTGAAAGAGAAGCCAAACGAGGTCTTGTCGGAAACATCTACAAAGGTCGGGTAAGTCGTGTATTACCTGGGATGCAAGCTGCATTTATTGACATTGGGCTTGAGAAAGCCGCTTTTTTACATGCTTCTGATATTATGCCTCACACGGAATGTATCGCGGGTGAAGAGCAGAAAAAATTTAATGTTCGTGATATTGCGCAACTTGTACATCAAGGTCAGGACTTGATTGTACAAGTGGTGAAAGATCCTCTAGGTACAAAAGGGGCACGTCTTACAACAGATATCACATTACCATCACGTTACTTGGTGTTTATGCCGGGTGCTTCTCATGTGGGTGTTTCACAACGTATTGAAAGTGAAGAGGAACGTGAGCGCTTAAAACGCTTGGTAGAAGAGTATTGTGATGAAAATGGCGGGTTTATTATTCGCACCGCCGCTGAAGGTGTCGGCGAACATGAAATAAAACAAGATGCTGCTTTTTTAAAGCGCCTATGGAATAAAATCATTGAGCGTAAAAAAAGAAATAAAACGCGCATTCAAATTTATGGTGAGCTTGCTTTAGCACAACGTATTTTACGTGATTTTGCAGGGGCTGAATTAGATAGCATTCGGGTTGACTCTAAATTAACTTATCATCAATTACAGGAGTTTATTGGTGAATATATTCCTGAATTAACCGCTAAACTTGAATTACACCAAGGTAATCAACCTATTTTCGATCTCTACGGGGTTGAAAGTGAAATTCAGCGCGCGTTAGAGCGAAAGGTCGAGTTAAAATCAGGAGGCTATCTGATTATCGACCAAACCGAAGCAATGACAACGATTGATATCAATACGGGCGCTTTTGTTGGTCATCGTAATTTAGAAGAGACGATTTTTAATACCAATGTTGAGGCGAGTCAGGCGATAGCGCGGCAACTGAGATTACGTAATTTAGGCGGCATTATCATTATTGATTTTATTGATATGAGTAATGAAGATCATCGCCGTAGAGTATTAGCTTCCTTAGAACAAGCATTGAGCAAAGATCGCGTGAAAACGACCATCAATGGTTTTTCACAATTAGGTTTGGTTGAGATGACACGTAAACGAACCCGTGAAAGTCTCGAGCATGTACTTTGTGATGACTGTCCTACTTGCCAAGGCCGTGGTACAGTAAAATCAGTTGAAACGGTATGTTATGAAATATTACGAGAAATTGTTCGTGTTCATAAAACCATAGACGCAGATCGCTTTTTGGTTTATGCCGCCCCCGCTGTTGTGGAAGCACTAAAAGGTGATGAATCACATGCTTTAGCCGAAGTGGAAATTTTTGTTGGGAAGCAAGTCAAAGTGCAAACTGAGCTACTCTATAGTCAGGAGCAGTTTGATGTGGTGATGATGTAATGGATTCGCCTTGCTAATAAATATGATGGCAGAAAGGAGACTAAATGAAGCGGCTGTCTAAATCTTTATTGTTGATAACCCTTTTTTGCCTGATTATTTTCGCCGTAGTATTAAGTGGATTTCGTTATTTTCTGCCTCGTTTAGATAATTATCGCCCTGAAATTGAAACCTATTTATCTAAACAGTTCAATAGCCCAGTCACCATGACACAGGTGAAAGGGGAATGGCAAAACTTTGGCCCTGATATCCAAATTACTGGACTGTATATTGATAATAACAGTGTTGAAGTGAGTGCTGAACAGATCATTTTCTCTTTTGATGTTTGGCGTTCACTGCTTCATTTTCAACTCTATTTTCGTGAATTAACCTTTGAACAGTTAGCTGTAAATTACAAAAAGCCTATTTTTACTGGGCAAAATGGTGATATTACCTTCACTGAACCCGATGATATCTCTTCCATTTTCTTAAAACAGTTTGACCGCTTTAAATTGGTTGATAGCCGTTTCGTGTTTTTATCACCTTCTGGTGACACTAGCACGCTCCATATTCCCGAATTAATGTGGCTCAATCAGAAAAACCGCCATCGTGCGCAAGGGGAAGTTACTTTAGATACCCCAATAAATCACTATGGTGGACTAAAAGTACGTCTTGATCTCTATACGAAAAAGCAGGGGGCACTCGATAAAGGACAGGTGTTTGTCACCGCTGATGAGGTTGATATTTCCCCTTGGTTAAGCCAATGGGTTAAAAGTAACAGTGGCCTTGGTGAAGCGAAAGCCAGCCTATCTAATTGGATAGAGATCAGTAATGGGCGGATCACGGGTAGCCAGTTACAAATCCATCAAGGTGAAATGGATTGGCGTAATGAAGGGCGCACACATGTATTAAAGGTAGAAGATTTAATTCTACGTATGAGACGCCAAGAAAATGGCTGGCTTGCTGATATCCCTTATACCCGAAAAATAACGATGGATGGCGATGAATGGCCAGATGGTTATTTAGCGGTACTTTATCAACCTAAAGAAAAACAACAAGATGAAGCTTGGCGTATCCGTGCTAAAAATATTGAATTAGAACGGTTATCTGCGTTATTGCCTTTGTTCTCTTTTTTAACGCCTGATGTCGTGCGCCAATGGCAGTATCGTCAATTTTCTGGCATGGTCGACTCATTTGCTCTTGATTTAGCCCCCGATGATTTTAAACGTAGTGCCATTGATATCAGTTGGCAAAATGTTGCTTGGAAACGCTGGCAAGAAATCCCTTCTGTGGCACATTTTAATAGTCATTTAAAGGGCACATTACAGCAAGGAGCGCTTAATTTTGCGCTTAATAACAGTGAAATTGATACTGCTGGGCTTTTTAAAGCGCCACTTAATATAGAAAAAGGCACTGGTACGGTTTACTGGCAGCATCAGGGAGATTCTCTGTCGTTATGGAGTCAAGGGATTGATATAAAAGCCACCTCCGCTTGGGTTGCCGGTGATTTTCGTTATCAAAAACAAGGAGAGCATCAACAACTGTCTATTCTTTCGGGAGTGAATGTGACCGATGCCGGTGAGACATGGCGCTATTTACCTGAAAAATATGTCGGTAAAGATTTAACACAATATCTCTCTGACGCGATTATTGCCGGAAACGTTAAAAACGGTACGTTTATTTTTCATGGTGATCCGCGGGATTTCCCTTTTGAACAACATAATGGTTGGTTTCAAGTCTATGCCCCAGTAAAACAGGCGACCTTCAAATATGATAGTGAATGGCCGGCACTGTTTGATCTTAATGTTAATCTTAATTTTAAGAATAACGGCTTATGGATGTCCTCTGATAATGTTCAGGTTGGTAAAGCCACCGCTAAAAACTTGACGGCGATTATTGAGGACTATAACAAAGAAAAAATTGTTATTGATGCAGATATTGAAGCCACGGGTGATGATTTAAAAGAGTATTTTCTAGCTTCGCAAATGGCAACGATTGGTCATACACTTGAAATACTAAAAGTGGCTGGAAAAATTAACGGGAGTTTGCACCTCGACATTCCTTTTGATGGCGAGCAGGTGGTCGCTTCTGGTCAGGTAAACTTAAACAATAATGATGTCACATTAGCCTTTATGGATACCACCCTAGAAGGTGTTACGGGACAATTTCGTTACCATAATGATAAATTAGAGAGTGATACTTTAACCGCGAATTGGTTTGGTCAACCTCTGACATTTTCTTTTGCTGGTGGTGATCAACGGGATGCTTATCAAGTTGGTGTTGATCTAAAAGGACAATGGGATATCGCGAAAATTAAGGGATTACCTAATGATATACAACATAAATTAAGCGGTTTTTTACCTTGGCATGGCGCGGTAAGTGTTAATATTCCAGAAACAGCGGATGTCAATTATCAAGTGGATCTGACCGGACAAGTGAATGCGCTACAAAGTCAGTTAGCTGCGCCAAGTACCGATGACTTTAAAAACGCTTCCCCCATTGTGATTTCAGCAAAAGGGAATAGTGAAAAACTTAACGTTAGTGCCGATGCACAAGATCAGTGGTCATTAAATAGTGAATGGGCGTTAGGTGAACCATTACGTCTATTACAAGGTAATTTAGTCTCTTCCTCGCTCACACTACCTCAATTAAATGATCAATCACGATTGACTATTGCTTTGCAGGGATTGCAAGGCGATAAATGGCTACCTACTTTAATGGCTTTTTCATCATTAGCCCCTTCTGAAAACGCGATACGTTTCCCTACCAATATTCATATTAGTCTGCCTGAACTTAATTTTGCTGGTCAGCAATGGATTGCGCCACAAACAGAAATTATGCGTGCTGATGATGGTGTAAAATTATCCTTCTCAGGGAGTGAGTTACGAGGTGACTTATTTGTACCCAATACGGCACAACCTTGGCAGATGAATATTACCTATCTCTATTTTAATGGCGCTAGCCCAACAGAAGAAAATAAATCCTTAAAAATGGCAAATGTGCCTGATGCCAAAAAAGCAGTTCAATTTTCACTTAAAGATATTCCTGCTATCAATTTCGCCTGCCAAGAGTGTTGGGTGAATGGATTATTACTAGGGAATATTGAAGGTGCAATACAGCCTCGTGACGGAGCATTATTGTTAACTGCAGGTAAGCTTAAAAATAGCAGTGGCGAGCTATCTGTGAGTGGTGTGTGGTCAGAAGATAGTTTAGGCAACAGTATCACTAAGTTGGCAGGTAAACTAACGGCACCGGAAGTCGATGAAATGGCGGCTTACTTTGGTTATATCATTCCGATTGTTCAGTCACCACTTACGGCAGATTTCTCACTGCAGTGGCACAATACCCCTTGGAATTTTGATCTAAAAACACTCAATGGTGAAGTGAATGCTTCTCTTGGAAAAGGGCGTATTGAAAAGGTGGATGTTGGGCAAGCGGGAAAATTATTACGTCTAGTCAGTTTTGATGCCCTGTTACGTAAGTTGCAATTCGACTTTAGAGATACTTTTAGTGATAATTTTGAGTATGATTCCATTAAAGGTGATTTGACGGTTAAACAAGGTGTTTTAAACGCGAAAAGCGTTGCTGTAGATGGTGTTATTGCCGATATTGCTATAAAAGGTCAAGTGGATCTGTTGGCGCGTAAAATGGACTTACAAGTAGTGGTAACTCCTGAAATATCAGCTACAGTAGGCGTTGCTACCGCATTTGCTATTAACCCCATCGCTGGTGCTGCTGTATTTGCAGCTTCAAAAGTACTGGGGCCACTTTGGAGTAAGATTTCAGTTATACGTTATCATGTTACCGGAACGGTAGAACAACCCAAGATTGACGAAGTACTGCGTCAACTTAAGGAGGATCAGGCGTTATGAAAAAAGTTAATGTCGCACTTTTGCAGCTTTGTAGCGGAAAAAATATAAAAAATAATCTGGCGCAAATAGAGCAACAGATTAAGCAACTCCCCGATTCAGTCAAGCTTGTATTAACGCCTGAAAATGCATTACTTTTCTCCAGCGCAAAAGATTATCATAAACATGCTGAGATTCAGGGGAAAGGGCCATTACAAGATGCGATTGCTAATATGGCGCAGCGCTATAAGGTGTGGATCTTAGTGGGTTCAATGCCATTGATTAGCCGAGATTCTCCTGAGCAGATCACCAGTAGTAGTTTAGTTTTTGATGATGAAGGGGTGATCCGCGCTCGTTATGACAAAATTCATATGTTTGATGTGAACATTGATGATGAACAAGGCGAATATAATGAATCAGCCATTTATCAACGTGGTGAACGCTTGACTGTAGTGGATACACCTGTGGGTAAATTAGGTTTAACGATTTGTTATGATTTACGTTTTCCCGGTCTTTTCCAAGCATTAAGAGAAAAAGGTGCTGAAATTATTTCTGTACCGGCAGCCTTTACTCGTTTAACGGGTAAAGCGCACTGGGAGCCATTGTTACGCGCGCGGGCTATTGAAAATCAGTGTATTATTTTGGCACCGGCTCAAGTCGGTACCCATGATGCTCGTCGCACATGGGGTCATACAATGGCTGTGGATGGTTGGGGGAAAGTATTGAAAAAGAACCCTGATGCGGTCAGTGCCCTAACGCTCAATATTCGAGTCGATAGTTTAGAAGGTATGCGTGAACAGATACGGGTTGTGAAACATAATCGCTTTCGCCCGAAACTGACACACTTAATAAAAAAAGTTAAGGATAAAAAAGAATTATGAGTTTAGCTGTTGTCAGCGAAAGTCTGTTGGAAGCGAACAACCTGAGTTTAGATGATTTAGCATCGACACTAGAGCAGCTTGCACAGCGTCAAATTGATTATGGTGATCTTTATTTTCAATCAAGCTACCACGAAGCATGGATATTAGATGATCAGATAATTAAAGATGGCTCTTACAATATTGACCAAGGGGTTGGCGTTAGAGCGATTTATGGTGAAAAAACAGGTTTTGCTTATGCAGACCAATTAACACTCAACGCACTTAACCAAAGTGCTCATGCTGCGCGTAGTATTGTGCAAGCACAAGGCAATGGGCAGATCCATACACTGGGTGCTATTCAACATACTCCGTTATACAACCTAAATGATCCATTACAAAGTTTGTCTCGTGAAGAAAAAATAGCGCTATTACATGACGTTGATCGTGTGGCACGGGCTGAAGATAAACGTGTTAAACAAGTCAATGCCTCATTAACGGGAGTGTATGAGCATGTGCTAGTTGCTGCAACGGATGGTACTTTAGCGGCGGATGTGCGTCCTCTTGTACGTCTTTCAGTAAGCGTACTGGTCGAAGATGACGGTAAACGTGAACGTGGTTCGAGTGGTGGCGGTGGTCGTTTTGGTTATGATTATTTTCTGACTAAAGAAAATGGCGAAACCCATGCAGCGACTTATGCCCGTGAAGCGGTACGCATGGCATTAGTTAATTTATCGGCTATTGCTGCACCAGCAGGTACAATGCCTGTGGTTTTAGGCGCCGGATGGCCCGGTGTTTTATTACATGAAGCTGTTGGACATGGTTTAGAAGGTGATTTTAATCGTCGTCAAACATCGGTATTCTCTGGGCGTATTGGCGATAAGGTAACTTCTGAGTTATGTACTATCGTGGATGATGGTTCAATTGAAGGCCGACGAGGCTCCGTGGCGATTGATGATGAAGGCGTACCAGGTCAATACAACGTATTAATCGAAAATGGCATCTTAAAAGGCTATATGCAAGATAAGATGAATGCGCGTTTAATGGGGGTAAAACCGACGGGCAATGGGCGTCGTGAATCCTATGCACATTTGCCAATGCCACGTATGACCAACACCTATATGCTTGCGGGTAAATCTTCTCCTGAAGAGATCATCGCCAGTGTCGATCGCGGTATTTATGCGCCAAACTTTGGTGGTGGGCAAGTTGATATTACCTCGGGTAAGTTTGTTTTCTCAACTTCAGAAGCCTATTTAATTGAAAAGGGTAAAATTACTAAACCAATTAAAGGCGCAACCTTGATTGGTTCAGGTATTGAAGCGATGCAACAAGTTTCTATGGTGGGTAATGATCTCGCATTAGATAAAGGTGTCGGGGTGTGTGGCAAAGAGGGGCAAAGCTTGCCAGTAGGGGTTGGGCAACCGACACTAAAATTGGATAAGTTAACCGTTGGTGGTACTGCTTAACAGTTGTTATTGTTATCTATTTATACAAATTACCCCAATAAAACTCCATCGCTATGATGGAGTTTCTATTTAAGTGAGTAAATGGAGCTATTTATGGGCAAACGTCTATTCCCTGTTCTTATTGTTGTGGCTGTTTTATTTTTTGTTCTTTATAAAGGATTAGTACCTGAAACGCAGATACCAGCAACAGCGCCTCCTACATCAACAACATCTACATCGTCAAAGAGTTCAATCAGTCAGCCTGAATCTCAACGTCCTTTAACAATTGATGAAAAGACACAAGCCAATAAAGTGGCTGATTATTTGCAACAACACGCTCGTTTACCTGATTTTTATATCAGCAAAAAAGAGGCTCGAGCTAAAGGTTGGAATGCGAAAGCGGGCAATTTATGTGAAGTTTTACCAGGACGGGCGATTGGTGGTGATCGCTTTATGAACCGTGAAAAACAGTTACCTGAAGAAGCAGAGCGCCAATGGTTTGAAGCAGATGTCAATTATCAATGTGGACATCGTGGTAGCGATCGCTTGCTATATTCTAATGACGGATTAATTTATTTAACCACCGATCATTACCGTACCATGCAAAGAGTTGCACCTTAATGAAACAGATTATTTTTGATTTCAGCACATTGGCGGATCGAGATGCTTTTTATCATCAGTTTGCTCAGCAATTTCAATTAGATGAAGCATTCGGTAATAATCTTGATGCGTTATGGGATGTATTAACAGGAGAAATTGAATTGCCTGTTAATATTGTTTTCAGACATGCACCGCATCATTCCCGCACCTTCCAGCCCATTATTGAGATAATGCAAGAAGCGCAAGAGACGCTGGGTAAAGAGCTATTTCGCTTTCATTGTGAACATAAAAAAGCTAAGTAGAGCTAGCTGAAAGCCCATAAGTATTACAAGGTATCCTGAAAACCGCAGTGGTATCATGATTTAGCACTGCGTTTTCAGGAGCATCAGTCGTTAAGCTGACTCTGAGAGATCTTTTAGATATTGAAACAATAAGCGGAATGATTTTGGCGGTTTATTGGCTTCTTTCTCTTTTTTAGCATTACGAATAAGTGTGCGTAATTGCTGGCGATCGGCCATAGGATAAAGCGCTACCACTTCCTCAATCACTTCATTACCACCGTCAATCAGACGTGTACGCAGATCTTCTAGTTTATGTAACACTAAAATTTGCTGATTATGGCGATTTTTTAGTTTATCTAGTGCTTGGCGGATCGGCTCTTCATCAACATTACGGAGTAACTTACCGATATATTGAATTTGGCGACGACGCGCTTCGCGTTGTACCTTTTGCGCCAATTTAATTGAAGCGAGTAGTTTTTCATCAAGAGGAACACGTTCAAGCTCTTGAGCACTTAACTCAACAAGTTCGGTGCCTAATTTCTTTAACGCTTCAGCATCACGTTTAATTTCACTTTTGCTGACCCAAATGATCTCTTCCTCTTCTTCCTCTTCTAACGGTGTATTGTCAAATTCAGGATTGAGGTAGTGCCACTCTTCTGGCTGCTTTGCCATAATAAAAATTCCTGTTGCAGAGTAAGCCGGGAGTGTGATTTGGTGAATGACCAAAAGCCCGACGGGTGATAACATTCATATATCTTCTATTGTAACTGGGAAAATCGCTTGTTGACCACCTGTCAATTGATTTACTTTAGCAAAAATAAGTAAAAAGTGATGTTCTCCTTAGGAAAATGGTTCTCAATGAATAATACAGATCAGGTAAAACAGCTGGAAGAGGCAGTTTCTCTTGCACTGGAGATCGCCGCAAAACAGTGTGACGGTGCAGAAGTTGCAATTAATAAATCAACAGGCATAAGCGTTAGTACACGCTATGGTGAAGTAGAAAATGTTGAATTTAATAGTGATGGTGCATTAGGGATCACCGTCTATCAGCAACAACGTAAAGGGAGTGCATCTTCTACAGATTTAAGTCCTGATGCGATTAAACGTGCAGTACAAGCGGCGGTAGATATTGCGCGCTACACTTCTGTTGATCCTTATGCAGGGCCTGCTGATAAAGCCCTGTTAGCCTTCGATGCCCCTTTTCTTGATCTCTACCACCCAACAGACATAACAGCAGATAAAGCGATTGAGCTGGCGTCTCGTGCGGAGCAAGCTGCATTAGACAGTGATAGCCGTATCGTCAATACCGAAGGGGGAAGCTTTAATAGTCATAGTGGAACTCGTGTCTTTGGTAACAGCCTTGGTTTATTAAAAAGCTACTCTTCATCTCGTTATTCAATGTCGAGTTGCGTTATCGCTCGTGAGGGTGAGGATATGGAGCGCGATTATGCCTATACCATTAGTCGCCGTTTTGAGGCGTTACAATCTCCTGAATGGGTAGGACAAGAATGTGCACGCCGTACCTTATCTCGTCTAGCTCCCCGTAAATTATCCACCATGAAAGCGCCTGTTCTCTTCTCAGCGGAAGTAGCAACGGGGATCTTCGGTCATTTAGTGGCAGCCATCAGTGGTAGCATGATCTACCGTGAGTCATCTTGTTTGTTAGATAGCTTAGGAAAACAGATTTTCCCTCAATGGTTAAATATTCAAGAGCGTCCACATATTGTGGGAGGATTAGCATCAACGCCTTTTGATAGTGAAGGGGTACGCACATCAGATGCAGATATTATTAAAGATGGGGTACTGCAAGAGTGGCTCCTTACTAGCTATTCCGCAAGAAAATTAGGGTTAAAAAGCAATGGACATGCGGGGGGCATTCATAACTGGCGTATCCCAGGGCAAGGTCTCTCCTTTGATGAGTTGTTAAAAGAGATGGGCACAGGGCTTGTGGTCACTGAATTAATGGGACAAGGGGTTAGCACGGTGACGGGTGATTATTCCCGTGGTGCGAGCGGTTTCTGGGTCGAAAATGGTGAAATTCAGTATCCAGTGAGTGAAGTGACTATTGCCGGTAACTTGAAAGAGATGTGGGCGAATATTGCCACAATAGGTGATGATATTGAAACACGCAGTAATATTCAGTGTGGATCACTACTATTACCAGAAATGAGTATTGCAGGTCAGTAGCACCTTACCTTTAATCTCAGCCCATGAGTGGGCTGAGATATCGCGCTTACTTGTATTTTATTGCGTTAATAAGATAAAAAATAACACGCGAACCTTCAGCATTGCTTAACGGTGTAATTCACCAGCAGCTTCAGGTTGGTAGAGAATTTCTAATACTTTGACCTTAGTTTCAAGGCCATTAGGAAGCTGCCAACTGATCTCATCATTGATAGCTAAACCTAATAGTGCAGCCCCCATTGGCGCCATGACTGATAATTCAGTCGCACTATCTTTTAATGAAGCAGGGTAAACTAAAGTACGAATACGCTCTTCATTATTTTTTAAGTCCATAAAACGGACTTTGCTGTTCATGGTGACGATGTTAGCAGGGATATCAGCTGGTGTAACAATGTCAGCACGATCTAACTCTTCATTTAAAGCTTCTGCAATTGGGCTGTCTGCAAAGGCAGGTTGCTCTAGTAATGAATCTAAACGTTCTGCATCAAGTTCATTGATGATAATTGTTGGCTTTGTCATACCACACTCCAATTTGTTCCAATGCAAAACAACACCCCCACGGATTAGGTGGGGGTGTTGTTAAACTCTATGTAAGATAATAGGCGGTTCTGTAGCAAAAAGAAAGAGGCAGTGATCACAGTCTCTTTCTGGGATTTTTGTTAAGAAATGCTAATCTATTGTTTTTAATTAGAATTAATCTTCATCAAACCCTGATTCAAATAATGCAATAATCGCATCAATCGCTTCTTTTTCATCACAGCCACTGGCTTCTATATCGATGTGACTGCCTTGTTCGGAATCTAACATCAACATCGCAATCACACTATCTGCTTGCGCCTCAACGCCTTCATGGTTACGTAACGTCACCGTTGATTGAAATGTATTGACCAAATCAAACAATTTCATGGCAGGCCTTGCATGCATGCCTAAACGGTTTTTTATCGCTACGCGTCGATATTGGGTCATTTGCGCTTTTCAAGTGTTCTATGGCGTGATTGTACGTTTTTCCCTCTAGAGCGGAAATAGTCAGCCAGTTGTTCAGCCACATAAACAGAACGATGTTTGCCGCCAGTACAACCAATAGCAACAGTTAGGTAACTACGATTATTCGTCTCTAACATCGGTAGCCAAAGTTCTAGATAACTTCTTGTTTGATAAATAAAGTTATGCACTTCGGTATGGCGATCGAGGAAGGCTGCGACTGGACGATCTAACCCCGTCATTGGGCGTAATTTGGGATCCCAGTGGGGATTAGGTAAAAATCGTACATCAAAGACATAATCAGCATCGATAGGAATACCATGTTTAAAACCGAAAGACTCAAATACCATGGTCAATTCGCGTTCACGTTTACCGAGTAAGCGTGTACGTAGCATTTCGGCTAATTCATGCACTGACATCTCTGAGGTATCAATAATCAGGTCAGCCCGTGATCGTAAAGGTTCGAGCAGATCACTCTCTGTATCAATCGCCATTTCTAGCGAGAGGTTTTTCGTTGAAAGAGGGTGTAGGCGTCGAGTATCACTATAACGGCGGATCAGTGTATTTCTATCAGCATCTAAAAATAACAGTTGTGGAGAATATTCCGCGGGTAAACTTTCCAGCGCCTTTTCGAAAATCTCCGGTGATTCTGGCATATTACGTACGTCAATACTGACTGCGGCAGCGGCAGCATCACGCTCAGCCAGTGTTTTCGCAAGCTCCGGTAACAGATCGACAGGTAAGTTATCAACGCAATAAAATCCCATGTCCTCAAGCGCACGCAAAGCGACTGACTTACCTGAACCAGAGCGTCCGCTGACTATCATCAGCACCATGAGGTAGCTCCCCTTAATTTCCCAGTGATGAATATCATTCCACTGTATGCTATTCGCGTCCTGATAAACCCAAACCCATTAGGTTTATTCTGTGATAATCTGATAAAGCTCTTCATCACTTTGTGCGGAGCGTAGTCGGCGACATAAATTTTTGTCAGCCAACTGTTTTGCAATCAAAGACAGTGTGTGTAAATGTTCCTTACATTGTGTTGCAGGAACGAGTAATGCAAACAACAAATCGACAGGTTGATTATCAATAGCGTCGAAGGCAATAGGCTCGCTTAGGTGAAGAAACACACCAACAACTTTTTCAGTTTCATCACTTTCAATACGCCCATGAGGGATAGCCAATCCCCCCCCAATCCCTGTTGTACCGACTTTTTCACGCGTTAATAAAGCCTCAAAAATCAGTGTCTCTGGTAAATTCAGTGCTTGAGCTGCATTCTCACTGATAATTTCTAACGCGCGTTTTTTACTTGTGCAATGCACATTGTTATGTGTACATGCCAGAGTAAGTACGTCGCTAATATTCATCTTTGTATCGTTGTTCATTGTCTTATTCACTTAGACCAGCAAACCAGATGCCACAGAGTGACATCTGGTTTTTGTTAGCGGATTATTTAGGCGCTGTTTTTAATTGAACAAACGCGACATCAATAACACTCTAACATCGCCGATTGTATTCCCATTTTACAATGGGAAATGAATTAATGTTGTCTCAGTTTATCTTTGTGTTTGGTTAATTGACGAGCCAGTTTATCCATTAATCCATCAATTGCTGCGTACATATCTTCTGCTTCCGCAGAGGCATGTAATTCACCGCCATTTACTTGAATCGTCGCTTCCGCAATTTTAGTCACTTTTTCGACTTTGAGGATAACTTGGACGTTATTAATTTTGTCAAAGAACTGAGGTAATTTAGCGCTTTTTGCTTTGACGGTATCACGCAGAGCATCAGTTAATTCAATATTATGACCAGTGATTTGAAGTTCCATAGTGTCTTCCTTCTCAATTATGCTCAAACCAACTCTTTACGTTGATTTGAAGGCGGGATGGATAATGACTCTCTATATTTCGCAACAGTTCGTCGAGCAACCTGTATACCAAGCTCGGCGAGCATATTTGCCAGTTTACTATCACTTAGTGGTTTCGCTGGGTTTTCTGCTGCGATTAGTTTCTTCACTAAAGCCCGAATTGCAGTTGAAGAGGCTTCACCTCCGTTATCAGTATTTACGTGGCTTGAGAAAAAATACTTCAATTCGAAAATTCCCCGAGGACAATGCAAATATTTTTGCGTTGTAACGCGAGAAATGGTGGACTCGTGCATCTCAACCTGTTCTGCAATATCGGCCAAAACAAGGGGTTTCATATGCTCTTCACCGAATTCGAAAAACGCCTGCTGTGTGTCAACAATGCAATGAGCGACTTTTAATAATGTCTCATTACGGCTTTCTAAGCTTTTTATCAGCCATTTAGCCTCTTGTAAATTGTCACGAATAAATTTCCCATCGCTTTCGTTTTGAGCTGATTGCCCAAGCGCTGCATAAGTCTCATTTATGCGTAGGCGGGGAATGCTATCCGTATTTAACTCAACTTGCCAGTGTTCTCCTGATTTTTTTACCAGTACATCAGGAATAACATACTGTGATTCCTCTGTATCAATACTTAAACCCGGTTTTGGATCAAGAGATTGAATGGTCTCAATTACTACTTTTAATGTCTCTTCACGTAGCTTAGTGTGACGCATTAATTGGCGAAAATCACGATTACCTAATAACGCTAAATAGTGCTCAATAACAAGTTGAGTCTCTTTCAAATAAGGTGTATTAGTTGGAAATGTCGACAATTGAATTAACAGACACTCTTTTAAGTCTCTGGCAGCGACACCTACGGGATCAAAGCGTTGAATACGCTTTAATACCGCTTCAATCTCATCAAGCTCTAACTCATCATCACCCATTCCGGCAAGAATGTCATCTGTTGAAACTGTTAAATATCCTGTTTCATCGACAGCATCAATAATGCTTGTCGCGATAGCACGATCAGTATCAGTAAAAGGTGTTAGGTCAGCTTGCCAAGTTAGGTAATCTTGCAGTGAAGCCGTGGTTTCACCTTGATAGAGTGGTAATTCATCAGCCGCATAATCATTACTGGTGCCTGAAGGGGTGCCTGCGGTGTAAATTTCTTCCCATTGGGTATCGAGAGGAAGATCGTCAGGCATCTCCTTTTGCTCTAGTGCATCTAGGGTATCTAACACCTCATTATCACGCTCATTGTCTGGTGTACTATCATCACTCTCTTGTGTTGATGAGCTATCAGAATGCGTTACATCCGCTTGATCGTCTTCTTGTTCAAGCAATGGGTTAGATTCAAGGGCTTGTTGAATTTCTTGTTGTAATTCAAGCGTAGAAAGTTGCAACAAACGAATAGCCTGTTGGAGCTGTGGCGTCATGGCCAATTGCTGACTAAGACGAAGTTGCAGACTTTGTTTCATAGTGATGCGATGGATCCTCTTATGTTGTCATCCGTGACGAAATAAAAGTGTCACTCAGATCACAGGCGGAAGCCTTCACCTAAGTAAACACGTTTAACTTGCTCATTTGCCAAAATTTCTTCTGGTGAACCATGGGCAATAAGGTGTCCTTGACTGACGATATAAGCACGTTCACACACATCTAAGGTTTCGCGTACATTATGGTCGGTAATTAATACGCCCAAGCCATAATCGCGTAGATGTTGGATAATTTTCTTAATATCTAAAACGGAAATAGGGTCAACACCGGCAAAAGGCTCATCCAATAAAATAAATTTAGGATTTGCCGCTAGCGCCCGTGCTATCTCTACACGACGGCGTTCACCCCCTGATAAAGATTGCCCTAAACTATTACGTAAGTGACTGACATTAAACTCTTCAAGTAGCTCTTCTGCACGATCTTTTCGTTGTTCGGCCGTTAAATCATGGCGTATTTCTAAAATTCCCATGATATTGTCATAAACGCTTAAGCGTCTAAAAATAGAGGCTTCTTGTGGCAAATAACCAATACCCTTACGCGCACGTTCATGTAACGGGAGTAAGGTAATATCTTCATCGTCGATAGTAATGCTACCCGCATCACGGGCGACAATACCTACCACCATATAAAAGGTGGTGGTTTTTCCCGCACCGTTAGGGCCAAGTAAGCCAACAATCTCACCGGAGTTAACATTGAGGCTCACATCACCGACAACGGTGCGCCCTTTGTATGCTTTTGCTAAATTTTCAGCTTTTAACAGCGCCATAAAGTGTTACTTACCTTTGTTGTTAACACCGGGACCTTTCTCTTGTAACTGAGAAGGGAGTAAAACGGTGGTGACTTGTTTTCCCTTACCGCTAAATGCTTCCATTTGTTGTGTCGGTACGAGATAAGTGATTTTATCACCGGTGATATTACTGTCTAATTGTTCAAGATAAGCTTTACCTGTTAAGGTCACCAGCTCTTTGTCCATCTCATAGGTCATTTTATCACCACGACCTTTGATTGGTTTACCATCATCTTGTAACTGATAGAATGTCACAGGGTTACCAAAAGCTTCAATCACGATTTTTTTAGAATCGCCACCAGGACGTGTAACCACTACTTTATCAGCTCTTATATCAATAGAGCCTTGTTTTACCACAACATTTTGTGTGAAAGTGGTAATGTTTTTTTCTAAATTAAGTGACTGTTTCTCGGAATTAACAACAATAGGTTGTTGTGTATCATCTTTAAGTGCCATAACTGGGACACTTATTGAGAATAACGTACTGATAATTAGTGTATTACGGATTTTTCGATTCATTAGGGATCTCATAATAGGTGTTCACCTGTTCAATCAGCTCTGCACGTTTTTCACGCAGATTGCCTCGCATTTTTAAGCCGACTGATTTCAGTCCGACGCCGATAATAGTCACTTCATCATCAGAGGAAACATCTTGTGTATCCAGATCTGCGATAGCATTTTCTGTGCTGATCCGCTGAAGTTGGGAGTCATCAGTTAAACTATCAATTTGAACGTCGCCATAAAGATAGAGCATTTTACTGTTTGTCAGTTTGGCTTTATTTGCACGCACGGTCCATGTTGCATCTCCTGTCGGCGAATAAGTCGTTAAGACAGGATTAGTAAACCATGTAAACTTTTGCTGAGCATAGTTTTTGACATCATCAGCAACTAGTTTATATCCCAGTATACCTGTTGGTTCATAAACAAAGGATATTGATGATTTAGATTGGTAGGTGGGTTGACCATCTTCAACAATCTTTCCATCATCAAGCTCAGTATTGTTAGTATAGTTCCAGCCAATCAGCCCAAGAGCAATAATGGCTAAAATCAGGGTAAACCAGGATTTTAATTTATTCATTCTGTGTCGTTATACGTTTAAATCGATAAACCTTTAGCTTCTTCAAGTCGACCTTGGGCTAATAGGATCAAATCACATAATTCTCGTACTGCACCGCGTCCACCTAAAATATGGGTAACATAGTCGGCACGAGGTGTGAGTAATGGATGGGCATCAGCAACGGCAACTGACAGTCCTACTTTTTCCATTACCGGTAAATCAATCAGATCATCGCCAATATAGGCTGTCTGTTCTGGTTTAAGGTTTAGTGTATCTAACAGTTGTTGATACGCCAAAAGCTTATTATGCTGTCCTTGGTAAAGATATGTAATGCCAAGTGTTTTGGCTCTATCTTCTAAAAGCTTAGATTGACGACCCGTAATGATAGCGACCTCAATACCCGATGTAAGTAAACAACGAATGCCATAGCCATCACGGACATTAAACGCTTTCAACTCTTCACCGTTATTGCCCATATAAATAAGTCCGTCAGACATCACACCATCAACATCGCAAATCAGCAATTGGACTTTTTCTGCTTTTTGCATTATTTGCTTGCTTACTGCACCGTAGCAGGTCTCTATCATTGTATTCATCTTTATCCTTATGAACGCATAACAAGCTTAAACAACCCCAGCTTGCAATAAATCGTGCATATGTAAAACACCTAATAAAATATCACTATCTGGTTCAGTGACTAACAGTGAAGTGATATGTTTTGCTTGCATTAAATTAAGCGCTTCTACCGCTAAGCTATCTGGGGAAATGCGAATTCCGCCTTTCGTCATTACATCTGATATTTTGGCATTATTAAGATCAATACCTAAATCAAAGATACGACGCAAATCACCATCAGTAAAAATACCGTTAATCAACATATTATCATCACAGATAACGGTCATACCTAATTTTTTACGGGTGATCTCTACCAGTGCTTCGCGTAATGTCGCTTCTTTGTTAACGCGTGGAATATCATCATCTTTATTCATTAAATCACTGACATGAAGCAATAATTTGCGCCCCAATGCACCACCGGGATGCGATAGTGCAAAGTCTTCCGCCGTAAAACCTCGAGCGCGCAATAAAGCGATAGCTAAGGCATCTCCCATCACCAGTGTTGCCGTCGTGCTGGTGGTAGGGGCTAAGCCTAACGGACAAGCTTCTTTAGGGACTTTTATACAAAGATGAATATCAGCAGCTTTCCCCATTGTACTTTGAGGTGAGCGTGTCATACAAATTAAAAGGATCTGTTTACGCTTGAGGACAGGGATAAGGGCGAGAATTTCACTGGCTTCACCTGAATTTGAAATTGCCAGCACAATGTCTTTTTCTGTCACCATACCTAAATCGCCATGACTGGCTTCACCGGGGTGAACAAAAAAAGAAGGGGTGCCGGTACTGGCAAAGGTGGCGGCAATTTTATGCCCAATATGACCTGATTTTCCCATGCCCATAACAATCACTCTTCCCTGACAGTGAAAGATTTTTTCACAGGCAAGAGAAAAATCGTCATTGATATATTGTGCTAACTCAGCTAATCCTTCTTGTTCAATTTGAAGAACCTTTTTACCTGCTTGCTGAAAATCAAATCCGGTCATTTTTTTGTACCATTTATTTTAGGTTAAGAGAGAATGTGCAACGCACAACACCGTAATATAAACAATAAAACAAACTAATAAGAAAATCCCCTTTCCACGGTTTAGCCGCTGTTTGCGCCCCAATGAAAAGAGTGAGAAAAGTAGGCCCGCGACCACCAGCACAGTAAAACTAAAATAGAATGCTTGCATATTAAATGTGCTAGGAGAGAGTAATGCGGGCATGCCTAGCACAAAGGTGAGATTAAAAATATTAGCGCCAATAATATTGCCTAGAGCCAGTTCATTTTCACGTCTTAAGGCTGCCACAACGGTCGTTGCTAATTCAGGTAAACTGGTGCCAATAGATAGCAAGGTTAGTCCAACTAAAAAACCGCTGAGATGATACTGTTGCATGATGATAAAAACATTATCAATGATCATTCTTGTTGCAACAGGGATTATCAGTAATGCAATTACCACCCAAAATAGGGCAACAGAATTACGTGGATTAGTTTGTAATTCAAAACGTGAAAGTGTCTCTAGCGGTAACACATGGCGCACTTGTGTTAGGGTTTTATGGAGCATTTTTATCATTAGAAAAAGAGAGGCGAAGCCGATGAAAAAAAGTAAACAGCCTTCTCTCAACCCTAGATGACCATTAGAAACCACCAGTCCTGCTAATAAGATGACTATAATCATCAAAGGAAGTTCTTTTTTTAGTACCGCAGATTGGATATTCATGGGATAAATCATCGCTCCAATCCCAGCAATCAGTAGCAGATTCGTTAATGAAGATCCTATTGCTGTACCTATCGCTATCTCGGGTAAATTGTGGATGGCCGCGTCGGTTGCAACAAAAAGTTCCGGCAATGAAGTGCCCATTCCCACAATAACAATACCGATAACGGCAGGAGGGAGCTTTAATGATTGAGCAAACACACTTGCACCATACACCAGTCGGTCTGATGCATAGACTAATAACATCAACCCAACAATGAGAAGAGACAAAGTAATCAACATGCCATCAGTTTTCCAACAATGAGTGAAAAATAAAGAAAAAACCAATAAGACAGGGCTGATAAAAAACATTATTGTCAAAAGGTTTTGCTAATTCACCATATTTTGACTAGCCAAGCACGAAAAGTAAAATCAACCGTGCAATAAATTGCTAAATAGTGGTGATTTCTTTGTAACATTGACAATGACCTGCCAAAATAGCGTATAAATTTTGTTTATGCAGACAGGCTTAAGGACGTTTTATTCATGAACGCACAACCAGACAATTTAATTGAAGTGCGCAATATGAACTTTACTCGCGGTAGCAGAAAGATTTTTTCGCAAATCAATCTGGATGTGCCTAGAGGAAAAGTGACTGCAATAATGGGGCCTTCAGGGATAGGTAAAACCACCTTATTACGCTTGATGGGGGGACAAATTCTGCCTGATAGTGGTGATATTTGGTTTGATGGTGACAATATTCCTAAGTTATCACGCTCTGCTTTATATCAGTCAAGAAAAAAAATGAGTATGCTTTTTCAATCAGGCGCCCTTTTTACTGATATGAATGTATTTGAAAATGTCGCCTTCCCATTAAGAGAGCATACTAATTTACCCGAGGCGTTAATTCACACTACCGTGATGATGAAGTTAGAAGCGGTAGGGTTAAGAGGGGCAGCTAATTTAATGCCATCTGAATTATCGGGGGGAATGGCGCGCAGAGCCGCTTTAGCAAGAGCGATAGCCCTTGATCCAGATTTAATCATGTTTGACGAGCCATTCGTTGGACAAGATCCCATTACCATGGGGGTATTAGTAAAACTGATTGATGAATTAAACCATGCATTAGGGGTCACTTGTGTGGTGGTGTCTCATGATGTCCCTGAAGTACTGAGTATTGCCGATTATGCATATATTATTGCAGAACAGAAAATCATTGCTCAGGGAAGTGCAAAAGAGCTACAGGAAAATCCAGACAGACAAGTAAGACAGTTTTTAGATGGTATTGCTGATGGACCTGTACCTTTCCGTTTTCCTGCGGGGAACTATCAGGATGATCTATTAGGACGAGGTAATTAGTACGTGGTTAATTTACTAGCGCGGTTAGGCGCGCGATCACTGTCGATTTTTGCGACTTTTGGTAGAGCCGGCATCATGCTATTTCGAGCATTGATCGGTAAGCCTGAGTTTCGTAAGCAGTGGCCATTATTAATGAAGCAACTGTACAGTGTTGGTGTTCAGTCGCTACTGATCATTATGGTTTCTGGACTTTTTATTGGCATGGTTCTTGGTTTACAGGGCTATCTAGTACTGACGACATTTAGTGCGGAAGCGAGCCTAGGTATGATGGTGGCGCTTTCTTTGTTACGAGAGTTAGGCCCTGTGGTGACAGCACTATTATTTGCTGGACGCGCAGGCTCTGCACTGACCGCAGAAATAGGTTTAATGAAAGCAACAGAGCAGATATCCAGTTTAGAAATGATGGCTGTCGACCCTCTTAGACGAGTGGTTGCGCCACGTTTTTGGGCCGGGTTTATTAGTATGCCATTACTTTCACTGATCTTTGTTGCGGTGGGGATCTGGGGTGGTGCTATTGTCGGCGTGGATTGGAAAGGCATTGATGAAGGCTTTTTCTGGGCATCAATGCAAGGTGCGGTTGAGTGGCAAAAAGACTTAGTGAATTGTTTTATTAAGAGTGTCGTGTTTGCCATTACCGTGACTTGGATAGCGCTGTTTAACGGATATGACGCAATCCCAACATCGGAAGGGATTAGCAGAGCAACAACGCGTACCGTTGTTCATTCATCGTTAGCCGTATTAGGTTTAGATTTTGTGCTAACTGCACTGATGTTTGGGAATTAAGTCATGCAAAGTAAAAAAATTGAAGTTTGGGTTGGTTTATTTGTTGTTATTGCACTGATAGCGGTTGTCTTTTTAAGCTTAAAAGTGGCTGATATTAAAGAGGTGGGTAATCAACCTACTTATCGTGTCTACGCAAGTTTTGGTAATATTGGTGGTTTAAAAGAGCGTTCACCGGTTAAAATCGGTGGGGTGGTTATTGGTCGCGTTGCCTCTATTACCTTAAAAGAAGAGATGGAAGGTAACTATCGTCCTGAAGTTGCTCTCGATATTTTAAACATTTATGACCATATTCCTGACAGCAGTTCTCTTTCTATTCGCACATCAGGTTTATTAGGTGAACAGTTTTTGGCCTTAAATCTCGGCTTTTATGATGAAGATTTAGGTTCTGATTTTCTAAAGGATGGTGGCAGAATTACCAATACCCATTCAGCCATGGTGCTTGAAGATTTGATTGGTCAGTTCCTTTATAAAACCGGTGACGGAGATGGAAAAACAACCTCTGACTCAAAAACGCAAACCGAACAACCAGCATTACCTTAATGATCATTCGCTTACGGTGTGGTTTATTTAGTGCACCGTATTTACTGAAATATAATCCCAAGAGGAAGCGAGTATGTTTAAACGCTTATTAATGGTCGCATTATTGGTGATAACACCTTTTGCGATGGCGGTCGATAAAACCAATCCTTATGCTTTGATGGAAGATGCCGCGCAAAAAACCTTTGATAAATTAAAAACTGAGCAACCAGAAATCCGTAAAAATCCAGAACTGTTACGTGAGATTGTTCAACAAGAGTTGTTACCTTATGTACATATCAAATATGCTGGAGCATTAGTGTTAGGGCCTTATTATCGTAATGCAACGCCGGCTCAGCGTGATGCTTACTTTGCCGCTTTTAAAGATTATCTTGCACAAGTATATGGTCAAGCATTAGCAATGTATGAAGGGCAAGAATATCGCATAGAACCCGCTAAACCTTTTGCGGATAAATCAAACCTGACTATTCGTGTCACTATTATTGATAAAAATGGTCGACCACCAGTACGCCTTGATTTTCAATGGCGCAAGAACAGTAAAACGGGTGAATGGCAAGCCTATGATATGATTGCCGAAGGCGTTAGCATGATCACCACCAAACAAAATGAGTGGTCTGATATTTTAAGTGCGAAAGGGGTTGATGGTTTAACTAAGCAATTAGAAATTAGTGCCAAAACACCGATTACATTAGATGAGAAAAAATAGTATGTCAGCTTCGTTAAATTGGCAAAAAGAGGGTGAAATACTCTCTTTCCAAGGAACGCTAGATAGAGAAACGTTATTGCCAGTTTGGCAACAACGTAAAGCGTTATTAGCTGATATTAATATCATCGATATTTCTCAACTTGATCATATTGACTCAACCGGATTAGCACTTTTTGTCCATCTAAAGGCCGAAATGGAAGCACTTGATCGTCAATGTGTTATTCAAGGTGTTAGTGAGCGCTTTCAAACGCTAATCACACTCTATGATCTTGATGAAATTATGAATATTGCTTAATGCTTTTCCCGATAAAGCAATAAAAAAATCCCCCTTATTGATACTTTTATCATTAAGGGGGTTTTTCATGGTTTAAGAGTAGGCCGGATTCTATTAGGATAGGCAACTGATTATTATTTTAACGTTGAGATTGAGCAATTATGGATACAAATGAAATCAAACAAGTATTAATGGATACCCTATCTTTAGATGAAGTCATTGTTAATGGTGATGGCAGTCATTTTCAGGTTGTGGTTGTTGGCGCGATGTTTGAAGGAATGAGCAGAGTGAAACAACAACAAACCATTTATGCCCCTTTGATGGAATATATCGCAGATAATCGTATTCACGCTTTATCTATTAAAGCCTACACACCTGAAGAGTGGAAAAGGGATCGTAAACTCAGCGGGCTTTAATTCAGTAGGTATACAGCGTACAGCAAAATAAAAAAGAGAGTTCTACAGATGGATAAATTTAGAGTACAAGGGCCTACCTGCTTATCCGGTGAGGTCACTATTTCAGGCGCAAAAAATGCTGCACTACCAATTCTGTTCGCTGCTATCCTTGCCGAAGAGCCAGTAGAATTAACCAATGTTCCTAAGCTAAAAGATATTGATACCACCATTAAGTTACTTAATCGTTTAGGTACTAAAGTCGAACGCAACGGCTCTGTTTTTGTTGATGCTCGTCATATCAACGAATTTTGTGCCCCCTATGAATTAGTTAAAACGATGCGTGCCTCTATTTGGGCATTAGGGCCATTAGTTGCACGTTTCGGACGTGGTCAGGTTTCTTTGCCGGGTGGTTGTGCGATTGGTGCGCGCCCAGTTGATCTGCATATTACAGGTTTAGAGCAGCTTGGTGCGGAAATTACGCTGGATGAAGGTTATGTGAAAGCGCGTGTTGATGGTCGCTTAAAAGGGGCACATATTGTAATGGATAAAGTGAGCGTAGGTGCCACTATTACCATTATGACTGCCGCTGTTTTAGCAGAAGGTAAAACCATTATTGAAAACGCGGCGAGAGAGCCAGAAATTGAAGATACCGCGAATTTTCTTAATACCTTAGGCGCAAAAATCAGTGGTGCAGGCACCGATAGCATTACTATTGAAGGGGTCGAACGCCTTGGTGGGGGAACCTATCAAATTTTACCAGACCGTATTGAAACAGGGACATTCTTAGTCGCGGCGGCGGTTTCTCGTGGTCGTGTTGTTTGTCGCAATGCTAAACCAGATACGCTTGATGCGGTATTAGCTAAATTACGTGAAGCGGGTGCTGATATTGAAACGGGAGAAGACTGGATAAGCCTTGATATGCATGGTAAACGTCCTAAAGCGGTCACTCTACGTACGGCACCACATCCTGGTTTCCCAACCGATATGCAAGCTCAGTTTAGTCTTTTAAATCTTGTGGCTGATGGAGCAGGAATGATCACTGAAACGATTTTTGAAAATCGTTTTATGCATATTCCTGAACTTATCCGTATGGGGGCTCATGCTGAAATCGAAAGCAATACTGTACTTTGCCATGGTGTTGATAAGCTTTCAGGCGCTCAAGTGATGGCTACCGATTTACGTGCTTCTGCCAGCTTAGTATTAGCCGGTTGCATTGCGGAAGGTACGACGATTGTTGATCGTATCTATCATATAGACCGTGGCTATGAAAATATTGAAGCCAAATTACAAGGCTTAGGGGCTAAAATCGAACGTCTACATTCTAATGACTAATTAAGTTTAGTTACCCTGTTATCGTGATTAAAAACCATAGCACTTTATTGGTGCTATGGTTTTTTTGTATTTCTTCTGTTTAATAATGCAACAGAATAAGATAATTCATAAGGTAATTCTTTGATAGCAAGATACAGTAAAGAAAGTCAGCCTGTGTTAGGTCACTCTTTATTAACCGCTTACCAATAAAAAAGGAAAAAACGCCATGCAGGTCACAAGGAAACAAGAGCGTGTTATTCGTCAAGCACTTGATCATTGGCAACAATCTGGCGAGCTATCAGCACAACAGCATCAACAACTAGAAAGTACATTACAACGCCTTCCCTTTGATTGGAAAAGATTGAGTCGCTATGCTTTTTGGATAGCTATTGTCTGCTTAATTATTGCTGCCGTTAACCTTTTTAGTGATACTGCGTTAATTCATTATCTTATCGAATTATTTAGTGTCTCTGAGATTATGCGTGTGGTATTTCCTGCGCTTATTGCTGGTATGTTTTATTTTTGGGGCTTTAAACGCCAACGTAAAGAAATACTATGGCATTACAGTACTGAATTTATTCTCTTTTTAGGGATATTATTTACGGCGGTTTTTCTTTGGCAACTCGGTGAGTTGTTAGATGATGGTAGTGGTAATATTGCGCCACTTCTTTTAATGGGTTGCATTATTTATGCTGTGATTGGCTTTATCAGTCGCTCTTCATTAGTGTGGTTATTTTTCTTATTAATGTTGGGCAATTGGTTTGGTGCAAAAACGGGTTATATGTCCGGTTGGGGCGCTTATTGGCTAGGCATGAATTATCCTATTCGCTTCGTGTTATTTGGCTCTGCATTATTAGCTGGATGCTATTTTTTGCAAAATATTTTAATGCGCCGTCGCTTATTTTTTATGACAAAGATAATGGGACTGTCTTATCTCTTTATTGCGTTGTGGATCATGTCTATTTTTGGTAATTATGATCCGGATACGTGGTATTACATTTCAAGTGTGCAGTTATTACCTTGGGCTTTATTATTTGCTGTTGTTGCTGTCATTTGTATTTATATCAGCTTAAAAACCGATGATGGTATGTTGAGAGGCTTTGGACTAACATTCCTTGGTATCAATCTTTATACCCGCTTTTTTGAATATTTCTGGAATAGCTTACATAGTGCAATTTTCTTTTTTATCTTGGCTATTTCACTGATTTTTATTGGACGTAAAGCAGAAAAAATTTGGCATGCCATTGAAAATAGCCGCATGGTAAATAAGCAATAATGTCGTGAATAACAAGGTAACTCGCGAAAGTTAGCTATGGCTATGACTCTGGCTGATATTCTGAAATAGTGACATCAACATTTATTTCATTACCATCACGTAATAAGGTTACCGGTAAAACGGTACCAGGACGTGTTTCTGCAATATAGTCCATCATCTCCATAGCTGATTTAGCCGGAGCATGGTCGATACTTAAAATGATATCGCCAATTTTCATTCCCGCTTTATCAGCAGGACTATTGGGGGTAATGCGGAAGATACGTAATCCTTGGATCTGTTTAATATCGGTATTTGAAGAGCGAATTTTAGGTAGCTCTTTCGCGGTAATACCAATAAAACCACGAATAACTCGCCCATCACGGATAAGCTTATTCATAATTTTTACGGCTAATTGTGTTGGAATAGCAAAACCAAGTCCTTCCGCACTGGGGCGATAGCCATTGTAGGTGCCTGAATCAAAGGTCATGGTATTAATACCCACTAACTCACCTTCAGTATTAATCAGTGCCCCCCCTGAATTACCTTCATTAATTGACGCATCGGTTTGAAGGAAGTTTTGGTAACGTGTTGGGCTTAAGCCGACACGTCCTGTGGCACTAATAATACCTTGTGTGATAGTTTGCCCAATATTAAATGGGTTACCAATGGCTAAAACGACGTCACCCACATGAGAAATACGCTTACTATTGATGGGGATGGTAGGTAATTTTTCTGCATCAACTTTTAATACTGCAAGATCGGTTAAGGGATCTGAGCCAATCAATAACCCTTCATAGAGATCACCATTTTGTAAAGCCACAATAATTTGATCTGCATTATTAATAACGTGCTGATTGGTAAGAATATAGCCCCGCGGATCCATAATCACCCCCGCACCTAGCGAGGTAAGCTCGCGCCCTTCTTGAGAAAAGCTTCCCATTGTGCTGCTGTAGACATTAACTACCGCAGGTGCCGCACGGCGCACGGCTTTGTTATAGCTAAATGGGGCATTAAGAAAATCACCATTAATCAGGTGTTCAATAAAGATAGGGCGGATAGAAGGTACCGCAACCAAAAGAATGGCAGCTGTTAAAACACCAATCAAGGTAGATCGCAGTAGCTTGCTTAACATAAAAATCCTGTATTTATGTTTGAATAAGAGGATAGCGTCGTAAGTGTCATGAGAATAGCACAGTTTCGCTTTTGAAAGGATATGTCAGCGTAGAAAATCGTTTTTTAGTGATATGAAATCAAGAAAAAAACCCTATTACCGAAGTAATAGGGCTGAAAGGAACAAATAAATTAGATACAAGTAAGTGGGGTTTAACGCGAGCTGTTACGTAACAGAAGATAAATTTCTTCGTTGCCACGTTTAATGTTTAATGCAAGAACCGGTGGTTTAGCATCGATGGTTTTACGTAAGTCACCTAAGGAGCCAATTGGCATATTGTTGATACCAATAATAAGGTCGCCTTTTTGTAACCCCGATGCTGCTGCCGCTGAGCCTTTCTCCACAGAATCTACAGCAACCGCTTTAACTTGTTTGTTAACATAGTTACTGAGCGTTGCCCCTTGAAGTGCGGGAGAGAAGTTATCCGCTCGCGTTGCATCTGCTGATTGTTTCTCTAGTGTAACTTTGACATCCATTGGTTTTCCTTGGCGGATCAAACCAATCAGGATCTCTTTACCTGGTGGTGTTGTACCAACTTTTGCTCTTAATTCAGCAAAGCTATTAATGCGTTTACCATCAATAGAAATAAGGACATCACCTGGTTTTATACCGGCTTTAGCTGCGGAAGAGTCCGCCAATACTTCACTGACAAAAGCACCGCGTTGGGCATCAATTTTAAAGGATTTCGCTAAATCAGCATTCATTTCAGTGCCGCGAATACCTAAAATACCGCGTTTTACTTCACCATGTGTAATCAGTTGTTGGCTGAGATCACGCGCCATATTACTTGGGATCGCGAAACCAATACCAATATTGCCACCACCTGGTGCTAAAATTGCGGTATTAATACCGATAAGTTCACCATTGAGATTAACTAAAGCACCACCAGAGTTACCACGGTTAATTGATGCATCAGTTTGAATAAAGTTTTCTAACCCTTCCAGATTTAAACCACTACGACCTAAGGCTGAAATAATACCGGAAGTCGCGGTTTGACCTAAACCAAATGGATTACCCACAGCAACCGCAAAGTCACCAACACGTAATTTATCCGAGTCAGTCATTTTAATGGCGGTTAAGTTATTGGGTTTCTCAATTTGTAGCAGGGCGATATCTGTTTGTGGATCGCTACCAATTAATTTGGCGTCAAATTCACGGCCATCATTAATTTGGAGTTGAATTTTATCGGCTCCATCAACAACGTGATTATTGGTTAATACATAACCTTTTTCAGCATCAATAATAACCCCTGAACCTAAGCCTTCAAAAGGGCGGATGCTTTGTTGTTGTGAAGGAAAATTTGGACCAAAGAAAAATTTAAACTCTTCTGGAACCTGCTGGCTTTGCACTCGAGTTCCAGAAACATGCACACTGACCACAGCGGGCAAGACTTTTTCTAGCATTGGAGCCAAGCTAGGTAGTTGTTCTCCAGATGGCATTACCGCAGGCAGGGCAGCCATACTGGTTGCCGGGAGAGTAGAGAGTGATAAACCAACACTCATCGCTAATGCGCTAAGTAGCAATTTTCTTTTTTTAGTCAACATGAATATGAGTCTCTTGATATTGTTATCAAAAATATTTATTGCTCAATATGAGCTCGATGTTACTAAGACATATAGAAATAAAGGAAAGTTCATTGGTAAGCTATCAGTAGGGCTTTCTTTTACATGGATTTACAAGACAATAGCTATCTTTAAACCTTCCTATTAAATCATTAACTTTTTACAAAATAATATAAAATAAACGCCACAATAGTTGTGGCGTTTGTGTGTTAATCATCTTTTTTATCGGTAGGTCTAAATAATCCAGATGCCCCTTCGGAATAATCACGTGGCGGCATTTTGATCGGGGATTGATCATTGGCTGCCTCTGATTCACTTAACCGATAATTAAATGGGTTATCTTGAACAGGCATGTCTGGCATTAACTCATTGGAGCTTTTTGCCATGTGTTGATAAAGTTGGCGGTAGTCTTTCGCCATATTGTCCAGTAGTTCAGCACTTCGAGCAAAGTGGCTGACAAGCTCGTTGCGATATGTATCAAGTTCTTCTTTTTTAGTATCTAATTCTGCTTTTATAGCATCTTGTTGGCGCATGGTTTTATTACCATAACGCATTGCCAGTGCGCCGATAATAAGACCAACAACTAATCCAATCAGTGCATAAACCCAAACCATGGCAACTCCTTTTCATCTAATAGTGAGGACGATGGATTCTTATAACATCATAACCGCTAAAAGGCATGGGTGGAATAATATCCTTAAGCTTAATATGAAAATTCCTGTGTTACATCGATGTTAAAACAATTCTTACTGCTTATAATAGAGGCATTCGCAAGGTATTTACTTATGTCAAAATTTTAAGGATAAGAGAGCATCCATGACCGTTAGCACGCCATTATCACTTTATGAAACCGCGTTACAGCAGGGGGATTATCAACCTGATGAGGTTCAGCGACAAACCGTTCTCCATCTGCAACAGTTATACCATGCATTATTAAACCGGACATCACCAGAAAAAAGTTCTATTACTCAGCGGTTGTTAGGAAAGTTTCGTGCGAAAAAAAGCGCAATTGTCCCTGAGCGTGGTGTTTATATGTGGGGAGGGGTTGGGCGAGGTAAAACCTGGTTGATGGATATGTTCTATCAAAGCTTACCCACAGAACGAAAACTGCGTCTGCACTTTCACCGCTTTATGTTACGGGTGCAAGATGAATTAAAAGGCTTACAAGGGCAAGAAAATCCACTGGATATCATTGCTGACGGCTTTAAAGCGCAAACCGATGTACTCTGTTTTGATGAGTTCTTTGTTTCAGATATTACTGATGCGATGATTTTAGGAACATTACTTGAAGCGTTATTTGCCAGAGGTATTACTTTAGTGGCGACATCTAATATTCCCCCTGATGATCTCTATCGCAATGGACTACAACGAGCACGTTTTTTACCTGCTATAGAACAAATAAAAAGCCATTGTGAAATTTTGAATGTTGATGCGGGGATTGATTATCGCTTAAGAACATTAACTCAAGCCCATCTATTTTTATCTCCATTAACAGAGCATAACCGCCAGCAAATGGATAAAATTTTTACTCAGCTTGCCAGCAGTAGTGAAGTTGTATTCGCGCCCACATTAACCATTAATCATCGTCCAATGGTAATGAGAAAAGTGGCTAATGGTGTACTGGCGGTTAACTTTGATACGTTATGTGTACAAGCGCGTAGTCAACTTGATTATATTGAATTATCAAAGCACTATCACACTGTGTTGCTTTATGAAATGGTGCAGATGGGGAGTAGAAATGAAGATGTTGCCCGTCGTTTCTTAGCATTGGTTGATGAGTTCTATGAGCGTAAGGTGAAACTAATTATTAATGCTGATGTTGAGATGAGCGAGATTTATCAAGGGCAATTTTTACGTTTTGAATACCAACGTTGTTTATCGCGTTTGCAAGAAATGCAAAGTGAAGAGTATCTTTCACAGCCTCATCTCGCTTAATTGTTAAAGAAACTCTGTTTTGATTATGGTAGGATGGCGCTCATTGTAACGCTTGATGCTATTGATTGTTATAAAAATGGCAAAACGGTACTTATTAAGTGATTACAATCGCTTTGGCAAGGGAGAATGCTTCTCTTCAGGTGGTAATAGTTGATGACAGAGATGGCGAGTAGGCTAACAAAAATAGCGCCATAAGGTATTTTTTGCTGAAATATTGAAAAAGAATCCAATTGTTTTTCAATTATGACTCGATTTTTTTTTCTGACTTCTCTATAATCTTGCGACCCCACGTTGCAGCAAGTTTTTTATTTCCCAAAAAACTCGCATTTTAGAGTCAGCAGTGCTACTCGAAGGGGTAGGTTTGCTGGACACAAGAGTCGTGTGAACCTCAATAGCATTTGAACCGAGTGTTCACCAACGTGTAACTAAACATTGGGTAATTTTCAATAATGAAAACTTTTACAGCTAAACCAGAAACCGTAAAACGCGACTGGTATGTTGTTGATGCAGACGGCAAAACTTTAGGTCGTTTAGCAACTGAAATCGCACGCCGTTTACGCGGTAAACATAAAGCGGAATACACTCCGCACGTTGATACTGGTGACTACATCATCGTTTTAAACGCTGAGAAAGTAGCGGTAACTGGTCATAAACGTACTGACAAAGTTTACTACCGTCATACTGGTCACGTAGGTGGTATCAAGCAAGCGACTTTCGAAGAGATGATCGCCCGTAGTCCTGAGCGTGTAATCGAAATCGCGGTAAAAGGCATGCTGCCAAAAGGGCCTCTGGGTCGTGCTATGTACCGTAAACTGAAAGTTTACGCAGGCGCTGAGCACAACCACGCGGCACAACAACCGCAAGTTCTGGACATTTAATCGGGATAATAGGCAATGGCTGATAATCAATACTACGGCACAGGTCGCCGCAAAAGTTCTTCCGCACGTGTCTTCATTAAGCCAGGTAGCGGTAATATCGTAATCAACAAACGTAGCCTTGAAGTTTACTTCGGTCGCGAAACAGCACGTATGGTTGTTCGTCAACCGCTGGAATTAGTTGATATGCTTGGTAAACTGGATTTATATATCACTGTTAAAGGTGGTGGTATCTCTGGTCAAGCAGGTGCGATTCGTCACGGTATCACTCGTGCACTGATGGAGTACGATGAGACTCTACGTTCTGATCTGCGTAAAGCTGGTTTCGTTACCCGTGATGCGCGTTCTGTTGAACGTAAAAAAGTGGGTCTGCGCAAAGCACGTCGTCGTCCACAGTTCTCAAAACGTTAATTTGTTATCTTTTAGATATCAATTTGATGTTGAAAAACCCGTCTTTACAGGCGGGTTTTTTTATTTTTAAAATTGTTTTGAAAATGTGGGGTTGTGGCCAAAAAAAGCATGGATTAAAAGCAGATCAAAAATACGTTTTTTTAGAGTTTAATCCTTAGTATCTCTTTTTTATGATATTATAAACTTAGTTTTTGTGTATATTAGCAGATTGAATTGAATTATTCGCATTGTTCACCCTAAGTGACATGAAATCTGATAGAATAGCCTGCTTTAGTGTCTTTCTTTCGACGATTTCTTAATGCTGCATGCTGCCTATGGCCATTTTACTGAGGTTAATGTCCATAAAGAATTTGACAGTCATACCAAAACTATTATGACAAATTGATATTGTGATTGTTTTGGTATTGCTTGATTATGATATGTGCCGCAAAGACAAACGGTTTTTTGAACCTGTAAAATACAATTATCTTAGGATAAGACTATTATGCAGGTGCTACTCAATGTCGTACTCAATGAAGTTAAGTTATTTATAACTTTTTAAGTTAACGGCATGAGTCTGTTTGTCTTGTAGGAATGGGGGAATGGAAGATGCATAAGCATGTTTGTTCCTTTAATTGATTAACTTGGAGGTTTTCATGGCTGTCGCTGCCAACAAACGTTCGGTAATGACTTTGTTTTCCGGTCCGACTGATATTTTCAGCCATCAGGTCAGAATTGTCCTTGCGGAGAAAGGTGTCAGTGTTGAAATTGAACAGGTTGAAGCTGGTAATCTTCCACAAGATCTTATCGATCTTAACCCGTACCAGAGTGTGCCGACTTTGGTCGATCGTGAACTGACTTTATATGATTCACGTATTATTATGGAATATCTTGATGAACGCTTCCCTCATCCTCCTTTGATGCCAGTGTATCCTGTTGCTCGTGGTAGTAGCCGTTTAATGATGCATCGCATTGAACAAGATTGGTACTCTTTAATGAATGTTATTGAAAAGGGTAACGATCAACAAGCTAATGCAGCACGTAAACAACTCGCCGAAGAGCTATTGGCGGTATCTCCGGTATTTAAAGAATACCCTTATTTTATGAGTGAAGAGTTTAGCTTAGTGGATTGCTACCTAGCTCCTCTCTTATGGCGTTTACCTGTATTAGGCGTGGATTTAAGCGGTGCAGGTGCGAAAGATGTACAAATTTATATGCAACGTGTTTTTGAGCGGGATTCTTTCCTTGCGTCATTAACCGAAGCAGAGCGCGAAATGCGTTTACCTTCAAGAGGATAATAGAGCATGGAGATTAAGGATATGTCTCCGCGCCGTCCGCATTTATTGCGTGCGCATTATGATTGGATCCTTGAAAACGAGTTAACCCCCCACTTAGTGGTAGATGTTAATGTCGTGGGTGTTCAAGTCCCTATGGAATATGCGCACGATGGTCAAATCGTACTAAATATTTCTCCTTTTGCGGTAAGCCATCTTGAATTGATGCCGCATCAGGTACTATTTAGTGCAAGCTTTGGTGGTGTACCTCGTAAAGTGCGCGTACCTATGGCGGCTGTAATAGCAATATATGCGCGAGAAAATGGTGCGGGTATGATGTTTGAGCCAGAGCCAGCCTATGAGGAAGGTTATACACCATCATTGATGGATGATGAGCAGCAAGACGGCAGTTCAGCTTCGGCCACTGAAGGACTGTCTTTAGTGAAAGATGAGACACAGGCTGAAAACCCATCTTCTCCAGATGATGATCCTGAGCCTCCTCGTCCAACAGGTCGCCCATCATTGCGTGTAGTGAAATAAATAACGTTTTTATTTTCATCCCATAAAGCCCAGTTAAATACTGGGCTTTTTTATATCTATTTGATTTTTTAATTAACGCTATTTTTGCACTAGCAAACTAATAGCCGTAAATAAATATTGACCAATTTCAGGTGTCATCCATGTACCTTTAGCGATTTCATGATCAGTTTGATAAATGGTACGGATCTTGGCCTGAATATCACTATCACCCTGTGTAAACTGATTGAACATATTTAGCCACATCTTAGCGAGGTTTTGCACCTGCTCTGAATCTGCTTTTTCTCCGCAAGTGAGTGCATTATATAATCCAGAAATAAGCTCAGGCCAGACACTGCCAGCATCAAAATAGTGCTGATGTACTACGGCAAATTGTTCCGGAGTCAGATGAGGTTTAAAAACAGATAATTGATATTCGCTAAAGCCTTTAGCAACAAAATCTATCATCTGTTTAGTAATACCGGTAGCCGTCGCAAACTTATCATCAGAAATATGCATTTTATTTAAACGGACAAAAAAGTCGGGATTTCCCCCAGTATCTTGCTCTAAAGCTATCATCCACTCTCTTGAAACTTGCATGGCTTCATTTGAATCGGCAGATTTACCTTGTTTAATCAAATTATTGACGGTTGAAATACGCTGTTGCCATGCTTGGCTTTTTAATGTGTGCGCAGTATAGAGGGGTAACTGCGCTAATTCAGAATAAGTAAAATATTTATCGTACATAGACATCATCTCCAATAAAGAAAACCAGTCATGTTGCGTAAATGGAGTGCCTGTTTGTATTTGTTGTTGAACATGCTCTAGCTGATAACGCAATTTGGCAATTTGTTGCATTTGCGTGGTTAATTGGCTAATGCGCTCTTCAATTAAACAAGCTATCTCTGCACTATGACCATTAAGAATATGACCGATGTCTTTCAGTTTGACGCCAATTTGACGTAGCATTTGAATTTGCGTTAATCGCTCTATGCTTTTCATATCATAGAGTCGATAACCTGCATCGGTTCTTGCAGTCGTTTGCAATAAACCTATCTCTTCATAATGATGGAGAGTACGGACCGTTAATCCCGTCTTTTTAGCGATCTCTCCTACTTGAAATAGCATATCTTCACCTCCTGTATGTCATGCAGGTTAAAACCTCACGTAACGTAAGGGTCAATAGTTTAATTTAAATTTTTTTGTACGATAAAACAGCATAAAAAAACGCCCTATAGTGATATAGAGCGTTTTAATGAGTCAATTAAATAAAAGAGATTATTTCAGTAATTCTTCTAAACAACCCGTGTAAAGATTTACCGCAGTCATCAGTTGTTGTTCATCAAAATCAAAGCCTGCTTGGTGATGTCCGGCTGTTCTATCGGCACCAACAATAAAGTAAAGAGATTTACCACCACAGCGTTGTACTCGTTTTGCTAACACCGTTGCATCTTCACTTCCGCCGAATGGACGGGTTGGGATCGCAGTGAGTTCTGGGTGTTTACCCACCACTTTGGCCATCACATCAATCAGTTCTTGGTCATTGGTTAAATCAACCGCTTCCCCCATCACTTCGCTTTCCATTTCTAATTGGAAGCTATGTGCGGCACCTTCTGCCATACGTACAGCATTGGCAGCCATAAAGCTATTGATCTCTTCATTCTCACCACGCACTTCGATTTGCATTTCGGCATTTGCAGGAGTGACGTTACGACCTTCACCAGCTTTTAATACCCCAATATTAATACGAGACATCCCCTTACCATGGCGAGAGATCCCCAGCATTTGTGTTGCGGCATGGCAAGCGCCTGCTAATGCGTTACGACCTAGCTCTGGCTCTGCCCCCGCATGAGAAGGCGTACCTTTAAAACGGAAATCATATTTAGTGGTACATAAAAAATGTGTTGGGTTAAGAACGATTTCACCACTATTGGCGATAAAGCCTAAGTGTGAGCCTAAGAAGTAATTTGCATCATCAGCAATGCCACTTTCCGCCATTGCTCTTGCACCACGAACGCCTTCTTCAGCGGGTTGGAATAAAATTTTTACTTTACCGCTCACTTTATCTTTATTGTCGACTAACCAGTGAGCAACCCCTAAACCAATAGTAATATGACCATCATGACCACAAGCATGCATTTCGCCAGGATGACAAGAGGCGAAATTTTCTACCTGTGGACGATGTTGAGTCTCTGTTGTTTCAGTTACTCCAACACAGTCAATATCAAAACGCAGTGCAACAGTAGGCCCTGGTTTGCCACTATCGAAAATAGCGACACAACCCGTAAGCTCTTGCATTTTATCAAGTAGTGCTTCGTCAACATGGTGTTTTCTTGCTACCGCCAATCCTTTTTCAACCACCTGACGACGGCGTCCAAAAGCAAAGTCTTGGTTAATAACTTCAGGGCCGACTTTAACTTCTAATCCTAAGCCACGTAGCACTTTGACGATTTTGGCAGTGGTTAAAAATTCAGACCAGCCAATTTCAGGGTATTGGTGAAATTCGCGACGCCATTTAATTAATTGTTCTAGTGAAACTGACATAATCATTTCTCCACTTATAACATGAATAACGCAACAGCGATGACGCCGATAATCATACCCGGTGCAGTACGTTTTGCGATTTCCATAGGGTTGATATTGGCAAGACCAGCACAAACAATGGCTGCCCCTGCTAATGGTGACATTGTACGACCTAATGCGCCTGATAATGCTGCTGCCATACCCATGTCAGGAATTTCATAACCAAATTGTGCAGCGTGTGGTGTGACGGTTTCGTTGAAAGCAAATGCTGCAGCATCACCAGAGCCAGTAATAATCCCCATTAAGAATGGCCCTAATGTACCACCCCAACGGGCAAATTCAGGTGAGTGAGTTAAGAAGTTGATAAAGGCATCAATCAGACCTGATGCTTTTAGACCGGCTGCAAATACGGCTGCTGCGATAATGATCCCCAGCACATCCCCATAAGCATTACCCATCCCTTTAAAGAACTCTTTAGTAATTTGAGCCGGATTGGTTAATGTGATGATCAGTGCATAAATGGCACCAATTAACATTGCTGCTGGCACAGATAGTTTAAAAGTACTAAATGTTTCGAAGAAAGGCAGTATTAATAGAATTAATGGGATAAAAGGCGCAGTTGCATATAAATAATTAGGGCGTACTGCTTCTGGTGTTGCTTGAGAAGATGAGTTGGCGGCATCTGTGGCTACAGAAGAGACTTTAAACTCTTTTTTCACTAAAGCGACAACAGCGAGTGAAACTGCTGCTATTGCTCCTGCCATTAAACTATATGGGCTATGGCGAGCGATTAAATCGACGACTTCCATATTGGCCATATTCGCTACAAAAGCGTTATGTGACATACCAGGGCTTAACATGGAACCGATAGTACCACATAACACCGCACCACCTGCGATTGCGGGGTGAATACGTGCCGCGATTAATAACGGAATAAGTGTTGCACCAACGGCCGCTGCACATCCGGCTGCTGATGGGATCGCAATATTAATAAAATAAGTGACGATCACTGTTGCTGGAATAAGAAAGAAACCAAGACGAGTCAGGACTTTTGATAAAACATGGACTAAGTGCATATCGCACTTGGTGTATTTCATCACGTAGGCAAAACCCATACTTGAACAGATAGCTTGAATTAATGATGATGAAACCATGCGATCACTAAATGCAGTGAAAGCATCGAGCGGTGTCAGACTTAAAATACATAACAATAAGCCGGCACCGATCAATACCATACGGGTTTCATATTTTTTTATTAGCAAATAGACCGTTACGATAATAACGGCTACGGCTATAAGTTGCATCACCATGGTGATCCCCTAGTTAATTATGACAATGTGCTTAATGAATAAAATAACCCAATATCAATAAGTTATATTTTTCGGTAAAGTTATCAGGTAATTCCATTATGAAGTTGCTAGGCTGACAATATTTGATTGTTATCAAGTTTGCGCACTGAAATAAAATCTATTTTTTTAGACTGTGATGTTATTAACAATTGCAGTCAAATAATGATGGACAAAAATTAGCGTAAAAGTTAAATAAAAACAGATAAAGTAAAAATTAGGAAAATAAATTAAATTAACTATAGAGCATAGATGTTATTTTTATACAAAATAAAACAACTATTTTTTGTAGAAAGGTGTTGGAGGAAATTATTATTAAACAATAATGAGAATAATTATTAAAATAGTTGTTTTTAGGAGGGGATAATTAATATTTATAATAGTTAAAAATAAATTACCCCATTTTAATAAAACAGGGTAATTTATAAATAAAATTGTATTGTTACTATTTTAGTATTAAAGATAAGTAATATTGAATATTGCTATCTTTAACAAGATAAATAACGCAAGATCCCTTCCGCGGCTTCTCTTCCTTGTGCTATCGCGGTGACCACCAGATCGGAGCCTCTTACAATATCACCTCCAGCAAACACCTTAGGATTGGTCGTTTGCAAAGGTAATAGTGGATCATCATTAATAATAATTCTACCCGATGATGCGTATTGAATATTATTTTCATCTAACCACGGATAGTGTGCAGGTTTAAAACCAAATGCAAGAATAACCGCATCTGCGGATAATATATGTTCGCTGCCTTCTATATATTTTAATTCCCCGTTGGTTTGTGTTTTTATTACACGAACACCGATGACGTTATTATTAGCATCTACTTCAATATCAAGGGGTTGGCGATTAAATAAAAATTCGCCACCTTCTTCTTTGGCATTTTTTACTTCACGTTTAGAGCCGGGCATATTATTTTCATCGCGACGATAAACACAAGTTACTTTAGTGGCACCTTGGCGGATCGCGGTTCGTACACAATCCATCGCCGTATCCCCACCCCCTAGCACCACCACGTGCTTTTTATTGAGGTCGATATAAGGTGATTGGGGATCTTCTGCATAACCCATTAAATGGCGAGTATTACCAATTAAATAAGGTAAGGCATTATAAACCCCCATTGCGTTCTCATGGGCAAAATGACCACTCAAACTTTGATAAGTACCCAAGCCAAGGAAAACAGCATCATATTGCTCTATCAGTGTTTTTAGCGAGATATCTTTGCCTATTTCTGTATTAAGACAAAAGGTTATTCCCATTTCGCTAAATAACTCGCGTCGTCTTACCATCAGCGATTTTTCAAGTTTAAAAGAGGGAATACCGAAAGTGAGTAATCCACCGATTTCAGGGTGTTTATCATAGACTACGGGTTTTACTCCTTGGCGGATCAGCACATCAGCACAAGCCAATCCTGCTGGGCCTGCACCAATAATGGCGACTTTTTTATCTGTCATGGTGACTTGAGACAGGGAAGGGCGCCAGCCCAGCGCAAAGGCGGTATCATTGATATAGCGTTCTATATTACCAATAGTGACCGCACCAAATTCATCATTTAACGTACAAGCGCCTTCGCATAATCGGTCTTGTGGACAAACACGACCACAGATTTCCGGTAAGCTATTGGTTTGATGAGAAAGCTCTGCTGCTTCTATTATTCGTCCTTCATTGGCTAATTTTAGCCAATTAGGGATATAGTTATGCACCGGGCATTTCCATTCACAATAAGGATTACCACAGTCTAAACAGCGATCGGCTTGTGCAGAGGCTTGCTCAGCAGAAAATGCCTCATAAATCTCGACAAACTCAATTTTACGCACAGCTAACGGCTTTTTAGTCGGTTCAACGCGATTTAAGTCGATAAATTGATACACATTCTGACCCATCATTTTTCTCCTATTGTGCCTGAACGCGTAATTCAGCGACTGAACGGCGAGGATGACCTAATAAGGCATGAACATCACTCGATTTAGGTTTGACTAATTTAAAGTGTTGTGACCAATATTCCCATTGAGAAAGTAGTCTTTCTCCTTGTTGGGAGCCAGTTAGCCGTACATGCTCTGCGATCATACCGCGAAGATGCTCTGCCAAAATGGCATAATTAGCCACGGGAAGAAGCTCAATAGAGGCGTTATTGATCCGTTGTGATAGTGTGGTATCTTCATCTAACAGATAGGCAAAGCCCCCTGTCATCCCTGCACCAAAGTTAATCCCTGTTTTACCAAGAATACAGACAATACCGCCGGTCATATATTCGCAGCCATTATCCCCAACCCCTTCAATCACCGCAATGGCGCCAGAGTTTCTAACTGCAAAACGTTCACCCGCCAATCCAGATGCATACAGTTTTCCACCTGTTGCGCCATATAAACAGGTATTTCCCATAATCGTGGTCTGATGGGCTTTAAAGGCAGAACCTACTGGCGGTGAAATAACAATGCGTCCACCCGCCATGCCTTTCCCGACATAATCATTGGCATCACCCACTAAGGTTAATTCCACCCCTTGCGCATTCCAAACGCCAAAACTTTGACCAGCAGTACCCGTAAAGTGAAGTTTTATTGGTGTAGCAGATAAACCACTTTCACCATAGGTTTTGGCAATGAGCCCGGATAACGTGGCTCCCACTGAACGGTCTGTGTTACGAATGGCGAAATAGTGGGTTTGGCTTATCTTTTGTTCGACGCCCGTGATGGTTTGCGCAACAATACGTTGATTTAATTCTCCTTTATCATAAGTATCATTGTGCTCCTGACAATAAAGCGCTTTACCTGTAGGAGAGGTCGCGGTTTCTAATAATCCTGTGAGTGATAATTTTTGCTGCTTACTGGTTATCCCCTCTAAGCAAGAAAGCAAATCCGTTCTGCCGATTAAATCGGTTATTTTCCTTACGCCAAGTTGTGCCATAAGTTCACGGGTTTCTTGGGCAATAAAACGGAAATAGTTGATAACGCGTTCAGGTAAACCATGAAAATGTTGGCGGCGTAGGGTTTCATCTTGGGTCGCAACCCCCATAGCGCAATTATTTAAATGGCAAATTCGCAGATATTTACAGCCTAACGCCACCATTGGCCCGGTACCGAAACCAAAACTTTCAGCTCCTAAAATGGCCGCTTTGATAATATCAACCCCCGTTTTTAATCCACCATCAACTTGTAAGCGCACTTTATGACGCAGATTGTTGGCAACTAATGCTTGTTGCGCTTCTACTAGCCCTAATTCCCAAGGGCTACCTGCATATTTAACTGACGTTAATGGGCTGGCACCAGTACCGCCGTCATAACCTGCAATAGTAATTAAGTCTGCATAAGCTTTAGCGACTCCGGTGGCGATTGTACCAACGCCCGGCTCAGAGACCAGTTTGACAGAAATAAGCGCACGGGGATTAATCTGTTTTAAATCGAAAATCAGTTGTGCTAAATCTTCAATAGAGTAGATATCATGATGGGGAGGCGGGGAAATCAGTGTGACTCCCGGTACGGCATAACGCAGTTGCGCAATATAGGGTGTGACTTTATCACCGGGTAACTGGCCACCTTCACCGGGTTTTGCCCCTTGTGCCACTTTGATTTGTAATACATCCGCACTCATTAGATAAGAAGGCGTGACACCGAAACGACCTGAAGCTATCTGTTTGATACGTGAAACTTTGTTGGTGTTGTAGCGCGCCGGATCTTCACCACCTTCTCCAGAGTTTGAAAATCCGCCTAAAGTATTCATTGCTTGCGCAAGGGCTTCATGGGCTTCTTTACTTAATGCACCAATTGACATCGCCGCAGTATCAAAGCGTTTAAACAGTTCACTTTCTGCTTCGACATCTTCAATTGCAATAGGGGTTGTGTCATTGAGAGCTAATAGATCACGTAAGGTGGTAATAGGGCGTTGTTGCACTAATTGGGAATAATGTTGGTAATCAGCATAGTCACCACTATTTACCGCTTTTTGCAACGCTTGAACCACATCAGGATTATAGGCGTGATATTCTCCTTGATGGGTATATTTTAATAACCCACCAGCGTCTAGAGGATAGCGAGTTAGCCAAGCACGTTTGGATAGATTAAATAAGTCTTGTTCAAAATCGCTAAAATCTGCACCGTTAATACGATTATCAACCCCATCGAAGCAACGTTTAACGACATTATCATGCAACCCTACGGCTTCAAATAGCTGTGAGCAACGGTAAGAGGCAACGGTGGAGATCCCCATTTTGGACATTATCTTATACAGACCTTTGTTGATCCCATTACGATAATTGAGCATGACTTGCGCATAAGTACCCGACAATATTTTTTTATCGACACGTTGCGCTAAGGATTCATAAGCCAAGTAAGGGTAAATAGCGGTTGCGCCAAAACCTAATAGTACAGCGAAGTGGTGGGGATCACGGGCGTTTGCAGTTTCAACAATAATATTGGCATCACAGCGTAAATTATTATCTACCAAGGCTTTTTGTACCGCACCTACCGCCATAGGCGCAGGAATAGGTAATCGCGCTTGAGTGATATTTCTGTCGGATAAAACCAGTAATACTGCACCACGATTAACCGCTTGTTGCGCCGTTTCACATAAGATGTGTAGTGCGGTTTCTAAATTATTTTCAGTCGGTTGATAGGTGATATCTAGCGTGATGGATGAATAATAAGGGCTTTCTTGATTGAGTAATTGTTGAAAATCACTATAAAGCAAAATGGGTGATTTAAAACTGAGGCGATGGGCTTGTCCTTCCGCTTCACTAAAGACATTCATTTCGCGACCAATACAGGTTGCTAAAGACATCACATGCGCTTCTCTTAATGGATCAATCGGCGGATTGGTCACTTGCGCAAATTTTTGTCTAAAATAGTCATAAATTAAGCGTGGACGCTGAGAAAGCACGGCAAAAGGCGTGTCATCTCCCATCGAGCCGGTGGCTTCCTGCCCATTTTCAGCCAGTACATGCAAAATCGTTTCCAGCTCTTCTTGGCTATAAGCGAACTGTTTTTGGTATGTCGCCAGTAAGCTATCATCAAAAGCGCGCTCTCCTGTCGCTTGTGGCTCAGGCAATTGCTCAAAAGGGATCAGGCGTTTAACGTTACGCTCCAACCAAAGTTTATACGGGTGTCGCCTTTTTAAATCTTCGTCAGTTTCAGCAGAATGTAAAATGCGACCTTGATAAGTATCTATTACCATTAGTTCGCCAGGGCCGACACGCCCTTTTTCTAGAACTTCATCAGGTTGATAATCCCAAATGCCAATTTCAGAAGCACAGGTAATAATATTATCGGTCGTGATAACATAGCGAGCTGGACGCAGACCATTTCTATCGAGTGTACAGGCTGCATAGCGACCGTCAGATAACACGATCCCCGCAGGTCCATCCCAAGGCTCCATATGCATAGAGTTAAAATCAAAAAAAGCACGTAGATCATCATCCATTTGTGGATTATTTTGCCATGCGGGCGGCACTAATAGGCGCATAGCGCGGACAATATCCATCCCCCCATTAAGAAAGAGTTCGAGCATATTATCCAGTGAGCTTGAGTCTGAGCCACTCTCATTTACAAAAGGCGCCGCAGTTTGTAAATCGGGGATCAGCGGCGTATGAAACTTATAGGCTCTTGCTCTTGCCCATTGACGATTTCCGGTAATGGTATTGATTTCACCATTATGGGCAAGATAGCGAAAAGGTTGCGCAAGCGGCCATTTTGGGGTGGTATTGGTGGAAAAACGTTGATGAAAAAGGCAGATGGACGATTCCATCCGTAAATCTGCTAAGTCAGTAAAAAAGCGAGGCAAATCAATTGCCATGCACAGCCCTTTATAGACAGTCACTAAATTAGAGAGGCTACAAATATAAAAATCATTATCGGTAATACGTTTTTCAATTCGGCGACGAGCGATAAATAAGCGACGCTCAATATCATTAATACGCCATCCGGCAGGCGCATTGACAAAAATTTGTTCTATTGACGGTAAAGAATAGAGGGCGATACTGCCTAAAATATCTGTGTTAGTTGGTACTTTACGCCAGCCAACGATAGAGAGTGTTTCTCGTTGCAATTCTTCTTCAACAATTTGACGGCACTGTGCAGCAATAGCATTATCTTGGCTTAGAAACAGCATGCCTACTGCGTAATTGTTCGCTAAATGCCAGCCATTTTCCTCGGCAATTAACTGAAAAAAACGCGTTGGTTTTTGTAATAATAACCCACAACCATCGCCGGTTTTTCCATCAGAAAGGATCGCGCCACGATGTTGCATACGGGCAAGGCCATGGATCGCATTTCTGACAATTTTATGGCTGGCTTTCCCCTCAATATGGGCTATTAACCCAAAACCACAATTCTCTTTTTCCGCTGTTTTTTGATAGAGCATAGTTTGCTTCCTACTCAGTTTATGGGCACCTCAAGAACGAGCGCAAAAGGAACGATTTTGTCTCAAGGGTGTAGGTAAATTTATGGGTGCTCATCGGGTGATGGTGTCTTTAGCTTTGCTATCTCGGTTTTTTATTTTGCTAAGCTACTAGTCAAATTATCGATAAATAAAAAACAGGTCAATCAGCAAGGATATTTGACTATAGCCAGCGTGATGCGTGTTTTTTTTCTTTAATTATTTGATAAATAAAAATATTATTTGAAAATTATTTCATTGGTTATGGGATGGTGAGTGTGAGCTATCTCACTTTTTTTACGGGGTTCTGCTTTATTGCATTCTTTGATGTTAGATAATGCCAGTGAATTTATCTTAATTATTAATCTATTTTAGTATTTTATTGTTTTTATACTTTTTATCTAAAAAAAGACAAATTGCATTTTTTAATTTCTCTCTTTGGTAAAGAATATAACTATTATTTATGCAATACCTCTATAAATTGTTTTTATAAATACCCTCGGGAAAAGGAGGATCACTGATACAAAATAATGCAAAGGCAAGATACAAGGTGAAAAATCGTGTTTTGGCTACAATTTTCTGAATGTTCACCACTTCGTCAATGTATTTTTAAGGTATCATTCTCTAGATTCAATCTATTGGAGTTTTCAATGAAATTGCTCAAAGGGCTTGCCCAATATTATGTAGATTTAATGATGAGGCTTGGGTTAATCCGCTTCTCATTACTGTTAGCGTCCGCATTGGTTGTATTAGCGATGGTCGTACAGATGGCCGTGACATTCCTACTTGCCGGTGATGTCACTAGTATCGATCTGGTACGCTCTATTTTCTTTGGTTTGATTATTACCCCTTGGGCTGTCTATTTTCTTTCCGTGGTGGTAGAACAACTTGAAGAATCACGACGTCGTTTATCGCGGATGGTCGATAAATTAGGCGTAATGCGACAGCGAGACTTAGAGCTGAATTCACAATTAAAAGAGAATATTGAGCAATTAAATTTAGAGATCCAAGAGCGTGAAAAAGTAGAAAAAGCCCATCTTGAACTATTGGAAAAACTCAAAAGTGAAATGAAGCGTCGTGAATTGACGCAAATTGAACTAGAGCAACAATCTTCATTGTTACGCTCCTTCTTAGATGCCTCGCCAGATCTGGTCTACTATCGCAACGAAGATAATGAGTTTTCTGGTTGTAACCGTGCTACAGAGCTATTGACCGGTAAAAGTGAAAAGCAATTAATTGGCTTAACACCACTGGATGTGTATGACGAAGATATCGCCGTCAAAGTGATGGAAACCGATGAGAAAGTCTTTCGCCATAATGTGTCACTCACTTATGAGCAGTGGTTGGTGTATCCGGATGGGCGTAAAGCGTGTTTTGAGTTACGCAAAGTGCCCTTTTATGACCGAATTGGTAAGCGTCACGGCTTAATGGGCTTTGGACGTGACATTACAGAGCGTAAGCGCTATCAAGACGCGTTAGAAAATGCTAGCCGTGATAAGACCACCTTTATTTCTACAATCAGCCATGAGCTACGTACGCCGCTTAATGGGATTGTGGGGTTAAGTCGTATTTTATTGGATACCGAATTATCACCAGAACAGCTCAACTACTTAAAAACTATCCATGTCAGTGCCATAACGTTAGGTAATATTTTTAACGATGTGATTGAAATGGATAAAATTGAGCGCAGAAAGATCCAGCTTGATAACCAACCTATCGACTTTACTGAATTTATCTCTGATTTAGAAAACCTATCGGGATTATTAGTCCAACCTAAAGGGTTAAAATTCACCTTAGAAGCGCAAGAAACGTTACCGCATAAAATTACCACCGATGGGACTCGTTTGCGTCAAATCTTATGGAACTTAATTGGTAATGCGGTGAAATTTACCCAAGAAGGGGAAATTAAAGTACGCATTTGGCAAGAAGCGCCTGATAAGTTGTTCTTTGAGGTGAAAGATAGTGGTATTGGTATCCCTCAAGGTGAACTTGAGAAAATCTTTGCCATGTACTATCAGGTCAACGATAGTCAAGGTGGACGTTCTGCAACGGGAACAGGTATTGGTCTTGCTGTCTCAAAACGCTTAGCACAGCATATGGGAGGCGATATTCATGTGGAGAGTGAGTTAGGACATGGTTCTATCTTTACGCTTTCCATTGTCGCTCCTGCGATTAAAGAGCAAAGTGATTTTGAAGAGGATGATGAATTATTGCTTCCAGCCCTTAATATCTTACTGGTTGAGGATATTGAGCTAAATGTTATCGTAGCATGTTCAGTATTAGAAAAATTAGGCAACACGGTAGATGTGGCGATGACTGGGCAAGAGGCTTTGCAAATGTTTAAGCCGGGTGAATATGACTTAGTGCTGTTAGACATTCAATTACCTGATATGACCGGATTTGATATTTCAAGAAAATTACGTCAAGAGTTTGATAGCAGTGAATTGCCGCCATTGATTGCCTTAACCGCCAATGTCTTAAAAGACAAAAAAGAGTATTTAGACGCTGGAATGAATGATGTGCTTAGTAAACCGCTTTCTGTGGATGCGTTGACAGCCATTATTAATAAATTCTGGGGAGATGAAGCGGTTTCCGTGACATCGAGTGAGTCACCTCAATTGTTGAGTAAAAATGAAGAGTTACTCGATATCGACATGCTGAATCAATACATCGAACTTGTCGGACCTCAATTAATCACGGATGGTTTAGATGTTTTTGAAAAGATGATGCCAAGTTACCTGTCTGTCCTTGAATCTAATCTGACAGCACGTGATCAAAAGGGCATCACTGCGGAAGGACATAAAATCAAAGGCGCGGCAGGCTCTATAGGTTTAAAACATTTACAGCAACTGGCAAAACAGATCCAATCTCCAGAATTACCTGCATGGTGGGATAATGTTCAGGAATGGGTAGATGAGTTAGAAAGAGATTGGAGAAAGGATGTAGAAAGTTTAAGAAACTGGTTGGCAGACGCTAGAAAAAAATAACCCCAACCGAAGGTTGGGGTGCGCGAATACTGCGCCAACACCAGGGAAACTTTTCTACTCGCTTTTTTGATTATCATTACATAGGCGAATAGGATGAAGCTATTCCATACATCATACAAGCAACAAAATAGCAAATATAAGTTTTTTTGTTACAAGAAACATTTAAATATGTGATGGCGATTGGTGTTTACACCTATAAATGGGTAACTAGTAATCTACTACAAATGGAGAAAGATATGAAATCAATTGCGGTAATTTTAAGTGGTTGTGGTGTCTTTGATGGCAGTGAAATTCACGAATCAGTGCTCACAATGCTTGCTTTAAGCCAAAATAAAGCTGAGGTTCATTATTTTTCACCTAATGATTTTCAACCTACTGTAATTAATCATATTACTGGAGAAGAAAAAGCAGAAAAAAGGAATATGATGGAGGAGGCTTCACGTATTTCTCGTGGGAAAATATCGCCTTTATCAGATGCTAAGGCTGAAAACTTTGATGCGGTAATTATCCCCGGAGGTTTTGGTGCAGCAAAGAACTTATGTAATTTCGCCACGAAAGGTGTTCAGTGTGAAATTAACCAACAGCTCTTAACTTTTGTTCAAAAGATGCATCAACAGAAAAAACCATTAGGTTTAATGTGTATCGCCCCCGTTATGTTACCAAAGATGTTAAATGCCCCAGTAAAATTAACCATTGGTAATGATGAAAAAACGGCAGAAATGATCACCGAAATGGGAGGGATACATATTAATTGTCCTGTCGACGAAATAGTGGTTGATGATGAGTATCGGGTTGTGACCACCCCCGCATATATGCTGGCAGAGTCGATAGCACAAGCTCAGGTGGGAATTGAGAAGCTGGTTAAAAAAGTACTAGAAATGGCATAACAATAGAGTGAATACAGCAGATGGTACTAGTGAGAAAGTTAAAGAAACTATTAATTATTCTAATTGCTTTATGGTTAGGGATAGTTGTCCTGTTTTCTTTTTTACCGGTGCCTTTTTCTGCTGTAATGCTACAAAGACAAATTTCTTCGTGGAGTAAGTTTGATTTTTCTTATGTATCCCATTCTACATGGGTTAATGAAAATGAAATATCTCCGCAGATCTATTTAGCGGTAATAGCCTCTGAAGATCAAAATTTTCCAAAACATTGGGGATTTGATTTCGATGCGATTGAAAAAGTTTTCCAAAACAGCCTGCAAAGCTCAAAAACGATACGAGGTGCCTCTACTATTTCACAACAAACGGTCAAAAACTTATTTTTGTGGGATGGGCGCAGTTGGATAAGAAAAGGACTTGAAGCCGGAATGACGCCAGTGGTGGAGCTGATTTGGTCTAAAAAACGTATTTTAACCGTTTATCTGAATATCGTAGAGTTTGGCGACGGTATTTTTGGGGTTGAGCAGGCTTCTCAGCACTATTTTCGCAAGCCTGCTAAACAACTCACCGCCCATGAGGCGGCTTTATTAGCCGCTGTTTTACCTAATCCACATATTCTTCATGTTAATAAGCCTTCCGCGTATTTGCTAAAACGACAGCAGTGGATCTTAAATCAAATGCGATTAATGGGAGGAACTTCGTTTTTAAGCAACAATGCGTTGTTATAACCATTAAAATACTTTTTTTATTGACTCGTCATTTTGTGACGCCATTGTTGCTATTGCATTCGGATCGTTTGCTTGGCGGGATTGGGTGCGAAATTGCGATGGTGTCATACCATATTTACGTTTAAATGCGTCACAAAAATAAGCATTACTACCAAAACCACAGCGATGACTAATTTGAAACACAGAATAGTTAGAAAAGGTGAGGTAATTTAATGCGATCCCCATTCTGACATCCAACAGTAATTGACAAAACGAAACGCCCTCTTTACTTAAATGACGACGTAATGTTGATGGCGTAGTATAGAGCGTTTTTGCTACATCCTCTAAATGCCATTTACGTTGCGGATCTTGTGTTATTAGATGAGTAATCGCCTGATTTTTTGGCTCATCATAATTAAAACGAAAAATATTAAGAATATCGACCCCTTCGTGATAAACCGCCAGCAAAATAAAAAAGAGGCTCTGTTGCATAAACAGGGTCTCTTGAGAGGGGGTGCCATGTTCAAGCGGTAGACATTGCTGAAGTAACGTAAAATTAGTTTTAACCACCTCAGGTGTTGATAGATGATAATCAGGAAGATGACGAGTAATCGGCGCCCCTGATTTTATTAATGGTTTAAGTAAAGAGAACACAGATTGTAATTCAGTTTCAGACAGTACTAAGGTATGTAATTCAATCGGTTTGGTCGGGAAAAAATTTGTCACATCACAAGAAACTTGACTATATTTAGGAATAATCAACGTGAGATTAGTGGTGACTGTGATAGTTTGCCCATTAATACAAATCTCACCTTTTGCACCATATACCATCGCGATCATCGGGTTTTCGATGTAAAACGTTTTTAAGGATATTTGGTTAGAAGAAAGTATGTGTTTGTATTCCATTGTCTTAGATATACCACAGGCAAGTTCAAAATGAACATGGGTTAAAATAAACAAAGCTTAAAGTTAACCACTTAATTTGTGAACTTATAAGCAGTAAGCATGGGTTTTATTATCACAATATTCCTATTGCGAAACCGCGTCGTTATACCGAATAGTATAAGAGTGGCTCAGAATATAATCTTGTTGCTGAGCAATAACAATATCGATATCTGTTCATTTTTTACTTTTATTTTTACCATTGTTATTTTTTCTAAACAATTTGCTGTTTATTTAAAACGCATTTTTTGAAACTCGGTGTAAAATCGCGCGGCATTGATGGAGCGCTTTATCCTGTTTGAGGAAAATGCAATTTATCTTTATTCACACCCTACCCAACATTCATTTCATTATTTTCTCGGTGATTTTGAATGACATAATCTGATGGGTAGTGCGGTATATATTCGTCTATTTCCTGATTTATTTGATCAATTTTGCCAAGTTGGCAGGAGTGGGTATGCCTGACTTTTCTGAGAAGGGTTGGCTTGCTGACATCGCTTTACGATATGAGTTAAAGCGAGGAAAGACATGTCTTACTGAAAAACGTCATCTCGGCCCCTTAATGGTTCAGCGACCTTTTTATCCAGAGCAAGGTGTTGCACATACCTATTTGTTGCATCCTCCTGGTGGGGTGGTCGGCGGTGATACGTTATCCATTAATATTAATGTGCAACCTTACGCACATGCCCTATTAACAACGCCGGGGGCGACAAAATTTTATCGTAGTGCAGGAGGCACTGCATCGCAAACGCAAACATTGACGGTTGCACAAGAGGGCTTTTTAGAGTGGTTACCCCAAGAGAATATCTTTTTTCCTGATGCTCAAGTGTGTTTAACCACACATATTCATTTAGCCTCATCAGCGAAATTTATCGGCTGGGAAATGCAGTGTTTTGGACGCCCAGTTTTAAATGAGTGGTTTGAAACTGGCAAGGTAAAAGGGCGCTTAAATTTTTATGTTGATGAGAGATTAATTTTAACAGAGTCAATGCGGGTTGAAGGCTTACAAAAACAAGCTGCCGCAATGCGTGAATTTCCTATGTTTGGCTCGCTTTATATTTATCCTGCAACCGATGCATTAAAAGAGATTATTCAACACCATTTAGAGAAGGTAAATCCCCTAGTTGAATATGGTTTAACGGATGTTGATGGCATTTTAGTTTTACGTGTATTAGGGACGCAAACCGAGCCGATGATGGCGTGTTTTGCGCAAGTATGGCAAATCGTCAGACAGCACTGGCTAGGTTATTGCCCTGAGCCACCGCGGATCTGGGCGACATAATCGTTTATTTTAGGAGCAGAAATGGAATTAACACCAAGAGAAAAAGATAAATTACTGCTTTTTACTGCAGGCCTTGTTGCAGAAAGACGTTTAGCTAAGGGATTAAAACTTAATTACCCTGAAGCTGTCGCCTTGATTAGTTGCGCCATTATGGAAGGCGCACGAGAGGGGAAAACAGTTGCTCAATTAATGAGTGAAGGACGTACTGTTTTAACCGCAGAGCAAGTAATGGAAGGGGTGCCAGAGATGATAAAAGATGTTCAAGTAGAGTGCACTTTCCCCGATGGCACCAAATTGGTTTCAATTCACTCACCTATTGTGTAGGTAATAACATGATCCCCGGTGAAATTAGAGTTAATGCAGCATTAGGCGATATTGAACTGAATGCTGGTCGCGAGACAAAAACCATACAGGTGGCTAATCATGGCGATAGACCTGTACAAGTCGGCTCTCATTACCACTTTTATGAAGTGAATGAGGCACTCAGGTTTGCACGAGAAGAGACATTAGGTTTTCGTTTAAATATTCCTGCTGGTATGGCTGTGCGCTTCGAGCCCGGTCAAAGCCGCACTGTTGAGTTAGTGGCTTTTGCAGGAAAACGTGAAATTTATGGTTTTCATGGCAAAGTGATGGGTAAATTGGAGAGTGAGAAAAAATGAAAACTATCTCACGTCAAGCTTATGCGGATATGTTTGGCCCAACAACAGGCGATCGTTTGCGATTAGCAGATACCGAGCTGTTTCTTGAAATTGAAAAAGATTTCACCACTTATGGCGAAGAGGTCAAATTTGGTGGTGGTAAAGTTATTCGTGATGGTATGGGGCAAAGCCAAGTTGTTAGTGCTGAGTGTGTCGATGTTCTGATCACCAATGCCATTATTTTAGATTATTGGGGCATTGTAAAAGCAGATATTGGCATTAAAGATGGCCGTATTGTCGGTATTGGCAAGGCAGGTAATCCAGATGTTCAGCCCAATGTGGATATTGTCATTGGCCCCGGAACAGAAGTTGTCGCGGGAGAAGGTAAAATAGTCACTGCTGGTGGTATTGATACCCATATCCACTTTATTTGTCCACAACAAGCCCAAGAAGGTCTCGTTTCTGGCGTAACCACCTTTATTGGTGGAGGAACAGGCCCTGTGGCGGGTACTAATGCAACCACAGTTACCCCCGGTATTTGGAATATGTACCGCATGTTAGAGGCGGTGGATGAATTACCTATTAATGTGGGTTTATTTGGTAAAGGTTGTGTCAGTCAGCCCGAAGCAATCCGCGAACAAATAACAGCGGGTGCTATAGGTCTTAAAATACATGAAGACTGGGGGGCAACGCCAATGGCAATTCACAATTGCCTTAATGTCGCCGATGAAATGGATGTACAGGTGGCTATTCACTCTGACACCTTAAATGAAGGTGGTTTTTATGAAGAGACAGTAAAAGCCATTGCCGGTCGAGTGATCCATGTATTCCATACCGAAGGCGCAGGTGGCGGTCATGCCCCTGATGTGATCAAGTCGGTAGGAGAGCCCAATATTTTACCTGCATCAACCAACCCAACGATGCCTTATACCATTAATACCGTGGACGAGCATCTTGATATGTTGATGGTCTGTCATCATCTCGATCCCTCTATTCCTGAAGATGTGGCATTTGCTGAATCTCGTATTCGTCGCGAAACCATTGCTGCAGAAGATATCTTACATGATATGGGGGCAATTTCGGTGATGTCGTCAGACTCACAAGCCATGGGACGAGTCGGAGAAGTTATCTTACGCACTTGGCAGTGTGCACATAAAATGAAATTGCAACGAGGCACATTAGCGGGTGATAGCGCAGATAATGATAATAATCGTATTAAACGTTATATCGCTAAATACACGATTAACCCGGCACTGGCACATGGCATTGCTCATACGGTGGGATCAATAGAAAAAGGTAAACTTGCGGATATCGTGCTATGGGATCCTGCTTTCTTTGGCGTCAAACCGGCACTTATCATAAAAGGTGGTATGGTCGCTTATGCGCCAATGGGGGATATTAATGCAGCTATTCCAACCCCGCAACCGGTTCATTATCGTCCAATGTATGCCTGTCTAGGAAAAGCAAAATATCAAACGTCAATGATCTTTATGTCAAAAGCGGGTATTGAGGCGGGAGTGCCAGAAAAATTAGGCTTAAAAAGCTTAATTGGTCGTGTTGAGGGCTGTCGTCATATCACAAAAGCTTCGATGATCCACAATAACTATGTTCCTCATATCGAATTAGATCCACAAACTTACATTGTTAAAGCGGATGGTGTACCACTGGTTTGTGAGCCAGCGACTGAATTACCGATGGCTCAACGCTATTTCTTATTTTAACCAGCGTTTTTATTGAGAATTTATTGAATGAAAAAATTTACTCAGATTATTGATCAACAAAAAGCGCTTGAACTAACCTCTACAGAAAAGCCAAAGTTAACCCTTTGTCTTACCATGGATGAGCGCACCAAAAGTCGCTTAAAAGTGGCTTTAAGTGACGGGCAAGAAGCCGGGCTATTTTTGCCCCGAGGCACCGTACTTAAAGAGGGGGATATTCTGCTGTCAGAAGAGGGCGATGTTGTCACCATTGAAGCGGCTAAAGAGCAAGTATCAACGGTTTATAGTGACGATCCATTATTGCTTGCTCGTGTTTGTTATCACTTAGGTAACCGACATGTACCATTGCAAATAGAAGCGGGTTGGTGTCGTTATTTTCACGATCATGTATTAGATGATATGGCTCGCGGCTTAGGGGCTACGGTGGTGGTTGGCTTAGAAAAATACCAACCTGAGCCGGGGGCTTATGGTGGATCATCCGGTGGTCATCACCACCACCATTAATGGCACTGCGATCATCAAAGGAGGTGCATGATGCTAGCTGATCTGCGCTTATATCAATTAGTTAGCCCCTCTCTTCCGGTAGGTGCTTTTACTTATTCTCAAGGGTTAGAGTGGGCCATTGAAAAAGGTTGGGTATGCTCAGCAGAAACCTTGTCAGATTGGTTAAGCGCACAAATGACCGGAACATTAGCCACTCTCGAGCTTCCTATATTGCGGCAATTACAAACGAGTTTGGCAAAGGGTGATAGCGATACAGTGAAATATTGGTGTGACTTTATGGTCGCAAGTCGCGAAACCAAAGAGTTAAGGCAGGAAGAGCGTCAACGGGGGATCGCTTTTGCCCGTTTACTTCCTCAATTAGGCATTGAATTAGACGATACGTTACAACAGCGGGTTAAACAGACGCAATTAATGGCGTTTGCGTTAGCTGCCGTGCATTGGCATATCGATAGTGAAAAGCTCTGTTGTGCCTATGTTTGGGGCTGGTTAGAAAATACGGTGATGTCTGGGGTAAAACTGGTGCCATTAGGGCAAAGCGCAGGGCAAAAAATATTGTTTGCTCTAGCTGAGCAGATCCCCGCTATTGTTGAGTTATCGGCACATTGGCCACAAGAGGATATTGGCAGTTTTACGCCAGCTCAAGTGATCGCTAGTAGTCGCCATGAAACTCAATATACTCGACTTTTTCGTTCATGAGATAAAGAGATGCAAGAATATAATCAACCACTGCGTATTGGTGTTGGTGGCCCTGTTGGTTCAGGAAAAACAGCACTATTAGAAGTTCTTTGTAAAGCTATGCGCGATAGTTACCAAATCGCCGTTGTTACCAATGATATATATACACAAGAAGATGCAAAAATTTTAACTCGTGCTCAGGCTCTTGATGCTGATCGGATCATTGGTGTTGAAACAGGAGGATGTCCTCATACGGCTATTCGTGAAGATGCTTCAATGAATTTGGCTGCCGTAGAAGAGTTGGCGATGCGCCATAAAAACTTAGATATTGTTTTTGTCGAAAGTGGCGGAGATAACTTAAGTGCGACCTTTAGCCCTGAATTGGCTGATCTTACTATTTATGTTATTGATGTTGCAGAAGGTGAGAAGATCCCTCGCAAGGGGGGACCGGGGATCACACATTCTGATCTGCTGGTGATCAACAAGATCGATCTTGCGCCTTATGTGGGAGCGTCATTAGAAGTGATGGAAGCGGATACAGCAAAAATGCGTCCTGTGAAACCTTATGTTTTTACTAACTTAAAAGAGAAAGTAGGTTTAGAGACGATTATCGATTTTATTATTGATAAAGGTATGTTGAGACGTTAATCACTATGAGTACCAGTATCGGTTATCACTGTTACAATGACCGATACTGGTAAAATAATGCACTACCACCACGTGATACCCATCAGGGATACATTTAGTTTAGATAGGTAAATGCCGTTGTTACTTTAACAACACCTTTGGTTTCACTGGCAATTTTAGCGGCTGCAGCCCCTTCTTGACGGGTCAATATCCCTAATAAGAATACTTCGCCATTTTCGGTGATCACTTTTACGGAAGATGATTTGACGGCATCGCTAGCTAAAATTTGTGAACGTACTTTAGTGGTTAACCATGTATCTGAAGAAGCAGTGCCTAATGTCACAGGCTCACCTTGGCGAATTTCATTATAAACATTGTTTACTCCTTCCACTTTGCTGGCAACTTGTTTGGCCGTCTCAGCAACCGACATATCTGGACTTTGCCCAGTTAACAATACATTACCTTGATAAGCGGTGGCGACAATGCGCGCATTACTGTTTTTGATCTGTTGGTTTTTATTTAGAGCACCAGAAACTCGGGCTTCCAATGTGCCATCATCAACTTGTTGTCCTAATGAACGAGGATCGGTTGCGGTTTTGCCTGCAACGGCAGCAGTACCCACCACAGCGGCACCAATACAGCCTTGTAGCAATAGCGCGGAACAAAGTACTGCGGTAATCGGAAGCAATTTCATAGTAACTCCTTAGTCATCCTGATGTGGGAATAATGTATTATCAATTAAGTCGCAGAGACAATTGACCGTTAACATCTGCACTTCCTGTATTCTGACTGTACGTTGAGAGGGGATCCTGATCTCCACATCTTGAGGGCCTAATAATCCAGCAAGCTCACCGCCATCATAGCCAGTCAGTGCAACAATGGTCATATCTCGAGTAACAGCGGCTTCAACAGCTTTAATAATGCTTCTGCTATTACCATGAGTGGAAATAGCTAACAGTACATCACCTGCTTGCCCTAATGCCCGTACTTGTTTGGCATAAATTTCATCATGTTGCTGATTTCCCATAATGGCGGTCATCACAACACTGTCGGTATTTAAAGATAATGCCGGTAAACTTGGGCGCTCTGTTTCAAAACGATGGATCATACTAGCAGCAAAGCGTTGAGCCGTTGCTGCTGAGCTACCGTTGCCACAGCTTAATATTTTATGTCCGTTTAACAAAGATTGAACCATCATCATGGCAGCTCTGGAAATGGCATCGGGTAACGCTTCTGCTGCTGCAATTTGAGTTTGAATACTCTCTGTAAAGCAGACTTTTATTCTATCAAGCACGTTAAGACCTATATAATCTAATTTAACGAATAAATTCCGTATGATCGAGAATGTTTTTTAGCCATATTAACTGGCGTTGATTAAATGCACAAATATCAAAGCGACAGTTAACCGTCTCGATACTTTGTTGGCGTTGAGCTAACCAACAATTGGCGGCGTACCATAAGCGGCGCCGTTTACTGTAGGTCACTGAGCTGATTGCATCACCAAATTGTGCACTACGCCGAAAGCGGACTTCAACAAATATCCATGTTCTATTACCCTGCATAATAAGATCAATTTCTCCACAGGGATATCGGACATTACGCTCAATTAACTTTAACCCTTGTTGGCGCAAGTAATTTAACGCTTTTCTCTCATAATATTGTCCGACTAGATAAGTACTTTTAGGAATAATCATCCATGATTTCCTGATGTTATCTCTTATAAATAAACCGCCTCAAGATAAAGTCAGCTCCTTATCTGGAGACTTCAAAGAGGCGGTTTATGGGGTAAATTGCTTACTTATTGTCCCACAGGTTCAATTTTACCTTGTTTAAATTGCATCCATGGGAGTTGTCGATAAATAGTGCAATTATCTTCCACACGTAAAGAGCCAGAAACACCATTGAACTGTAAGGTTCCTTTGGTGAGTTCATTGTAATTGTTTGCTAATGACCATGCATCAATACCCATAGCGTAAAGGCGCATTAATGAGTAATCGTTCGCAAATTTACTGGATGCTTTTTGCATTAACGGTAAATTTGCTCCCGTCATAAGAGGAATATCACTAAATTGGATACCGTCCATTTCCATACGAAAATCTGGCCCCATTCCCCCTTGATTACTGCGTGAACTGACATAAATCGGTGGGCGTTTTTTGGTACTGATTGCCATATCAATCATTGGTTTAATCAATGTTAACTCATCGCTAGTGGCAATGATATACACAGAATCGATAGCACCGTTTGTTGTTGGCATTGAAGCGGTATCTAATGGCAGTGGTGCATTGTCTGTTGGCAATACTGGGGTTCCTGTCATTCGAATACCCACGCCACGATTAATTGAACTTTTTAGACTATCAAGAGAGCCGAAAGTTTGTTGTAAGACGGTTCCACCCCCGCTACGCTGCCACTCATCCGCAAAAGTTTGTGCCATTCTTTGACCGAATTTATTGTCAGGAACGATAATGAGTGGGTTAGATTTTTGTTGCTGGCGTAAGTGTTGAGCCGCATTACGAGTTTCATCTTCTGGGGAAAGTGAAAAGAAACACACTGTAGTAGCCAGAGGAATATTATCAACTTCATTTAGCGCTAAAACAGGTAAACCACTTTTTAATTCAATGGTCTTGATCACTTCGGGTTTTAATAGTGGCCCCACAATTAAATCAGCACCCTCTTGTTGCACTTGTTTCAGTAACAGATCAATGGGTTGGCTATTGGTATCATACATAATCACTTGGCGATTATTTTGGACAATAGGATCTAATTGCACGCGGCTATTACCCGCAAAGGCTTCGGTCTCTTTTGCTGAAGTAGCATCACTATTTTCAGCGCCTTCCGCTGTATTATCATCCGTTGAATTATCGTTTTCCGTTGTTGCTGTGTCTGCATTCGAAGATGAAATACCTAATTCTGCTAAAATGGAAGCTAAACTATCTTGTTGGGGCGCTTCTGGCGCTGCGTTAGCTTGAGGTTGAGGTAAACCTTCTTTAGCATCGGTAAAGCCTTGCATAATAGCATTACCAAACACTTTAGCTTGTCCTGTTAACGGTAATAATAATGCGATTTTTCCGCTGTTACTGACGGCAGATTGTGATTGGCGCAATAACAGCGTCGGTAATGTTAGCGCTCCAGGATTGCGTGGATAGCGTGTTTGCCATTCGCGTATTGCTTGGGATAATTTATCCGCATCATCTTGGTTATATTCATAAGTGTTGAGTAAATCTAACCAGCCTTGTAATGTATTTTCATCAGCTTTGATCACCACACTACGACGTTGTTCAGGTGTAAGCTTCGTGAGTGTTAACCAAGTATCATCAATATTTTGCTGATGTAATACAGGATCAGTGATAAGGGGTTCTAGGCCAATATAGGCTCGGATCACATCTAAAGAGGCTTGTCCGTTCGCATCATCAATGACTTTCTGAAATTGTTTCATTTCCACTTGCGCTTTTTCAGCAGGTGTCAGTGGCTGTTGTTGTTGCCCCGTCAGGGTACAACCTGACATAATCAAGGCAGAAAGTATTGCAGTATAGGATAAACCTGTTTTAAAACGCACAAAAATTGAGGAAAGCATACTGTACCCAGTGATGTTTTATAATTATGCTCAATTTTAAATCGGTCATTCGGAATAAACAATGAATCAACCTAATCGAGCAGCGGTAACGACATCCACACTGTACATAGTACCCACACCCATTGGTAATCTGGGCGATATCACCCAGCGGGCACTTGATGTGCTGTCTCATGTCGATTTAATAGCTGCAGAAGATACCCGTCATACAGGGCTTCTATTACAGCATTTTGCCATTAACGCACGTTTGTTTGCGTTACATGATCATAATGAACAGCAAAAAGCAGATCAATTAATTAGCAAATTACAACAAGGGCTAAGTATCGCATTAGTCTCTGATGCAGGTACACCATTAATTAATGATCCCGGCTATCATTTAGTCAATCAGTGTCGCAAAAACGGTATAAAAGTGGTGCCATTACCTGGGGCATGTGCGGCAATTACCGCGCTATCAGCCGCCGGATTACCTTCTGACCGTTTTTGTTATGAAGGTTTTTTACCAGCAAAAACAAAAAGTCGTCAAGATTGTTTGCGTGATTTAGCACAAGAGCCACGTACTTTAATCTTTTATGAGTCCACCCACCGTTTATTAGATAGTTTAGCGGATATGGTGACGGTTTGGGGGGAAGCGCGCTATGTTGTATTGGCAAGAGAATTAACCAAAACGTGGGAAACCATTCAAGGAATGCCCGTTGGGGAATTAGTTAACTGGGTTCGTGAAGATGAAAATCGCCGCAAAGGAGAAATGGTATTAATTGTGGAAGGGTATCAAAAGCCACAAGAAGACCATTTTGCCCCAGAAGTATTACGTACATTGGCGATTTTACAAAAAGAGTTACCTTTGAAAAAGGCGGCAGCAGTTACCGCTGAGATTTATGGCGTGAAGAAAAATGCGTTGTACAAACACGTCATTGCGCAAAATGAAGCGGAACAAGATCAGTAAAACGATTTTTTGTTTCTTTCGCTATACATTAACGCGGAAAATCCTTATAATCCGCCCCCTGAGTTGACTAGACAACCGCTGCTTTATCGTTGTCCCTTCGGGGAGACGGATAGAGGGGAGGAAAGTCCGGGCTCCACAGGGCAGGGTGCCAGATAACGTCTGGGAGGCGCGAGCCTACGACAAGTGCAGCAGAGAGTAAACCGCCGATGGCCTGTTTACAGGATCAGGTAAGGGTGAAAGGGTGCGGTAAGAGCGCACCGCGCAACTGGTAACAGTTTGTGGCATGGTAAACTCCACCCGGAGCAAGACCAAATAGGGGTTCTTATGGTGCGGCCCGCATTGAACCCGGGTAGGTTGCTGGAGCCAGCGCGCAAGTTCTGGCCTAGATGAATGGTTGTCCACGACAGAACCCGGCTTAACGGTCAACTCACCTTATATAAAACCCTCGATTCACTCTGTGGCTCGAGGGTTTTCTGCTTTATTGCTATTGCTAGTGTGATGATAAATGATTGCTCGCTGATATCGCTAGCTGATTAAGAAACGATATCAATAAAAAGACCACGAAAAGCCTTTTGACATCTTAGCGCTAGCATATTGCTATCTTGAATAAAAGCACCATCACCACAACGGATTTCCCCAAGCTCTTGCTCTGAGGTTTGGAAATGGATACCGCCTTTGATAGATTGCAAATAGCCTTTCTGACCCTGTATCGGCAAGGTTATTTCATCCCCTTGCGCTAAATTAATATGATAGAGCCAGATATTTTGCCTTAGCATCAAACTGCCATTATCCCCTGAAGGGGAAGCCAATAATTGATATTTTAAATCTTCATTTAAAGCTAATTTTTGTGAAGCGATGCTCTCTTGTTGTGGGCACGCGTTTAGCCATAATTGAATACGAGTTAATGGGGTATCTGGACTACTATTTCTTTCAATGTAAGTTTCTGTATTATGAGGCGAAATTAATAAACACTCGTTTTGTTTGGCGGTAAGTGTTCGCCCCATATTATCAAGATAAGTCGCTTCACCTCTTAAGATCAGGTTGACGACATCCACATGAGGATAGGTTTTTGCTTTAAACTCAGAATTTGGTGCGAGCACTTCTTGGTTCAGTACTCTTAATGTGCCATAGTCTAAAAAATGAGGATCGAAATAGTGGCCAAAGGAGAATGTGTAGCGAGCTTGTAGCCAGCCATAGTCCGCTTTGCCACACTGTTGTGCTGTTCTGTATTTTATCATCGCGGTACTTTTCGAGTCGATTAATCAATATATTCATCTTAGAGATATGGACTGTAGATTGTTAGCAAGTTAATCTGGTGCCAATAATCAAATTATTTGATAGAGATAAGTATAATGAGTAAAGATAAAGCCATTACATTGGAATCTCTACGAGTGATGGATGCCATTGATCGTAGAGGAAGTTTTGCTGCCGCCGCTGATGAGCTAAATCGCGTCCCATCAGCACTCAGTTATACCATGCAGAAATTAGAAGAAGATTTGGATGTTGTGCTATTTGACCGTTCAGGACATCGAACTAAATTTACTAATGTGGGAAGAATGTTACTTGAAAGAGGGCGTATTCTTCTTGAAGCTGCAGATAAATTAACTTCTGATGCTGAAGCGCTAGCTCGTGGTTGGGAGCCACATATTACGATTGTGTGTGAAGCATTAACACCCGCATCTCGCTTATTCCCGTTAGTTGAAAAATTAGCTGAAAAATCAAATACACAACTCTCTTTAGTCACCGAAGTGCTTGCTGGAGCATGGGAAAGTTTGGAAAGTGGTAAATGTGATATTGTTATTTCACCGGATATGCATTTTCGTTCTTCATCAGAAATCAATTTCCGCCCTTTATATAATACCACCAGTGTCTATGTTGCCAGCCCTGATCACCCTATCCATAATGAACCTGAACCACTTGCAGAAGAAACTCGCTTAAAATATCGCGGTATTGCTATCGCCGATACCGCAAGAGAACGACCTGTTTTAACTGTACTGTTATTAGATAAACAGCGTCGTTTAACGGTGAGTTCGATTGAAGATAAACGTCGAGCATTAATTGCCGGTTTAGGGGTTGCTACTATGCCTATTGATTTAATTGAAGATGATTTAAAAGAGGGGCGTTTACGTGTGGTTGGCCCTGAATATCATCATGAAAATAATATTATTATGGCGTGGCGCAGAGACAGCATGGGAGAAGCTAAATCCTGGTGTTTACGCGAAATTCCTAAATTGTTTGCTGCGGATAAAAAATAGTTTGTTCGCTAGAGTTTGAGAATACAATTAAAAAAGATCCCCTAGAGGATCTTTTTATTATTAAATCTATTATTACCAATTTTTCTTAAGTAGGCGATCTAAGCTCCATTTACCCGGACCTGTGATAACCAGTAATAAATAGCCACCCGCAATAGTCATATTTTTCATAAACATTAACTGATTTGCCCCTTCTGCAAAGTTAGTGTGGAACAGTAGTGCGGTTAACAGCGTAAATACACTGGTAAAGATAGCCGTTGTGCGAGTTAAGAAACCGAATAATATGGCTAATCCACCCCCTAACTCTAATAAAATGGTTAAAGGTAATAAGGCTCCCGGAACACCCATTGATTGCATATATTGTTGAGTACCTTCATAGGCTTCAATTTTTCCATACCCTGCGCTGATAAATAAAATTGGCATGAGAATACGTGCGATTAATAAGGCAATGTTTTCAAAATTCTTCATGATGTTTATTCCTGATAAAATTTTATATTATTTAATATATCTGTATTTTATTTGTTTAATTGCCAGTTTTTAGTGCAAATAACCACTGTTTGGCTTGAGATATACAATAAAGAAAAAATAATATGGAGGATATTAAGAAGAATTAACATTCTTACACAAAAAAATTGATGTTTAGTCAGCGGTTTTTTTGACAGACTTCTGTAATGTGCGTATTAAACCAACAGCGCCTATCGCCCGTCGTCCCCAACGAACCAGTTTTTTAGGGTGCTTAATGCTATAAAGAGATACCACGCTTGCCCCTATTAACAAGATAGGTTTTAACGAGGTTAAGATATTCCATGCTTTATCATAAGGCGCGGTGACCTCTAACCATGTTTGCCCCTCTTGCGCTAATTGAGTGCGCTGTTGTTGAATTTCATCCAACAACAGCTTTTTGCGTCTTGCTAATGCTAGGGTGCGTCTATTTTGTTTGCTCATCGCGATATTGCTCCAAAAGACGCTTATCTAATTCTAGTTGTTGGCGAGTATCACCTAACAGCGTTGAATTGCGGGCTTTTCTCAATGTCATGATAGCACCTATTAAGGCACCAACTAGCAAAATAGCCGTTGTAATCGCTAAAGCATGAATACGATATTCAGGTGGGATCACCCAAAAGAGGAGAATAAGTAGACTCATTAAGCCAAAGGCGGTGAGTAATAAGGTGATCCCCGCCATTAAAATAAGCTGAATAAGTGTAATTTTTTCTTCTTCTAGTTCGATGGCGATTAATTTTAGGCGGGTTTCAACCATGCCAACGATAACAGCGCCAATACGACTAAGAGAATTCAGAACCCCGGATGCGGGGCCCTGTGGTCTTTGAGTATCACTCATTATGGATTAACGTTTCGAAAGTAGAACACCGAGTACGACACCTACTGCCGCGCCAATACCAACACCTGTCCATGGGTTTTCACGCACATAGTTGTCCGCTTTACCCGCCATTTCTTTAGTGTTATCGACGATTTCTCTACCTGCATCACTGAGTTTTGCACGAGAGCCACGTAGCGCATATTCAGCTTTTTCTCGTAAACTTTGTAATTCCTCTTTTGATTTATCTGCCGAGGAGTTCAGAACTTCTTCTAGAGTATCAGCCAGAGATTTTAATTCACTACGCAGATCTTCATTTGAACGTTGGTGTGACATGAGTAACTCCTTTAATCAAGATATGAGGTTATACCTATAACAATAGACTAGATTTACCATATAATAAAATTAAATAATGACTTTATTCCCTAAAAAAGAGAAAAGTCTTATTCTTGCCAAGGGTGATATTAAAAAAATAATCAGTAATAGCTTGAAATAAAAAACAAAAGCCTGTTTTAATCATAAAACAGGCTTTAAGATGCTAAATATTAACGCTATAAAAAATAATAGAAATAGCGATAGATTACGGTTGATTACTCTGTTTACTTTTCTTCTTAATGACGACCCATACACTCCCGATTAGGCCAATCACTAATAAACAAACAGGCAGTAGCATCAGAAAATTCATTAAATGATGCTCATATTGGCGGAATAACGGACTATTTCCTAATAAATAGCCTAAGGTGGTTAAAATACCAACCCATAACAGACCACTTAGCCAATTAAAAACTTGAAAACGACCGTTTTGTAAGCCAGCAAGGCCGGCAATAGTCGGCAATAATGTTCTAACAAAAGCGAGAAAACGACCAATAAGTAACGCCGCCAAGCCATGTCGATGGAAAAGTCCATGGGCTCGTTGGTGGTAGTGTTCTGGTAAATGTGATAACCAACTTCGTACAAGTCGGGTGTTACCAAGCCACTTCCCTTGCAGATAACCCAGCCAACAACCTAAGCTAGCACCTGCCGTTAGAATAAGTAAGGTTAATGGAAAATCCATGGTTCCTTTAGCAATTAACACACCCACTAAAATTAATAAGCTGTCTCCTGGTAAGAAAGCTGCGGGTAGTACTCCGTTTTCTAGGAATAGTATGCTGAATAATAAAATGTAAATAATCCAAAGCAGTGAGGGATTCGCTAAGGTTTCGTAATCTTGATGCCAAAGCGCCAAGAACAGCTCTCTTACGATTTCCATATAAAAGGCTTCCTAAAACTGAGTCATTCGGGGGTAAATACAAAAACATTCTCTCTTGTTATCTATTTACCCGTAATACATATCATAGGGTTTATTTTTCATTGTTTAAAACAGCAACACTCTAACAAAATCAATAAAAACTAGACAGAAAATTTTTTCACTTAAATACCCTACAAGCGCTTCATTGAGCAAGAATATTTGAAAAAAGACATTCACTTTTGTTTTCCAGTTTAGGATACGTTGTTTTAAAGAAAAAACCTTAAGAAAACGTAATAATAGAATTACTATGATGATGTTTTACTGAGATAAAAAAGCATTATTTTTCCTTGCTGATTGAAGCTAATGTCATGGTTATTTATTCATCAAAAAAAGTGTTTTAAAGTTGCCAATTGGCTAGTTAAACTGATTAAAATGTTATTAAAAAGTTAAAATTAAACTCATCAAGTGATTAAGAAAAATCAAGGTAAATAGTATAAGAGTTAGTTTTTTATTTAACGATTAAATCTAACCTTATGATAATAATAATTTCTTTCATTTGTGGACTGTACGTTAAAAAGAACAAAATCCTATTATGATCACAATTGTGTTATTTTGTTGTTAACAAAAATAGCTAATGATGTATATTTTGCAAAATAAGCTTTTCAGCAAGATTCATTTCCTTATACTGGCAAAAGCAAGCACACAATTGCTTTTTTAAATATTATTTTAAGTAATGGAATAACTATGGATAAACAACAATCCAGAGTACTTAACCTGCTTTTTCAGGGAAGTCTCGTTA